>Ga0181519_10002364_pt1 | contig 16134 bp, 18 predicted proteins | sample PEATcosm2014_Bin_26_FD_121102 | JGI IMG/M metagenome (GOLD analysis project Ga0181519, IMG submission 121102) | Peatland microbial communities from MTU Mesocosm Facility, Houghton, MI, USA - PEATcosm2014_Bin02_10_metaG | ecosystem: Environmental > Terrestrial > Soil > Wetlands > Peat | place...
AGATGGGTGCGGCGCAAACCGGGGCTGTCCTCGAGATCGGCCAGGCTGCGCGCCACGCGCAAGACACGGTGATAGCCCCGCGCCGAAAGATGCAGCCTTTCGGCGGCGTCGTTGAGCAGTTTCCGCCCCTCGGCATCGGGCGCAGCCAGCTCGTCCAACAGCGTGCCGTCGAGTTCGGCATTGGTGCGGATGCGTTTTTCCTTGGGCAGCTTGGCATAGCGCGCCGCCTGAATATCGCGCGCCCGCTTGACCCGCGCCGCCATCTCGGCGGTACCTTCCTTGGGCGGCGGCAAGGAAAGATCGGCGGCCTTCACCGCCGGCACGTCGATGTGCAGATCGATGCGGTCGAACAGCGGCCCGGAAATCCGCGACTGATATTCCTGGGCGCAGCGCGGCGCCTTGCCGCAGGTTAACGCCGGATCGTCAAGATGCCCGCAGCGGCAGGGATTCATCGCCGCCACCAGCTGCACCCGCGCCGGATATGTGACATGCGCGTTGACCCTGGCCACGTTGACACGGCCGCTTTCCATCGGCTGGCGCAAGGCTTCGAGCGTCGCGCGCTGGAATTCCGGCAGTTCGTCGAGGAACAACACGCCGAGATGCGCCAATGAGACCTCGCCCGGCTTGCCGCGAAGACCACCGCCGACGAGAGCGGGAAGCGAAGCCGAATGATGCGGATCGCGGAAGGGTCTCTCCCGCAGCAATTTTCCCTCGCGCAGCATGCCGGCGACCGAATGGATCATGCTGACTTCGAGCGCCTCGCTGGCGTCGAGCGGCGGCAACAGCCCGGGCAGGCGCTGCGCCAGCATCGATTTGCCCGCACCCGGCGGCCCGATCATCAGCAAATTGTGCCCACCGGAAGCCGCCACTTCGAGCGCGCGTTTGGCGGTTTCCTGGCCCTTGATGTCGCGCAAATCGAGTTTGCCGGTGGCGCGTTCCGCCAGCCTTGGCACCGGCGGCGGCAAAATCTGCGAGCCTTTGAAGTGATTGACGATGGCGAGCAAAGCGGGTGCGGCCAATACCTCGATCCCGCCGGCCCAGGCCGCCTCGCCACCCGAGGCGGCGGGGCAGATGAGGGCTTTTCCCTGGGACGCCGCGCCGATCGCCGCCGGCAGCACCCCGGCCACCGGCTGCAAACTGCCGTCGAGCGAAAGCTCGCCCAGCGCGACATAGCCCTCGAGTTCCTCCGCCGGCAGCACGCCCATGGCCGCAAGGAGACCGAGTGCTATGGGCAGATCGAAATGGCTGCCCTCTTTAAGGAGATCGGCCGGCGCCAGATTGACCGTGATGCGTTTGGCCGGCAGCGCCAAGCCCATGCCCGAAAGCGCCGCGCGCACCCTTTCGCGCGATTCGCCCACCGCCTTGTCGGGCAAACCCACCACGGTGAAGGCCGGCAGCCCCGAGGCAATGGTGACCTGGGCCTCCACCGGCACCGCCTCGATGCCTTGAAAGGCCACGGTGTTGACGCGCGCGACCAATAAACGCTCCCTGAATATTGGCTGAATATGGCGGCATGCTAGGCGAGGGCGGATGGCAAGGCTAGAACTACGGGGCGGCTCGATAAGGGTTCCGCTTCCCGGTTCCTGGATAAGGGCTTATCCCAGGCTATCGGGAGCGCCGGTATCCGGGGGGAAATAAAAGACGTGCGGGTGAAGAAAAAAATCAGGGACCGCATCCTCCCGGCCCAATGCCGGAAGATCGCGCGCAATGTTTTCCGGCTTTATGCCCTGGCTCCGGTGTTGCGCGTTTTTGCCTTCGCCGGGGCCAAATCCGCGCTCAACGATTTCGAATATTGCGCCACGTCGCAGCATGGCGAGGACGGCATCCTCGACCGGATTTTCTCGGTCATCGGCTTTAAAAGCCGCGTCTTCGTCGAATTCGGCTTCCACCCGGCCGAGGCCAATGCGCTGCTGCTGCTCTATAAAAAATCCTTCACCGGGTTGTTCATCGATGGCGATGCGGGGGTGTGCGCCCTGGCGGAGAAAATCCTCGGGCGTTTCGTGGCGCACAGGAAACTTCGCATCGTCAACGCCCTGCTGAACCCGCAGACCATCGACGCAGTTTTCAAAGCGAACGGGATTTCGGGCGAGATCGATCTGTTGTCGGTCGATGTCGACAGCATCGATTACTGGCTGTGGCAGGCCATTCGCGCAATCCGCCCGCGCGTGGTCATCGTCGAGACCACGCTGCGTCTCGGCCTCGGCGAGGCGGTGACCCAGGCGCTCGATCCGCCGCGCCCCGCCCTCGAGGATCCCGCTCTGTCGCCCTGCCGCGGCGCCTCGCCGCTGGCGTTGTTCGAGCTTGGCGCGGCCAAGGGCTATCGATTTCTCGGCGCCGATTCTTCGGGTGTGAACATGTTTTTCCTGCGCGCCGACATCGCGGCGCCGAATCTGGTTTCGGTCGATCTGGCCCAGGCTTTTGAGCGAGCTTTCGCGCGCAGCAAAAAGCCGCCGGACATCGTCGCGCCGGAAATCATCGTCCGGGCGCTGGGCCGCGGCTTATTGGTCCGCCCTTAGGTGGGGCTGATCCAGCGGTTGAACAGCTTATTCGACAGATAAACGATCCCGACCGGCACGACCCAGATCAGGGCCATGTAGCCGACCACGCTCAAATGCTCGTAAATCCAGTTTATCATCCGAGCCTTCCCGTCGCTGATGGGTGTTACGCGCGGCGGGGCGGAAATATCCCTAACCGGATTATTAGTTTAGAACCGGACCAAGAGCGGGCTTGAAGCGGCAAAGCCCGGCGCGCTTAAGTCGGAGCCCCCATGATCAGCAGGAAACCCAGCAAGAATCCCGGCAAAACCCCACGCATGAGCCCGGCGACGGCTGCGCGCTTCTTCGAAATCCTGGCTGCCGCCAACCCGGACCCCGCCACCGAGCTCCAATACATCAATCCCTATACGCTCTTGGTGGCGGTGGTGCTGTCGGCCCAGGCGACCGATGTCAGCGTCAACAAGGCGACCGAACCTTTATTCAAGCCCGCAGACAGCCCGGAAAAGATGCTCGCCTTGGGCGAGGCGCGGGTCAGCGATTTCATCAAGACCATCGGGCTTTACCGCACCAAGGCCAAAAACGTGATCGCGCTATCGCGGCTGCTGCTGGAAAAACATGGCGGCCAGGTGCCGGACAGCCGCGAAGCCCTGGAAGAATTGCCCGGCGTCGGGCGCAAAACCGCCAATGTGGTGTTGAACGTCGCCTTCGGCCGCGAGACCATCGCGGTCGACACCCATATCTTCCGCGTCTCCAACCGCACCGGCTTGGCCCCGGGCAAGGATCCGCTGGAAGTGGAAATGGGCCTGGAAAAGATCGTGCCGGCGCAATTCAAGCGCCATGCCCATCACTGGTTGATCCTGCACGGGCGCTATATCTGCGTCGCGCGCAATCCCAAATGCCCACAATGCCCGGTGCGCGCGCTTTGTCTTTATCCGGAAAAGACCAAATCAGAAGGCGTTAAAAGCCCAGCAGATCGGCCACGCGTAGCCCGTCAAGGGCGAAGCAAAAGCAAAAACCCACGGCACTAAGCCTTCAACAGGTCGGCAATCGAATAAAGCCCGGGCTTCTGCTTCGCCGTCCACAAAGCCGCGCGCAAGGCGCCGCGCGCGAAAACCCGGCGCGACGTCGCGCGGTGGCTGAGCTCCAATATCTCGCCCGGTCCGGCGAACATCACCTGATGCACGCCCACCTCGTCGCCGCCGCGCAAGGACGCAAAACCGATCTCGCCCGGCTTGCGCGCGCCCGAGGCCGATTTCCGGCTTTTCTTGGCGAGGTCGACGCCGCGGCCTTCCGCCGCCGCGCGGCCCAGCGCCAGCGCCGTGCCCGAAGGCGCGTCGATCTTGTGCCGGTGATGCATTTCCAGGATTTCGATATCGAAATCCTCGCCCAACTGCGCGGCCGCCTCTTTGACCAGACGCAGCAACAGATTGACGCCGACGCTCATATTGGGCGCCCAGAGAATGGGCGCCTTTTTCGCGGCTTCCTTGATCGCGGCGGTTTGCTTGGCATCGAGCCCGGTGGTGCCGATCACCAGCGCCTTGCCCGTGGCCGCCGCCATCTTGGCGTGGCCGGTGCCGGCTTCGGGCGAGGAAAAATCCACCACCACGTCCGAGGCGCGGAACAGCGCCAGCGCGTCGCTGCCCGCCTTGAGCTTCAAGGCGCCGACCCCGGCCAACTCGCCGAGGTCGCGGCCGAGATAGGGGCTGCCCGGCGCCTCGATGCCGCCTGAAAGGCGGCAACCCTTGGTCTCCAGCACCTCGAGCGCGACCATGCGCCCCATGCGCCCGCCGACACCCGAAACCCCGATGCGAATCTCCGCCATCGCTATTCTCCTTGAGCCAGAGGGTTAACGGCCGGTGGGCTAAATGGGAAGTCTAACTTTGCCCTCGCTTTGCTTCGCATGATGGCGAAGGCCAAATACCGGCCTTCTCCCATGCTACGCAGCTCCGAGTCGGAGGGCTGGACCTTCCCTAATACCCCGCTTTCGCCTACACCATCGGCCTGATGGCATTGCTGCGCTCGGTCGCCACGGTCGGCGGCTACACCATGATGAGCCGCGTTCTGGGCTTCGTCCGCGACATGCTGACGGCGCAGTATCTCGGCGCCGGGCCGGTGGCGGACGCGTTCTTCGTGGCGTTCCGCCTGCCCAATCTGTTCCGCAGCTTTTTCGCCGAGGGCGCGTTCAGCGCCGCCTTCGTGCCGCTTTTCGCCGGCGGCATGGCCCAGCACGGCAAGCTTTTGGCCAAGCGCTTCGCCGAGGATGCGCTGTCCTCGCTCACCGCGGTGCTGTTCGTCTTCCTGCTGGTCTGCGAAATCGCCGCCCCCGGTCTGGTCCATCTGCTGGCGCCGGGCTTCGCCGACGATCCGGCCAAATTTCAGCTCACGGTGGCGCTGTCGCGCATCACCTTTCCCTATCTCCTGTTCATCTCCTTGGTGGCGCTCCAGGGCGGCATCCTCAATTCGGTCGAGCGCTTCGCCGCGGTGGCGGCGACGCCGGTGCTGCTCAACATCTTCATGATAGGGGTGCTGCTCGGCGTGCACCCGATCAGCGGCAAGGCCTTGAGCTGGGCGGTGACGGCGGCGGGCTTCGCGCAATTCGTCTGGCTCATGGTGTCCTGCCACCAGGCCGGGCTGTCGCTGCATTTCCCGCGCCCGCGTTTGACGCCCGAGGTGAAGCGGCTGGTGCGGCTGATGGTGCCCGGCGTGTTCGGCGCCGGGGTCACGCAATTGAATCTGGTGATCTCGACCGCCGTGGCCTCGCTGCTGCCCACGGGTGCCGTCTCCTATCTCTATTACGCCGACCGGGTGAATCAGCTGCCTTTGGCCGTGGTCGGCACCGCGGTCGGCACCGCGATCCTGCCGCCGCTGGCGCGGCAGCTCCGTTCCAAGGATGAAAAGGGCGCGGTCGCAACCCAGAATCGCGGCCTCGAACTCGCCTTGCTCCTGACCGTGCCGGCGGCGGTGGCGCTGGGTCTCGCGGCCAAGCCCATTCTCCAGGTGCTGTTTCAGCGCGGCGCTTTCGGCCCGGTTGAAACCGCGGCCACGGCGGCGGCGTTGACCGCCTATGCCGCAGGGCTGCCCGCCTTCGTGCTGGTGAAGGTGCTGGCGCCGGCGTTTTTCGCCCGCCAGGACACGGTCACGCCGGTGAAAGTGGCCTTGGCCGCCATGGCCACCAACCTCACCTTGACCCTGGTGCTGGGCCTGGCGCTGCCCTTCGGCCAGACCGGCATCGCCTGCGCCACCACGGCGGCGGGCTGGGTCAACGCCCTGGCCTTGTTGTGGTTGTTGCACCGGAAAAAATATTTCGCCTTCGATCAACGCGCCAAAACCCGCATCCCGCGCATCCTGGCCGCCAGCCTGCTCATGGGGCTCGCGGTCTGGGCCTTGACCGTCCTGCTGGCGCCGTTTCTGGCGTCGGGATTGGCGGTGCGGCTGGCCGCGCTGGCCTTGCTGGTGGGGGGCGGGCTAGCCGCTTTTGCCGTTTTGGCGCTGGCGCTGGGCGCGGTCGAAAAGCGGGAACTCTTCCGCCTCGGCCGCCGCTCTTGACCCGGCCAAGCGGGCGCGGCGATAAACGCGCATGAACCGCATTTTCTCGGGCGTGCAGCCCACCGGCAATCTGCATCTGGGCAATTATCTCGGCGCCATCCGCAACTGGGTCGGGCTGCAAAAGGATTTCGACTGCATTTTCTGCATCGTCGATCTGCACGCGCTGACCTTGCCGCAGGACCCGAAGGAGCTGACGGCGCAGACGCGGGAGGTGACGGCCGCCTATATCGCCTGCGGCATCGACCCCGAACGCTGCATCATCTTCAATCAATCGGCGGTGCCGGCCCATGCCGAACTCGGCTGGCTGTTGAGCTGTCTCACACCGCTCGGCTGGCTCAATCGCATGACTCAGTTCAAGGAAAAGGCGGGCAAGGCGCGCGAGGAGGCGGGGTTGGGGCTTTACGCCTATCCGGTGCTGATGGCCGCCGACATCCTGGTCTACAAGGCGACCCATGTGCCGGTGGGCGAGGACCAGAAACAGCATCTGGAACTGGCGCGCGACATCGCCGGGGCCTTCAACCGGCGCTACGGCGTCGAATTTTTTCCCCTGCCCGAGCCGCAGATATTCGGCGCCGGCACGCGGGTGATGAGTTTGCGCGATGGCGCCAAGAAGATGTCGAAATCCGACGCCTCGGATTATTCGCGCATCAACCTGACCGATGACGGCGAATCGATCTCGCTCAAGATCAAGAAGGCCAAGACCGATCCGCTGCCCTTGCCCGCGAACGAAAAAGAAGCCGAGGCGCGGCCCGAGGCGGATAATCTTCTCGGCATTTACGCCGCGCTATCGGGCCTGACCCGGCAAGCGGCGATCGAGAAATTCGCCGGCAAGCAATTTTCATCGTTCAAGAACGAGTTGGCGGATTTGGCCGCGGCGGTATTGGGCAAGATCGGCGGCGAGATGCGCCGGCTTCAGGCCGATCCCGGCTATATCGACGGCGTGCTGAAAAAGGGCGCGGCCCGCGCCAACGCCATAGCATTGCCCGTGCTGGCCGAAGTCTTCGATCTGATGGGACTGTTAAGGCCCTAGATCGGCTAAGGCCTAGCCGCCCAGCGTCGCCGCCGCCACCGCCGCGACCTGGCCGTCCTGGGCCGAGGAGGCGCCCGAACAGCCGATGGCGCCCACCACCTTGCCGCCGACCAGCAGCGGCAACCCGCCTTCGATCGGCAACGCGCCCGGCAGATGGGCGATGACCGGCCTGGTGGCGTAGCTCTCTTCCCAGAACTTGGTCGGGCGCTTGAACAGCGCGGCGGCGCGCGCCTTGGCGATCGAGACCTTGACGCTGGCAAGTCCGGCCTCGTCCATGCGCGCGTAACTCAAGAGATGGCCGGCCTCGTCGACGATGGCGATGGACAGATTGAATTTCTGCTTTTTGGCTTCGGCCAACGCCGCGTCCAGAACCTTGCGCGCGCCTTCGAGCGAAAGACTTTTCTTGTCGGTGGTGTCGGCCATGAGAATTCTCCCGGTTCCTTGAAGTTCGATTTCTTGAAGTTGGCGATATTAGCGGCAAGGCGCCGTGAAGCCTATCGCGGCGAAAGCGCTTTCTTTTCCCGGATTCGCGGTTGTAGGCTTTCTCCCGAGACCCGCCAGAGAAACATCCTCCGGGCCTGTCATGCACATTTATCTGCCGGTTGCCGCTGTCACGATGGACGGTTTCGTTCTCCTGGCCATTGGCGGCGTGGCGGGCTTGCTCTCGGGCATGTTCGGAATCGGCGGCGGGATTTTGCTCACCCCGCTGCTGATCCTCTACGGCGTGCCGCCCGCGGTGGCGGTCGCATCATCCGCCAATCAACTGGTCGGCGCCTCGATTCCGGAGGCGGTGGCACATTGGCGGCGCGGCCAAGTCGATCTCGCCATGGCGCTGGTGATGCTGGTCGGCGGCTTGGCCGGCTCGGTCTTCGGCGTATCGGTGTTCGCGGTGTTGCGCAGCCTCGGCCAGGACGCGCTGGTGGTTGAGCTGTCCTATGCGGCGCTGCTCGCTCTGTTGGGCGTGACGCTGCTGGGTGAAAGCCTGCGTGCCGGGCTGCGCCCGGGCGGGCCGGCCCCGCGCCTGCTGCATCAGCACAAATGGGTGCATGGCTTGCCGTTGAAGCTGCGTTTCCATCGCTCCAAGCTCTATATCAGCCTGCTGGCGCCGCTGGGCCTGGGTTTCGTGGCGGGATCGGTCTCGGCGGTGCTGGGCGCGGGCGGCGGCCTCATCATGGTCCCGGCGATGATCTACCTTCTCGGCATGCCCACCTCGATGGTGCCGGGCACGGCGCTGTTCCAGATCGTCTTCGTCTCGGCCGCGGTCACCGTGCTGCAAGAGGTGGAAAACGGCACGGTCGATCTGGCGCTGGCGATGATCCTGCTGGTCGGCGGCACCATCGGCGCGCCGCTGGGAAAAATCATCGGATCGAAGCTGCGCGGCACCCCGTTGCGCGTGGCGCTCGCCCTGCTGGCGCTGGCGGTGGCGGTCGAACTGGTCGCCGGCATGACGGTGTCGCCCGACGGGATCTATACGATCGAGGCCTTGCGATGAGGCTGGGAATGGTCCACGCGGGGCTGCTCGCCGCGTTGCTTTTCATGGCATCGCTCTGGCCCGGCCACGCGCATGCCGACGACCAGCCGCTCTTGGTCGATCTCTCCAATCACGAACTCGCCATTTCCGCCGGGGGCGCGGGCGCCTCGGTGGTGCTCTTTGGCTCGACGGACGGCCCGGGCGACGTGGTTATCGTGGTGCGCGGGCCCGAGCGCGGCATGGTGGTGCGCCGCCGCAACCGCCTGGCCGGACTCTGGGTCAATACCGGCCAGGTGGCTTTCACCGGCGTGCCGAGCTACTACGCCACCTTTTCCAGCCAGAAGCTCGACGACATCGTGCCCGGACCGGTGCAGGCGCTGCACCAGATCGGCCTCGCCAATCTCCGTCTCGAGCCCAAGCTGACCAGCCTGACCGACGATCAGGTCGCGGATTACCGCACCGCTCTGATCGACGCGCAACGCCAGCGCGGGCTTTATGACGACGCGGTCGGCCGTATCGTCTTTCTCGGCAATAAACTGTTCCGCGCGCAAATCGATTTTCCCGCCACCGTGCCGGCGGGCACCTATTTCATCGAGGTGCTGCTGATCCGCGACGGTAACGTGGTGACCGGCCAGACCACGCCGCTGACGATCGCGCAGCTGGGTCTCGGCGCCAAGCTGGGAAAATTCGCCGACGAGCGCCCGCTGCTCTACGGCCTGATTGCCGTGCTGGCGTCGGCCGTGGCGGGCCTTCTCGCCTTCATGCCGTTCCGCGGCGCGTGAGCGGATATATCTCATGACAAAAAAGACCAAGGACACGAAAAGCCGGGCCGCCAAGGGCGCCACATCCCAGCGCATCTTTCTGGTGATGGTCGACGAGACCGAGGAGATGCGCGTGGCCTTGCATTACGCCGCGTTGCGCGCGCGCCACACCGGCGGCCGCGTGGCGCTGCTTTTCGTCATCGAGCCGAGCGAGTTCAGAATCTGGGGCGGGATCGAGGCGTTGCAGCGCCAGGAAAGCCGGGCCGCCGCCGAAGCGGTGCTGGAAAATCTCTCGGCCGAGGTCAACGAGATTTCGGGCAGCATGCCGGTGGTCCATATCCGCGAGGGGCGGCGCGGGCCCGAATTGCTGGCGCTGCTCGACGAGGAGCCGAGCATCTCGGTGTTGGTGATGGCGGCGGGTACCGGGCCGGTGGGGCCGGGTTCGCTGGTCACATCGCTGATCGGCAAGATGGCGGGGGCGGTGCGCGTGCCGGTCACCGTGGTGCCGGGCAATCTGACCCCGGCGCAACTCGCGGCACTCGCTTAATCGAGGGGGGCCTAAGCGCTTGTTTCAAAACCCCAATCGATTTGGGGTTGAGTTGGCGGCCCGCCGAGCCCAAGTTATGAAGACCCATTTTGGCCTTTCTGGAGCCGAATCATGTTCATCGAAACTGAAACCACGCCCAACCCCGCCACGCTCAAATTCCTGCCCGGCCGGGCGGTGATGGGCGCCGGCACCGCCGATTTCCCCGATGCGGGCCAGGCGGCTTCCTCGCCCTTGGCCAAGCGTCTTTTTGGCCTGCCGGGCGTGACTGGGGTTTTCCTGGGTTCGGATTTCATCACCATCACGAAGGCTCCCGCGACCGAATGGTTCGAGCTGAAGCCGCGCGTGCTGGGCTCGATCATGGAACATTTCAATTCGGGCGAAGCGGCGGTGAGCGAAACCGCGCCAGCGGCCTCGCCCGCCGAAGAGGGCAACGAGGTGGTGGCGCAGATCAAGGAATTGCTCGAGACCCGGGTGCGTCCGGCGGTGGCGCAAGACGGCGGCGACATCATTTTCGATCACTACGCCGAAGGCGTGGTCTATCTCCACATGCAGGGCTCGTGCTCGGGCTGCCCCAGCTCGACCGCCACGCTGAAGGCCGGCATCGAGAACATGCTGCGCCATTACGTGCCCGAGGTGACGGAAGTCAGAGCGGTTTAGTTTTTTCCGCTCGCTTGCGCAGCCGGCTTTTTAGGCCGCGCTCGCGGCCGCCCCGCGATTTGGCGCTTGCCGCCAAGTCGCCAAGCGCAATGGGCCAACCCCGCTCGCGCGGCCTAGGAAGATTTTCTCATCATTGGTTCCGGCAGCTCAGCGTCTGACAGCAGCGGATAGTTTTTGCTGTTGAACAGCTGGTAATGCCACCACTCGTTCTTGTAAAAATCCCAGCCCGCGGCGCTCATCAGGCCCAGAAGGATCAGGCGGTTTTTCTGTGCCGCCGTCGGGATTTCGGTATTGGCGTGATGCGACAGCGGCGTGAAGGCATCGAAGCCCGTGCCCATGTCGAGATCGACCCCGTTCGAATCCATCAAAGTGAGATCGACGGCCACGCCCCGTGAATGGGGCGAGCCCTTGCGCGGGTCGGCGAGGAATTCCGGGTCGGGGCGGAAATTCCACAGCGCCCATTGCGCCTCGCTTGGGCGGAAGGCGTCGAAAATCCTGATCCGCAAGCCCAAGGGCTTCGCCAGGGCGATCGCGCGCTTCAAGGCCGCCGCCGCGTCGGGATGGAGATAACAGCCCGGCCTGGAATAGACCGGCTTGCCGGTGAAATTGTTGGGCGTGGCATAGGCGATGTCGATATCGACATCGTATGCCCGCGCGGTGATTTCCTCGAGCGCCATGACCCCATTATCGCGGCAGGCTATGATCGGCGCCACCATGTCTAAAGCATACCAAACGCCGAAAGCGTTCACGGTTTTGGGTTTCGATTGCGCCGGGCGCGGCTGTTCCGCCGCGGTCCTGCGGGGCGGCGCGGTCCTGGCCCGGATCGCGCAAGACATGGAGCGCGGCCAGGCCGAACGCCTGATGCCGCTGATCGCCGAGAGCTTGAAAGCGGCCGGCATCGAGCCCGGCGAACTCGATTTGATCGCGGTCACCTCCGGTCCCGGGGGTTTTACCGGCATCCGCATCGGTCTGGCGGCGGCGCGCGGCTTGGCGCTGGCGGCGGGGATTCCGGCGGTTGGGGTGTCGAATTTCGCCGTGGCGGCGTTCGCGATCCCGCCCGCGGCGCGCGCGGGCCGAATCCTGGTCGCGACGATTGAATCCAAACGCGAGGAATTCTATCTCCAGATTTTTCCACCCGGAAGCGAGCCTTCCGGCGGCGCGCTGGTTCATCCGCGCGATCTCGAGACATTTCTGCCCGCGGGGAAGCTGCTCATAACCGGCGACGCCGTTTTGCGGCTGCTGCCCTGGCTCAAAACCCGCGATGCGATTCCGGCGCCGAATCCGGGACCGCCCGATCCCGCCGATGTTGCGCGTCTCGGGCTTGCGCTGTGGCAACAGGGCCTGGGCGCGCCGCCGCGGCCGCTTTATCTGCGCCCGCCCGATACCAGCCTGCCGCGCGCGAAGAAAACGCCGGGCGTCAAGACGCCGGTTTGAAAGCCACCCGCTTGAAAGCCGGCTCATGACAACCGAAAGCCATGCTCCGCGCGATGTTCTGCCCGGCGACCTCGAAGATCTGGCCAGGATTCACGCGCGTTGCTTTCCTTTCGAGCCCTGGGACCAAGCGGCGCTCGCCCGGCTGGCCGCCCTGCCGGCCACGCGCGCGCGGATGATCGAAAACGCCCATGGGGAGAAGCTCGGGGGCGAAAAGCTCGGATTCCTTTTGGCGCAACTCGCGGGGGGCGAGGGCGAAATCCTGACGTTATGCGTGGCGGATGATTTCCGCCGCCGGGGCATTGCTCGTTCGCTGCTGGCCGATCTGGCGAAGATTGCCCGCGAAGCGCATTCCGGGCGGCTGGTGCTGGAAGTCGCTTCGGATAACCTCCCGGCGTTGCGGCTCTATGAAAGCAGCGGCTTTATTTCCATCGGAACACGCCCCGGCTATTACCGCCGCGGCAAGGCGCCGCCGGCCGATGCCGTCATGCTGGCGAAAACTTTATAACCCCGGGAAAACTGTAAAAAGCCGAACGGCGTAAGGGAATTTCGTTACATCCGCAGAAATCATCGGTTAACCCGTAATATAATATTGCGCGGCCCAAGCAAAATACCTATAAATCCGCGCATAAACCCAAAGGAATGCCGCGCCATGACTGACAAAGCCGCCCCGAATAGCTTGCTCGAATTCACCACCGAAATCGTCGCCGCCCATGTCTCCAACAACAGCGTGGCGCCGGCCGATCTGCCGCAATTGATCGATCAGGTCTATCAATCCCTCGCCGGCATCGGCAAGGCGCCCGCGGGTTCTGCCGACCGGCCGCGTCCGGCGGTCAACGTCAAGAAATCGATCCATCCCGATTACATCGTCTGTCTCGAGGACGGCAAGAAGCTGAAAATGCTGAAGCGCCACCTCAAGACCGCCTACAACATGACGCCCGAAAGCTATCGCGAGCGTTGGGGCCTGAGTGCCGATTATCCCATGGTGGCGCCCAATTACGCCCGCCAGCGCTCGAAGCTGGCCAAGGATATCGGCCTCGGCACGCGCGGCCGCACCGCCAAGGCGAGCTGACGAATCGCCTCCCCCGATTCTCGCCCGAATCCGCGTCGCCGGCGATTCTCCCCCGCATCCTATCGGCGTAACCGATTTGTCATGGAAGTCGCGGCATTATCCGCCGGTTGCCGGGCTATAGGCGGGATTCCGGGCATGGTCTATAATCCCGCCATGACAAAGACCGGCAACGGCGGCTGAGCATGCCGTCCCGTCTTGAACAGCTCTGCATCGACAAGGGCCTGAAGATGACCGAACAACGCCGTGTCATCGCCCGGGTGCTGTCGGATTCGGCCGACCATCCCGACGTCGAAGCAGTGCACCGCCGGGCCGCGGCGATCGATCCCAAGATCTCGATCGCCACGGTCTATCGCACCGTGCGGCTTTTCCAGGAGGCGAGCATTCTCGAACGCCACGATTTCGGCGACGGCCGCGCCCGCTACGAGGAAATGCCGAGCGAGCATCACGACCATCTCATCGACCTGCAAAGCGGCAAGGTGATCGAATTCAAGAACGACGAGATCGAAAAGCTCCAACGCGAGGTGGCCGCGCGCCTCGGCTACAAGCTGGTCGATCACCGTCTGGAACTCTTCGCCGTGCCCAGTGAAAAATCGGGCGAAAAATCGGGCGAAAAACCGGGCAACAAAAAATGAGCCGCGCCAGCGCATGATAAAATCCGCCGCCGCCTTACGCGCCGAAACCCGCCTTGTCGACGTGCGCTTCGGCGCGTTGCAGGTGCGGCTGGCCGAAAGCCCCGGCGACATAGAGGCGGCGCAGGCCTTGCGCTACCGGGTGTTCTATCAGGAAATGGGCGCGCACCCGACCATCGAGATGGCGGTGGCGTTGCGCGATTTCGATGATTTCGACGCGATCTGCGACCATCTGCTGGTGATCGACCAGGCCAAGGGTGCCGGTCCGGAATCGGTGGTGGGAACCTACCGTCTGATCCGGCGCGAAACCGCGGCGCGTCATGGACGGTTCTACACCGCGTCCGAATACGACATTTCCCGGATCGAGTCTTTTCCCGGCGCGGTGCTGGAGCTCGGCCGCTCCTGCGTCGAGGCATCCGCGCGCAACCGCGCCACCATGCAGCTCTTGTGGCGCGGCATAGCGACCTATGTCTTCCATTACGGCATCGAGCTAATGTTCGGCTGTGCCAGCCTGCCGGGCACCGATGCCGATGCGCTGGCCTTACCGCTCTCCTATCTCCATCACCACCACCTGGCGCCGCCGGAATTATGCCCCCGCGCCTTACCCGAGCGTTTCGTCGTCATGAACCGGCTGGCGAAGGAATCGGTCGATCCGCCGAGCGCGCAGGCGTTGCTGCCGCCGTTGATCAAGGGCTATCTGCGGCTGGGCGGCTATGTCGGCGACGGCGCGGTGGTCGATCACCAGTTCAACACCACCGATATCTGCGTGCTGGTGAAGACCGATCAGGTCACCGACAAATATTACCGCCATTACGAGCGCCGCGAACGCCGCGCGCGTGAGGACAGCGCCGCCTGATGGCGCGGTCGAGCCCGACGCTTGGCCTGTTGCGGCTATTCGCCTGGATCGCGTTCACTCTGCCGCTGATGCCGGTGCAAGCCTTGCTGCTGCTGTTCCGGGCCAAGCGCCTGGCCGCGCGCCTGCCGCGTTTCTATCACCGCCAAGTGTGCCGCATCGTCGGCATCGCCATCGAGCGCCGCGGCGAAGACGAGGCGCCCGGGCCGGCGCTGTTCGTCGCCAATCACAGCTCCTATCTCGACATCGAAATTCTGGGCGCGTCGCTTCCCGCATTCTTCGTCTCCAAGGCGGACGTGGCCGCGTGGCCGTTCTTCGGCTGGCTGGCGAAGCTGCAGCGCACCGTATTCATCGACCGCAAGATCCGCAGCGTCGAGACCCAGCGCGACACCATCGAAAAGCGCCTGGCCGAGGGCGACAGCCTGATCCTCTTTCCCGAAGGCACCAGCAGCGACGGACAGCGCCTGTTGCCGTTCAAAAGCTCGCTTTTCGCCGCGGTCGAGGAAGCGGCCAAGACCCACGATATCGCGGTGCAACCGGTCTCGGTCGCCTATACGCGGCTTGACGGCATGCCGCTCGGGCGGTTCTATCGCCCCTTCTTCGCCTGGTACGGCGACATGGCGTTGGCGCCGCATTTGTGGACCGCGGTCGGTCTCGGCCGCTTGACGGCGGTGGTGACGTTCCATAAGGCGGTGCGGGCGCGGGATTTCGCCTCGCGCAAGGAATTGGCCGAGTATTGCCGCCGCGAGGTGGCGGCGGGGCTCGAGGCGGCGTTATCCGGACGGGTGGTGGCGGAAGCCCTGCCGAACCAGGCCCGGCATGATGCCGCTCACTCAATCGGGACGGCGGCGCAATGAGGCGGGTGCTATAAGGAAGCTGTCATGAGGAAGTTGGGCAGGCGGTGAAAAAACTCTACGTCAAGACCTATGGCTGCCAGATGAACGTGTACGATTCCGCCCGCATGGCGGAATTGATGGCTCCTCAAGGCTACGAAGCCGTGTCCTCGCCGTCGGATGCCGATCTCGTCCTGCTCAACACCTGCCACATCCGCGAAAAGGCGGCGGAGAAGTTGTTCTCCGATCTCGGACGGCTGATGCCGCATAAGGCGCGCAAAGCGGAAACCGGCGGCGGCATGATCGTCGCGGTGACGGGCTGCGTCGCGCAAGCCGCGGGCGCGGAAATTCTGAAACGCGTCAAGGGCGTCGACATCGTGGTCGGGCCGCAAAGCTATCACCGTTTGCCCGCGCTGGTGGATGGCGCGGCGCGCGGCGAGCGCCTGGTCGACACCGAATTTCCGCCCGAATCGAAATTCGATCATCTGCCCCGCCCGGGCAAGCAGAACGTAAGCGCCTTCCTTTCGGTGCAGGAAGGCTGCGACAAATTCTGCAGCTTCTGCGTCGTGCCCTATACCCGGGGCGCGGAATTCTCGCGTCCGGTTTCGAGCGTGCTGGACGAGGCCAGGCACCTGGTCGATGAAGGCGCGCGCGAAATCAATCTTCTCGGCCAGAACGTCAACGCCTATCACGGCGCGGCGCCGTCAAGCGGCGCCTGGGGTCACGGCGCGGGCCCGGATAGCGGCGAATGGAGCCTGGGCCATCTCATCCGCGAACTCGCCAAAATTCCGAATCTGCTCCGGCTGCGC
>Ga0181519_10002365_pt1 | contig 16128 bp, 12 predicted proteins | sample PEATcosm2014_Bin_26_FD_121102 | JGI IMG/M metagenome (GOLD analysis project Ga0181519, IMG submission 121102) | Peatland microbial communities from MTU Mesocosm Facility, Houghton, MI, USA - PEATcosm2014_Bin02_10_metaG | ecosystem: Environmental > Terrestrial > Soil > Wetlands > Peat | place...
CTCCAGCCGCTCGACCCGGGGCGGCTCTTCCCGTCCTTCGGCCTTCCCCGGCATCTCGGTCCCCAGCCCGGCCAGCCCAGCCAGCTCGACCAGGTCTGACAGCTCGGGGTCCAAGAATTCGATGACCAGCTGGCCCCCGGTGCGCGCCGCCTCGAGCATCCGCCGGGCCAGTTGGTCAACGGCGGCCAGGTCCGGTCGACCGGCGCCCTCGAGGATCACCGGGTCACCCGGTCCGGACCGGTCACCGCCGTGCATCGTCATCCGGCACCACACGGTCATCACGGAGGTGGACGGGCCCCCCGTCCCGTCCTCATCGGCCGGCCCGGCGCCGGGCGCCGGCCACCGGGGGCGATGAGAACGGCCGCCGGGGTCCGTCTCCATCCCGAAGACCCCGACACCGACCGGAGGAGCCACCCATGACGACTCGAGACCCGACCCGGCCCGGCCCGGGACGCCCTGCTGGGCCGACCTGTGGACCTCGGACATCGACGGGAGCCGGGCCTTCTACGCCGAGCTGTTCGGTTGGCAGCCCCTCGACCCGGATCCTGCTCGGCCTCTTCGCCGCCAGCTGGCCGGCCCGCCGGGCGGCCAATCTCGACGTGCTGGCGGCCATCGCCACCGATTGACGGGGTCCCGGGGCCCCGCTCGGCCCGAGGGGTCCGATGCCGTTGGCGTCGGGGCCCGGTTCCGGGGTGGCTAGCCTCGGCCCATGGCCGCCTCGTTCAGCGCGTCGGTGAACCTGTACGTCGACCGGGCGGCCGAGCTGCTCGAGCTCGAAGAGGACGTCCGGGTGCTCCTGGCCAAGCCCTACCGCCAGGTCGACGTGCAGGTGCCGATCCGCACCGACGACGGTTCGGTGCTGGCCTTTCGGGGCTACCGGGTCCAGCACAACGGGGCCCGCGGGCCGTTCAAGGGGGGCCTGCGCTTCCATCCGGAGGCCGACCTGGACGAGGTCGGGGGATTGGCCGCCCTGATGACCTGGAAGTCGGCCCTGCTCGATCTGCCCTTCGGCGGGGCCAAGGGCGGCATCACCCTGGACCCGGCCATGCTCTCGCCCCGGGAGCTCGAGGCGGCGACCCGGAGCTTCACCCACGCCATCTCCGGGGTGATCGGTCCGAACGCCGACATCCTGGCCCCCGACGTGAACACCGATGCCCGGGTCATGGGTTGGGTCATGGACGCCTACTCGTCCCGAGCCGGCTGGTCGCCGGCGGTGGCCACCGGGAAGCCGCTCGAGCTGGGGGGGATACGGGGCCGGGTGGAGGCGACGGGTCGGGGGGTGGTGGCCGTCACCACGGCGACGTTGGCCGCCCTGGGGAGGGCTCTGGCCGGCCAGCGACTGGTGATCCAGGGATTCGGCAACGTGGGGCGTCACGTCGCCCGGTTCGCCGCCGAGCAGGGGGCGGTGGTCATCGGGGTCTCCGACGTGTCGGGCGGCCGCCACGACCCGGCCGGGATCGACGTGCCGGCGTTGCTGGCCGACCTGCCGTCCGGTCGTCTGCTCAAGGAGGCGTCGGCCGGCGACGCCGTCACCAACGCCGAGCTGATCGCCCTGGACTGCGACGTGCTCATCCCGGCCGCCCTGGAGAACGCCATCGATGCCACCAACGTCTCCCAGGTACGGGCCCGGCTCGTCGTCGAAGCGGCCAACCACCCGGTGTCGACCGAGGCCGACGCCGCCCTGAGCGCCGGCGGGGTGGTCGTGGTGCCCGACATCCTGGCCAACGCCGGCGGGGTCACGGGCAGCTACTTCGAGTGGACGGCCAATCTGACCGAGACGAGCTGGTCGGAGGACCGTTTCAACCGCGAGCTCCTCGACACCCTGGGCCGGGCGTTCGCCGACGTCTGGCGGTGCCACGTCGACCGCCGGGTCGATCTGCGCACGGCGGCCTACATGCTGGGTCTCGGACGGGTGGCCGAGGCCGTCCGGCTTCGTGGCCTGGCCTGACCCCGTCGGGGCCGGCGACCGGACCGGGCCCGATCCCGGTTGATCGGGCGCGGCTGACGCCCGTCGGTGCCGGCCCGTTCGATCCGGGCCGGGGTGGCCGGCCGGGCACCGCCCACTGGCCACCGCGGCCCCCGGCGACCAGCCCGGCCAAAGACCGGCTCTCGGTCAGGACCGGGCGGCCAGGCCGTGACGCGAGGTGCCGATCACGGCCCCGCTCCGGAACACCGAGACCGGTCCGTCCTCGCTCACGGCGATCACGGTGGCCGTCTGATCGTCGAAGCTGTAGCGCAGGCCCGAGGTGTGCCGGGTCCCGCCCAGCGGGTCGACGATCCGCTCGGACTCCTTGCTCGGCACCAGCCGGACCCCGAGCTGACGGAGCACCCCGTCGCCGTCGAAGACGGCCGCCCCGTCGATCTGGGCCAGGGCGTGGCGCAGGGGGGCCAGATGGGAGGGCTGTCGGACCTGGAGGGTGGGGGGCTCGGGCAGCCGCGCTTCGACCCGGGGACCCGGCTCGGGATCGGGTCGGTAGACGAGCAGCGCACCGATCCCGAGAGAGCCGAGGTCGTGGACGGCGAACGCCAGCATGAACTTGAGGACGCCGGCGTCGCCCTCGGTCGAGTCAACGGTGAGGGCGGTCAGCCAACTGCCCACCGGCGGCTCGTGGTGCCAGCTCAACCCGGCCCAGCGCAGGACGCCGAATGGACCCACCACCCGGACCGCCCCGGCGGGATGCCGCTGGACGATGGTGGCGTCGAAGACGCCGGCCATGATGACCAGGTCCCGCTCCGATCCGGCTGGCCGGTCGAAGACGATCCACTCGTTCGTCCCGTCGGACCGCCGGAGGAGCCAGCTCGACAGCCCGTCGGCGAAGCGCCGGGCCGCCACCAGCGGGTGGTGACCCAGACGCTCCCGGGTGATGACGAGCTTCGTGCCCGGTGACCAGAGGGTGGGATCGGCTGTCGGCTCGACGATGGTCCCGCTGCTGGCGATGCGCCGCTCGTGGACCGCCGGGCGCAGCGCCTGGTCGATCTCCTCAAGGAGGATCTGCCCCGAAGCCTCGGACTGGTCGACGGCCAGTCCGCTCTCCTCGAGCTCCTCGACCAGCCGTCGAAGCCGCCCCGATCCGGACTCAGCCATGCGATGGCAACCTACAGGCCGGGTGGCCGGTCGCGTCCGGGTCGGCCCGGGACCCCGGCCGTCGTCGGCGCCTCCGGGCCGGCCGACCCCCGGTCGCCGCCGCGGCCCGCCGCCCGGGGGCACGCCGTCGGCGTTCGGGCGTAGGCTTGGGCCATGTTGGTCGACCGCCTCGAGATGACCCCGATCGAGTTCCAACGGGTCACCGGGTGGGAGATCAAGGTCGAGGGGGCCTGCCGGGGTGACGTCTGCGTGCCGCTCGGGGACGGCGCCTTCGACGCCGCGGCGGTAGCCGAGCGCCTGGGCATGGCGGTGGTGGAGGAGCCGGACCTCGGCCTGGTGGCGATCGGACCAGAGACGCTGGGCGGGCGCTCGCTCACCACGACCGACGCTTCCGACTTCAGCCTGCCCGACCTCGACGGGCGCCCCTTCCCGCTGTCCTCCCTCCACGGCGAGAAGGTCCTTCTCGTCGCCTGGGCCCCCTACTGAGGCTGTCGCTGGGACCTGCCCGGGTGGCAGGCACTGCGAGAGGAGCTCAAGCCCCGCGGCCTCGAGGTGGTGGACGTCTGCCTGGAGATGGCAGGCCCCGAGGTGGCCCGGCCGTGGGTCGAGGCGGCCCGGTCGACCCATCCGTCGCTCATCGACCAGACCCACGAGATGGACGCCCGTTTCGGGGTGACGAACATCCCCCAGGTCATCTGGATCGACGAGGCCGGGACGATCGTCCGTCCACCCGAGCCGGCCCTGCCCATGGCGGTCGGCGAGGACGCGCTGCGCATCGTCGAGCTCCTCGGCGACCTCGAGCAACGCCAGCGCTACGAGGCCGAGGTCCGGGACTGGGTCGACAACGGCGCCCGGAGTCGTTTCGCCCTGTCGCCCGACGAGGTGATCCGCCGATCCCAGCCCCGCTCCCGGAGCGGGTCCGAGGCGGCGGCGCACTTCGAGCTGGCCCAGCACCTCTGGAGGCTCGAGGGCATGTCGGATCGGGCCATCGCCCACTTCAACGCCGCCCACGAGCTGCAGCCCGACAACATCACGTACAAGCGCCAGGCGTACTCGGCCCTGTCCGTCTCCCGGTTCGGGGACGGCGACGACTGGACCCGGTTCCGGCAGTCTCCGGCCGAGGGCGAGGAGTGGCCCTTCGTGTCCGACTTCAACCAGGACATGATCAGGTTCCAGCCGGAGCTGGCGGCCCGGTTGAAGCTTCCGGGGGCTCCGAGCACCTGAACGTCCCGCCCACCGGGCCGTGCCGGCGGCCCCGGCGGACCGGCCAGGCCGGGCGACCGAGCACGACCGGTCCCGTCAACCCGGAGCTTTGCGGCCCACCAGGTGGAAGACCCGACTGAGCTGGCGGTAGGGGTCGCGTCGGCTGGCCTCGAGTTCGACGGCGGCGGTCGCCGCGACCTGCTCGGCGTCGCCGGCGTCCAACTCGGCTCCGCTGAACTCGAGCCAGTCGACGAACAGCCACACCCCGTACCAGCACAGGGGCTCGACGCTTCGGCTCGCCATGAGCCCGCTGAGCTCCTCCACCGTGTCGGCCCGGCCCGGCACCCCCAGCACCCCGATCTCGGTCCGGGCGTCGAACGACGCCAGCGCGTCGTCCCACCGCCGTTCCAAGGCCGGGCGAACGGCCATCGTCTTGGCGTTGCCGGTCATGATCGAGACCAGACCGCCGGCCGCCGCGCACCGGCACAGCTGGGTGATGACCGGCTCGGGCTGCTCGAGGTACCCGAGGACGCCATGGCACAGCACGGCGTCGAAGCGTCGACCGTCCACCGCCTCGTCGGCCTGCTCGCCGTCGGCCTCGACCAGCGTCACCCGGCGCTGCTCCGGACCCGACAGCCGCTCGAGTCGCTGCCTCGCCTTGTCCAGCATGGCCGGCGACGAGTCGAGCACCGTCACGTCGTAGCCCGCCTGGGCCAGCGGAAACGATTGGTGGCCGGCGCCGCCGCCCACGTCGAGCACCGACCCCGGCGGCCGGCCCAGGTGCTCGAGCAGCTGGTGGTGCAGCACGTAGGTGCGCACGTAGCCCTTCACCGAGGCGTACGCCTGGTCGGCGAATTTGTCCACCAGGCCGGCCCAGAGGTCATCGCCCATCCCATCACGGTATATCAGTTAGTGGTGAGTAACTAGTAATCTCGGGCCATGGCGACGCGCATGAGCGGGACGGAGCGGCGTACCCAGGTGCTGGGGATCGCCGCTGGTGAGTTCGCCGACCATGGGCTCCACGGGGCGTCGACCGAGACCATCGCCCGAGCGGCCGGGATCACCCAGGCCTACATCTTCCGGATGTTCGGGACCAAGAAGGCCCTGTTCCTCGAGGTGATGGTCGGGGCGTTCGACCGCATGACCGAGGGGATGCGAGAGGCCGCCGGGGACGGGACCGGGCTCGACGCGCTCTCGTCGATGGGTGCGCAGTACCACGAGATGCTGGCCGATCGGACCTCGCTGCTGTTGCAGCTCCAGGGCTTCGCCGCCTGCGGCGACCCCGAGGTTCGGGGCGCCGTGCGCCACAGCTTCGGGCGGATGTGGCAGACGGTGGCGCAGACCACCGGTCTCGACCCGGTGACCGTCAAGGCGTTCCTGGCCTTCGGCATGCTGCTCAACAACGGGGCCGCCCTCCAGGTCACCGAGGTGGACGAACCGTGGGCCCGGGGCGTGGCCACCCGTATCCGGCCGGGCCTGTTCGACCACATCACCACGGCGACGAACCGCTGAGTCCCGGTGGCGGCGACGCGGCTCGACCGATGCCGCCCTCCACCGCCGGGTTCGAGGACCCCGGGGTTGCTCCGGTGGCCGGGTGTCGGGTCGATGAGCCCCACTGTCCGCCGGCGCGCCGGTCCCCTCGGCCGGCGTCCCGTGACCGGCCGGGCGGTGAGCCGGGAGGTCGGATCACCCGTCGGTCTGGGGCTGAACGGAAACGTCGCCCGGCGTGCCCGACGCCTCGGCCCGCAATCGCTCGATGTCGCCGGGTGACCCGATCAGAGCCAGCCGGTCGCCCGGTTCGAGCACCGTGGTCCCGTTCGGGATCACCAGGTCCCGGTCCCGCTCGATCGTGGTCACGACGATGCTGGGCGGCAGGCCCAGCCCTCCGATCGGACGGTCGGCCAGTTGGGAGCCCACCGCGACCTCGATGTCGTCGGTGCGAATGGCGTCGGCCGAACCGTCCAGGCGGCGCAGGCTGGCCAAGAGCCCGAGCCGGTAGCCCCGGACGACGTCGGACGTCGAGATCGTGCCGACGACTCTTCGCTCGTCGTCGAGGACCGGAACCCAACGTTGGGCCGCCGTGACCAGGGCTTCGAGGGCGGTGTCGAGGGTGGCCGCACTGCTGACGGTGGGAGCCGATCGGTCGGCCAGGGACTCGACCGTCTCGGTGTCGTCCCCGGCGTCGGCGATATCGCTCAGGGCCACCGTGCCGATGTAGCGACCCGCCACATCGACCACCGGGGCCCCGGGCACGTGGGCCCGGTCGATCTCGTGGCCGGCCCGGCCCCGGGGCGTGCGCCCGCTCAGCACCAACCGGATGGGCGCCATGGCCTGTTGCACGGCCACCTGGGCCAGAACGGGCATGCCGGTCAGCATCCGTTGGGCCGGCGCGTCGGAGCGGTTCTTCAACTGGCTCCGGTAGATGGTGTCGTCGCTCCGCCGGACGATGAACCAGGACAGCCCCACGGCGATCATGGCCGGCGCCAGGATGGAGAGGCTGCCGGTCATCTCGGCCACCATCAGCATGACGGCCAGGGGCGCCCGGGAGATGCCGCCGAAGCAGCACATCATCCCGACGATCACGTACGGGGCCGGGTTGTGGCCCATCGAGGGCACGACCGGCTCGAAGACCCGCCAGACCGAGGCCCCGATGAAGGCCCCGATCACCATCCCCGGCCCGAAGATGCCCCCCGACCCGCCCGAGCCGATCGACAGGCCGGTGGCCACGATGCGAGCGAAGGGCACGACCAGCACGATCCACAGCGGCAGGGTCAGCAGCCGATGGCCCAGCCCGGCCTGGATCCAGCCGTAGCCGGTGCCCAGCACCTCGGGGATGACCAACCCGATGCAGCCGACCAGGACGCCCCCGATGGCCGGTCGGGTCCAGCGGGGGAGCCGGATCCGCTCGAAGAGCGAGGCGATCCCGTAGAACCCCTTGGCGTAGAGCAGGCCGATGAAGCCGCCCAGGACGCCGATCAGGGCGAACCAGAGCAGGTGGGTCGGGTCGGTGAAGTGGTAGCTCCCGTTGAAGCCGAACAGCGGTGTGAAGCCGACGACGCTGGCGAAGATGACGTAGCCCACGATCGAGGCGATGAACGAGGGGAGGAGGGCGGCGCCGTCGAAATCGTCGCGGTACAAGATCTCGGTGGCCAGGACGGCACCGCCCAGCGGCGCCCCGAAGATGGCCCCGATGCCCGAGCCGATGCCCGCCGTGACCGCCGTGCGGGCGTCGGCCGGGCTGAGGTCGAGCTCCCGAGCCAGCAGCGAGCCAAACCCGGCACTGATCTGGCCGGTCGGCCCCTCCCGGCCCCCCGACCCGCCTGCGCCGATGGTGAGCGCCGAGGCGACGATCTTGACGATGATCGTCCGCACCCTGATGCCCCGCGGATTGTGATGCACGGCGGAGATGGCGGCGTCGGTCCCGTGGCCTTCGGCGTCGGGCGCGAACCGGTAGACGATGATGGCCCCCAGCAGGGCCCCGAATCCGACGATGAGGGGGAGCGCCCAGGGCCGGGCGAACCAGGCCGACGCGGTCGTTCCACCCTCACCGGCCGGCGTGGGGACGTGGTAGCCGGCCAGCACCCCCAAGAACAGGTGGGTGGCCGCTTCGAGGGCCTCGTAGAAGACGATGGCCCCGACGCCGGCCATCGTCCCGATCAGCACGCCGAGGACGAGCCACTTCTGGAGGTAGGACGTCCCGGAGAGCCAGCGTGACGCCCGGGCCAAGCCCGCCCGCACGGCGGTCCGGCGAAGAACGGTCACCGACCCCGCCGCCGGGTCAGAGGTCCCATCCGAGCGACCAGTCCTGCTCGGGCACCTCGCCGGCGGCTGCCGCCAGTCGCTGCAACGAATCAACGAGATCGATCTGTTTGGCCGCTGGGATGGCCGACAGGAGCTGAGCGATCTCCCGTCGACGTCGCTCGGTGACCGCATCGACGAGCCCCCGGCCCGCCCGGGTCAGGGTCAATCGGATCGACCGCCGGTCGTCGCGCTGATGGCGCCGGCCGATCAGCCCCTTGCGCACCAGGCGATCGCACATCCGCGTGGCGGTCGACGGCGTCACGTCGACCGCGTCGGCCAGCGCGGCCAAGCTCTGCGGCCCTCGGGAGGCCAGCACGACCAGGGTGCGGTATTGGGTCAGGGTCACCTCCTCGGCGATATCGCCGAGCGATCGGGCGGCCAATGCCACCAGGACCCGGCTGGCGCTCAGGACGGCGTCGACGACGTTCTCCTGGTCGGTCACGGGCTCCTGGTCGGTCGCCGGAGAAGCAGAATCAAGTGACACGCCAATGATTGTAGTGGCTAACGACCCCGAACCGGCGGCCCAGCGGCCGGCGTGGCGCCGCGATGGTCGGGGTGCCCGGGGACTGACCCGAGACGTCGGCTGGTGGTCGCCGCGCTCGGGGGTGGCCGGGCCCGGCGGGCGACCGCCCGGACCGGGCGCCGGAGCGCCCTCGGCCGGCGCCCAGGCCGTCGACGACGACGGACCGGGGGCGCCGGCCGGTGGCCCGCCGCCCACCGGCCCTTCGCCACCCGGTGCCGACCACCCCGCGTCCCGTCCGGTCACCTGAACCGGCAGCAGGGGCCGCCGGTGGGTGGGCCGGCCGGACCAGGTCACCGGCGAGCGGAGGTCGGCGACACCTCCCCCGGTGCGGTGCCCGGCCGAGGCGGGCCGGCGCCTACCGGCTCCCGGCCCGTCGGGCCATGGCGTCGCCCTTCCACGTGGGCCAGCCCAAGAGTTGCGGACGCTCGGTGACCCACGCCCGGGTGTCGTCGCCGATCTCGGCCGTGATCAGGGCCTCGAGCCGGGCCGAACAGTCGGCGACCAGTTCTCGGGCATCGGGGTCAGCGGCCAGGTTCGCGGTCTCGGAGGGGTCGTTCTGGCGGTCGTAGAGGACCACGTCGTTGTGGGCGAGGAGCTCGTCCACGTTCCGCGGTCGGTTCGGCTCCAGCGGCGAGAAGTAGCGGCCGAAGGTGTAGCGCTGGTCGGTGTAGCCCCGCAGGAACCCCCGCTTGGTCCAGTCGGGCCTGAGGGCGCCGGAGCCGATCTTCTCCCCGACGTCAGGGTCGGCGAAGTGGCGCCAGAAGGACGCGTCGAGGTTGGCGACGTTCTCCACCGCCGTGAGCACGCCCTCCCGGACCGGCTTGCCCTCGAGGCCGGGGAGGATCGACTGCCCGTGCAGCGCCGGGAATTGCGCCGCCCGTTGCTCGGCCGCCGTGCCGGCGATGTCCAGCAGCGTCGGCGCGAGGTCGACTCCGGAGGCCATCGCGCTGCTCGAGCGGCCGCCCGGGAAGTCCGGATGGACGACCACCAGCGGCACGTGGAAGTTCTCGTCGTAGACGAGGGCTCCCTTCTGGCGGAGGCCGTGCGAGCCGACCAGGTCGCCGTGGTCGGCGGTGAAGATGACGACCGTCCTGTCGGCCTGGCCGGACGCTTGGAGGGCGTCGAGCACCAGCTCGACGCTGCGATCGACGTCCCTCAGGCAGTTGAGGTAGAAGTTCATGCCGGCCCGCCAGGCCTCCTCGCCGGCCACCGGTCCGAAGGCGACGTCGGTCACCGCGGCGTACTCGCGCACGGCGGGCGCCGCTCCCGAGAGGTCGTCGTGAAGGCTCGGGGGAAGCTCGAAGTCCCACCGGGCGCCGTAGATCGGGATGTCGGCTGGAGGCTTGGTCACCACGGCATGGGCCAGGGCGGGCGGCAGCTGCACCTCTGAGCGGCCGCCGTAGTCGAAGCTCATGATGTCGTGGGGGTTGACGAAGTTCACGGCCATGAACCACGGTTGCTCGGCGGCAACGGCGTCCGCCCGGTCCCGCAGCCAGCGGACGGCCTGGCCGGCGATCACCGGGTCGATGCGCAGGCCGGCCCAGGCCCCGCCGTCGATGTCCCCCCAGTCGTTCCACTCGTAGAAGCCGTAGGGTTCGAGGTCCCGGGTCGTCGAACGGGGGTTGGCAGGGTCGAGATACGCCCCCGAGAGGTGCCACTTTCCCTGGTAGGTGCAGTAGTAGCCCTGGGCGCCGAGCATCGTGCCGAGGGTGCCCAGCGCCGGGTCCAGCGGTCGGACGAACGGCATGTTGTCGTTGTCGTAGATCTCGGTGTGCACGACATGCTGGCCGGTGTAGATGACCGAGCGCGACGAGGAGCACATGGCCGAGGCCACGTAGTAGTTGTCGAAGCTCACCCCCCGCTCGGCCAGCCGCTCCCGTGCCGGGAGCCGGAAGCCGTCGGGGCGCGGGATGTGCCGTCGCTCCTCGTCGGTGACGATGAGCAAGATGTTGGGCCGGGTCGGGGCCACGGGGGTCGCGGTCATGGGATCTCTCCTCGTTGGTGGTCGGTGTCGAAGGTCGGGGCGGTCACAGGGCATCCTGGCGTCGGAGCCAGACCAGCGCCCCCCACCCCCAGAGGGGTGGAAGGTAGGTGGTGGTGGCCCGGTAGATCAACGTGGCGGCCACGGCGAGGTCCTGAGGTACACCCAGGAGGGTAAGGCCCGAGATGTAGGACGCCTCCATCACACCCATACCGCCCGGTACCGGAGCCATCCCGCCCAGGAGGGCGGTGAACGTGCACACGAGGAAGAGGCCCCCGAACGAGGCCGAGGCGCCGACGGCCCGCAGTGCGAACCCGAGCCCCACCGCCATCATGATCTGGGTCATCGCCGCCCCGAGGAAGAGCCGGGCCACCTTGTTCGGCCGGTTGGCGATCTCGCGCAGGTTCTGCCAAGCGGCCGCCGCCTGGGGACGTACCCGGGCCACCGCCAGACGGCGGATGCGCGGGATGGCGACGGCGATCGCCGCGATGACGCCGACGATCACCACCGCGTACAGCACGAGCTGGAGGATCTCGGGCCCCGACCCGGGCGATCCGGCGCTGGTCCGGTGGAACTGGTCGCCCACCAGGAGCAGGGTCACCAGACTCAGCACGATTTGGACCACGAAACCCGAGACCGAGTAGATCACCCCCGAGCTCACGGCCACCGCCGGCGCCAGCCCCCGCCGCTGGAAGAATCGGACGACGGTGGCCGTGGTGCCGACCGTTCCGCCGATCATGCCGGTGAACCCCATGGCGAAGCGGAGGATGGTGAGGGGACCCACCGGCAGGTCGGTGATCACCGCGCCCGACATGGAGATCGCTTCGGTGACCGACGTGGCCTGGGTGATGAGGAGTGTTGCCACCACCCAGCCCCAGGCGGCCCCGGCCAGGACCCCGCGGATCTCGCCCACCCCGAGCAGCTGCTCGACCAGGAGCCAGAGGCCGAGGAACGTGACCGCCACCATGAGGACCTTGGCCAGCTGCACCCGGGCCAGCGGAGCCGGCTCGACCGGGTCGATGCCCAGCTGGGCAGCCCCTTCGGCCCGCAGGGCGCCGAGCTCCTTGCGAAGTCGGGCGGACGAGCGATGTCCGGGTCCGGCGGGCAGGGCCTGTGGTTGGACGAGCGGCAGCAGATCCGTGAGCCGTTGCCCGCCGATGGCCTCGTTCGAGGCGTGGACGGCACGAGCCGGCCCTACGACCTGGGACAGGGCGACCAGGAGCGCGGCGTCGTCTCTCCGACAAGTCTCGGCACCGGCCATGGCCTCGGCCCGGGAGAACTCGCAGAACGAGATGTGCCCGGCCTGGTCGACGGCGATCGTGTCCGGCCGCACCGTATCCAGGGCCACCTGTGCGTCGTGGAGACGCTCGAGGGCCAGCCAGCAGGCCCGGAGGACATCGTCGCCGATGGCCGACGGCGCCATCTCGGAGAGCGGAGTGCCCGGCGGCCGGTGGGTGACCAGCACGATGTCGTCGCTCGGCGAGATGCGGCCGACGGTGATCACCTCTGGTGCGCCCACCTCCCGCTCACGGGCCCAGAGCATGAGTCCCATGGCGTGCTGGACGTGGTCGGTGCGGCGGAGGCGGAGATCGAGGGTGGAGCGGCGCAGCCAGGCGAACCGCCACAGCCGGGCCAGAAACTGGCCCTCCGGTGCGTCCCGGCCGTAGATGTCGATGTCGACCGGTCGGTCGGTGTCGTCCCGGGCCACGAAACGCACGACCCCCCAGGTGGGCGGGCGTGCGGCCGGGGTCATGCCGACGACCTCAACGCCCAGCTGACGCAGGATCTCGGCGACGTCGAGCTCGGCCACACCGCCACCCAGCGTCCCGAACGCCAGCCCCACGGCCGCCCCGGCCATGACCCCGAGCCCGGTGGAGGCGAGCGCCCCGAGCGGGACCAGATGGTCGATGAAGAGGGTGGCCGTCGAGGCCATGACCACCAGACCCCACCACCAGATCCGAAGGGGGGCGGCCAGCGTCCGGATGGCCAGGACGGCGACGGCGAAGGTGGCGGCGAGCAGCGGAGGAGCGTAGGCCCCCGAGACCCCGAGACCTTGTGCGACACCGACGCAGATCAGCGCGGCCACCCCGGCGGTGGCCACCAACCGGGCGGCCAGGACCCACCGTCGACCCAACGCGCACAATAGAAGCGCCGCCCCGAGCATCGCCCAGGTGCCGGACAGGGCGACCAGGGTGACGAGCCAGGAGACGACCAGGGGTGCCTGGGCGTGGACCGGGCTGCCCGCCCCGGCGGCGATGGCCAACCACCCGGCCAGCGCGGCGGCGCCGCCGAGGACCACGCCGACGACGTCACGGGGCAGACGCTGGCGGGGCGTGCCCTGCCCGACCAGGAGCCGTGCCCGCCAGGCCCGGAGGTGCTCGGATCTCATCGGCGGCCGACCTCAGCTGGCCGCATCGTCGTGGCGGGCTCGGGCGGCGCACCAGGTCACGGCGGCGTCCACGCTGCCGAAGAACCGGTCGTCGCCGATGCGGGCGCGCAGACCGCTGGTCTCGAAGCGCTCCTCGAGATGGGCCTTGAGGCGGGCCACCACCAGGGTGATCCCGCTCTGGTCGAGCGAGTCCAGGATCTGCTCCATCGCCTCGACGCCCGATGCGTCGAGGCCGACGAATCCCTCGGCATCGAACACGAGGAAGTGGGTCGTGCTCGGGGCACCGGCCACCGCCTCGCGGATCCGCCCTTGCACGTAGCGGCTGTTGGCGAAGAGCAAGCGGTCATCGAGGCGGTAGACGACGACACCCGGCGTCACCTTGGCACTCGGGTGCATCGCGACGTCGGCCCACCGGTCCAGACGCCGCACATGGCCCAGCACGGCGTCGTGCGGCTTGGCCGAGCGCATGACCACGTCGACGATCGAGAGGCCGACGGCGACGATGAGTGCCTGGAGCACGCCGAAGATGACCACCCCGCCGAAGGTGACGGCGGCGATCACCACCTGGGATCGGCCGGCCTGAGCCAGCGCCCGCCAGTCGTCGGGCTGCACGAGGCCGATGGCGGCGGCCACGATCACCGCTCCCAGACAGGCTTTGGGGAGGTAGGCCACCGGCCGGGTGAGGAACACCAGGACGAGCGCGGCCACGGCGGCGGCCACGATGCCCACCACCTGGGTGCGTCCGCCGATCTGGTCGTTGACCGCCGTGCGCGAGCCACTGGCCCCCACCGGGAACCCCTGGGTCACCCCGGCCGACGCGTTGGCTAGACCGAAGGCCAGCAGCTCCTGGTTGGCGTCGACGTGCTGCCCGTTTCGTCCGGCGAAGCTGCGAGCCGTCAGGATGCTGTCGGCGAACCCCACGGCGAAGATGCCCAATGCCGCGGGGACGAGGTCGAGCGTCTTGGCCACCCCGACGCGCGGCCACCGGATCGACGGCAGGCCCGAAGGGATGTGACCGACCGTGGCCACACCGTGGGACGCCAGGCCGGCCGCCGCCGACACCGCGATGCCGCCAACCACCACGACAAGGGCGCCCGGGATCTTGGGGAACGTCCGGCGGAGCACCAGAAGGATGCCGAGGGAGACGAAGGCGATGAGCGTGGTGAGGCCGAGGATCTGGCCCAGCTCGCCGAAGAATTCGCGGAGCTGGGGGAGAGGGTCGTTGGCCTCGATCGGAACCCCGAAGATCTTGCCCAGCTGCCCGCACACCAGCACCACGGCGATGCCGTGGAGGTAGCCGACGAGAACGGCCCGGGAGAAGTAGTCGGCCAACCAGCCGAGGCGGATGATCCTGCCGACGACGGCGATGGCCCCGACGAGCAGGGCCAGCATGGCGGCCAGCGCGGCGTAGGTGGTGGCGCTGCCCCCGGCCAGTGGTGCCACCGACGTCGCCACGAGCAGGGCCAGGGCTCCCTCGGGTCCGACGATGAGTTGGCGGGAAGACCCGAGGAAGGCGTAGGCCAGTGCCGGCAGGAGCAGCGCGTAGAGGCCGGCCACCGGGGACAGGCCGGCCAACTCGGCGTAGGCCATGGCCGAGGGCAGCGCCAGGGCGGCCACCGTGATGCCGGCCAGGACGTCGTGGCGAGCGGTGCGCTTGGGGTACGTCGTCAGCTGCGTCGAGACGGGGAACGTTCGGGCCACGAAGGCCGGGCGTTGTCGCGGCTTGAACGGTGATGATCCCGGTTCGTACTGCTGCTCGTCGGCGGGTCCGGTCACCGCGGCGCGCCGACGAGGTGCGACCGTCCGACCGGGCCGTGTCGGTCGAGGCGGAGAAGGGCCACCGGACCATGGGTGAGCACCAATCCGAGGACAGGGAGGGCCAGGGGGGCGGTCACCGGCCGACGTCCGGTGCCGGCGGAGGCCGATCCCCGGCCGCCGCCGGCGGCCGCGGCCACGACGGCTGCGACGACGTGACGCGTCTGACCCGTGGCCGCGTGCCCTCGAGCTTCTCGCCCTCCGGGCGTGACACGTCCCGCTCCCTCGTGCACGTCGTTCCCCCGGCATCCGCCCGCCATCCACCGCTGCGTTCCTGGCCTCGGCTCCGTGACCTGGGGTGGTCAGGACCGGAGCCCACAGGACAACGGACGGCGCCCTCCGACGTCACCCGCTGAGCCCGCTTGCCGCTGCAATGTACGCGTGCTCGTGTAGTGAACGCGCGTCCCGCCCTTTTATAGTTCGTACCCTAACTAAAGGGGAAGCCCAATGTCACCCGCCACGTCGGCGAGTGGGCGGCCGGAGTTGCTGGCCCACGTCCATGCGGAGTTCCAGGCCGAGTTTCCGGACGCCTCGGCACAGGCCACGGAGTGCTTCTTGAACCTGGGCCGGGTGGCCACCACCATGCTGTCGGCGTTGAATCGGTTCCTCGACGGGTTCGGCGTCCCCTCGTACACCGGCCTCAACGCGCTGACGGTCCTGGCCGGTGCGGACGGACCGATGCCGGCATCGGTGGTGAGCCAGCGCATGGTGGTCGCCCGACCCACGGCGACCGGCATCTTCAACACCCTCGAGGCCCACGGATTGGTCGCCAGGACGGCCCACGGCACGGATGGGCGAATGCGGCTGGTGACCCTGACCGACGCCGGGCGAGAACTGGTGGAGCACGTGCTTCCCGAGGTCCACCGGTTCGAACGAGATCTTCTCGACGCCCTGGAACCGAGCCAACAAGAGGCACTGCTGGACATCCTGTCGGCACTCGCCGCTCGGCTGGAGACCCTCAGTCGCGAGACGGGCGATTGAGGGTCGCCTCGGTACCGGCTGACGCTTCTTCGGCATCGCCGCCGGGTGAGGCAGGAGAGAGTCCACGTCGGTGCCCGCCCTAGGCCGCCCTAGCCAGCCCTAGCCAGGGCCTAGCCAACGGATCGGGAGAGCGCGTCGCCCTCTCAGCTGGCCCAGCATCGACTCGACGTGTACCCTGCCTGGTGAGGCGTTCTCATGCGCCTCGGCAGCGAGGAAGTGCCCTCCGTCACTCCAGACCCTTGGTGACCCGCAAACACCGAGGTGAGTCTGTTGAGCGAATTCGTAGATCGACCCCTCCCGGCCCGGGTACCGGGCGGCGGCTGGGCGGCCACCTCGCGTTCTTCCGACGC
>Ga0181519_10002366_pt1 | contig 16118 bp, 9 predicted proteins | sample PEATcosm2014_Bin_26_FD_121102 | JGI IMG/M metagenome (GOLD analysis project Ga0181519, IMG submission 121102) | Peatland microbial communities from MTU Mesocosm Facility, Houghton, MI, USA - PEATcosm2014_Bin02_10_metaG | ecosystem: Environmental > Terrestrial > Soil > Wetlands > Peat | place...
AAGCGGCACTACGGCGGCGCGATTCTTGACCAGATGAAGCGGTTGGGCGCGTCGGTGGATTGGGATCGCGAATACTTTACCATGGACGAGAACTTATCGGTAGCGGTGCGGGAGGCCTTCGTCCGCTTACATGAGCAGAATCTAATTTATCGCGGCGCATATATTGTGAACTGGTGCCCACGCTGTCAAACAGCGATAAGTGACCTGGAAGTGTTCCACGAGGAACAAAAAGGTCACTTATGGGAGATTAAATACCCAGTTATCGATGAAAGTGGCAAAGATACTGGCGAGTTTCTTACTGTTGCTACGACGCGGCCAGAGACGATGCTTGGTGACGTTGCGGTTGCCATTCATCCAGAGGACGCGCGCTATCTTCACCTGCATGGAAAGAAACTTCGTCTGCCTTTGGTGGGCCGCGAGATTCCTATCATCCTAGATGAGTGGGTCAGCCGCGAATTCGGAACCGGCGCGGTGAAAGTAACTCCGGCGCACGATCCCAATGACTTTGCTCTGGGTGAACGTCACCATCTGCCTTCGATTAACATCATGGATTCAGAAGGCCGCATCAATGCTGAAGGCGGCGTTTATGCGGGACTCGATCGCTATGCGGCGCGCAAGAAGGTCCTTGCTGACTTGGAGGCGCAAGAGTTACTGGCCGGCATCAAGGACCACACCAATAACGTTGGTCATTGTGATCGATGCAAGACTACTGTTGAGCCGCGCCTCTCCACGCAATGGTTTGTGAAGATACAGCCGCTCGCCGATAAAGCGATTGAAGCGGTCAAACAAGGTTATATCAAATTCACGCCGGAGCAGTACGAAAAGACTTACTCCAACTGGATGGAGAACATCCATGATTGGTGCATCTCGCGCCAGCTTTGGTGGGGCCATCGTATTCCGGCCTGGCATTGCGCGGAGTGTTATAAGATCACCGTCGCCCGCATTGATCCTACTGCTTGCGCGCATTGCGGCTCAGCTAAGATTACGCAAGAGACCGACGTTCTGGATACATGGTTCTCTTCGGGATTGCTGCCGGTCTCCGTCTTTGGCTGGCCTAACATCACTCCAGAAAATCGCGCGGACTTCGACGCCTTTTATCCGACGAGTTTGTTAGTCACCGGCTTCGACATTCTCTTCTTCTGGGTGGCGCGCATGATTATGCTCGGCTGCTGGTTTGCCGCCGACGTTCCCATGCCCGATGGAAGCAAGCGCTCGCTGGCCGACTCAGTACCTTTCCGTGAAGTTTATATCCACGCATTAGTGCGCGACGCCAACCGCGAAAAGATGTCCAAGACCAAGGGCAACGTCGTTGATCCTATCGAGATCGTCAAGCAATACGGGACGGACGCAGTCAGGTTCACGTTAGCGTCGATGGCTTCGCCGGGAACCGACATTGCTTTCAATGTTGCGCGCACAGAAGGCTACCGCGCCTTCGCCAACAAGATATGGAATGCCGCGCGCTTCCTCTTCATGAATGTGGATCGCGCCGCGGAGATTGGCATTACTGTTGATTCCACATTGTTAGGCGGAATGCCGAAAGCGGCTGACAATGCGCCGCTCGAAGATCGCTGGATTGTTGCCGAGTTACACGCAACAACGGCGAAGGTTAATTTGTCGCTGGACAACTATCGTTACGACGACGCAGCCAATACGATCTATCAATTCTTTTGGGGAAGCTTTTGTGACTGGTATCTTGAGATCGTCAAGTTGCGACTGGATTTTTCGGTGGATGAAAATGGTAGCGAGTCAGCGGGTCAGCAAGTTAGCAAGTTAGCCGCTGCGCGCGCCGCGCTGACTACGCTGATTTCTATTTTTGAAGCATCGCTACGGCTGCTTTCGCCTTTCATGCCGTTTATCACCGAAGAGATTTGGCACGCGCTCTATGATGGGAATCCACCGGCCAAATCGATTGCTTTGACGAGTTATCCGCAAGCCAGTGAAAGTACTGAGGATGAAGTTGCGCTAAAGGATATGGCTCTTTTGCAAAGCCTTATCGTAGAAGTTCGCGGATTGCGTAAAGAGATTGGCGTGGAAGAGAAAGCTGTCACGCCCATTGAGTTGCGTATTGGCGCTGTGCTTAAGGATGCAGTATTGGGAAGCAAATCTATTGTCGAGCGGCTTGCCAAAGTTAGTGAAGTGCGCTTTGTCGAGGAGATTACTTCAGGCCTGGCCAAGCACTCAACGCCCAGCTTTGACGTGGCTGTTGTCTACGAGCGCACCGTTGACGTACCCGCCGAGCAGGAGCGCTTGGCAAAAGAGATTGCGAAGTATGAGAAAGGTTTAATCTCAGCCGAGCGGCAATTAGGCAATGAAAGCTTCCTGGCTAAAGCTCCGGCGAAGGTGGTCGAAGGATTGAAGAGGCAGGAAGCGGAGACACGGCTGCTGCTGGAAAAGGCGCGCGCCGCGTTGGATGCTTTGCCGAAGGAGTAAGTTAGCGAGCGAAGAGCAAACGCAGGTCCTTCGACTCGCTTCGCTCGCTCAGGATGACAGAGTTTTGAGTAGCGCTCAGAATGACAGGGTTTTGAGTTTTGGAAAAGGGACGATAGGTTTTGGAGTTGGGTATTTGTTCACCGGGAAGGAGTAGAAGATGTCCTGCGAATGTGGTCAATGCCGTCAGCATTTTAGAACGCTTGGGATCGCCTATGGAGTACCCTCGGAATCGGAGATTCAAGAGGCTTATAACGAATCGGTCAAGCAATGGCATCCTGACCTCTATGAGAACTACGCCAGCTTGCGCGCCGAGGCCGAGGAGCGCTTCAAGCAGATTCAGGTTGCTTTCCGGGAGCTGAAGGAACACAATTTGCCAGGATTTAATCCGGCGGCCAAGGCCTCTACTGTTCAATATGAGCAAACAGCTTCTTATAATCCGTCCGCTCCATCGGCTCAGGTGGATCAACCAGCCGCCGCCGCGCCGGAGATATCATTTGACGGCGCGCCCGGTTGCCTGACGGCCGCGGAATTCACTGCGGACGTGAAAGAGTTGATCGCCGGCCATCTGGGAAAGCAAGAGAGAGCCCTGGCGATTATTGACCTGGGCGGCAGCCGCGCGCGCTTTGCCACCTTCTCCCAATTTCTGCTCATCGGCGGCCGCGGCATTATTATGCGCAATACGCGGGGCCTTATCTCGCTGCTCTGGTACAAAGATATGGGAGAGCTGCGCTGGGTGGAGGGACAAGGCGGGAGCAAATCCGGCTCGTGGCACAAGATTATCGGCAGCCTCTCCGGCACACCGGCTGGTTGCCAACTGGCTATCTATCGCAGCGATGGCGTGCTCTTTCTTTCCCTCACCGACCAGGTGGAGGACAACGTGAAAAGAACTTTGTACAATTTTTTCTTGAGCAAAAAGGCGCAAGCCTGATCCTGGCCGCGCAGAGGAAGCATGGACTGGAAGAATAGCCAAATTGACGCATTGCTGGAGCAGGCGCTGGCGGAGGATAAAGCCGCCGGCGACACTACGACCAATCTCACCATCGATGCCGGCCTGCGCGCCAGCGCTTCGATTATCGCGCGGCAGGAGATGGTGGTCTGCGGGCTGGGCGCGGTGCCGCGCTTTCTAGAGATCTTTGCACGGCTCGACCGGCGTGCTCCGGCGCAGACTCGCTTCGAGGTGGTGAGTCATCCTGAGATATTTGATGGCGTGCGGGTTCACGAGGGCCAGGTGCTGGCTGTCATCCGCCATAACGCGCGCGTGCTACTCAGTTGTGAGCGGGTGATTCTGAATCTAATGCAGCATTTGAGCGGCATCGCCACGCTGACCCGGCAGTTTGTGGACGCAATTGACGGCACAGGCACGCGCATTTTGGATACGCGCAAAACGGTTCCGGGTCTGCGGACGCTGGAAAAATACGCGGTGCTTTGCGGCGGAGGGACTAATCACCGGCTCGACCTGGCCAGCGGTATCCTGATTAAAAACAATCACATCTCGTTGGGCGGTGGGCTGCCGACGGTGCTTTCGCGCGCGCTTGAATTTCGTCCGCAAGGCCAGCGCGTGCAGGTGGAGGCGCGCTCGGCGCAGGAGCTGGAAGAGGCGCTCACCTTCGGCGCGGAGGCGATTCTGCTGGACAATATGACGGCGGCGCAGGTTCGGCAGTCGGTCGAGCGCATTCGCCAGTTCACGGCGGAAAAAGGCGGGAACGCGATCTCCATCGAGGCATCCGGCGGCATGAATCTGGACACCATCCGCGCCTATGCCGAGACCGGCGTGGACTTTATCAGCGTGGGCGCGCTTACCCATTCGGCCAAGGCGGCGGACATTTCCATGCGCATCGCTGCGGAGACAGATTAGTGTTCGACCTCGCCGCGCTGGAGGCCGCGCTCTCGGACACAGTCTTTGCGGGCAAGCTGCATTTTTCTCCGGTGACGGATTCAACGAACTCCGACGCGCAAGAGGCGGCTCGCGGCGGGGCGCCGCATGGCTCAGTTTACTTTGCCGATGAGCAACTGGCTGGCCGCGGGCGCGGCGATCACGCATGGCGCTCGGATGCTGGCGAGGGGCTTTACGTCAGCGTCCTTCTGCGTCCGCAGGTTCCGATACTCCGCTTGCCGCTGCTTCCGCTGGCCGCCGGACTGGCCGCTGCCGAAGCCATCCGCGCCGTCACAGACCTGACCGCCGACTTGCGCTGGCCTAATGACTTGCTTCTCGGTCCCCGAAAAGTTGGCGGAATTCTGGTCGAGGCGAAGAGCGCGCGTGGCGCGGTGGATTACGCGGTCGTCGGGATCGGCCTCAACGTCCATCAGAGCGGCTTTGGTTCTGATCTGGCGGCGATTGCCACTTCGCTGGATTTGGAAGCGGGGCGGAGAATTTCGCGTCAGGATTTGCTTGTCGTCCTGCTAGAATCGCTGGAGCGTGAGGCGCGGGGACTGGCTGATCCTTTGGCGGGCGTCACCGTTCCGGCGCGCGTTGAGCAGTCTTCAACTTGGATCAGTGGGCGTCACGTTGAGGTTCACGGTCCGCAGGCTTGCAGCGGAGTGACGGCCGGGTTGGATGAGCATGGATTTCTGCGGGTCCAGACGGAAGCTGGATTGGTGACCGTGCAGACCGGCGGGATTCGCGCGGCTGATTGAGGTTTTCGGGTTCCCACCCATCGCACAAAACGCGATGGATGGGGCACCAAGATTTTGTGGGAAATATCGGAAAACAATGCTACTTGCAATTGATGTGGGCAATACGAATACGGTGCTGGGGCTGTACAAGCTTGAAGGCGAGAAGCCGGAGCTGGTTGCCCATTGGCGCGTCACCACGCATCGTTCCCAGACCGTCGACGAGTACGGCGTGCTCTTCGTCAACCTCTTCCAGATGAATGGTTTCTCGACCAATCAGGCGCACCATATCATCATTTCTTCGGTGGTGCCGCCGGTGGAAGGGACGCTGCGCGAGGTTTGCCAGAGCTACTTCCATACCGAGCCGCTCTTTGTGGAGCCGGGGATCAAGACCGGAATGCCGGTGCTGGTGGACAACCCGTCGGAACTGGGGGCGGATAGGCTGGTGAACGCCATAGCGGCGTTTGAACGCTACGGTGGGCCGTGCGTGATTGTGGACTTCGGCACGGCGACGACCTTTGATGTGGTTTCAGCCAAGGGCGAGTACCTGGGCGGAGCGATTGCGCCGGGGTTGGGCATTAGCGCCGATGCGCTCTTCTCCCGCGCCTCGCGCCTGGGCCGCGTGGACATCAAACGTCCCGCCAAAGTGATTGGCACAAACACCGTAACTCATATACAGAGCGGGCTTTACTTCGGATACATCGGCTTGGTGGACGGCATTCTGGAGCGCATCATGAATGAGCTGGGAGCGCCGGCGCGGGTGATTGCCACCGGCGGCTTGGCGAGGCAGATCTCCGAGGACTCGCGCTTCATCGCCGAGATCGACGATATGCTCACTCTGGACGGCCTGCTGATTCTCTTCGAGCGCAACCGCGCTCAGCGCCCCCGCATTCGACCTCATTGAAATGCGTTGCGCCGCGTAACCGAGCCAGAGTGCCTTGCATGGCGACTGGTTCGATTACGCGGCGCTGATGATTATCTGCTTTGTCTATCACTTACAACCAGAACCACCCTGCTGGCCGCCACCGCCCTGCTGGCCGCCGCCCTGCTGGCCGCCACAACCCGGTTGGCCACCACCACCTTGCGGGCCGCCCTGCTGCTCGGGTTCACCGCTGAGCTTGTATTCCCAAAGGTCGTTGAGAATCTGCTCACCGTTGTTGGCTGAGATGCCCAGACCGCCAAAGAGCCACAAGTTACCGCTCGGGTCGGTCCAGCTCACAGCGGATGAGTGGCCTCCGGGGGTATTTGCAGCAGCCTCCACACCCAGTGTGCCGTAAACAGGGGCGTCGGATTCTGCGGACGAACTTCCATCTACCCATGTCCATTCGCCGTTGCGTCCCCGCTCGGGATCGAATTTCCAGAGGTCGTTGAGTTCGCCTGAATTGCCGTTGGCATCAAGTCCATAGCCGCCAAAGAGCCAAAGGTTGCCGTCATTGTCGGTCCAACTGACGGGGTTCAAACGGCCTCCGGGTATATTTGCGGCGGCAGGCTCACCCTGAGTGCCGTAGACACCGGGCAGGCCAAAACTGCTGCCAAGCGAGTTGCTTCCACCGATCCAGGCCCATTCGCCAAGCTTACCCAGAGAGGGATCAAATACCCAGAGGTCGTTGAGAATGCCCCAATTGCCATCGGCATCGACCCCGTAGCCGCCAAAGAGCCAGAGCTTGCCATTATTGTCGGTCCAGCTCACCAGGTTCGCGCGGCCTCCAGGGATGTTTGCGGCGGCTGGCACACCCAATGTGCCATAGACACCGGACTGGCCGCTATTGTTGCCAACCGTTGTGCTTCCACCCATCCACACCCACTCGCCGTAGTGTCCGCAACCCCGCGAGAGATCAAACTTCCAGAGGTCGTTGAGAGAGCCCTGGTTGCCGACGGCATCGACGCCGTTGCCGCCAAAGAGCCAGAGATTGCCGTTCCGATCAGTCCAGGTTACAGCCTCTTCGCGCCAGCCGGGAACGTTTGTGGCAGCGAGCTTTCCTAAAGTGCCATAAACACTGGTCCCGCCACCAATATTGTTTCCACCCATCCATGCCCATTCGCCATGGCGACCTATCGAAGGATCGAAGACCCAAAGGTCGTTGAGGTCCTCTGAATTGCCGACGGCATCAACGCCATAACCGCCAAAGAGCCACAACCTGCCGTCAGAGTCGGTCCAGGTCTGGCTGAATCCACGTGCTCCAGGGTGGTTGGCGGCGGCGGGCTGACCCAGGGTGCCGTAGACACCAGGTTGGCCATTCAACGTGCTTCCGCCTACCCAGGTCCATTCCCCGTTTTTACCGAGCGAGGGACTGAATACCCAAAGGTCGCTCAGCAATCCGAATTGGCCGTTGCCATCGTAACCGTCGCCGCCAAAGAGCCAGAGATTGCCTTTGCTGTCGTGCCAGCAGGAATTGCCGTTGCTGACAGACCAACTCTGTGCGTAATAACGAGATCCGGGGACGTTTGCGGCGGCGGGCACGCCTTGTGTGCCGTAAACGCTAGCGTTGTATAACAGTGGGCCAACTGTGTTGCCTCCACCCTGCCAGACCCAACCGGCTGAGTGGGAGTTGTTTTGGTCGCAGGCTACAGCGGGCGCTGAGCAAGAGACCAAGAGAAGAAGCGTGCAAAGCAGTGCAAGTGTGTATGCGCGGAATTTAAGCATCGTGGCTAAATCCTCTCTGTGCATGGAGCGTGGCGAACCATTCTCCAGTTTGATTGACAGCAGTGAGCATCGCCGTTGCCGATGGCGGTGAACCTGCAAACATAAAACCCCGAGGCTCAAAACGAATGAACACCGAAGTTTCTTTCTTGGCGATTTAATTCCAGGATTGTACCATAATGCAACACTGGTCTGGGAGAAATATCTTAATCCTGATAAAAACTGGATTTGGATGGACTTGCTTGCATATTTGCCGCAGGCCGGGGGAGACTCTCGTATCCTTGGATGTAGACGGGTCCATGGGAGATTCACCGGCATCGTGCTGAACTACTTTAATTACTTCACGGAGATCGAGGACCGCTTTCAGCAGCGGCGCGGGGCGCTTTTGCTGCTCTCGACGCTGGATTGGGCGCTGATCGAAACGTGGCGCGAGGCGGGGATTCCGCTGGAGGCAGCGCTGCGCGGGATCGACGCGGCCTTCGACAAGTACGAAGCGCGGCAGAAGCGAGCCCGGATGCGGAAGATCAACGGCCTTGCCTGGTGCGCCCAGGCGGTGATGGAAGCTGCCGAAGAGTTGCGCGAAGCCGCTGCCGGCACAGCTCCCGCAACCACCGAGCCACGCGAATCGGGCTTTGAGCAGGCGCGCGTGGCTGCTCACCTGGAGGCCGCCGCTGTTGCGCTGGACGCGGCGACCGTCGCGCCGGAGGCTTGCGCGGCAACCGCTGAACGATTGCGTGAGCTGTGCAATGAGCACGTGGGCGAAGCTGATTCGACGCCTGATCTGGAAGCAATGGAACGTGTTCTTACCGTCCTTGAAGAGAAGCTCTTTGCCGCTTTGACCGCGGCTGCGCCCGAGGAGTTGCTGGTTGGACTCAAGGAGCACGCGGCGCGGGAGCTGGCGCCGTATCGCGCCCGCATGGGTGCTGTGCAACTGCGCCAGGTGGAGCGGCAGTTTGTGCAGAAGCAACTGCTGGTTCACTACAACCTTCCGCGCCTCAGCCTCTTTTATATGAGCCAACAATAATGCCCAGAAAACAAATCACGTCGCAGCGCAGGGCCAAACAGGCCGCGAAGAGGCTTTCAGCCGGAAGAAAAGGCTCGCCAAAGCAGGCCTCCGGGGCTAGAGCCCTCGCTCCCATTTCTACTGATTTACCTCCCAAGAGACAATCCGCAAAACCTCGGAGTGAGAAGTTCATAGACCCCCACCCTAGCCACAAAAACAAAGACGTGGCGAGGGTGGGGCACCCACAAAATTATCAGAACCCACAGGTTTCTCAGTTGGTCGAAATCGAGAAGCCCCTTTACGGCGGCGCGTTTCTGGCGCGGCTGGAGGGCAAGGCGGTTTTTGTGCCGCTCACGCTGCCGGGTGAGCAGGCGCGGGTGCGCATTACGCAGAGCAAATCGGGGTACGCTACGGCTGAGGCGGAGGAGATTCTGCGCGCCGCGCCACAGCGGATTGCGCCCGCTTGCCAGCACTTTGGCGCGTGTGGCGGCTGCCATTACCAGCACGCGGAGTACGCCAGTCAACTGGCCTTCAAGCAGGCGATTCTGCGCGAAACGCTCCTGCGCGGCGGCGTGGACGCGCCCGCAGAGATTGCCGTACTCTCAGGCGAACAATGGGGTTACAGAAATCGCATCCGGCTGGCCCTGGACGCGGCGGGCAATCCAGGCTACCGCGGCCGCCGCTCGCACTCGGTTGTTCCTCTCAGGGAATGTCCTATTGCCGCGCCGCTGCTGGTGGAGGCTGCGCTGGCCTTTGCCGAGGTTGCGCGCCGCTTTGCCCCAGCGCTGCGGCCCAGTGAGATCTCCCTCTTTTGCAATTCTGACGAGACGGCGCTGCTGGCGACGGTCTTTACGGACGCCTTGCCCAAGATGCGCTTTGACGACTTTGCGCAAGCACTAGCCGAGCACATTCCCATGCTTATCGGCGCGGAGTTGGTGGTGGAAGGTGATCCAAAACTTCAGCCGCGGACGATTGCGCAGTGGGGCGCGGCCTCGCTCGATTACCGCGCCGCCGGATTCAATTACCGCGTGGACCACGGAGCTTTTTTCCAGGTCAATCGCTGGCTGGTGGATGGGCTGGTTGAGCGGGTGATTGCCGGCCACGCGGGCAAGCTGGCCTGGGATTTGTTCGCCGGAGTCGGCCTGTTTGCGCGTCAGCTTACCGCTCATTTTGAGGGCGTGGTCGCTGTTGAGTCGGCTCCCGCCTCAACCCTTGCACTTGCTAAAAATCTCGAAGGCTCATCGGGCAATTCGTTCAGCGGCGAGACTCTCAGTTTTCTGCGCAATCAAGCGACCCGCTGTGCAGACGGCGCGCCGATTCCCGATCTGATCGTTCTTGACCCGCCGCGCACCGGACTGGGGGCGGAGACGTGCGCGCTGCTGCCCCAGATTGCCGCGCCCGCGCTGGTCTGCGTCTCCTGCGACCCTGCCACTCTGGCCCGCGATCTGCGCGCGCTGGTCGCTTCCGGCTACCGAATTCAGTCCATTACCCTTGCTGACCTCTTTCCGCAGACCTTTCATTTGGAAACAGTGGTCCAATTGCGCCGCGCCTGATAGGCTTGAGGGCCAGAACAGCTTTTCTACTTTTGCGCGCAATGCAAACGGACTCCTCCATCTTCGAGCCAGCCGCCGCACCTTCAGCCGTCGCTGTGGAGGCCACGCAGCGCACCGCTCCGCTGTTTTCCGCAGCCGTGCTCTTTGCCGTGGGCATTACTGCCGCGCAGGCCTTTGCTCTCTATCTGCGGCCCAGCCTGATGCTGATAGCGCTGGCGCCTCTGGCCGTGCTCTGCGGCTTGGCGGCCTTGCGCGCCCAGCGGATTGCATGGCTGCCGCTGGCTCTCTTGTGGCTGTTGCTGGGCGCATGGTGCGCGCTGATGGAGCCGCATCCGGCCCCTGCTCCCGCGCTGGCCCAACTCTCCGACGGCCTGGTGCGATCTGTGGAAGGAACAGTCGTCGATGCGGGGCCGGTGCGCGCCGAGACGGAGCAAGACCTGGACGCGCCTAACGCGGAAGAGCGCCCGGCGCAGAGAGTGGACCTGAGCGTCTTCAGCCTGGAGGTGGTCACCGACGCTGAAGACGCGCAGAAGCCGGCCACGGGCGGCGTGCGCCTGACCGTCCAATGGCCGCAGAGTCAGGCAGGGCAACCCTTCCGTTGCGGCGAGCGCATCCGCGCCGAGCTTCGCCTCTTGCGGCCTGAGGTCTACCACGATCCGGGCGTATGGAGTCGTCAGGATTCTCTGCTCGACCAGGGGATTACCTCGACGGCCACCGTTCGCATCGACCGTGTGGAGCGCCTGGGGCAGGCAGCTCCGTCGCTCCTTTGCCGGGTGAGCGCGCTGCAGCACGCCACGAGCAGCCGCCTTCTGGCTCTGCCCGCCTCCATGCGCCGCCTGCCCGCGCCGCTGCGCCTTTCTGAAAATGACGCTATCATGCTGGCCGCGATGATTACCGGCGACCGCACCTATCTAACCCATTCGCTCCGCGTGGGCTTTGAGCGCACCGGCTCCTTTCATATGCTGGTGGTCTCCGGCTTTCATCTGGCGATTGTGGCTGGATGCTTCTTCTGGCTGACGAAGCGGCTGCGTTTACCGCGCGTTCCGGCGACGCTCGTTACGATTCTGGCTTCCTTCTGTTATGCGCTCTTTACCGGCTTTGCCACGCCGGTCCAGCGCTCGCTCTGGATGGTCACGCTCTATTTGATAGGCCGCCTTTTCTATCGCGAGCGCAATCCGCTCAACACCATCGGCTTTGCCGCGCTCTGCCTGCTCGCCTACAGCCCGCGCAGCATCTTCGACTCCAGCTTCCAAATGACGCTGCTGGCCGTGGTGGTTATCGGCGGCGTGGCCGCACCACTGCTGCAAGCCACAGTGCATCCTTATTTGACAGCCACGCGCGACCTGGGCCTGATCGCTTTGGACATTAAATTGGCACCGCGTCTGGCCCAGTTCCGCGTGATTCTTCGAATGATGGCAGCGGCGCTGCGCAAAGCGATCTCCGGACGCGCCCAAACTAAATACAAAAGCAGCGCCGGCCAGCCGGAGACGCAACTTGCCCTCTTTCATGAAACTTGGAAGAACTCACTTGCGCAACGGCTTTCTGATCTTGGTGCCCGATTTGCTGCGTTCGTGGCATGGCGTTGCTTTCCGGCGTCGGTGCGCTGGCTACTCCGTGCCTATGAGTTGCTGGTTGTCTCTTGCATTGTCGAGTTGGCCATGGCCTTGCCCATGGCTCTCTACTTCCATCGGATCACTGTCTTTGCTCTGCCTGTGAATATCTTCATACTGCCGTTGCTTGCGGTTCTGGTTCCGGCGGCGCTGCTCACTTTGCTGGCGCTGGTGCTCTGGCCGCCCGCCGCCATTCTGCCGGCGATGCTGGCGGCCTTCTTTCTTCACATCGGCATTGGTCTGGTGCGCTTCTTTGGCTCGCTCACCCTGGGCGACTTCCGCATTCCCGCGCCGCTCATCTGGCAGTCGCTGGTATTTTGCGCGCTGCTTGGGGCGGCAATTCTGCTAGCCCACCCAAGCCGCAAAGACAAATACGCGGCGAGGGAGGGGCACCCACTTCTTGATGATGGAAATCGCTGGCGACGGCGGGCTGCCTGGGTCACGCTGCTGCTGGCGGCGTTGGTTGCCGTTCTGCCCCGCCCGGTCGATCACCCGCGCAATGCCTTGCTGATGGAGGCCATCGACGTGGGCCAGGGCGATTCCCTGCTCTTGATTACCCCCGACGGCATGACGCTGCTGGTCGATGGCGGCGGACACGGTGGCGGTCCGCACCAGGCGCCGCAGGATTACGACATCGGCGAGGAGGTGGTCAGCGAGGTGCTCTGGTCGCGCGGCATTCGCCATTTGGATGCGGTGGCGCTGACCCACGCCCACTCCGACCACATGGGAGGCTTGCCTGCCGTGCTGCGCAACTTCCACCCCGCCGAGCTTTGGGTTGGCAACAATCCGCGCTTCGGCGATTACAACGCGCTGCTCAATGAGGCCGCCAGCCTCCATGTAAAGGTACGCAGTTTGCACGCCGGCGATGCCTTTTCCTTTGGTCCTGCGCAGGTCAATGTTCTGGCGCCCTTCCGCAATTATCAGCCTGGCCCGCTGCCCACCAACAACGACTCGATGGTGATGCGAGTGGCTTACGGCGCGACCTCAGTGATGCTTGAAGGCGACGCCGAAGCGCCGGTCGAAGAGGCGATGCTGGCCGAGCCGAATCTGGCCAGCACGTTGCTCAAGGTCGGCCATCATGGCAGCATCACCTCGACCAGGCCTGAGTTCCTGGCCCGCGTGCATCCAGACTGGGCCGTCATCTCCTGCGGCCTGCGCAACCGATACGGCCATCCACGGCCTGAGGTTTTGGAAGAACTGCAAGCCGCCCACATCCGCACCTTCTCCACCGACATCAACGGCGCAACCTGCTTCCGGCTGGACGGCAAAACCACCACGCCGGACTACGCCTGTGGCTGGCGGAATGTGCCGTGAGAAAATATCATTCATTTCACTTTTTATGTGCAACTCACAATTGTTGATTGTTTGTATGGCTCTATCTGGTGTTTAATACTAGCGAGGATTTCGGTACTCAGAATATGCGAAAGACAATAACTGCCATTTGCACGGTTTTGATCTTGCTTGCATCTGGAAAAGTGGCGCAGGCTTGCAGTTGTACAGTCCATCCAGTCTGTGATCCTCATCGCTATCTGGATGCAGACTTCATCGGGGAGGTCATCTCAAGTGAAAATGTAAAATACCAACTATTCGATGACTGGCCTGGCGTACTTTTTCAAGTCCGCGTTCTTGAAAACTTCCGTGGGAACCAAAAGGTAGGTGAAATCGTTAAAGTCTTCACCGGCCAAGGCGGCGGTGATTGTGGCTACAGATTCAAAATCGGCTCCAAGTATTTGATAGACGCGGCTGAGAAAGATGGTGGATTTGAAACTGGTCACTGCACACGAACTGCGCCTATCGAAGAAAGTCAAGTTGAACTTCGGTTGCTCCGCACAATCGCCGCGGGCAAGAAGGTGCCTGATCTGACTGGTATTCTTTCCCAAAATATTGGATTGACTCCTGAAACCTCAGAGAATAAACCATTTTCAAACATTCGTGTCTCGCTTCAACCTGTCGCTGGCGGACAGGCCTTTGAATCCACTACGGACATTTTTGGATCATTCACTTTTCCGATCCTTCCATCCGGTCGCTATCGTATTCACCTTGAACTTCCGAGCGATTTTTCTCCAGCTTGGTCAAATTATTCCGGTTTCCTTCGCGATGATCGACTTCCTCTGCTGATTATCAAAAAGAGCAATGAAGAGTTTGCCGCCTGCCATATTGAAATCCTTACGGAGACATCGGGAAGCATTAGCGGAATCATTCAAGTGCCCGGTTATAAATCCAATCATTGGACGGTTGAAGCCAATTCAGTCGATACCCATAATGAGCCAGAAGATACAGTTGGAGAGGCGTATCCCGATGCCAAAGGTTTTTTTCGACTTTCTCATCTTCCCGCTGGGCGATATGCAGTTCAAATTGTAAAGAGAGGCACGTTTATTGAGAGCGCGCCACAGATCGTCGATCTGAAAGACGGAGAAAAGAAGACAGGCCTCATCCTTAAAATTCAATGATGCAAGTCTTATAGAGATTCGCATATCTGAGGTTGCGCGGAGATTCATACGATTATCTAGTTACCAGCAAAGGGAGGAATCGAACCGGCAACGCCGCCCGCGCTATACTCAGTGCATCCCTTACGAGGCGTATCTCGTCCCTGCCCGCTTCTCTTCGCGGACGTTGATGAAGCTGTCCTGAACCGCCTTGCCGGGAATTGCATCTGCCGGGAACCGTCTTTGACTCTTTTGCACAAGCGCTGGCTGACCGCCCTCTGGCTGCTCTTCATTGGCGGTTTCGCCCTGCTGCACGCCTTGCATCTGAGCGCTGATTTTCCCAATCACACGCCCTGGTTTTCGGACTGGGCCAAGTTTACCGACGAAGGCTGGTACGGCAACGCGGCCATCCGCGCGCATCTATATAGCAACTGGTACGTTGCCGGGGACTTTACGCCCGCGCCTGCCCTTCCCGTGTTGCCCTTCCTGGAGTGGCTGCTCTTCTTCGTGACCGGCGTCAGCGTCGAAGCAGCGCGTGGGCTGGCCGTCGGCTTTTTCTTTCTCAATCTGCTGCTGAGCTACCTGCTACTGCGCACGCGCGGCTCGCGCTGGATGGCGCTGCTGGGGGTGACGCTGATCGCCACCAGTCCCTTCCTTTATTGCTTCAGCCGCTTGGCCATTTTGGAGCCATTTCAGATCACCTTTCTGCTGGCGGCTTTGAATCTGGCTGTGCGTCTGCCCCGGCTACGCCGCCCGTTGGCCGCTTCGATGCTCATCGGCCTGCTCTTTACGCTGATGCTGCTCACCAAAACCACTGCCGTCTTTCTGCTGCCCGCCCTTGGCTGGGCGATGATCGCCGCGCTTTGGCCGGATCGAAAATTGGCCTTGCGCAGCGCGCTGGTCGCCGCCGGCTCTTTTGTTGCTGCCTTCAGCTTGTGGATGGCGCTGGTCATTCGCATGGGCCTCTTCGCCGATTTCAAGTACTTCTTTTTCGTGAATCACTATGCCAAGCCGAAGGAGTTTTATTGGCCGCTGGTCAGCCTGTGGTGGTCCTTTCACGGCGGACTGTGGATCGATCCCATTCTCATCCCGTTGGCTGGAATTGTGGTGCTGGCCTCATCCGCGCTTTTCATCCGGAGTCTCTTCAGCAAAGGGTGCCAATGTGCTCTCGCCCGGCTCGTGCTGATGCCGGAGTTCGGCGCTTCGCTTCTGGCTATTGCCGGTTCCGTTTTCTTCATGACCATCCAGAACCACATTCAGCCGCGCTACTTCGCGGTTCCGGCCTTCTTCTGCTTTATGATCCTGGCGTTGGGAGCGGCGGCGTTGCTCAAAGAGGCGAGCGGCATCTGGCCGCAGTGGATCGCTTCCGCCGGGCTTGCGGTGATAGCTCTGGCTACAGCGTTCAACGGTCTGCAAATCCTGAACTACGCCGCCCACCCGGAGTACACCTATGTGGATGCGGCGCGCCGACTGACCCAATACATCGACGCCCACCCGAACGGCAACCGCCTCCTGCTTTCCACCAGCGGCGACCAGATCACGCTGCTCACTCATTTGCCCAGCGTGTGCGACGAATTCGGAATGCAAAAGCTGGATTGGAAGATGGCTCGCTATCAACCCGGCTGGTTTGCCACTTGGAATGACATCGATCCCGCCACGCTCGGAGCCATCCACACGCGCTATTCACTGGAGCAGGTGGCCAGCTTCCAGGCTCTGGACGATCCGAATCGCAATATACTGGTGCTCTTCAAGCTGCATCCGCTGGCCAACGGCCAGGTGCGCCAGCCGCAAAAACAGAATCTGCAACTCCTGCTGCCGGAGGACCAGGTTGATATCGAAGTCGAT
>Ga0181519_10002368_pt1 | contig 16100 bp, 10 predicted proteins | sample PEATcosm2014_Bin_26_FD_121102 | JGI IMG/M metagenome (GOLD analysis project Ga0181519, IMG submission 121102) | Peatland microbial communities from MTU Mesocosm Facility, Houghton, MI, USA - PEATcosm2014_Bin02_10_metaG | ecosystem: Environmental > Terrestrial > Soil > Wetlands > Peat | place...
CTGGTGCCCGACCCGGCAACCGACCACATCCTGGGGCCGGCCACGGCGCCGGTGACCCTGATCGCCTATGGCGACTTCGAATGCCCGGCCTGCAAGGAAGCGCACGGCGCGGTGAAGATCCTGCTGCGCGAATACGGCAAGCGCCTGCGCTACGTGTACCGGCATTTTCCCGACGTCGAGGCCCATCCGCATGCCGAAAAAGCCGCCGAAGCCGCCGAAGCCGTCGGCGCCCAGGGGCATTTCTGGCCGTATTACGACCTGCTGTTCGAGAATCAGGAGCACCTCAAGGAAAAGTCCCTGCGCCAGTACGCCGACCAGGTCGGCGCCGACCTGGTGCGCTACGACCACGAGATGCAAGACCGCATCTACCTGCAACGGGTCCAGGAAAACAGCGCCGGCGCGCGGCGCCTGGGCGTGCTGGCGATGCCGACCTTCTACCTGAACGGCAGGCTGGTCGACGTGTCCTTCGGCCTCGAGAAACTCGATGCGGCCATATCGGCGGCCCTGCATCACAAGGCCTAGCGCGCCCGCAAACCGGGTTTACAGGCCGTAGGGAATCGACACGCCCAGGCCCAGGCTGGTGTGCCGCTGCCGGTAGTCGATGAGGCTCTCTCCATAACCCGTGAAGAGCTGCACGTGAAACTGCAGCGCGTTTTTCTTCGCTTCGCCCTGGTTGATCAAGGGCAGCGGCGTGGAAAAATCGGCCTGCACGGATCGAATGCGCGCCAGCAGGCTCAGCGTGTTGTCGCCGTTCCAGTAAAGCGCCTCGATGTCGCCGTGGCCCAGGTAATGCGTGATGTCCGGGTTGTTGTCGTCGGCGGGCGTCTCGCGGATCCGGTACCAGGGGCGGATGAGCACCGTGAGACTCTCGCTGGCCGAGAGGCGGTTCACCAGGCCCAGCTGCGCCGTGAGGCGGTTCCAGCTGCGCGAGCGCGGATCGGACTGGCCATTGGACTGGTGCACGGCCGCCAGGTTGATGAAAAACGGCTGGAAGCCCGGCGCCGCGGCGACGGTGTCGCCGAAGCGGTGCGAGAAGATCAGTTCCGGCTCGTAATTGCTTTCGATGAAGGGGCGCGAATGGGCGGCGTCGAGCGCCTGCCAGTAGGACTGCTGCGTGTAGGCGAACCAGAGGCTGTTGTGCTTGCCGGCGCTGGCCACGACCATGGCCTTGAGGCTGAATTCGAACTTGACCTCCGTGTGCTGGAGGTTGTACGAATACGGCACGTTGTTCACCGGGTTGCCGCTGGTTGGCGCGTCGTCGGGCGAACTGGTCTGCGTGACCATCAGGTAGCTCTGGCGATAGGGCAGGAAGCCCACGCCCTCGGGTTCCTTCCAGAGGCGCTCCAGGGGCGTCAGGGTGTCGATCGGACCGATAGCCGTTGCGGACGCGGCGCCATTTGCGGCGGGCGCCGGCGGCACCGCCGTCTGCGCACCGGCTGCGTGCGCCTGCAGCAGGAAAGGAAAAAAAGCCGCCAACCGAGCAAGTGAACGCAACGCAGTCCTCCAGGCATTTCCCGCAAGGTGCGGATTGTAGGGGCCACCCGCCCGGCGCCGGTGCTCCCGTGCCAGCCATTACAATGCCTTGCGCAATTGCGCTCCGCACGGGCCTTCGGCCCCTCCCAAGATGCCCAACGCCCTGACGCGCTTCCTGCTGCACTGGTTGATCACCTCGCTCTGCCTGTGGGCGGCAAGCCACGTCTTTACGGGCATTCGCTTCGCCAACCCCGGCGCCCTGGTCGTCTCGGCATTGCTGCTGGGTTTTGCCAACGCCGTCGTGCGTCCGCTGCTGATCATCCTCACCCTGCCGCTCACCCTATTGACCCTCGGTTTCTTTCTCCTGGTGATCAATGCCCTCGTGCTGCTGCTCGTATCGTGGCTGGTGAACGGTTTTTTCATCGCCAGCTTCGGGACCGCCTTCTTCGCCAGCATTTTCATCGCCGTGTTGAGCTTTGTCGTCGGCGGCCTGCTAGCGCCCCGCAATGCCGGGCCCTGAGCGGTGGACGGGCCGGCATTCGCGTTTTCCAACACCTACGCCCGATTGCCCGGGCAGTTCCACGCGCACGTCGCGCCCACGCCGGTGTCGCAGCCGCGCCTGCTCCTGTTCAACGAGGCGCTCGCCGCGGAACTGGGCATCGAACGGGCCGGCGCCGACGCCCAGGCCCTGGCCGACGTCTTCGCCGGCAACCGGATTCCCGATGGCGCCGAGCCGATCAGCGCCGTGTACGCCGGGCACCAGTTCGGCGGCTACTCCCCCCAACTGGGCGACGGCCGCGCCATTCTGCTCGGCGAGGTCATCGACCGCGAGGGCCGGCGCCGCGATATCCAGCTCAAGGGCGCCGGGCGCACGCCCTATTCGCGCCGCGGCGACGGCCGGGCCGCCGTGGGCCCCGTGCTGCGCGAATATCTCGTGAGCGAATTCCTGCACGCGCTGGGAATACCCAGCACCCGCGCGCTGGCGGCGGTTGCCACGGGCGACCGGGTCGTGCGCGAGCGCGCATTGCCCGGCGCCGTGCTGACGCGCGTGGCGGCCAGCCATATCCGCGTGGGAACCTTCCAGTATTTCGCCGCGCAGGGCGACACGCAGGCGCTGCGGGCGCTGGGCGAGCACGTCCTGGCGCGACACTATCCGCAGGCGCGCGACGATCCCCGGCCCTACCAGGCCCTGCTGCAGGACTTTGCGCGGCGCCACGCGAGCCTGGTCGCGCGCTGGATGGCCGTCGGCTTCATCCACGGCGTGATGAATACCGACAACATGTCGGTGTCGGGCGAAACCATCGATTTTGGCCCTTGCGCCTTCCTCGAGGCCTACGATCCGTCCGCAGTGTTCAGCGCCATCGACGAAGGTGGGCGCTACGCCTATGCCAATCAGCCCTGGGCGGCGCAATGGAACCTCGCGCGATTCGCCGAAGCGATGCTGCCGCTGCTCGACGACGATGCCCAGCGCGCGACCGAATTCGCCCAATCGGTGATCAACGCCTTTCCGGCGCTCTTCGAGGCCCAGTGGCTGGCAGCCATGCGCGCCAAGCTCGGCCTGCTCGAGCCGCGCGATGACGATGCCGAACTGATCGGCAGGCTGCTCGATGCCATGCACGCCGCAGAGGCGGATTTCACCCTTACCTTCCATCGGCTGTGCGCCGCGGCTGCGGATCCGGCCGGCGGCGCCGGCCCGCGCGATCTGTTCGGCGATCCGGCGGCCTTCGACGCCTGGGCCACCGACTGGACGGCGCGCCTGCGATCGGAAGGCGCGCCGGCGCAGGAGCGGCACCGCATCATGCGCAGCGCCAACCCTGCGCTCATCGCGCGCAATCACCGCGTCGAACAGGCCATAGGGCGCTTTGTCGAGGACGCGGACATCGCGCCCACGTCGGCCCTGCTCGCGGCCCTGCTGCATCCGCAAGAATCCTCCGGTGCGGCGGCGCCCTTCATGGCGCCCGCGCTACCCGCGGAGCGCGTGCTGCGCACCTTCTGCGGGACCTGAGCCTTTGCCGCGCGCCGCAGCACGGGCGCCGGCGAACGCCGCGACCGACGTGCGGCGCGCAACGCCCGGCCTTCGCAGCCTCAGCGATCCCTGCGGTGCGAGATGAGGTACGAAAGCACCACGAACACCAGCAGCCCGCCGAAGATGGACAGGAAAGTCTCCATGCGTGTCTCCAGGAAAATCAGGAACCCGAACCCTACACCACGCGCCAGCCGGGGTGTCAGATTTCGTTTTTACCCAGCAGGCAACCCGCATCGGGCACGATATTTCCCGTGACCGGATCTCCTGCCCTGTCCTTGTAACACTCCGCGAACTTGATGCAGGTTTTGCGCACGACCTCGGTCGCGCCGTCGGGCCCGACGACCTGCAGGCCGCTCAGGGCCACGTCGTGGCCCACGATGGGGCAGTGCTTGGCAATGGCGAAGGATTGCTTGGTAATGAACATGGCGCAACCGCTCTCTCGATACGCTGGCAAGGCCAAAGCCTAGAGGCTTGGCCCATGCGTCTCTGTGCGGTGCCATACGGATATTCGCCCGCATCGCCCGCGCGCGCCGCGGTAGACCGCCGCGCACATTCCGGGGCAAAATGACCGTGAACGTCATTTGTCGGGAGCCACCCATGTCATATATGCGCATTGGCCTTGCCTTTGCGCGGCCGTTCGCGCCCGTGTTCGCGTTGGCGCTCCTGGCCGGCACCGTGCGCGCTGCCGATTTCGATCTGTGCGTTCGCGGAACCTCGCTGGAAACGACGCATACGGCCCGCCTCAAGCTCACGGTCGAGGGCGCGGATGTCTCGGCCTTCGCCCCGCGGCTCGGCGCGGCCTTGGCCAATCGGCGACTTTGGAACAGCCAGGCCGAAAAGGTGTTCGGCACCGGATTCGACGCGGATTTGTGCGGCCCCGAGGTCGCCGTGGAGCAGCACATTGCGGTCACGCTGGACGACGCCCAGGCGCGCATGCTCGCGGCGGAGGCGACGCGCGGCGCGGGCGAGGGCCTCGCCGCGGCAGTGGACCGCGTGCTGGGCGGCGGCGCCACGCCGGCGCAGGCCGAGCCGCCGCCTCCGGCGGCGGCGGGCCACGGCGAGGAAGTCCGCGACGCGCAGGGGAATCTCGTCTACAACGTGCTGCGCATCTATTACGCGACCAACCGCGGCGCCAATCCGGCCGCGCCGGTCGACGAGCGCTTCGGCGGCGATCGCGGTCCGCTGAGTTTCGGCTCGGTCGAGGTTACCGTGCCCAAGAGCCACAAGCTCGGGAGCCTCGAGGCGCCCTCCTTGCTGAAACTCGAATTCACCGCGGATCCGAAGAAGCACGTGATCCTCAAGTCCGTGACGCCGCTGGATCCGGATGCCTGGCGCGCGCAGATCGGCAAGCGCGCGCGAGGCCTGGACAACCCGGGCATTCTCGTCTTCGTGCACGGCTACAACTGCAGTTTCGCCGATGCCGCGCGTCGCGCCGGCCAGCTTGCCTACGACCTCAATTTCGCCGGGGCCACGGTGCTCTTTTCGTGGCCCTCGCGCGCCGAGGTCGTGCAATACACGGTCGACGAGCAGAACGCCGAATGGTCGGTGCCGGACATGCAGGCGGTGCTAGCCTCGCTGTCGAGCATCGCGCCGGGCACGCCCATCTACGTCATCGCCCACAGCATGGGCAATCGCGTGCTGACGCGCGGCTTCAAGGCGCTGGTGGACAAGGACAAGCTCGCGCGGCGCGAATTCAAGCAGGTCGTGCTGGCCGCCCCGGACGTCGATGCCGACGTGTTCCGGCGCGACATCGCGCCGGCAATCCTGGGCAAGGTGCCACGCGTGACGCTCTATGCGTCGAGCAACGACAAGGCGCTCATGGCCTCGCGCGACCTCCACGGGGGCTACCACCGGCTGGGCGAGAGCGGCAAGGATCTGGTCGTGCTGCCCAACCTCGATACCGTGGATGCCTCGATGGTGAGCACGGAATTCCTGGGCCATTCGTATTTCGGCGACAGCCGGACGGTTGTCGACGATCTCAAGTACGTGATCCACGAAAGCCTCAGGCCGCAGGAACGCGAGCGTTTCTCCCTCGAGCCGGTGCGGGACCTCGCCCTGGGCGTCTACTGGCGCTTCAAGGGTTCAAGCTCGCCGGCGCCGGCGCACGCGCCCTAGGCGGCGCCCCGAATCCCCGCCCATCGCCAGCCCGCGGACACCTCCTCGATGCGCGTTCCTCCTTGGCGGCTTCTGGCGGCAGTGGGCTGGACGGCTGCGGGCCTGCTGGCGCGCCCGCCCGAGGCGCTGGCTTCCGGCACCGGGGCGCCCCTCCTGCTCGCCGATGTGGGCCTGTTCGGCGAGATCGAGCGCACCAAGCTCAAGCTGGCGCTCAAGGCCGCCGAGGCACGCAATGGCGCCGACAGCCTCCCCGCGGCAAAGGCCGCCGCCGACCTGGGCTACGACTACCTGAGCCACGGCGAGTTCAGCGACGCCGTTCCGCTCCTCGAGCGCGCCGTTGCCACGGGAACCCGACTGCTGGCGCCCGACGACCCGCGCCTGGCCCTCGTGCAGTTCTACCTCGCCGACACCTACTACCAGTTCGATGACATCACCCGCGCCCTGCCGCTGGCGCAGCGCGCCGTAGCGACCGGCCAGGCGAGGCTTCCCCCGGACGATATCCGCCTGGCCAAGGCCCGGCTGCTGCTGGCATCCATCTACCGCGACGCCGGACAGTTCGAGTCGGCCCTGGCGATCGACCAGCAGAACGTGTCCCTGGTGGAACGCAGCAAGGGGCCCCAGGCGGCGGAGATGGCCGTGGCTCTCAACGAGGTGGCGATCGACTACCAGTCGATGGGACGCTACGGTCCGGCGCGGGCGAGCATTTCGCGCGCACTGGAGATCGGCGAGAAACTCTATGGCAAGGACGACGGGCGCCTGGCGCTCGGCTGGAACAATCTGGCCGCGATCGATTGCAACCTGGGCCAGAACGCGCAGGCCCTGGCGTTGAGCGATCACGCCCTGCAGGCCTACGAAAAGAACGGGCCCGTGCAGGACGAACGCATCGTGATGATGCTCATGGTTCATGCCCGCGTGCTGTGCGGCCTGGACCGCTGCGCCGAGGCCCTGCCCTTTGCCCAGCGCGCCGTGCGGATCTACGCCAAGCTCGACAACCGGACCGGCCGGGGCTACCGCTCGCTCATCCTTCTGGGCTATGTATACGGCCACCTGGGCCGGGGCGCCGATGCCCGCGAGGCGCTGCAGCGCGCACTGGCGGTGCGCGAGTCGGTGCCGGGCTCGAACAATCCGGATCTGGCCCTGATCCTCGAAACCCTCGCCAAGGCCGAATTGAACCTGGGCGATTCTGCGCCCGCCATCGACCACCTGGAGCGGGCCCTGCCGGTCGCCATCGCCGGGGGCAACCCGGAGATCCTCTGGCGCGTGCAGGACGGGCTGCGCGCGACCCTGGCGGCGCAGGGCCAGCGCGAAGCGGCCATCTACTGGGGCAAGTCGGCGGTCAATACCGTGCAATCGATGCGCGCAACCCTGCGCGGCCTCGATGACGGCGCGCAGGCGTCCTTCGTGCAGGACAAGCGTGGCGCGTACAAGGACCTGGCGTCCCTGCTCATCGACGTGGGCCGGCTGGCCGAGGCCGAGCAGATCCTCGCCCTGCTCAAGGACCACGAGCTGGCCCAGCTCGTGCATCGCGGCGACGCGGCTCGGCCCGCGGCCGACCTGATGGGCGCCGAGCGCAATGCCGCCGACGAATACGAAAAACTCATCGGCGACACCGTTGCCCACGCCCACGAGCTCGACACGCTGGAGCGGCGTGCCCGCTACGAAGCACTGCCTGCCCAGGAGCAGGCGCGCCTGCGCGACCTCAAGGAGGAAGCCACCGAGTGGCGCGACACCTTCAGGAAATGGCTCGCCGCCCTGCCCGCCCGCCTCGCGGCCCGGAGCGGCGCCGCTGCGCCCGACCGCCAGCAGATCGCCAACGCCTCGAGCCTGCTCTCCACCCTGGTGCGCGCCGACCGCGACGCCGTGGGCCTGTATTACGTGGTCACCGACGAGTACCTCTCGGTGATCGTGGCAACCGCGCGCGGCTCCTTCGGGCGGCGCATACCGGTGGGCGCCGTCGAGCTCAATCGGCGGATCGCCGAACTGCGCCAGGCCCTGGCCGATCCCACTGCCGATCCGCGCCCGCCCGCGCAGGCGATGTACCGCCTGCTCATCGCGCCGGTTGCCGCGGACCTGGACCAGGCACAGGCGCGCACCCTGGTGCTGTCGCTGACCGATAACCTGCGCTACATCCCGTTTGCCGCGCTCCATGACGGCCAGCAGTACCTGGTCGAGCGCTACGCCGTCGCGCAGATCGTCGCCGGGGCCGCGCACAAGGCCGACGCCAGCAGCAACCCCTGGGAAGTCTCGGCCTTCGGCATGACGCGGGCGGCCGATCCGCTGCCCGCGCTTCCCGGCGTTCGCAACGAGCTCGAGTCCATCGTCCAGTCCCAGGGCAACGGCAAGGGCGTGCTGCCCGGAACCATCGCGCTGGACCAGGATTTCGACCGCGGCCATCTGGAGGCCGCGTTGCGCGGCGAACATCGCGTCGTCCACATCGGCAGCCACTTCGTGCTCAGCACCAGCGGCGAGGAGGAAAGTTCCTTCCTGCTGCTGGGCGATGCCAGCCACCTGAGCCTGGACCAGATCGCCACGCTGGACTTCTCGGGCGTCGACCAGCTCACCTTGTCGGCCTGCGATACCGCGCGCGGCGGCGGCCAGGACGAGAACGGCGCCGAGGTCGAGGGCATGGCGACCCTGGTGGCGCGCCAGGGCGCGGCCAGCGTGCTCGCTTCGCTGTGGCCGGTAAACGACCAGAGCACGGCCTCGCTGATGCACGCCTTCTACCAGGGGCATGCCGGCAAGGGCGCGGTCGCGGCGCAAGGCGGCGCCGCGCCGGCGGGGCTGACCCGCGCGCGGGCCCTGCAGCAGGCGCAGCTGGCACTGCTGCACGGCGACAAGGACGCGGCGCCCTTCGCGCATCCCTTCTACTGGGCGCCCTTCGTGCTGATGGGCAACTGGCTCTGAGCGCTACGGCGCGTCCAGGATGTCCAGCACCGCGTCGACCAGGCGGCCGATCTCGGCGTACGCATCGATGTAATAGCGCGCCTGCGAGAGCGGATAGTCGTTGCCGACCCGCACCGTCAGCCAGTCGGCGGGGGCCCCGGCAAAAACGGATTCGTCGTTGACGTCGTCGCCGACGAACAGGGCCAGGGCGCGGCCGGTGCGCTGCACGAGCGCGGCCACGGCATCGCCCTTGTCGGGCGCATCGGCCAGCACGACATTGCGCACCATCCGGCCCGGGACGAGCTCCAGCGCGGGGGGCAGGTCGCGCAGCAGCTCGTCCAGGCTTGCCAGGGCCCGCGCCGAGTCGGGTGCCCGGCGGTAATGCAGGGCGAGCGAATAGCGCTTGTCCTCGACCTGGACGCCGGCAGCCGTCAGGGCTTCCAGCGACCGCGACAGGCGCTCGCGCACGACATCGAGGGGCGAGGTGTCGAATGGCGGCACGACGCCGGCCTCCTCGGCGCCGTGGTTGCCGATGATGTAGGCGGCCGAGAAGCCCAGGCGCGGCAGCACGTCCTCGACCGAGCGCCCCGTGACGATCGCCAGGGGCAGCCGCCGGGCCAGCCGGCGCAGGCAGCGCGACAGCGCCACCGGCACGCGTGCATCCTCGGGCCGGGCGACCAGCGGCGCGAGGGTCCCGTCGAAGTCGAAGGCCACGAGGGGCCCGGCCAGCAGGGCGGCGCGCAGCGCCGCCATCCCCTCGGTGGCGAACAGCGGCCGGATTTCAGGCATCGTGGTGGCGCTGGACCCGCGCGTCGACGCGCTGGCGCATGCGCCAGCGTCCGGCGTCGGTGAGCATGCGTCCGGCCCAGCGGTAGACGTTGAACTCGCGCACGGTCATGCGCAGGCTGGCCATGCGTTCGCGCTGCTCCGGTTCGGGCATGGTCAGGGCCTTGTGCAGGACGTCGGCGCATTCCTCGGCATGGTAGGGATTGACGATCAGCGCCTCGGTCATTTCGCGGGCGGCTCCGGCGAAACTGCTCAGGATCAGCACTCCGTGCTCGTCGTCGCGGGCGGCCACGAACTCCTTGCACACGAGATTCATGCCGTCGTGCAGGCTCGTGACCATGCAGACGTCGGCGGCGCGGAACAGCTCGGTCACCGCATCGTGTTCGTGGTGCCGCACCAGCAGGTGAACGGGCTGGTAGCCCGGCGCCCCGTAGCGGGCATTGATACGCTCCGCGAGCTTGAGCAGCCGGTCGTGGAACAGGCGGTATTCGTCGAGCGCCGCGCGCGAAGGGGCGGCCACCTGCACGAAGGCGAAGCGGCCGACCCATTCGGGATGCTTCTCGAAGAGGCGCTCCACCGCGCTGATGCGCTCGAGGATGCCCTTGGTGTAGTCGAGCCTGTCGATCCCCACCGCGAGCTTCTGTCCGGCCGTCAGGCCCAGCCGCGCGAACACATTGGCCCGGCACTGCTCGACCGACGGCAGTTGCGAGGCCGGCAGCGCCAGGGGCCATTCGATCGAAATCGGATAGCTCTCGACCAGGGTATCCTCGTTGTGGAACGAGATGATCGAGTTCTCGTGCTCGATGCGCGCCTCGATGTACCGGTCCACCGTCTCGATGAAATTCTTGCAGTGGAAGCGCGTCTGGAAGCCCAGGATGGTGCTGCCCAGCATGCCTTCGAGGATTTCGTCGCGCCAGGGGCAGATCCCGAAGGATTCCGGATTGGGCCAGGGAATGTGCCAGAAGCTCAGGATGGTGGCCCCCGGCAGGCGGGCGCGGATCATCGCGGGAAGCAGGGCAAAGTGGTAATCCTGGACGAGGATCACCGGATCGGCGCTGCGGGCCTCCTGGACGACGGCATCGGCGAAGCGCTGGTTCACCGCACGGTAGGCCTGCCAGTCGCTCTCGCGGAAGATCGGCCGCACGTGCGCCACGTGGCACAGCGGCCACAGGCCCTCGTTGGAAAAACCGTAGTAGTACCCCTGTTCCTCCTCCTTGGTCAGCCAGATCCTGCGCAGGGTGTACTCGGAGCGGCCCGGCGGCAGGGGAACGTGGTCGCGGGCGTCGACCACCTCGCGGTCGGCGCTGCCGTTGCCGTGCGCGATCCACGTGCCCGAACAGGCGCGCATCACCGGCTCGACGGCCGTCACCAGGCCGCTTGCGGGCCGCTTGACGACGACGCCCTGGGGCGTGTTCTCGTGGATATAGGGCTCGCGGTTGGAGACCACGATGATCTCGTCGCCGCGCAGGGTCGTGCGCAGCAGGGAACGCAGGCGTTCCGGGTTCCACGGCGCGTTGGCCCCGTTGGCCCGGCGGATCTCGTCCTCGAGGTCGCGCAGGCGCGTGCGCAGGTCGGCGGCGATGGGCTCGAGTTCGGGCCGGGGCTGCATCAGCGGCCGCAGCAGGCCCTCGCCGCGCAGCAAGGCGCGCGTCCCCGAAACCCAGCCGCGCCAGCTCAACTGCGCGACAACGACGGTGATGACGGCGATCGTGCCGCCCAGCACGGCGATGAGGATGATCAGGTAGCGCCGCGTATCCTGGCTGCGCCGCTCGATGAAGCTGTGGTCGTGGAGCAGGACCAGGTCGGCGACGTGGCCGGACGCGGCCTGCACCGGGTAGACACCCACCTGCACCGATCCGCCTTCGATCTTGAGCAGCGGCTCCGCGCTCGCCGCCGATTCCTGCGCGGTGTGGCAGGTGAGCATCGCCGGGAAGGCGGCCGTCCGGTTCAACAGGCGGCCGTCGACCGAACACAGGCCGATGGCCACCAGCCGTTCGTCCTGCACCGCGCGGTTGAACAGCATCTGCAGGCCCGTGGCCTGCGGATGGGCCAGCGCGTCGGCCACCGAATCCGATAGCGCATTGGCCACCAGGCTTCCGCGCAGGCTCAGGTCGCGCGTATACCAGCGCAGCGTGAGGCGGTCCATGAGGGGCAGCGCCAGGTAGGCCGCGGCAACCAGCGTACAGACGAGCGGCACGAGAAACCGCAGTTGCAGCCGCAATGTGTTCATGCTTGCACCCGTGTCCCCGGCCCTGGGCCCGAACGAACCGCCCCAGGGCCACGATTGGCGACCTTAGGTTGTCGTGCCCGGCAGGTCTGTGCGACATCGCACCATCGCACTGCAGGCGCGGCGGTTGCGCCACGGTGGTGCGCGATACCCCGCAAAGACCGGCGGATCAGACCACGCTGTCCCACGGTCGCGAGAGCCGCATCGCGCCGTTGACGATGCCCACCATGGAATACGTCTGCGGAAAATTTCCCCAGAGTTCGCCATCGGCCGGCGCGAGGTCCTCGGACAGCAGCTGCACATGGTTGCAGCGTCCGAGCAGCGACTCGAAGATCTCCCGCGCCTCGTCGGACCGGCCGGTCCGCGCCAGCGCGTCGATGCGCCAGAAGGAACATACATTGAATGCCGTTTCCGGCCGCCCGTAGTCGTCGGGGGCCTCGTAGCGGCGCATGTAAGGTCCGTCGCAAAGGTTCGCCTCCAGGGCCGTGAGCGTGCGCGTGAAACGGCTGTCGGTGGGTTCGATGAAGCCCACCTCGCACATGAGCAGCACGCTGGCGTCCAGGTCGGCGCCGCCGAAGGAGGCCGTGAAGGACTGGCGCCGCTCGTTCCAGGCCTGTTCGAGGATCGCGGCCTTAATCGTGGCCGCGCGTCGATTCCAGAGGGCGGCCCGTTCCGCGCGGCCGATGGCCTGGCCGATCTTGGCAAGGCGGTCGCATGCGGCCCAGCACATCAGGGCCGACGAGGTATGCACCCGCGAGCGCGTGCGCAGTTCCCACATGCCGGCATCGGGAAGCGCGTAGACCTCCCAGGCGCGCTCCCCGATGCCTTCGAAGGCAACGAAGTCGTCCGCATCGGCCTGGCGGAACAGGCGCCGGTCGTGGAAGGCCTGCGACGCGCCCAGCACCACGTTGCCGTAGACGTCGTTCTGGACGTGTTCGAAGGCCTGGTTTCCCACGCGCACCGGACCCATGCCCCGGTATCCCGCGAGGCCGGGTTCGACGCGCTCGGTAAGCCGCTCCTCCAGGCCGATGCCGTACAAGGGCTGCAGGTGGCCATCGGCGGCGCCGCGCACCACGTCGTGCAGCCAGCGCAGGTAGTCCTCGAGGGTGCCCAGTTCGGAGAGGCTGTTGAGGGCCCGCACGACGAAGAAGGCGTCCCTGAGCCAGCAGTAGCGGTAGTCCCAGTTGCGCTGGCTGTTGGGGGCCTCGGGAATGCTGGTGGTCATGGCCGCGACGATCGCGCCGGTCTCCTCGTACTGGCACATCTTGAGCGTGATGGCCGAGCGGATGACCGCTTCCTGCCATTCGAACGGCAGGGCCAGGCGGCGCGTCCAGCGCCGCCAGTAGAGCGCGGTCTGCTCCTCGAAATCGCGCGCCGTATGCTCGATGCCGCCCGTAAGGGTCTCGTCGGGCCCCAGCAGCATGCTGATGGGCGCGAAAAGCGAGACCCAGGTCTCCTCGATGACATAGCTCAGCGGCGCATTGGTGGTCAGGCGCAGGGTATCGCCGGCGCCGCAGAAACGCAGGTGATTGCTGCCGCGCGTCTGGCTCGGGACGCTCGCTCCCCAGTCGCTGCGCGGGCGCACGATGAAGCGCACGCGCGGGTGCCCCCGCAGGGGGCTGACGCGGCGCACCAGCTGTGCCGGACGGAACATCCGGTCGCGCAGCAGGAAGCGCGGCGCGAAGTCGACGATTTCCACGGCCATGCCCGCCGTGTCGAATAGCCGGGTGCGCACGATGGCTGTTGCGTGGTCATAGCTTTGCTCGGCGTGCGAAAAATTCTCGAGCTCCACGGCCATGGTGCCGTCGCGGCCTACGCCGTCGGCCGAATCGATGAGGGCGTAGAAAACCGGATCGCCGTCGAAGCGCGGCATGCAGCACCAGACCATGCGCGCCTGGCGGTCGACCAGGGCGCTGATCGTGCAGTTGCCGATCATCGCCAGATCGAGGTTGGCGCCGGGAGGAGGAATCGTCTGGCGCGTGGTGTTCATTTTCTTCCGGGTCGGGAATGTCGCCGGACAGGAAATGCCGGGTGGGACGACCCGTAAAGCCTACACCGATTGAAGAAAGCTGCCCCCTGCGCCCGGCGCGAGCCGCCGGCGCAGGCGCGGCACCCCGCCGCGTCTCAGTGGATCGAATTGATCGCGGGTGCCGCCGGGGCGCAGTAGTAATGGAGGCGTCCGCGGCCTTGCGCCTTGGCCACGTACATGGCCGCATCGGCCCGCCGCAGCAATTCCGGGCCGTTGCCCCCGTCGGCCGGGGCAACCGAAATGCCGATGCTTGCGGTAACCCGCACGCTCGTCCCGTCATCGAGGACGATGGGCGCGGCGATGTCGACGAGCACGCGCTGCAGGACGTTCTCGATGTGGGCGCGCCCTTCGACATGGGTCAGCAGCAGCACGAATTCATCGCCGCCCAGGCGCGCGGCCGTATCGTTGTCGCGGATCGCGCGTTCGAGCCGCCGGGAGATCGCCGTCAGGAGCTGGTCGCCCGCGGCGTGGCCGAGCCGGTCGTTCACGGCCTTGAATCCATCGAGGTCGATATAGCAGACGGCCGTCTCGTAATGGTGCCGCTGCGCCAGCGCCAGGGCCTGGTCCATGCGGTCGGCCAGCAGTACACGGTTGGGCAGGCCGGTAAGCGCGTCGATATGCGCCATGAGCTCGCACGACTCCTGGTAGCGCTTGAGCTCGGTGATGTCGGCCAGGAACCAGATGGTTTCGCTGCCGCCGGTGGGCAACATCACGCCGCTGGCGTCGATCCACAGCCGCTCGCCGCTCTTGCGCACCAACTCCAGCTGGCAGCGGAACGGTCCCCCGGCCGCGAGCACCGGGTAGGCGGCCTCGCCCAGCCGCCGGTAGCTGGTGTCGGACGGGTACAGGATCCGCGAAGGCGCGCCCAGCAGCTCGTGGGTCTCGTAGCCGAAGATGCGGCACATGGCACGGTTCATCCAGACCACGCGCCGATCGCGCAGCTTCACCATGCCCACGAGATCGTTGTCGAGCATCGCATTTTGCTCGAGCGTCAGGCGCAGTGCCTGCTCGCGGGAGCGATGCACCTCGGTGATGTCGAACATGGCGCCGCGGCTGCGCACGAAACGCCCCGCCGCGTCACGCACAGCGCTGGCGGCCACGCTCACCGTGCGCCGGGTTCCGTCGGTCGCGACCAGTTGATACTCAAGGTCCTGGACGTGGCCTTGCGACAGGAACGTGGGGTAGACGGAGCGAAACTGCTGCCGGCCCTCCTCGGTGAAGAAATCGATCGGACCTTTCCTGCCGATGACCTCCTCCCGCGTGCAGCCGAGCCACTTCAGTTCCGTTGCATTGATGCGGACATACTTGCCCTGGGCGTCCAGCGAATGGTAGCCGCACGGGGCGTTGTCGTAGAGGTCCTCCAGTTCGGCCGAGAGCGCGGCCAATTTCGCATCGCTGCAGCGGCGCTCGGTGATATCGACGAAGGTCGCGACGACCGCCAGCGGCGCTTGCGGATCCTTGCCCCAGATGGGATTGGCATTGATGCTGAGCCAGCGCACGCCGCGGACCGGGTCGTCGATGCCCATGATCTGGTTCTGCAGCGGCATGCCGGTTCGCAGGGTGACCATGGCCGGATGCCGGTCGCCGGGATACGGCTGGCCATCCTCGTCGATGGCCCGCCAGCGCGGATCCGCGCAAGTCTTTCCCAGGATCGCGTCCCGGCTCAATCCCAGGATGGTTTCGGCCGCCGGGTTGGCTTCGAACACGCGGCCGTCGGCGCCGTGGATGACGAGGCCTTCGGACATCGCCGCAAGTATGACCTTGAAGCTTCTGGCCCCATCGCGAAAGGCCTGTTCGCGCGCGCGAGAGAGCGCAACATCCAAGCCTTTTTCGCTACCGTCCGGCGCATTCGCGCCGGCGCCTTCGCAGGCGTCCGGACTTGACGCTAGGCCCAGAGCCGCGAAAATGCTTGTCATCGCGGTGAATTCACTCATGTCATCTGTGTCCCTGTCGGTATTCGTGGGGCACCCGCTTTTCCGGTTGTCACCGTAACTCTTTGAAAAAGCGAACGAAAATTATGCGCCAGCGGAGACTAATCGCGCAGGGCGATTTATATCATTGTAATATTTGCCGTCTGTCAGCCATTAATGCCATTTTTTGCACTTTAATACATGGATTGATGCGCATTTATTCGCCACCTCTCCCATGGCGGCGCCTACGGTCGATTTTTCCCAGACGCGCATTGACCGTCCCAAGCCCTTGAACGACTTGCCGGAAACAACGTCGCCAATGCCCTATCGCCTGCGCACGGCAACCCTTGCCGATGGGCCGGCCATCGGCGATCTCATTGCGCGCTCCATTCGATCGCTGGGCCGTGACGATTACAGCCCTGCGCAGATCGAAGCCGCGCTCCAGGGCGCCTTTGGCCTCGACACGGCACTGGTTCGCGACCAGACGTATTTCCTGGCATTTGGCTCGGCGCCCGATCCGGTGGCCTGTGGCGGCTGGAGCCGGCGCAAGACGCTCTTTGGTGGAGATGCCCATGCGCAGCGCGACGAGTCGCTGCTCGATCCGCGCACCGATGCGGCCAAAGTGCGCGCATTTTTCGTCGACCCCGCCCA
>Ga0181519_10002375_pt1 | contig 16080 bp, 12 predicted proteins | sample PEATcosm2014_Bin_26_FD_121102 | JGI IMG/M metagenome (GOLD analysis project Ga0181519, IMG submission 121102) | Peatland microbial communities from MTU Mesocosm Facility, Houghton, MI, USA - PEATcosm2014_Bin02_10_metaG | ecosystem: Environmental > Terrestrial > Soil > Wetlands > Peat | place...
ATCGGAGCGGCAAAGGTGCTGCCTGCACCCGTAATCTCGCCCGCAATCGCGCTAGCGGCGAACAGAGCGCCAGCCAGGCCGGCAATCGCAGTCTTCATCAGCTTCATGGATTTCTCCGAGTTGGTGTGGTACAGCGTGTGGATGGCTCGAAGAATAGATTCCGAATGTGACAGTAATGTGTCATCTTCGAAAGCTCACAACATGAGCGTCACAGATTTGCCGCGAAATCGTCACATTAGCTGTGCCGTTCCACACTACCCGAACTCCGCCAAAGCGTTGATTGATAAAGGTTTCGGAGCCTTCCCAAGAAGTTTTTCTCGCTCAACATCCGGCTTTGGCATGCGTGTCAGCGCCGTGACAATAACGGGTACATGTCGGAAATGGTCTGACAAATCCCGACGGCGGTGTCACAAATGTGAACCTCCGGCCAAGGGCATTGCCATGATGGGAGGGAGGCGAAAGGTGAGGGTGCGGCGATCCGTTCAAGGGCATCGCCGCTGGGGAGATTTCAGTCGTTCAGGGGTGGCGCGAACGCTGTACGGGCCGCTAAACGTTGTCGCGGCCGCTGACGACAAAGACCGATCATGCCGCCGATTTGACGACGCTTGCGAGATGTTGAGCGAAGGAAGAAGCTTGTGAATCCTCGCGCGCCTCGACCATCACACGCAGCACGGGTTCGGTACCCGATGCGCGAATGAGCACGCGTCCCGTGTCGCCCAGCTTGGCTTCGATGGCGTCGCGCTCAGCCGTCAGGCGGCTGTCGCTCTGCCAGTCGTACCCGGCAGGCGTGCGTACATTAATCATGTGCTGCGGGAACAGACGCACACCATCGAGCAGCTTCGCCAGCGGCTTGTTGTCTGCACGACGAATGGCTGCCAGCACCTGAAGGGCCGAGACAATGCCGTCGCCCGTGGTGTGCTTGTCCAGACACAGAATGTGCCCGGAACCCTCTGCCCCGATCTGCCAGCCGTGTTTGTACAGTTGTTCGAGCACGTAGCGGTCGCCGACCTTGGCGCGCACGAACGGCACACCCAACTCCTTGAGCGCGACCTCGACGGCCATATTGGTCATCAACGTGCCCACCGCCCCCGGCACGCCGCCGTTATCCAGCCGGTCTTTGACCAGCAGATACAGCAGTTCGTCACCGTTGTAGAGACGCCCTGCGCCGTCGACGATCTGCAGACGGTCGGCGTCGCCATCGAGCGCCACACCGAGGTCCGCGTGATTCGCCCGCACGGCGCGCATGAGCGCGTCCGGCGCAGTAGCGCCGCAGTCCTCGTTGATGTTGAAGCCGTTCGGCTGGTTACCGATCGCGATGACTTCAGCGCCCAGTTCATGGAACACGTGCGGAGCAATGTGATACGCCGCGCCGTTGGCGCAGTCGACCACGATCTTCATGCCGCGCAGGTCGAAATCGCTCGGGAACGTGCTCTTGCAGAACTCGATATAGCGGCCAGCCGCGTCGTCCAGACGGCGCGCCTTGCCAAGCCGCTCGGAGCGCACGCAGATCATCGGATTGTCGAGTTCGGCCTCGATCGCCAGTTCGGTCTCGTCCGGCAGCTTGTTGCCGTCTGCCGAGAAGAATTTGATACCGTTGTCGTGATACGGGTTGTGGGACGCACTGATGACGACGCCCGCCGCCAGGCGTAACGCCCGGGTGAGATACGCCACGGCCGGCGTCGGCATCGGACCGGCCAGCATCGTGTCGACGCCCGCCGCGGCGAAACCGGCTTCCAGTGCTGCTTCGAGCATATAGCCGGAGACGCGTGTGTCCTTGCCGATCAATACCGTCGGGCGGCCCGCCGTCTGATTGCCGGCAAGTGCGCGACCCGCCGCATAACCGAGCCGCAGCACGAAATCAGGCGTAATCGGACTTTCGCCCACCGTGCCGCGAATGCCATCGGTTCCAAAATAGCGTCGTTTCATCGTTGCATCGTTCCCAATTGATACGTCGTGCCGGTTGACGGTCCGGTCACGCGCGTCTTTCCTGTTCTTTGACTGCTTGCCGTCGGACGATGGGCGCACTGCACCACCATTCTCGATGGCGTGCATCCCCGCCTGTTCGCCGCAGGGGCTGGTAAATGCCGCCATGGTCTGATGGGTGCCGCGCCCGCACCGCCGTCGGCGGCGTTACTCAGTTAATCACCGTTACCCGCTGCCACTCGCGGCTACTCGGACTTACGTCGACTTACTCTGCGTCGCGTACGGCCTGCCACACCTTGAGGGCGTCGACCGTCTCGGCAACGTCGTGCACCCGTACGATGGCAGCGCCCTGCTGCGCGGCACATATCGCAGCCGCAACACTCGCCACGCGCCGTTCCAGCGGCGACTCACGTCCCGTGATTTCGCCAAGCATGCGCTTTCGCGACATCCCGACCAGCAAGGGCAAGCCGTCGCGCGACAGCACCCGCAGGTGCTTGAGCAAGGCGAGATTATGCGCGAGATTCTTGCCAAAGCCGAATCCCGGATCGAGATACAGGCGCGACGGCGCAACCCCCGCCGAGAGCATGGCGTCCACCCGGCCGTCGAGGAAGGCGGCGACTTCGGTGACGACATCGGTGTAGATCGGAGCGTCCTGCATGGTTTTGGGGTCGTGCAGCATGTGCATGATGCACAGTGCCGCCTCGCTGTCGCGCACCGCGTCAACGGCGCCGGGTTGCTGGAACCCCCAAATGTCATTGATCATGTCCGCGCCGGCGGCCAGCACGGCACGCATCACGCCGGGCTTGTAAGTATCGATCGAGAGCGGTACACCGCAATCCCGCAACGCCTCGACAATCGGCACCACGCGCTCGAGTTCGGCGTCTTCCGGCAACGCTTCGGCCCCCGGACGGGTCGACTCACCGCCAATATCCAGAATGTCGACGCCCTCGGCGATCAACTGCTCGGCGTGACGCAGGGCGGCGTCGCGGGCGACGAACTTGCCACCGTCGGAAAACGAGTCCGGCGTCACGTTCAGGATGCCCATGACGTGAACCCGACGGGCATCGAGCCTGAAACGCGGCCCAAGTGCCAGCGAGTCGGGCTTGACCGGGGGAGCGGACACCTCACCGGACAGCACGATGTCGTCGGCGACCGGAGCGGTGGAAGGAAGGGATTGCGACTGCTCTGAGGACATTCGGAAGCTCGTAGCTCAGTAAGGCCAATATAGCGGCCCGCTCGCCGGGAGCGGGCCTGTGCGCCCGGGATACCGAGCGCCGCGTATGGCCATCATGTTACCGGAATCGCCCGTCGTATCGACGATGGAAACACTCCGTAACACCGATTTTCGTCGCGCCCGGGTATCGCTCCCCTAACCGGCGTTCGCCGGCCGTGAGCCGGCTCAGAATGCAAAAAGGCCGGCGTGAGGCCGGCCTTTCTGGAATGGCAGCGCTTTCGCGTGCCAGGGCTTCCGTTTAGACGACGGGCGCCGGGGTGTTACTGGGCTTGAGCGGCGGATTGCCACCCGACGGACCACCGTTTGCCGAACCGCTTTTCGGCGGGCGCGGCGGGCGGCCGTCCATGATGTCGGCAATCTGCTCGCCGTCGATCGTTTCCCACTCCATCAGGGCAGCGGTCATCGCTTCGACCTTGTCACGATTGTCTTCCAGCAGCTTGCGGGCCAGCGCGTATTGCTCGTCCAGAATACGGCGAACCTCACCGTCGACCTTCTGCTGCGTGGCTTCCGACACCGACTTGGCGGACATCCGGCCAAACATCGAATCCTGCTCCGTGTCGACATAGACCATCGGGCCCAGCGCGTCCGACATACCGTAGCGAGTCACCATGTCGCGTGCGAGCTTGGTGGCACGCTCGAAGTCGTTCGAAGCACCCGTCGACATCTTGTTGATGAACACTTCCTCTGCCGCACGACCGCCAAACAGAATGGCGATCTGCGTGAGCATCGTGTCGCGATACTCGGAGTACTTGTCGTGCTCCGGCAACTGCATCGTCAGGCCAAGTGCCCAACCACGCGGGATAATCGTCACCTTGTGCACCGGGTCGGCTTCCGGCAGCAGCATCGCCACCACGGCGTGGCCCGACTCGTGGTAAGCCGTCGCACGGCGTTCTTCGTCGCGCATCACGGCCGACTTACGCTCCGGCCCCATGAAGATCTTGTCCTTGGCGTCTTCGAAGTCGAGCATCTCGACGATGCGCTTGTTACGGCGCGCCGCGAACAGTGCCGCTTCGTTGACCAGGTTCGCGAGATCGGCACCCGACATGCCCGGCGTACCGCGTGCGATGACCGATGCATCGACGTCGTTCGAGATCGGCACCTTGCGCAGGTGCACCTTCAGGATCTGCTCACGGCCGCGGATGTCCGGCAGACCGACGTAGACCTGACGGTCGAAACGGCCCGGACGCAGCAGCGCCTTGTCCAGCACGTCCGAACGGTTGGTCGCGGCAATCACGATCACGCCCGAATTGGCCTCGAAGCCGTCCATCTCAACGAGCATCTGGTTCAGCGTCTGCTCGCGCTCGTCGTTACCGCCGCCCATACCGGCACCGCGATGGCGACCAACCGCGTCGATTTCGTCGATGAACACGATACAGGGCGATTGCTTCTTCGCGTTTTCGAACATGTCGCGAACACGGGCAGCACCCACGCCGACAAACATTTCCACGAAGTCCGAACCCGAGATGCTGAAGAACGGCACCTTGGCTTCACCCGCGATGGCACGAGCCAGCAGCGTCTTACCGGTTCCCGGCGGGCCGACCAGCAGCACACCGCGCGGAATACGGCCGCCCAGCTTCTGGAATTTCTGAGGATCTTTCAGGAAGTCGACCAGCTCGCCGACTTCGTATTTGGCTTCGTCGCAACCCGCGACGTCGGCAAAGGTGACAGGATTGGCATTCTCGTCGATGAGACGTGCACGGGATTTACCGAAGGAGAAGGCACCGCCCTTACCCCCGCCCTGCATCTGTCGCATCATGTAGAACCAGAAGCCGATGATCAGCAGCGTGGGTCCAAGATAATAAAGCGCGGTCATGAGCACGTTGGGTTCTTCGTCGGCTTTACCCGAGACCTGAACACCGTACTTCATGAGATCGCCCACCATCCAGATGTCGCCGGGCGACACGATGGAATATTTCTGGCCGTCGCTAGGCGTCACCTGAAGGTTGCGCCCTTGCACTACCACGTTCTTGACCTTGCCATTCTTGGCATCGTCCATGAACTGGGAGTACGTCACACCCTCCTGAACGTGCGGCTTGTCGAACTGTTTAAAAACAGTAAACAAGACCAGCGCGATGACTAACCACACCGCCGCTTTGGAAAACATATTATTGTTCAAAGCGTTGCTCCTTCATGAAATCGCTTCGCGCCAGGAATTCATTCTAATCCACTCGCAGGCGCACCGCCATAGTGATTCTTTACCGCCACCATAGCGCCAGTGCGCCGGTTTGACGGGCATCAACCCGGATTTTTCAGACCCCGACCGAGAATGAACGTTTCGGAGGATTTGTCCCGGGACGCCTTGGGCTTACGCGGCGCCACCGTTTTGAACTGCTGTTTGAATTTTTCGACAATCTGGCTATAGCCACTGCCATGGAAACATTTGACCAGCAAAGCGCCTTCTGGTTTCAGGTGTCGCTGAGCAAAATCCATCGCCAGATCGCATAAATGCTCGATCCGCGCTGCATCGGCCGACGCCACACCGGACAAGTTGGGGGCCATATCGGAAACTACAAGGTCGACTTTGCGTCCGGCCACGATTTCCTCCAACTGCTCGAGCACGCTGTCCTCGCGGAAGTCGCCCTGCAGGAAGTGAACGTCGGCAATCGGCTCCATCGGCAGAATATCGAGCGCGATGATCGTGCCATCGATACCCCCCTCGGTCCGCTTGCCGCCCGCGAGCTTGTTGCGCGCGTACTGACTCCAGCTTCCCGGGGTCGAACCGAGGTCGACAATGATCTGGCCCGGCTTGATCAGCCGGTCCTGTTCGTCGATTTCCTTGAGTTTGTACGCTGCGCGGGCTCGATAGCCCTCTCGCTGCGCCATTTTGACGTAGGGATCGTTGATGTGATCGTGCAGCCATGCGTGGCTGAAACGGTTTTTTGCCATGTTTCTTCAAAAACGCTGCGAATTTGCAGGATAATACGCCCTTGCGCGCCCAAAATCCGTTTGCCAGCCAGCAGTCATTGCAGGCGTTGGCCACCGCTTGCGGGCGCATCCTAACTCGTTTGTCTCGTCTGTCTTCTATGCCCGCATTGACCCTGACCCCGGCGCAACGCGCCGACCTGCGCTCCGCCGCCCACGCGCTGAATCCTGTCGTTCTGATCGGCGCCGACGGCTTGACGCCGGCGGTGCTCAAGGAAATCGACGGGGCCCTGAAGGCCCACGAACTCATCAAGGTGCGTGTGTTCGGCGACGAACGCGACGCACGCGTGGCCATTTACGAATCCATCTGCGACCAACTCGGTGCAGCGCCTGTGCAACACATCGGCAAGCTGCTCGTGCTGTATCGTCCGACACCGGACGAAACCGAAGCCCCGGTGCGCGCCAGAACCGGCGGTACCGGCGCGACGGTCAAGGGCCGTGCTCCGCGCACCGTCACGGTCGTCAAGAACAGCACCAACGCCGGACGTCGCCCCACGGTCAAGAAAGTGACCGTTGCCGGCAACGAGCGCATGACCGCTGGCGGTATCGTCAAACGCGCCAAGAAGCGCCAGACCAGCGTCAAGCGCCAGCGCAACGACTAAGCCGAAAGTGGCGGATCAGGCACTTTCCGCCAGTTCTCGAAAAAACGCGCCCTGACATTGTCGGGCGCGTTTTTTATTGGGTGACGCCATTTGGCAAGCCGTGAGGCCAGCGCCATCGCGCCCCCTGCGGCATTTAGGCCCGCACGGGCTGACGCCAGATCAGCGCAATGCCCAGCAAGCTTTGCAGCAGATAAATACCGCTCGAAATACCGTGGAGCATGCCGAAGCGCGCGGCAAGGGGCGACTGCCCGATCTCGACACCCGACGCTTGCGCCTGTGCGCGAAGATCCGCCATGAACGGCTGCAAGCCGAACCAACCGACCAGCACGCAGACCATCATCGCCACCGCCAGCCAGCGCAGGCCACGGTAGGTGCGCGCGGCGCGTGCATCCCCCATCTGCGATATCCGGGAGATAAGCGCCGTTGCCAGCCAGACCAGCAGAACACCGCAAACGAGGCTCAGCCAGGCTTGCGAGTGGAATAGCCGGCCAGCGACCGTTCCCGCCTCGGTGCGCGACTCGAGCACCGCGAACAGGGTGGGCGCGACGATATAGCCGATCGCCCACTGACCACCGCACCAGACGGTCGCGATCAGGCGGAACAATCGTTCCAGCCGTGGCACGCCGCCAGCAGACGTCACGTCAGACGTAGCGGACATCGATGATCTCGTACTCGCGCACGCCGCTCGGGGCCTGCACTTCGGCCACATCGCCTGCGTACTTGCCAATGAGCGCACGCGCGATCGGCGAACTCACCGAAATCTTGCCGTGCTCCAGATCGGCTTCATCGTCGCCGACGATCTGATACTGCACCGTGCCACCGCTCTCAAGGTCTTCGAGTTCGACGGTTGCGGCAAACACCACACGACCTTCGGCATCGAGCATCGAAGGATCGATGATTTGCGCCGCAGAGAGCTTCGACTCGAGATCGGCAATACGCCCCTCGATGAAGCCCTGCTTCTCTTTCGCGGCGTCGTACTCCGCGTTTTCCGACAGATCGCCCTGCGCACGGGCTTCAGCAATCGCAGTGATCACGTTCGGACGTTCGACGGTCTTCAGGCGGTGCAGCTCTTCCTTGAGCAGCTCGGCGCCCCGTTTGGTCAGAGGAATGGTACTCATGCGCGTTGTTCCGAAAGACAAAAAAATTGCCGCAGCAAAGCCGCATTCGCACTTTTTGCGAACGCCGCTTGACCGCGGCTGTGACACCTATATGGCATTAGTGTAGCAGAGTTGCCGACGCTGCCAACCACACGGCGCCCCACTCGGCATTCCACCACATATGAAGTATTTGGGGCCCTCGGCGGAGATGGGTTCCCCCGCGAGCGCGCCATTTTTACGACGTCGCCCGGGGCGGCGAACCGCACCCGGGCAGATACCCGCCTTTTCCTACTCCCGCCTCAGGCGGACCGTCAGACCGGCAGCGAAGCGTGCAGGCTCTGGAGGTCATACACCTCGAGGTTCTGCAAATACTTCAGGCCTTCCACCGCCGCACGGGCACCCGAGATCGTCGTGTAGTACGTGACCTTGTTCGCCTGTGCCGACATGCGGATCGAGCGCGAATCGGCAATCGCCGTGCGGGTCTCGTCCACGGTAGTGAACACCAGCGCGATCTCGCCGTTCTTGATCATGTCGACAATGTGCGGACGGCCGTCCTTCACCTTGTTGACCACGCGCACCGGGATACCGGCGGCTTCGATCGCTGCCGCCGTACCGCGCGTCGCCACGATCGGGTAGCCCAGCGTGTGCAGCATGCGGGCAACTTCGACCGCGCGCGGCTTGTCCGCATCCTTGACCGTGAGCAGCACCGTGCCCGAGGCCGGCAGACGCGAGCCCGCCGCCAGTTGCGACTTGAAGAGCGCCTCGCCGAACGTGCGGCCCACGCCCATCACTTCCCCCGTCGAGCGCATTTCCGGTCCAAGCACCGGGTCGACGCCCGGGAACTTCACGAACGGGAACACGGCTTCCTTGACGCTGAAGTACGGCGGCACCACTTCGCTCGTCACGCCTTGCGACTTGAGCGACTGGCCGACCATCGCACGAGCCGCGACCTTGGCCAGTTGACGGCCGGTCGCCTTCGAGACGTACGGCACCGTACGCGAGGCGCGCGGGTTCACTTCCAGCACGTAGATCGTGTCGACGCCGTTGCCCTGCTGAATCGCGAACTGCACGTTCATCAGGCCGATCACGTTGAGCGCGCGGGCCATGGCGGCCGTCTGACGCTTGAGTTCGGCAATCGTCTCGGCCGACAGCGAGTACGGCGGCAGCGAGCAGGCGGAGTCGCCCGAGTGGACGCCCGCCTGTTCGATGTGCTCCATCACGCCGCCAATGTAGACGTCCGTGCCATCCGAGATGCAGTCGACGTCGCACTCGATGGCGTCGTCGAGGAAGCGGTCGAGCAGCACCGGGCTGTCGTGGCTCACCTTGACGGCTTCGCGCATGTAGCGCTCGAGGTCACGCGGCTCGTGCACGATTTCCATGGCACGGCCACCCAGCACGTACGACGGGCGCACCACCAGCGGATAACCGATTTCGGCGGCGAGCTTCAGCGCTTCGTCTTCGGCGCGGGCCGTGCGATTCGGCGGCTGACGCAGACCGAGGTCATTGAGCAGCTTCTGGAAACGCTCGCGGTCTTCCGCGGCGTCGATCATGTCCGGGCTGGTGCCGATAATGGGCACACCGTTCGCTTCGAGATCGAGGGCGAGCTTGAGCGGGGTCTGACCGCCGTACTGCACGATCACACCGACCGGCTTTTCGAGGTCGACGATTTCCAGCACGTCTTCGAGCGTCACCGGCTCGAAGTACAGACGATCCGACGTGTCGTAGTCCGTCGACACCGTTTCCGGGTTGCAGTTGACCATGATGGTCTCGTACCCGTCTTCGCGCAGCGCGAGCGCCGCGTGCACGCAGCAGTAATCGAACTCGATGCCCTGACCGATACGGTTCGGGCCGCCGCCGAGCACCATGATCTTCTTCTTGCTGGTCGGCTGCGCTTCGCACTCTTCCTCGTAGGTCGAGTACATGTAAGCGGTGTTCGTCGAGAATTCAGCGGCGCAGGTGTCCACGCGCTTGTAGACCGGGCGCACCTTCTGCGCGATACGGGCACGGCGCACGGCGCTCTGGTCGGTGCCTAGCAGCTTGGCCAGACGGCGGTCCGAGAAGCCGCTTTGCTTGAGGAAGCGCAACTCTTCGGTCGTCAGGCTTTCCAGCGTGCGACCGGCCAGCGCCTGTTCCTTCTTGACGATGGCCTGGAGCTGAGCGAGGAACCACGGGTCGATGGACGTCTCGGCGTACACCTCTTCGAGGCTCATGCCGATGCGGAACGCGTCGCCCACGTACCAGATGCGGTCCGGGCCCGGCTCGCCGATTTCGGCAACGATCTCGTCGCGGTCGGTCGACTTTTCGTCCAGACCGTCCACGCCGACTTCCAGACCGCGCATGGCCTTCTGGAACGATTCCTGGAACGTGCGGCCAATGGCCATCACTTCGCCGACCGACTTCATCTGCGTGGTCAGGCGGGCATCGGCTTCGCGGAATTTCTCGAAGGCGAAGCGCGGCACCTTGGTCACGACGTAGTCGATCGTCGGCTCGAACGAGGCCGGCGTGGCGCCCCCGGTGATCTCGTTGCGCAGTTCGTCGAGCGTGTAGCCGACGGCCAGCTTGGCCGCGATCTTGGCGATCGGGAAGCCGGTCGCCTTCGAGGCGAGGGCCGACGAGCGCGACACACGCGGGTTCATTTCGATGACGACCATACGGCCGTCCTTCGGGTTGATCGAGAACTGGACGTTCGAGCCGCCCGTCTCCACGCCGATTTCGCGCAGCACTGCCAGCGATGCGTTACGCAGCAGTTGATATTCCTTGTCGGTGAGCGTCTGGGCCGGTGCAACGGTGATCGAGTCACCGGTGTGCACGCCCATCGGGTCGAGGTTTTCGATCGAGCAAACGATGATGCAGTTATCGGCGCGATCGCGCACGACTTCCATCTCGTATTCCTTCCAGCCCAGCAGCGACTCTTCGATGAGCAGTTCGCGCGTGGGCGAGAGGTCGAGGCCGCGCTTGCAGATCTCTTCGAATTCTTCGCGGTTGTAGGCAATACCGCCGCCCGAGCCACCGAGCGTGAACGACGGACGAATCACCATCGGGTAGCCGCTGCCGCCGATCTCGGCGGTGATCTGGGCCTGCACGGCGAGGGCGTCTTCCATCGAGTGGGCGATGCCCGACTTGGCCGAACCGAGACCGATCTTGGTCATGGCGTCCTTGAACTTCAGACGGTCTTCGGCCTTGTCGATGGCTTCCGGCGATGCGCCGATCAGCTCTACCTTGTACTTGTCGAGCACGCCGTGGCGATGCAGGTCGAGCGCGCAGTTCAGCGCGGTCTGGCCACCCATCGTCGGCAGGATGGCATCCGGGCGTTCCTTGGCAATGATGCGCTCGACGACTTCCCAGGTAATCGGTTCGATGTAGGTCACATCGGCCGTATCCGGGTCGGTCATGATCGTGGCAGGGTTGCTGTTGATCAGGATGACCTTGTAGCCTTCCTCGCGCAGTGCCTTACAGGCTTGCGCGCCGGAATAGTCGAATTCGCATGCCTGCCCGATGATGATCGGGCCGGCGCCGATGATGAGGATGCTCTTGATGTCTGTGCGCTTTGGCATAACGTTCTCAACAAAAATTTAACTCAGCGTCGCGGTCGCGAGCTTCACACCGAAGCCGACGAACAACGCGCCCACGCCGCCGGTTGCCCCGGCGCTCAACCGGCGACGTTGCCGGAAGTGCTCGGCCAGGCGGTAACCGGCCAGGATCAGCGTGCTCAGATACAGGAAACTACAGGTCTGCACGATCGCGCCCAGCACCGCAAACGACACGGCGGGGTAGGCGTAGCCCGGATCGACGAACTGGATGAAAAACGACACGCAGAACAGAATGGCCTTCGGGTTCAGCAGGCTGATGAACAGCGCGCGCTTGAACGGGTGATCCGCGTCGACCGGCTTGGGCGCAGCAACCGCCACGCCCGCATCGGCCTGTTCGGCCCGCGCATTGGCCAGTGCGCCGCGCAGCATGTTCAGCCCCATCCAGCAAAGATAGGCTGCGCCGAGGTACTTCACCACGAAGAACAGCGCCGGCTGCGCGTGCAGCAGCGACGCCACACCGGCGGCCGCCAGCGTCATGAGGACCGTGTCGCCGAGGAACACGCCGCACGCGCCTGCGTAGCCCTGGCGAACACCGCGCTGGGCTGCCACCGACAGCACATAGAGCGAGTTCGGGCCCGGCAGCAGGATGACCACCACCACTCCGGCCAGATAGGTCCAGAGGTTGACGATCCCGATCGAGTTTCCGAGCATGATGCGCGTTTCCTTATCCGTATCTCGTCGTGCCTGTGCTTACGCCGCCTGCTTGGCGTCGGCCATCGACTGCACGAAGCGGTCGAACAGATAGCCGATGTCGTGCGGGCCAGGCGACGCTTCCGGGTGCCCCTGGAAGCAGAATGCCGGTCGGTCCGTGAGCTCGAAGCCTTGCAGCGTGCCATCGAACAGCGACACGTGCGAGACGCGGGCATTGGCCGGCAGGCTGTTCGCGTCCACGGCGAAGCCGTGGTTTTGCGAGGTGATGACCACACGGCCGGACGCGAGGTCCTTGACCGGATGGTTGGCACCGTGGTGGCCGGTCTTCATCTTGAGCGTCTTGGCACCGACGGCCAGGCCCATGATCTGGTGGCCGAGGCAGATGCCGAAGGTCGGGATGCGGCGCTCGAGGAACGTCTTCGTGGCGGCGATGGCGTAATCGCACGGCTCGGGGTCGCCGGGGCCGTTCGAGAGGAACACGCCGTCCGGGTTCAGGGCGAACACGTCGTCGGCCGAGCTTTGGGCGGGCAGCACAGTGACCTTGCAGCCACGTTCGGCGAGCATGCGCAGGATGTTGCGCTTGACGCCGAAGTCGAGGGCGACCACGTGGAATTTCGGATCCTTCTGCTCACCGTAGCCTTCCCCCAGACGCCATTCCGTTTCCGTCCACGAGTATTTCTCCGTGGTCGAGACGACCTTGGCGAGGTCCATACCGGCGAGACCCGGGAACGATTGGGCGAGCGCGATGGCTTTGCCTTCGTCGGCGTCTTCACCGGCGAGGATGCAACCGTTCTGAGCGCCCTTCTCGCGCAGAATACGGGTCAGACGGCGCGTGTCGATACCGGCGATGGCAACGACGCCCTCGTCCTTCAGGTATTGCGAGAGTGTTTTGTTGGCTCGGAAATTCGAGTCGAGGATCGGCAGATCCTTGATGATCAGGCCTGCGGCATGGACTTTCGTGGCTTCGACGTCTTCACCGTTGACGCCCGTATTGCCGATGTGCGGATACGTCAACGTGACGATCTGACGCGCATAGCTGGGGTCGGTGAGGATTTCCTGATAGCCGGTAATGGCGGTGTTGAACACCACTTCACCGATGGTGTGACCGGCAGCGCCGATGGCGTACCCACGAAAGACCGTGCCGTCAGCGAGCGCGAGAATGGCGGGTGGGAATGACGGCAGCACGGGAAACTCCTGAAGGGTTCACCCCGGCTGCCAGCCCCATCGTCCGCCGCAATGACATCAGCGCGGGCACCGGAATTGCGCGGAATATGCGCACAGCGGATGCTCGGACTGCGGACGAGATGTCAGGCGGGTAGGCGCTAGGGTGAGGGTTAAATGACTAAAACCTTCAAAGTATAGCGCAAATCCCAATCATCTCAAAGCTGAACGTGCGAGACACCAGTACGCTCTGCGTTCTCCCGGGGGGTAAGCCCGCCGACTGACGAATACGCAGAGGGGATAGGAAAGTGAATGCCCGCCCGCTGGGCCGCCAGCACGATATGGCGCTCCATCGCGGCGCCTGCGGCGGCGCCATCGCGACGGCGCAGGGCGTCCAGAATCTCCATGTGTTCATGATAGGTGGACAGCACCCGTTCGCGTTGGTAGAACGGCAGGCGCTGGCTTTCCATCACGATTTCCGTGCTGCCGCGCAGGATATCGGCGATGGCGGCGTTCCCGGCGAGTCCCACGATGCGCAGGTGAAAGGCGAAGTCGAGTTGAGCGGCGGTATCGACGTCGCCGTCGATCAGCGCGCCCTTCATCGTCTCCACGTTGTCCGTGAGCCACTCGATCTCGGCTGCGCTGGCCGCGTGGGCCGCGAGCCGGGCGGAGAAGCCTTCCAGTGCGTAGCGCAGCTGATACGTGTCGGCGAGCGAGATCTGGTCGGCGAAGCGCCAGGCAACGCCCATCCGTGCCGAGGCGTCGTTCACATACACGCCTTTGCCGGGGCGGATCGCGACCATGCCGAGGGCTTCGAGCGTCGAGAGGGCTTCGCGCAGCGAGGCACGGCTGATGGCCAGTTCCTCGGCGAGTTGGCGCTGCGACGGGAGCATCGCGCCGGCCGGATAGACCTGACGTTCAATGCGCTCGCGGATGATGGCGACGGCGGCGTCGGTTACGGCATGCGCCGAATGCTTCATGAGGCCTCACTGGGAATGCGGGGATACGTAAGGCGCATTGTACGACGCCAAATTTCCCCTCACCCGCGCAGCGTCCCTCCCATGCGCCGGGGAGGGGTATCGCGGGCCGTGGCCAAACACCCCGGGGTGAATCATCGCGCCATAGGGAATCCCCTCAGAAGGCGCGTCTTGACCTGACTATATTGGCTTTCTAATATTCGCCATAACACCACTGGTCAGACCGGTATGACTTGCACGGATACACTCATGGTGTTCGAAGGCGTCGAGAGCGCCGGGTTGTTGTTGCGGTACAGAAATCAGCCCCCGAGCGTCGTCCGTGCGACGTAGAGATCGTGAAATCCGAGAGTGATTTGCGCAGGCAGAGGAGACAAACCATGCCCAAGCTGTTCCGTTCGTTGTTTGGCCGAGTTGTCATAGCGTTGATAGTGGGTGTGGCGCTTGGCATTTGGTTTCCGCAGTTGGGAGAGTCGTTGCGTCCGTTGGGCGATGGCTTTCTGAAGTTGATCAAGATGGTCATTGGACCGATCGTCTTCTGTGTCGTGGTGAGTGGCATGGCGAGCGCGGGCGATCTGCGCAAAGTCGGCCGGGTGGGCATCAAGGCCGTCTTGTATTTCGAGATCATCACGACCTTCGCGTTGGTCATCGGTGCGGTGCTGGCTTGGGTGACGCGTCCGGGCGAAGGCATGAACATCGACATTCGCAGTCTCGATCCGAGCGCGATGGCGGCGTACACCGAGAATGCCAAGGGGTTGAAAGACACGGCTGGCTTCTTGTTGAAGATCATTCCCGACACCATCACCGACGCCTTTGCCAAGGGCGACATTCTTCAGATCCTTGTCTTCTCCGTCATGTTCGGCTGTGCGTTGGCGGCCCTTGGCGAGCGCGGCCGTCCGGTGGCGCGATTCATTGAAGACCTGAGTCACGTCTTCTTCCGCGTGATGGCGTTCATCATCCGACTGGCGCCATTGGGCGTGCTGGGGGCGGTGGCGTTCACCACGGGCAAATACGGCGCGTCGTCGCTCAAGCAACTCGGGCTGCTGGTGCTTGTGTTCTACCTGAGCTGCTTTGTGTTCGTTACCGTCGTGTTGGGCGGCGTGTTGCGACTGGCGGGCTTCAACATCTTCAAGTTCATCAAATACTTCCGCGAAGAGTTGTCCATCGTGTTGGGCACGGCGTCGTCCGATGCCGTGTTGCCGGCGATCATGCGCAAGCTCGAGTGGATGGGCATCAAAAAGTCGACGGTCGGACTGGTGGTGCCGACGGGGTACTCCTTCAACCTCGACGGCTTCTCCATTTACCTCACGCTGGCGGTCATCTTCATTGCGCAGGCGACCAACACGCCGTTGTCGATGCACGACCTGATCCTTGTGGTGCTCGTATCGTTGCTGACGTCCAAGGGTGCGCATGGCATTCCGGGATCGGCGATCGTGATTCTGGCGGCGACGCTTGCGGCCATTCCCGCGATTCCTGTCATTGGCCTTGTGCTGATCTTGCCGGTCGACTGGTTCGTCGGCATTGCGCGGGCGATTACCAACCTGTTGGGCAACTGCGTGGCGACGCTTGTCGTGGCGGCTTGGGAAAAAGACGTCGACTTTGCAAGAGCCCACAAAGTGCTGGACGGCGCCCTGCCCTACGAGCCGATTGCCACGTCGACGGAAGACGACGCAAAGGGCAATGCGCCGACCAATGCGGCCGTGACCCCATAAACGCCGCGGCGTAAGCCGTGAGCCAAGAGTGAACCGAGCGAATTTTCTGCCGACGCGAGACGTCGGCACCTTTATCTGGAGTGAAAAGCAACATGGCCCTCGCCCCGCAAGACCCGAACGCACCGGAATTTGTGCGCCGTTACGTCAATCTGGCCGATCCGCGCCTGGGTGCGCAGGCACTTGAGGCCAGCGACGAGTTCTTCGCGGCCAAAGA
>Ga0181519_10002376_pt1 | contig 16079 bp, 14 predicted proteins | sample PEATcosm2014_Bin_26_FD_121102 | JGI IMG/M metagenome (GOLD analysis project Ga0181519, IMG submission 121102) | Peatland microbial communities from MTU Mesocosm Facility, Houghton, MI, USA - PEATcosm2014_Bin02_10_metaG | ecosystem: Environmental > Terrestrial > Soil > Wetlands > Peat | place...
CGAGGTGGCCGTGTGGAAGCGGCCCGACCCCGAGTGGGGCGAGCGGGTGGTCGCCTGGGTGGTTCCGGTCGACCCCGCGGCACCCCCGGCCCTCGAGGAGCTCCGTTCCCGGGTCGAGGCCGAGCTGTCACCCTGGGCGGCGCCCAAGGAGGTCGTCGTGGTCGACCACCTCCCCCGCACCGCCACCGGCAAGGTCCGCCGCGACTCGCTGTCCTGAGCCGGCCGGGCCGACGCGGTCAGCCGATCCCGCCGCCGGGGATGCAGAGGGCCCCGCCGTCGACCACCAGCGTCTCGCCGGTGATCCACGATGCCGCATCGGAGCAGAGGAAGAGGGCGGCGGCGGCGATGTCCTCCGGGACGCCGAGGCGGCGGGCCGGGAGGCGGCCGGCGATGGCGTCCTCGGCCGGCTCCCACAGCGCCCGGGCGAACTCGGTCTTGACCAGCCCCGGGGCCAGGGCGTTCACCCGGACCTTCGGCCCGAGTTCGCCGGCCAGCTGGGCGGTCAGGTGGATGACGGCCGCCTTGGTCACGTTGTACCAGCCGATGCCCGGCTCCACGCTGAGCCCGCCGATGGAGGCCAGGTTGAGGACCGCCCCGCCGTGCTCGGACATCCCGGCGTGCCAGGCCGCCCGGGTCCACTCCAGGTAGCCGGTCTGGTTGACCCGGACCGTCTTGTCGGCCCGGGCCGTGTCGATCTCGATCATCGGCCCGTAGTACGGGTTGGTGACGGCGTTGTTGACCAGGATGTCGAGGGTGCCGAACCGCTCGACGGTGGCGGCCACGCACGCCTCCGCCTGCTCGGGGTCGCCGGCGTTGGCCACGTGCCAGGCCACCTCCCCGGCCCGGTCGCCGGCGGCGGCGTCGATGGCCGCCTGGGCCGCCGTCAGTCCGTCGGCCTTGCGGGAGGAGAGCATCACCGAGGCGCCCGCCGCGGCGAACGCACCGGCGATGGCCTGGCCGATGCCGCGGGAGGAGCCGGTCACCAGGGCCGTCTTGCCGTCGAGTCGGAGTTCCATGGGCGCACCATAGGGCGCGCCGGGACCGCGGTCCCCGCCGGACCCCGGCGGGCGGGGTCCGGCCGGGCGGTCCCGTAGCATCGGCACCGTGAACCGCCTCGCCGAGCAGAGCTCGCCCTACCTGCGCCAGCACGCCGACAACCCGGTCGACTGGTACCCCTGGGGCGACGAGGCGTTCGCCCGGGCGGCCGCCGAGGACCGGCCCGTCTTCCTCTCCATCGGTTACTCGGCGTGCCACTGGTGCCACGTGATGGCCCACGAGTCCTTCGAGGACCCCGCCACCGCCGCCGAGCTCAACGGGCGTTTCGTGTGCGTGAAGGTCGACCGCGAGGAGCGGCCCGACGTGGACGCCGTCTACATGGAGGCGGTCCAGGCCATGACCGGTTCGGGCGGCTGGCCGATGAGCGTCTTCCTGCTGCCCGACGGCCGGCCGTTCTTCGGCGGCACCTACTTCCCCCCCGAGGACCGGCACGGCTCCCCGTCGTTCCGCACCGTGCTGGGGGCGATCAGCGACGTCTGGGCCACCCGGCGCGACGAGGTGGAGGACCAGGCCCGGGAGCTGTCGGCGGCCATCGCCTCGCGGTCGGTCCTGCATGCCGACCCCGACCACGCCACCGCCCTCGGCGCGCTCCGGGGCGGCGGCGACGGGCCGGACCTGGTGGCGGCGGCCACCGCCGAGCTGGCCCGGCGGTTCGACGCCACCTGGGGCGGCTTCGGTCCGGCCCCCAAATTCCCCGCCCCCGTCTCGGTCGAGCTCTGCCTGCGCCGTGCCGGGCGCCACCCCGACGACGACCACGCCCTCCGCATGGCCACCACCACCCTCGACGCCATGGCCGCCGGAGGGATCCACGACCACCTCGGTGGGGGCTTCGCCCGCTACGCCACCGACCCCGAGTGGCTGGTCCCCCACTTCGAGAAGATGCTCTACGACCAGGCCGGGCTGGTACGCGCCTATCTCCACGGGTGGCAGGCGACCGGTCGCCACGAGTACCTGCGGGTGGTCGAGGGCGTCGTGGCCTACCTCGAGCGCGACCTCGCCGCCCCGGAGGGCGGCCTCTATTCCGCCGAGGACGCCGACTCCGAGGGCGTCGAGGGGAAGTTCTACGTCTGGACCCCCGACCAGGTCGGCGAGGCCGTGGCCCGGGGCACCGACCCCGACCCCGACCGGGTGACCGCCGCCCTCCTCGGGTGGTACGACGTCACGCCGGCGGGCAACTTCGAGGGATCGACCATCCTGCGCCGCCCGCTCGGCGCCCCCCTCGGCGGGCCCGACGACGTGGAGGCGGGCCGCCGCCTCCTCCTCGGGGCCCGCGACGACCGGGTGCGACCCGGCCTCGACGACAAGGTCCTGACCGAGTGGAACGCGATGGCCGCGTCGGCGCTGGCGGAGGCGGCGTCCGCCACGGGTCGGCGGGCCTGGGGTGACCGGGCCGTGGCCGTCGTCGACTTCCTCCACGACCACCTCCGGCGGCCCGGCGACGGGCGGTGGCTGCGCAGCTGGCAGCGGGAGGGCGGTGCCCGCCACCTCGCCTACGCCGCCGACCACGCCTGGCTGGTCGATGCCTGCACCCGCCTGGCCGAGCTGACCGGCGAGGCCCGGTGGACGTTCCGGGCGGTGGACGCCGCCGACGCCCTGCTCGACCTCTTCCACGACGACGCCGACGGCGGCTTCTTCACCACCGGCCACGATGCCGAGGCGCTCATCGTCCGGACCAAGGACCTCCTCGACGGGGCCACCCCGTCGGCCAACGGCACCGCCGCCCTGGCGCTGGCGCGGCTCGGTGCCCTCACCGGTGACCGGCGCTACACCGACGCCGCCCGGGAGGTGGTGGGCGTGGTGGGCGAGCTGCTGTCCCGGCACCCGACCGCCTTCGCCCAGACGGTGCTGGCCGCCGACCTCCTCCGCCGCGGCTCCACCGAGGTGGTGGTCACCGGGGACCGCCCCGACCTCCTGGAGGTGGTGCGTGGCCGTTGGCTGCCCGACACCGTCCTGGCCTGGGGGGAGCCCACCGGATCACCGCTGTGGGCCGGCCGGGACGGCGACCGCGCCTACGTCTGCCGCGACCACACCTGCCGGCTGCCCGCCGCCGACCCGGCGACCCTCGCCACCCAGCTGGAGCCGTCCGCCCGGTGATCGACGACCCCACCCCCCCGGACGGGACGCCCGCGGTGACGGCCCTCCCGGACCCCTCCCCCGTCGCCGCCGGCGCCGCCGGGGGGCGGGAGACGGGCCCCGCCGGGGACACTCCGGCCGGACCACCCCCCCAGCCGGCGCCGTCGGCGAAGGGGTCGCGATCGAAGCGGGGCGGCCGCAGGCGGACGCGCTCGGGACGCACGCCGCGCAGCGGCACCGCCCGCGACGTGGTGCGCACCCTCCCGTCGCGTCCGCGCATCGAGGTGGCCGGCGGCGCCACCCTCACCATGCTGGTCCTGTCGTGCCACCTCGAGGACACCACCGGCATCGACCTCGCCTCGGGCACCCTGGTCCGGGCACGGGTGGCCTGGCCCGAGGACCACGGCCCCGACCTCGCCCCCTTCGACGTGGTGGCCGCCATCCTGGCCGACGATCCCGAGCGCGACGACCTGGCCCAACCCGAGTCGGTGACGGTGGACGGGCTCCCCCGTCACCTCGGGACCCTCCACGGCCGCCGGGTGCGCAAGCTCCTCCACCGGCTGAGCGCGCCGGTCGAGGAGCACGTCCTCGGCTTTCCGGGCACCTCCGCCCCCTACTGGGAGTTCCGGGGCTTCCGGCCGTCGCTGGCCCTGGTGGAGCCGACCAAGGGCCCGGTGCTCTTCCGCCGCGACGGTGACCGGTCGGTCTGGATCCGCTTCGGCTGGGGCCGGAGCGACAACTGGCTCCCGGTGGAGGACCCCCGGGCCGACCGGGCGCTCGACATCGCCCGTCGCGACCGGCTGCAGGGCAAGGACCTGGCCGCCGCCCTGGGCTTCAAGCCCCACTACCTGGTGGCCTCGGTCAGTCGTCCCCGGGCCGGCCACTGCTACAAGACGATCCGCGCGGTCCTCCCGCGCGGCTGAGGTCGGACGTCGGGTGCCCATCGACCTGGTCGTCGTCGACGCCTTCACCGACGTCCCCTTCGCCGGCAACCCCGCCGCCGTCTGCGTACTCGACCGTCCGGCCCCCGAGGCGTGGATGCAGCAGGTCGCCGAAGAACTGCACCTGTCGGAGACGGCCTTCGCCGTCCGCCGCGGCGACGGGGGGTACGACCTCCGCTGGTTCACCCCCACCACGGAGGTCGACCTCTGCGGGCACGCCACCCTGGCCACCGCCTCGGTGGTGGGCGGCGGGCGGTTCCACACCCGCAGTGGCGTCCTCACCTGCACGGTCCTCCCCGACGGACGGGTGGCCATGGACCTCCCGGCCGACCCTCCGGCCCCGGTCGTGCCGCCACCCGGCCTCGTCGCCGCGCTCGGGGTGACCGACGACGACCTCGACGCCGTGCTGGCGGGCCGGGACGACCTGGTGGTGGTGGTCACCGCCGCCGCCTCCGTGCGGGCCCTCGTTCCCGACCCGGCCGCCGTCGCCCGACTCGGGCACCGGGGGGTGATCGTGACCGCCGCCGGTGACGCTCCGGGCGTCGACTGCGTCTCGCGCTACTTCGCTCCGGGGAGCGGCATCCCCGAGGACCCGGTCACCGGGTCGGCCCACTGCACCTTGGCGCCGCTGTGGGCGGCCCGCACCGGGCGGGACCAGCTGGTCGGTCACCAGGCCTCCGCCCGCGGCGGCACGGTGGCCATGCGGCTCGAGGGGGACCGGGTGGTCCTCCTCGGGGCGTCCCGGCGGGTCTCGGAGGTCCGGCTCCTGATCGACCCCGACTGACCCCCGCCGACAGGTGGCCTACAGTCGGACGCCGTGCCGGAGACCGTCGCCCCACCGCCACCCCCGGAGCCGCTCCTGCCGTCGTACGGCGGCCCCTGCCTGTCGAGCCTGGTGCCCGCCCTCACCGCGGTGGTGACCGGGCGGGGCGGCCCGCCCCCCGAGTGGCTGCCGGCGTCGGCCCGCCCGGCGCGCCAGGTGGTGCTGCTGGTCCTCGACGGCCTCGGGTGGGAGCAGCTCACGGCCCACCGGGAGCTGGCCCCCACCCTGCACGGCGCCGACGGCGCCGACCGGCCGATCACCTCGGTGGTCCCGACCACCACCGCCTGCGCCCTGACGTCCATCGCCACCGGCCGCACCCCGGCGGAGCACGGCCTGGTCGGCTACCGCCTGGGCGGGCCCGACGACCAGATCATGAACGTGCTCAAGTGGACGCTCGGCACCGACCGGCCCCGCGACGCCCGTCAGCTGGTCCCGGCCGGTGCGTACCAGCCCTTCGCCGCCTTCCCCGGCACCGCCCGCCGGGTACCGGTGGTCTCCAAGGCCGAGTTCGGGGGCACCGGCTTCACCGCCGCCCACCTCGGCGACTCACCCCTCCACGGCTACGTCTCCCCCTCCTCCCTCCCCCTCGAGGTGTCGAGGCTGCTGACCGCCGGTGAGCCCTTCGTCTACGCCTACTACGACGGCGTCGACAAGATCTCCCACGCCCACGGACTGGGCGACCACTACCGTGCCGAGCTCGCCGCCGTCGACCACCTGGTCGGCGGGATCGCCGCCGGCCTGCCCGACGGGGCGGTGCTGGTGGTGACCGCCGACCACGGGCAGGTCGAGGTGGACCACCACGTGGTGCTGATCGGTCGGGAGCTGATGGAGGGGGTCCGTTACCTCTCCGGCGAGGGACGGTTCCGGTGGCTCCACGCCCGGCCCGGGGCGGCCGGCGACCTGGCCGAGGAGGCGTCGGAGCGGTACCGGTCGTCCACCTGGGTGGTCACCCGGGAGCAGGCGGTCGACGAGGGGTGGTTCGGCGGGCCGCTCCGGACCGGCGTGGAGGAGCGGCTCGGCGACGTGGCCCTGGTGCCCCACGCCCCCATCGCCTTCCTCGACCCGGCGGACACCGGGGAGTCGGCCCTCCGGGCCCGGCACGGCTCGCTGACGCCGGACGAGATGCTGGTCCCCCTGCTCGTCCTGTCCGGAGATGGGAGCATCGGGGGATGAGCACCGACGGCACCGCCCCCGAACCGACCACCCCGCACGTCCCCCCGTTCGACGCGCCGGGCGGTCCGGCTCTCCGCCCGGACCTGGTCGAGGGCCCGGCGGCCGGCGTCGAACCGGGCGAGGCCGATCCCGGGGAGCCGAAGGAGTCGATCGAGCAGCCGGCCAAGCTCCTGCGCATCGGCTCCATGGTCAAGCAGCTCCTCGAAGAGGTGCGCCAGGCGCCGCTCGACGAGGCCAGCCGGGTCCGCCTCCGCGAGATCTACGAGCAGTCGATCCGCGAGCTGGCGGACGGCCTCTCGCCCGACCTGGTCGCCGAGCTCGACCGGGTGTCCATCCCCTTCGACACCGACACCCCCTCGGATGCGGAGCTCCGCATCGCCCACGCCCAGCTCGTCGGCTGGCTCGAGGGCCTGTTCCACGGCATCCAGGCCACCCTGGTGGCCCAGCAGGTGGCGGCCCGAGCCCAGCTCGACGAGATGCGCCAGCAGTCGCTCCCCCGGGGCGCCCCGCCGGGCGCCCGGCCCGGCACCTACCTCTAGACCGCCCGCCCACCGGCGGTCCGCTCCGCTCCCCGGCGGGTCGCGCTAGGTTGGGAATCACACCGCTGTAACTCATCCACAGCCTGTGGAGAAGTACGGCGGACGGCACGAGGAAGGCCCCCGACCCGTTGGCTGCACGGTCGTTCACCCATCTGCACACCCATACCGAGTTCTCGATGCTCGACGGGGCCGCACGGGTCAAGGACCTGGTCAAGGCGGCCGTCGAGGACGGCATGCCGGCGCTCGGGATCACCGACCACGGCAACATGTACGGCGTCCTCGACTTCTACGCCGAGTGCCGCAAGGCCGGCATCAACCCGGTCATCGGGACCGAGGCCTACATGGCGGCGGAGTCGCGGCTCGAGCGCCCGGTCCGGCGGGGCAAGGTCGACGACACCGGCGGCGATGTCGACGGCGGGGAGAAGCTCTACTACCACCTGACCCTGCTGGCCGAGACCACCGAGGGGTACCGGAACCTCCTCAAGCTTTCGTCCGCCGCCTACCTGGAGGGCTACTACTACAAGCCCCGACTCGACTGGGAGCTGCTCGAGCGCCACCACACCGGACTGATCGCCACCACCGGCTGCCTCGGCGGTGTCGTCCTCCAGGCCCTGCTGGCCGACGACCAGGTGAAGGCCGAGACGCTGGCCTCCCGGCTCCAGGACATCTTCGGCAAGGACAACCTCTTCGTCGAGCTGCAGGACCACGGACTCCCCGAGCAGCACAAGACCAACCCCGCCCTGGTGGAGATCGCCCGTCGGATCGGCGCCCCGCTGCTCGCCACCAACGACAGCCACTACACCCACCGGGCCGACCACGTGGCCCACGACGCCCTCCTGTGCGTGCAGACCGGGGCGACCATCGACGACCCCAAGCGGTTCAAGTTCCACGGGACCGAGCACTACCTGAAGACCGCCGCCGAGATGCGCCACCTCTTCGCCGAGCTCCCCGAGGCGTGCGACTCCACCCTGCTGATCGCCGAGCGGGCCAACGTCGAGATCGACTTCGGGCGGCCGAGCCTCCCCCAGTTCCCGGTGCCCGACGAGTTCACCGGCGACACCTACGAGGTCCGGGCGGCGAAGTACCTCCGGCACCTCAGTATCGAGGGGGCGAAGGAGCGCTACGGCCAGCCGATCCCCGCCGCCGTCCTCGAGCGCCTCGACTACGAGCTCGGTGTCATCGGCGACATGGGCTTCTCCGCCTACTTCCTGGTGGTCTGGGACCTGATCCGCTTCGCCCGGTCCCAGGGGATCCGGGTGGGCCCCGGACGCGGCTCGGCCGCCGGCTGCTGCGTGGCCTACTGCCTCCGTATCGTCGACCTCGACCCCATCCGCTACGACCTCCTCTTCGAGCGCTTCCTCAATCCGGGCCGCATCCAGATGCCCGATATCGACATGGACTTCGACGAGCGGTACCGGGGCGACATGATCAAGTACGCGGCCGAGCGGTACGGCTCGGACCACGTCGCACAGATCGTCACCTTCTCCACCATCAAGGCCCGGGCCGCGGTGCGCGACGCCGCCCGGGTGCTCGGCTACCCGTACCTGGTCGGGGACAAGATCGCCAAGGCCATGCCGCCGCTGCTGATGGGGCGCGACACCCCCCTGGCCGCCTGCCTCGACCGGGTCGAGGGGTACGAGGACGGCTACGCGGCCGCCGCCGAACTGCGCACCATGTACGACGCCGACCCCGAGGCCCACAAGGTCATCGACGTGGCCAAGGGCCTCGAGGGCCTCCGCCGCCAGGACGGCATCCACGCCGCCGCGGTGGTCATCACCGACCAGCCGCTCACCGAGTACGTCCCCATCCAGCGCAAGCCCGACGGCAACAACCCCGACGACGCCCCGGTGGTGACCCAGTACGAGATGCACGGGGTCGAGAACCTCGGGCTGCTCAAGATGGACTTCCTCGGGCTGCGCAACCTGTCGGTGATCGAGCGCGCCCTCGACCTCATCGAGCTCTCCACCGGCGAGCGGCCCGACATCGACCGGATCCCCCTCGACGACGAGGAGACCTTCGTCATGCTCCGGCGCGGCGACTCCATGGGCGTGTTCCAGCTGGAGGGCGGGCCGATGCGCTCACTGATGCGGTCGCTCGCCCCCACCACCTTCGACGACGTGGCCGCCCTGGTCGCCCTCTACCGGCCCGGTCCGATGGCGGCCAACATGCACCGGGACTACGCCGACCGGAAGAACGGCCGGCAGCAGGTCACCTACCTCCACGACGACCTCGGCGAGGTGCTGGGCGACACCTACGGCCTCATGATCTACCAAGAGTCGGTGATGCGGGTCGCCCAGAAGATCGCCGGCTACGACCTGGCCGAGGCGGACAACCTCCGCAAGGCGTGCGGGAAGAAGAACCGCGTGCTCATCGCCGCCGAGCGCCAGAAGTTCGTGGCCGGCTGCGAGGCCACCGGCTACGGGGAGGCCCTCGGCACCGCCCTCTTCGACATCATCGAGCCGTTCGCCGACTACGCCTTCAACAAGTCCCACGCCTACGGCTACGGGTTCATCGCGTACCAGACGGCCTGGCTGAAGGCCCACCACCCGGTTGCGTACTTCGCCGCCCTGCTCACCTCGGTCAAGGACAACAAGGACAAGACCGCGGTCTACCTCGCCGAGTGCCGGGTGATGGGCATCCGGGTGCTGGTCCCCGACGTCAACCGGTCGCTGGCCGACTTCGCCGCCGACTACCCGGACGACCCCGCGGGCGCCACCCCGGCGGCGAAGGGGGCGATCACCTTCGGCATGGCGGCCATCCGGAACGTCGGCAGCGGCCTGGTGGCCCACATCGTGGCCGAGCGCGAAGCCCACGGCCCGTACGTCGACTTCTACGACTTCTGCCAACGGGTCGATCCCCAGGTGCTCAACAAGCGGACCATCGAGTCACTGATCAAGGCCGGGGCGTTCGACTCGCTGGGGCACCCCCGACGCGGGCTCTGCCTCCAGTTCGAGGAGATCGTCGACCTCACCCTGGAGCGCCGGCGCCAGCACGACGCCGGGGTGGTCTCCCTCTTCGCCGCCCTGGAGGAGGAGTCCGAGGGGCAGACGGTCGGGTTCGGCGACACCCGGATCCCCATCCCCGACGTGGAGTTCGACAAGTCCCAACGCCTGGCCTTCGAGAAGGAGATGCTCGGCCTCTACATCAGCGACCACCCGCTGATGGGCCTGGAGGCGTCCCTCGGACGCCTGACGGACTGCTCACTGGCCGAGCTCCGCGACCTCGACAGCGGTGACGGCGGGGGCTACGGCGGCGACGGTCAGATCAAGACGGTCGGCGGGGTGATCACCGAACTGCAGCGCCGGTACACGAAGAAGGGCGACCTGATGGCCACCTTCGTCCTGGAGGACCTCCAGTCCTCCATCGAGGTGTTCGTCTTCCCGAAGACGATGGCGGAGATCGGGGCCCTGCTCGACGACGACGTGGTGGCGGTGGTCAAGGGACGGGTGGACCTCCGCGACGAGCAGATCAAGCTCGTCTGCATGGAGATCCATCGCCCCGAGCTGGTGGTGGAGGGCACCGGGACGCTCCACGTGGCCCTGCCGGTGAACGCCCTGACCGACACCAAGGTCAACGAGCTGAAGCGCCTCCTCGGCGAGCACCCCGGGGACACCCCGGTGCACCTCCACGTGGGCGAGACGGTCCTCCGGCTCCCGGCGGAATTCCGGGTGGACTCCCGCCGGGGCCTGGTCGGGGAGCTCCGGGTGCTGCTCGGCCCGAACGCCATCGTCACCTGAGGAACACCGTCTCCCCTGGCCAGCCCCGGTTTCCACGGGCACCGGGAGGCGTCCCGACACGCCGGCCGGCCGGCCGCGGGGTGGCTCCGGGGCCCCCGGATACGACAGGGCCCTGCAAAATCCCGTAAAATTGCCGCACGGCTCCCGCGACGGTGGTCCCCGACCTGCACCGGCAGGTTTCGAGGCACCCGGCGCGGAACGGGCCGGCGGCTGGTCCGCAGGGCAATCGAGGAGTACGGAACGACCTATGTCCATCCAGGTGGAGACCAAGGACTGCACGTCGCTCAGCGACACCGAGCTGGCCGAGATGGCCGACCTGTGCGCCGAGCGCGAGCCCCGCTTCGACATCGGATTCCTGTCGAAACAGCGTGAGGAGTGGGTCCTGGTCACCCGGGCCCGGGAGGGCGCCAAGCTCCGGGGCTACTCCTTCTCCACCCTCGAGCGGATCGGTGGCACCCCGTCCCTGCTCATCGGGGTCGGCACCGTCGACCGCACCGCCCGGGCCGACACCGTGCTCCGGGCCATGATGGGCGACAAGTACCGGCGGGCCCTGCTGGCCTTTCCGGACGAGGACGTCCTGGTCGGCACCCGTCTCCTCTCCGCCGAGGGCTTCCGGGCCTTCGCCGGCCTCACCGACGTGGTCCCGGGCACCGACCACAAGGCCACCGGCGAGGAGCGGGCCTGGGGTCGCCGACTGGCCAAGCGGTTCGGGGCGGATGGCCGGATCGACGACCGGACCTTCGTGCTCCGGGGCGAGGGGTGCGAGACGGGAGGGCTCGACTTCGGTGGCCCCAAGGTGGTCGTCCCCGAGGAGGTGACCTTGTTCTTCGCGCAGCTCGACGTGTCCGACGGCGCCCGGCTGGTCGCCTTCGGATGGGCCATGGCCGAGGATCTGGCGGCGGGCAAGCTCGGGGGTCACTGATCCGCACCGACCTGCCCGGATCCGCTCCGACCCCGCTGCGGTACCGGGGCCTTCCAGGCAATAGCATGGCGACGTGAAGGTATCCACCCGGGGGGACTACGCCAGCCGTGCCCTGCTGTCGCTGGCGCTGCACGACGAGGCCGAAGGTCCCACCGCCGTCCGGGACATCGCCGAGCGCACCGGGCTCCCGCAGCCGTACCTCGAGCAGATCCTGCTCGCCCTGAAGGGGGCCGGCCTCGTGCGCTCCAAGCGGGGGGTTGGCGGAGGCTACGTGCTGGCCCGACCGCCGGAGGAGATCACCCTCTCCCAGATCGTCAGCGCCGTCGACGGACCCATCGTGGCCGGCGACTTCGGACTCCCGCACGAGAACGGCGCCTGCGACCACGAGGGGCAGTGCGTCCTCCTCGACGTCTGGGCCGACGTCGGCGAACACATGCGGACCCATCTCGATTCGTTCAATCTGGCCGACATGGTCGCCCGGGCCCAGGGCCGGGCACCGGCCCCCTCCGCCGGCTGAGCCGGCGTCGCCCCCCTCAGCCGACGGTGTTCCACCGTCGGATGGTGGGTCGGCCACGCTCCCAGTCGAGGACGCTGAGCGAGGCCGGGTCCAACAGCAACGACCGTCCGGCGGTGGGGTCGAGCTCCGCCCACCGGACGGCCAGCACCCGAAGCAGGTGTCCGTGGGCGACGCAGACCACGTCCCCGTCCACGGCCCGGACCCGGGCGATGACCCGGTCCACCCGGGCCACCACGTCACCCAGGCTCTCGCCGCCCGGTGCGCCGTCCACGAACAGGTCCCACCCGGGCCACTCCTTCCGGATCTCCAGCGTGGTGCGTCCGTCGTACTCCCCGTAGTCCCACTCCGCGAGGTCCGGGTCGATCACCGGGTCCCCGAGTCCCGCCAGACGGCAGGTCTCCTGGGCGCGGCCCAGGGGGCTGCACAGCACCGCGGCGAACGTCGCTCCCTCCAGTCGCCCGCGGAGGCGCTCGGACTGCGCCACGCCCTCGTCCACGAGGGGCAGGTCGGAGCGACCGGTGTGCTGTCCGGTGAGGCTCCAGGCCGTCTCCCCGTGGCGGACGAGGACGCATCGGTCGGTCTCGGGATCCATCCGGGCAGACGATACCGGCACCGGGGTCCGGGGTGGGATCCCGCCTCCCCACCACCGGCGCCCGGGAGGGGTCGACGGGCGTCCGCGCCCTGCCCGGGGATCGCCCACCCGCCCGGGCCCCGGACGGCGCCATCGGGCCCGACCGGCGCCGACCGGCCGCGGTGGGTGGTGCAACCGGCCACCGGCGTGGGTACGAAGAGGGGTGGGAGACGTCGAAACCGACCCGGAAGCGGAATGCAGGGACCGGTTCCGGCGTTGGAGGGAGTACTACCCGAGCCAGAGGGGTGATGACAGGGATGCCGATCCGCACCTTGAACACTGAGAGCGACGACCAGCGGTCCGGCCCGAGGTCGGAGGGACGCGTGCGCCCCGCCGAGCCGACCCGGTCCACCGAGCCCACCGGGGCGACGAAGGCCGCCCCGGCCACCAAGGCCGCCCGCACCGCCGGTGTCGCCTCCGGTCGCAGCCGGGGATCCGACGCCGACAGCCTCGGGCTCTTCCTCCGCGACCTCGACCACCACCCGCTCCCCGACCACGAGGCACAGACCGAGCTGGCCAAGCGGGTGGCCGCCGGCGACGACGAGGCCCGCCGCGAGATGGCGGCCGCCAACCTCCGGCTGGTGGTCCACTGGGCCCGCCGCTACCAGGACCGCGGCGTCGACCTGCCGGATCTCATCCAGGAGGGCACGTTCGGGCTGATGCGGGCGGTGGACAAGTTCGACTGGGAGCGCGGCTTCCGGTTCTCCACCTACGCCACCTGGTGGATCCGCCAGGCCCTCCAGCGGGCCGTGCAGCAGCACGGTCGTACCATCCGCCTCCCCATGGAGGTGGCCGAGCGCAACCAGCAGGTGGACGCCGCCACCTGGGAGCTGACCCATCAGCTCCAGCGGCCCCCCACCGAGGCGGAGCTCGACGACGCCACCAACACCACCCCGGAGATGCGGGAGGACCTCACCCGGGTGGCCCGGGTGGTGGCCAGCCTCGACCAGCCGGCGACCACCGACTCCACCTCCACCCTGGGCGACCTGGTGTCCACCGACGCCAACGAGTTCGAGGAGGAGGTGGCCACCGATCTGACGCTGGGCACCGTCCGTCGGGCGATCGACCGGCTGACCGATCTGCAGCGCCAGGTCATCCACAGCCGGTTCGGCTTCGACGGTTCCGACCCCGCCTCCCTCCAGACCACCGCCGAGCGGCTGGGGGTCGGCGTCCGCAAGGTGCGCCAGGCGGAGGCCGAGGCCCTGGAGATCCTGGCGGACAGCCAGGAGCTCGAGGCCGCCCACGAGGCCGCCTGAACGGTCGCCCCCCCGGGCCGGCGGGCCCGGGGGCGGTCAGCGGAGGCGTGCCAGCTCGGTGGTGAGGTCCTCGGGGAGCGGTGACGAGAAGGTCACCCGTCCGCCGGTGACCGGATGGTCGAACGCCAGTGAGAAGGCGTGCAGGAACGGCCGCTCCAGCGTGGAGCCGGGGAGCGTCCGCCCCCGCCGGTACACCTCGTCGCCGACCACGGGGTGGCCGATGGCGGCCAGGTGGACCCGGATCTGGTGGGTCCGCCCCGTCTCCAGCGACGCCTCCACCACGGTGGCCTCCGCCGGCTCGGTGAACCGCTGCTCCACGCGGTAGCGGGTACGGGCCTCCTTGCCCTTCCTCGACACCGACATCCGGGTGGGCGAGCGCAGGGACCGGCCGATGGGGGCGTCCACCAGGCCCGAGTCGGCCTCGATCGTCCCGAGCACCAGTGCCCGGTAGCGGCGGGACACCGTCCGGGCACCGAGCTGGTCGACCAGCGAGGCGTAGGCCCCGGGGGTGCGGGCCACCACCAGGAGCCCCGAGGTGCCGCGGTCGAGCCGGTGGACGATGCCCGGTCGGTCCGTGGCGCCCCCGTCCACCCCGCCCACCCCGGCCAGGTCGGGGAAGCGCGCGAGCAGCCCGTTGACCAGCGTGCCCTCCCGGTGCCCGGCACCGGGGTGGACCACCAGGCCGGCCGGCTTGTCCACCACCACCACCGACTCGTCGGCGTGGACCACGGTGAACGCCACCGCCGGGTCGGGATCCGGGCCCTCGGGCGCCGCCCGGTCGGCCAGCCGGACCGCCAGCCGCTCACCCTCCCGCAGCGCACGGCTCCGGCTGGTGACGGTCACGCCGTCGACCGTCACCCGTCCCTCGGCCACCAGGGCATCCACCGCCGAGCGGGAGACGTCGGCCAGGAGCGCCACCGCCCGGTCCACCCGCACCCCGTCCAGTGAGGCGGGTACCGCCACCGACAGGTCGTCGCTCACCGTGGGGACCCGCTGCGGAGGAAGGAGGCTGCCAACAGCACGCAGCCGACCACGATGCAGGAGTCGGCCACGTTGAACGTCGGCCACCAGTGGAGGGCCACGAAGTCGACCACCGCCCCGTGGTCGTCGCGGAAGAGCCGGTCGCAGAGGTTGCCCAACGCGCCGCCGATGACCAGGCCCAGCACCGCCGCCCGGGCGGTGGAGGGCGATCGGCCCACCAGCACCACCAGTGCCGCCAGCAGGAGCAGCGCCACCACCACCAGCACCGGCGTGGCGCCCTGGAAGAGACTGAAGGCCGAACCGGTGTTCCGGGACAGCTCGAGGTCGAGCGTCCACCCCACGTGGACGGGACCCGACGAGAGCCGGTCCACGGCCCACCACTTGGTCAGCTGGTCGACGACCACCACGGCGGCCGCCACCCCACCGGCCACCGCCAGGCGCCGCCCGGCCCCCGGGGGCAGCCGGCGCCCGCCCGGGCCCCGATCCGTCACCGGCGCCGCCGGCCCGTTCAGCGTCGCGACAGCCCCCCGGACTTGCAGGCCACGCAGAGGCGCGCATACGGGAGGGCCCGCAACCGTGCCTTGGGGATGGCCTGGTGGCAGCGCTCGCAGGCACCGTAGGTCTTCCGCCCGATCTTGCGGACGGCATCGTCGATCTCCTCGACGGCGGCCAGCGCCTGGGCGGAGAGCGCCAGGTCGCGCTCTCGGTCGACGGCCACGGTGCCCCCCTCCCCGGACTCCTCGTCGAACTGGACGTCGCCCGGCTCCCGCTCCTGGGCCAGGGAGTCGGCCTCCGCCCGGAGGTCCTCCGCCTGCCCCTGGTAGATCGAGCGCTCCTCCAGCAGGAGCGCCCGCTGCTCCTCGAGGAACTTGGGCTCCTTGGCGTAGGGGCCGACGGTCGGGGCCTTGGGGGCCGCCGCCGGACCGGTCGGGGTGGAGAGGCCCTTGCGGACCGAGACCGTCCGGGGACCGGGTCCGTGGACGGTGGCGCGGGGGCGGGCCGGGGCGGCCTTCTTGACCGGGGGGGCGGCCGGGGTGGCCGCCGGTGCCGACTTCTTGGCGGCCGACGCCGACTTCCTGACCGGGGGGGCGGTCTTCTTCGCCGGAGGGGCGGACTTCCTGCCGGCCGGACCGGCCGCCTTCTTCGCGGGGGCGGTCTTCGTGGCGGCCGGGGCGGTCTTCTTCGCCGGGGCGGCCACCTTCCTCGCCGGAGACGCCTTCTTGGCGGCCGGGGAAGCCTTCGCCGTCGCCGGGGCGGCCTTCTTGGTCGCCGGGGCGGCCTTCCTGGGCGCCGGGGCGGCCTTCTTGGTCGCCGGGGCGGCCCTCTTGGTGGCTGTCCGGCCGGTGGCGCCCACCTTCTTGGCGGTCGTCTTCCCCGCGCGGGGCCCCCTTTTCCGCCGCCACCCCGCTCTCCTTGGCCATATCCTCTAC
>Ga0181519_10002381_pt1 | contig 16068 bp, 13 predicted proteins | sample PEATcosm2014_Bin_26_FD_121102 | JGI IMG/M metagenome (GOLD analysis project Ga0181519, IMG submission 121102) | Peatland microbial communities from MTU Mesocosm Facility, Houghton, MI, USA - PEATcosm2014_Bin02_10_metaG | ecosystem: Environmental > Terrestrial > Soil > Wetlands > Peat | place...
CTCCCCTCGCCCCTTGCGGGAGAGGGGTCGGGGGTGAGGGGGCCTTGGTTTCCGGATAGGCTCTTAGCTCCGCGAGCAGCGATTGCTCGCGCCGCGCCAGCTCCTCGGCCACGATCGCGGAGTCGCTTCCCTCGGCCAGCAACGAGAGCAGCGGCTGCCCCTCCCGGACTTGCGTTCCACCCTGTGGAATGTCCGCCAGGCACGGCCAGCCCTCGCTCGACGCCAGCCAGCGAGCGCTTTGTTCCGCGGAGATGCATACGTCTGCCGGCGCCAACACGATCCGCTTGCCGCACGAGATCGAAGCATTCGGCTGCGGCAGTTCGGGCAACCGGCCGTCGCGACATGCGGTGACGTGCCAGCCGATCGTCGCGATGGCGAAGGCCCGCTCCAGCACTTCGACCGAAGCCGTGTAGCGTGGGTTGACCTCGACGGGCCAGACCTGCCCGAGCGCGTCGACGATCGCATCGACGCCGAACAGCCCTTGCAGCGCGAATCGGTCGGCCAGGGCCATGCCGATTCGTTGCCACGTTTCGCGCTGCGCGAAAGTGAGCACCAGGGGGCCGATCGAACCTCGATAGAGAAAGCTCGGACCGAGCAATTGTTCGCTCACGCCCAGGAGCACGGCCCGGCCTCGGGCAGCAACGAAGAGCGCCGCGCACGGCAGCCCGGGGATCCGGCGCTGGAAATACGCATCGGCCGGTTCATCGCTCCCCTGCCCTGTCCAAGGCTCGACCCCCAAGCCAGCACTGGAGCCAGCGCGTTTGCGCAGCCAGGAGCCGTCGCAGGGCAGCCCACGGGCCGACACCCGACCCTCGGGAGCAACAAGCCCAGCCGCTTCGAGCGCGGCGGCCAGGCGTAAGGGATCGCGCACCGCCCGCAATACGTGGCCCGGATTGCCGAGCAGTTCGCGCTGGCGGGCGATTACGTCGACGAGGTCGGGATGGTTTTCCAGCCCCCCGGTCATGAGCCACGGCCCCGGCGGAAGCTGTCGACTGAGTTCGGCGAGCCCCCCGGGCCAGTCGTCGGTTCGCAAAGCCGGCCCGAGCGCGGCCAGATCGGCATCGGCAAACAGGTCGCCGCCAGCCGGCCCAAAGCCAGCCCGAACCGCCGAAGCAGCCGCCGCACGGACGCTCGCGCCAAGCAGGATCAGCCAATCGCTCATGATGGGCCGGCGGTCTGGGGGGCTACGAGGAAAAAAACGGCTAGCTGGCTGAGCTTACTGGGCGCCGCGAAACCAGCCAAGGGTCGGCTCCAAAACCTGCGGTCCGGCCTCGTCCTTAGCCGCACCAAGTGGTTGCAAATCGCCCAAATCTCCCTTATCGTTCTCGCTGATCGTTTTTTATCTCAGCAGCCGTCCGCAGGGGCCAGGCAAAGCGTGCCGGGCCGCCAGCGGCGAGCGTATCGGCGCTACCCGAGCTTACGGAGAATTAGTTCCATGTCGATGTTCATCGGAGAGGCACTGGCGGGCGACGGTAACGAGATCGCCCATATCGACTTGCTGATCGGCGACAAGACCGGCCCGGTGGGCGTGGCCTTCGCCAACGCCTTGGCCCGTCAGAGCGAAGGCCACAGCAACCTGCTGGCCGTGCTGACGCCGAACCTGGCGGTCAAGCCGGCGACGGTGTTGATCACCAAGGTCACGATCAAGGGGATGAAGCAGGCCGTGCAGATGTTCGGCCCGGCGCAGTCGGCCGTTGCCAAGGCCGTGGCCGACTCGGTCGCCGAGGGCGTGATCCCCAAGAACAAAGCCGAAGACCTCGTCATCGTTTGCGGCGTGTTCATTCACCCGGCCGCTGCCGACGACAAGAAGATCTACGACTACAACTTCCAGGCAACGAAGATGGCCATCGCCAATGCGATGAAGGGTCAGCCGTCGGTCGATGAGATGATCGCCGGCAAGGATTCGGCCAAGCATCCGTTCCGCGGATTCTAATCTGGCCACCCGTTTCACGGCACGGCAAGCGGCGCGCCCGGACCGAGCCCCGGGCGCGCCGCCACGTGCTTCCTCCTCCCCTGTCGAGCTGACGCCATGAGCAAGGCCAAGATTCTTCTCCAGTTCGACACCGATGCGCATCCTAGCGCCTTCGACAGCATCGTGGCGATCGACGGGGGCGTCGATAATCTGCTGACCTACCACGGCATCACGCCGCACAACGTCACCGAGCTGGTGCACGGGGCGATCTTCACGCGCAGCCCCGACGACCTGTGGCGCACCGCGATCTTCGTCGGCGGCTCCGACGTGGCCGCGGCCGAAGCCGTGCTCGAGCAAATCCGCCATACCTTCTTCGGCCCGCTCCGCGTGTCGGTGATGCTCGATCCTGGCGGCGCCAACACGACAGCCGCCGCAGCCGTGCTCGCCGCCTTGCGCCACGTTCCGCCCAAGGGCGCGACGGCCACGGTGCTGGGCGGCACCGGACCGGTCGGGCAGCGCTGCGCTCGATTGCTGGCCCGCGAAGGGGCCACCGTGCGCGTTTGTTCCCGAAGCATCGGCCGGGCCGAGGCCGTCTGCTCGGGGCTCAAGTCACGCGATGTCGACGCCCAAGTCTCGGCCCACTCCACTCGAACCCCGCAAGAAACCCGCGCGGCACTGGAGGGTTCGCAGATCGTGATCGCTGCCGGAGCGGCGGGCGTCGAACTGCTCGACGAAGCGACGCGCCGGGAGTGCACGGATCTGAAGGTGGCGATCGACCTCAACGCGGTGCCACCGGCCGGCATCGCCGGCATCGAAGTGGTCGATCGCGCCGCCGAGCGCGACGGCCTGATCTATTACGGGGCGATCGGGGTCGGCAACACCAAGATGCGGATCCACAAGAACGCCTTGCAGCTCCTGTTCGAAATGAACGACCGCATCATGGACGCCGAGGAGTTGTTCGAACTCGGGAGAGGCGTTTGAGGGAATGGTGAGTGATGAGTGATGAGTTGCACGAGAGCACGCGAATGACCTTGCCGTCCCTCTCGCCGCTTATCGTTTTTCACTCATCACTCATCATTCATCACTCATCACTCATCACTCCCCTCAAGTCCTAACTGCACGAGCCGGCGATAGAGCCGCGGGCGAGTCATGCCCAGCAGCCGGGCGGCCTTGGTCTTGTTGCCGCGGGCACGCCGTAATGCACGTTCGATCAGCTCGCGTTCGATCTGCCCCATGAACGTTTCGAGCACGATCCGCTCCTCGGGCTTCTTGGCATAGCGCTGGGCATCGCGGGCAAGCGAGAGCTTCTGCGGCAGGTCCGCGACCGTGACGAGCGGGCCGGGAGCCTGGCGATGGGCCTCGGCCACGAGTTGGGCCAGTTCGTCGACATCGCCCGGCCAGCCGTAGCCGGACAGCATGTCGAGCGCCTCGGGCGAAAAGCCGCCCAATTGCTTGGTCGCCCGGGCATTCTCACGTTCGAGAAAGGCCTGGGCCACCAACGGCAAGTCTTCGAGCCGCTCGGCCAGGGGCACCAGCTCGATCGTGATCGTGCTGAGCAAGACGGCCAAGTCGGGTCGAAAGCCGCGCGGGCCAGCGGCCTCGGCCAACGCCTGGCGAGCCGTCGAGACGATTCGCACCGGTAAGTCGCTCAACCGCAGGAAGCCAGCCAGCTCGTTCTGGGCTTCGGCCGGCATCTGATCGACGTCGTTGAGCAGCAGCGTGGCGACGCGTCCCGTCGCGCCGGCCTTGGGCCGGGCCAGGGCTCGAATGCTCGTTTGCAACATCTCGGCCCCCAGCACGCCACAGGCCAACGGCACGAGCGGCCCGAGGGCATCCAGCGGCCGAGCGTAGTGGATCGCCTTGGCCGCGTGTTGCCGCCCACTCCCCGGTCGACCGATGACGACGACCGTCGCCAGACTCTGCGCCGCCAGCCCTGCCTGAGCCCGGGCGCAGCGCATGGCCGGAGACGTACCCAGCAGCCGGTCCTCCTGGTAGCGCTGCTTCTGCATGACTCGCATCCGCACGAGTGCCGCATGCAGATCCTGCGGCGTGCTCTCACGCGCCACGATCTCGGTCGGCCCGCTGCCCGAATCCTCGTGGGCTGGCTGTTCGATGGCCAGCACCAACTCGACCGTGCTGCCAGCGCCCAAGAGGCCGCCGGTGCCCGACAGTGGGATGAAGTCGAACCACCTGGCCGGCTGCTCTGGCGCGGCAGGGCTGGGGCCGACCGTGGCGACGGCGCGGCGGCCGGCGAACACCGTTGGCGGCGGGCAAAGCATCGCGGCCAGGGGAATGTCTCCGTGCTCGCTGGGCTCGGAGTGGAAGCAGCACTGCACTCCCGTCAGCTCACCGGGCTGCGCTGCCAGCCAGGCTCGACAGGCCGCGTTGACCAGCACGATCCGCCGCTCGCCGTCGAGCGCATAGACTGCCGCCGCGGACGTTTCGAGCAGCTTCACCAGGTCGCTGCTCGTGCCACGTCGAGGGGCCATGCGTCGGATGAAGCTTCGATGAAGGAACTCGCTCGACGCCGGCGAGCGAAGCGCTTAGCGCTCGGTGCGAGCCGTGTCGATTGCGGCCGGAGCGGCGAGCTTGGCTGCTTTCTTGGCCGGCGCGGTCGCGCGAACCGCCTCACTTGCGGCCAGCGAACCGTTGACCCACGGCGACGGCCAGCAGCCGATCATCACGACCAATAGCGCCGAGGCCAGCATCGCGGCGCCTGCTCCCCAGCCGCCTTGGGCCTTGAGCTGGGTGGCGGGAGCGCGGAAGTAGGCCACGCTGACGATTCGCAGATAATAGGCCGCAGCCACGGCGGCATTGAGCACGCCGATCACGGCCAGCCCCGTGAACCAGGGGCCCAGCGCGGCCGTACCGCCGCTTTGTCCGACGCCCAAGGCGCTGCCGAAGATCGTCAGCTTGCCCCAGAATCCGGCCAGCGGCGGAATGCCCGCCAGGCTGAACATGAAAACGGCCAGCGCCAGGCCGGCCCAGGGGTGCGTCCGGCCGACGCCAGCCAGTTCGTCGACTCCATCGATCTGCCGTTCGCTCGTGCCAAGATAGGCGAGCGCCGCGAATGTGCCAGCCGTGGCCACCACGTAGACAGTCAGATAGAAGACCAGCGCGCCGAGCGCGTCGAACGAGCCCCCTTCACCGCTGTCTTGAGCCGTCGCCAGGGCCACGCTCATGGCGACCAGCATGTAGCCGGCATGGGCAATCGACGAGTAGGCCAACAGCCGCCGGAGGTTGTCTTGCCACAGCGCCAACAGATTGCCGACGCTCATCGTCAGCACGGCCACGACCATCGCCACGCGCCAGCCGAACGACTCCATGCCGGGCAAGCCGATGACCAGTACCCTGACCAGCGCGACGAAGCCGGCGATCTTGGGAAATACCGCCAAGAAGCCGGCGTTCCCGTTGCTGGTGCCTTGATAGACGTCGGGCGCGTAGAAGTGGAATGGCACGGCCGCGATGCGGAACCCGAGCCCCGCGAAGACCAGCACCAGCGCGACGCGGGCCAACAGCCGTGCTCCGGCCAGCGACTCGGCCCCCGCACTCATCACGGTCCGCAATTCGCCCAGGTCGGTCGAGCCGGCGATGCCGTACAAGAAGCTGAAACCGTACAGCAAAAAGGCCGAGGAGAGGAGGCTCAGGTAGAAGTATTTGACGGTCGCTTCCTGCCCGCTCACGTCGCGCCGCCCCAGATAGAGCAGCACGTAGGTCGGAATCGACAGCAGCTCCAAGCCGGCAAACAGTAGCACCAGATCGCGGGCCGAGCCGACGAGCATCGACCCGGCAGTCGCCATCAGCAGCGTGCCCCAGTACTCCGGCGCCGGCACACCCTTGGCCGGACGGAGCGAAGCCAGCACGAACACGAGACCCACTACCACCGAGAGGGCGCGGGCGTATTGGCCGAACAGGTCGGCGACGAGCGGTCCGCCGACGGCAACGCTCAACGTCGGTCCGGCGGCGCCAGCGGGCAGGTACAAGCCGTGATACTGCTTCCAGAGCACGAGCCCGGTCAGCACCACGCTTCCCACGGCCAACGCACTGCACAACCGACGGCTCGTCGGACGGAAGGCGCCGAGCAGGTAGATGAGCGTGCCGGCGGCGATGAGCAACAGCTCAGGCAACAGGTAGGAGATGCTTCTATCGGTCAACACGAGCCGTTTCCCCCTGGACGCTGTCGCGTCGGATGTGCGATGGAGCCGCGGCCACTTGCTTCTTGGCCGAGGCATAATGTCGGTCGAAGGCCTGCTGGGCCGGAGCCGCGATGGCCGCCAGATCGTGGCTCATCGGCTCGAGAAACTGCCTCGGAACGAGACCGATCCAGAACATGAACACGACCAGCGGCGCCAGCGCCAGCAGCTCGCGTAGCGACAGGTCGCGCGGGCCCGGCGGCAGCGGTGCCGCATGGCCGTGATGTCCGTCATGATGACCGGCGTCGTGATGCGCGGCCTCATGATGATGGGCAACGGCCGGCGCGGGATGGGCCGAGCCGTGCTCCGGGTCGTGATGACCATCATGCCCGCGTTCCTTGAGCGGCCCGAAGAACACACGCTGCACGAGCCACAGCATGTACCAGGCGCCGAGCACGACGCCGAACACGCTGACCACGCTCACGACTTTCCACTGCCCCGCAAACGCCGCGGGCGCTTCGGCCCAACCACGCTGGAACATCCCCAGCAAGATCAAGAACTCACCGGCGAACCCGTTCAAGCCGGGAAGGCCGATGCTGGAGAACGTGAACACCAGGAACAGCGTGGCCAACAGCGGCAAGCGTCGGGCCAGGCCGCCGAGATCGGCGATCTGCCGGGTGTGGTAGCGCTCGTAGATCATGCCGACCAGGGCGAACAAACCGCCGGTCGACAAGCCGTGGTTCACCATCTGCAACACGCCGCCTTGATAGCCGAGCGGCTCCAGGGCGAAGATCCCCAACATGCAGAATCCCATGTGGCTGACGCTGGAATAAGCGATCAACCGCTTGATGTCGTGCTGGGCCAAGGCGACGAGCGCCCCGTAGATGATCCCCGCCGCCGAAAGCCCCAAGACCCACGGCATGCATGTCACCGTTCCGTCGGGCAACATCGGCAGGCTGAATCGCAGGAAGCCGTAGGTGCCGATCTTCAGTAGAATGCCGGCCAGGATGACCGAACCGGCCGTCGGCGCTTGAACGTGGGCCAGTGGCAGCCAGGTGTGCAGCGGGAACAACGGAACCTTGATCGCGAAGCCCGCGAACAGCGCCAGGAAGATCCAAGTCTGCAAGCTGGGCGTGATCGGATGCGCGGCCAGCCCCTTGGTCAGCTCGGCGATCGAGAACGTGAGCACGTGCGGCGTCGCGTGCTGATAGTTCCACAGCACGATCGCCAGCAAGCCCAGGAACGTCAGCAAGCTGCCGGCCAGCGTGTACAGAAAGAACTTGATCGCCGCGTAGCGACGGTCCTCGCTCCCCCAGATGCCGATGATGAAGAACAGCGGGATGAGCGTGAACTCGAAGCAGATGTAGAACAGGATGATGTCGCGGGCAGCGAACACGCCGAGCATGCCGCTCTCGAGAAACAACAGCAGCGCGTAGAACCCGGCGGCCCGTTCGACGATCGCTTCCCAACTGACCAGGATCGCCGTGATCGAAAGCAGGGCCGTCAGCCCGAACATCCAGAGACTCAGGCCGTCAAGCCCGAGGCTGAAGCTGATCTTCAGGGCCGAGTGTTCGAACCAGGGGACCTCCCAGCCGACAGGCCCCTTGAGCGCGTCGAGCACGGCCCGACCGGCGAACAGCAGCGTGACGAGCGACGTGACCAAGGCCAAGCGCCGAGCGGTTGCGTGGTTCTGGCCGAAGGCCATCACGAGTAGGGCGCCCACCAGCGGGATCGCCATCGAAATGATCAGCAGATTGCCCATAGTCGTCGAACCGCTTTCCGTATTTCCGAACGAAGGATGCCGGCCGTCGGATCCGTTGGCCCGTCTAGCCGATCTGCCACAACAGCAACGCGCCCATCAGCACGAGCACACCCAACACCATGGCCAGGGCGTAGAACTGGATCATTCCGGCCTGCAAGGCCCTGAGCATCGATCCGACCGCGCGCGGCACGATCCCGCCCAGGTTCACGATCCCGTCGATGATGTAACGATCGATGGCATAGCAAACCAGGGCCAGCAACCAGAGCGGGCCGACGACGAACAACGCGTAGATCTGATCGATGAAGAACTTGCCGTAGGAGAGTTGATAGAGCTTGGCCGATTGCATGATCCCGGTCAGCACGGTGACTTCCTTGCGATGGCCCAGGTACAGGAACGCGGCCAGCCCTACGCCCGCCAGCGCCACCAGCGTGCTCACCACCGCGATCGACATGTGGAACTCGTGCGGCAAGCCGTGACCATGCACCGGCGCGAAGGCCAGCGACGGCGTCCGCACCAGGAACTCGGCGAAACCGTGCGTGTGCTCGAAATACCAACCCACGCCAAAAGCACACACGGCCAGGATCATCAGCGGCACGGTCATCGACGAAGGCGACTCGTGGGCATGTTCGCCGGCTTCGGACGGGACCTTCGTCGGGCCGTAGAACGTCATGAACAACGCCCGGAACGTGTAGAAGGCAGTCATGAACGCCGTCAGCACGGCCGACCAGTAGAGAAGCGTGAAGATCGTCGAGTCGTGAGCCCGTTCATGCACGGCCGCCAGGATCGCATCCTTGCTCCAGAAGCCGGCGAAGGGAACGATGCCGGCCAGGGCCAGTGAACCGATCCAGAACGTGCGGAAGGTCCAGGGCATCACGTTGCGCAAGCCGCTGAAACGGCGCATGTCGATCACGTGGCCCATCGCATGCATCACGCTGCCGGCGCCCAAGAACAACAGCGCCTTGAAGAAGGCATGGGTAAACAAGTGGAACATCCCGGCGACGATTCCCGCCAGGCTGCCGGTCCCCAGCGACAGGAACATGTAGCCCAACTGGCTGACGGTGGAATACGCGAGCACGCGCTTCAGGTCGGTTTGCGTCAGGGCGATCAGACCCGCCAGCAGGGCCGTGAACCCACCGATCACCGCGACGATCGTCTGCGCGGTCGGCGACAGGCTGAACAGCGGCGAGCAACGGGTCACCAAGTAAACGCCGGCCGTCACCATTGTCGCGGCGTGGATCAGGGCGCTGACGGGAGTCGGGCCTTCCATGGCATCGGGAAGCCAGACGTGCAGCGGGAACTGGGCACTCTTGCCGCAGGCACCGGTCATCAGGCCCAGGCCGATCAGCAAGGCCGTGGTCGAGCCGATCGCATACAGCTTCGGATCGGCCAACCGCATTTGCCCAAGCACGCCAGGAACGGTCACGCCATCGGTCGTCACGTCGTGGAAATTGAGCGTGCCGAACGTCGTCCAGATCAGGAACACGCCCAGGGCAAAGCCGAAGTCGCCCACGCGATTGACCATGAACGCCTTCTTGCCGGCCGCCACGGCCTCGGGCTTCTCGAACCAGAATCCGACCAGCAGATAGCTACACACGCCGACCGCTTCCCAGAAGCAATACAGCAACACGAAATTGCTGACCGAGACCAGCATCGTCATCGAGAACACGAACAGGGCGACGTACGTGAAGAATCGCCAGTAGCCCGGGTCGCCGTGCATGTAGCCCGCGGCATAGATCACCACGAGGGTCGAGATGAACGTGACCATCACGAGCATGATCGAGGTCAGCGGGTCGGCCCGGAGCGTGATCCGAATGTCGAAGTTCGACACGGCCGGAGCCTTGGGGGCGACGTCGGCACGACCGTCGACCTTCTGAGCTTCCTCTTGAACAAGGGCCTTGTCGACGCGAGCCCAGGTCCAGATGTCGTGGATCTTCTCGTAGCCGATGGTCTTGCCCGCCTCGGCCGCCTTCTGCGACTCGGTGTTGACCTGGAACAAGAGCAACAGGCTCAGCACGAACGCGGTCCCCAGCGCAAGCACGACGGGCACGTGGCTCTTCTCGCGCAGCACCTTCTTGCCCAGGCAGGCCGTCGTCAGGCATGCGATCAACGGCAGGGCCGGGATCAGCACCATCAGGGTTTCGAGCTTCATCGCGAGAGCAATCCTTCGGGCAGTGTTCGCACGGGTAGTGTTCGCTGTCGTCGTAGGGTTCGCTGACGTCGTACGTTCAGACGTGAATCCGGTGGTCGAGTTCCTGACCCTTGCCGGGCGGTTCGATACCGGCGGGCGTCAGTTGCGGCCAATGCGGCTTGTCCCGCGTTTCGTCCGGCAATTCCTGGTCGATGAACTTGGGCTGGTTGTCTTCGCGAATCGTCTGCCAGAAGGCGATATCGAGCTTGCCGCTGCGTTGGAACAGGAGCAGGATCAACGCCAGGGCCAGGCCCGCTTCACAGGCCGCCACGGTGAGGATCAAGATCACCAGGACCTGCCCGCCCCAGTCGTCGTGGAACCGGCCCCAGGCCACGAGGCTGAGCGACACGCCCTGGAGCATCATTTCGGCCGCGAGGAACATGACGATCATGTTGCGGCGAGTCAGGAAGCCGACCAGACCGATGCCGAACAGCAACGCCCCGACGACGAGGTAGTTGTACAGCAGTTGGATCTCACCCACGAACGCCCCCTTGAGACATGCGTCCCGCTGCGCCAAACGTCTTGCCGTTGCGACCGGGATCGACTCCTTCGACCGCTGGATTCTCACCGGCCAGCATGGCCACAGCCCCGACGAGAGCGACCAGCAGCAACGTACCGGCCACTTCGACGCTGATCAGATGCGTGCTGAACAGTTGGCCGCCGAGCCGGGCCACGTGCTCGGTACCGAGGATCCGCTCGCGGCGCTCTTTGGCCACCTGCGGCGAAGTCGCCTTCTCGCCGATCGCCTTGCCGGGCGCGTCGAGCGCCGAGGCCATGGTCATGGTCAGGGTGCCGACCATCACGGCCCCGGCCACGGCCGACAGCAGGGCCTCCCAGCTCAAGCGATCGTAGTAGGAGTCGCCTTGCGGCTGGGCCAGCATGAGCACGAACAGGAACGTCACCAAAATCGCCCCGGCATAGACGACGACCGTCGCCACGCCCAAGAATTGCGCTCCTTCGTAGAGCAACAAACCGCCCGTGCCCAGTAACGTCAACGCGAACCAGATGGCACAGTAGACCGGACTGCGAAGCGTGACGGCGGCAATGGCCGAGCCGACCGTGATGCCGGCCAGCGCCAGGAAGATCCCGTCGAAGACCCAGGCTTCGCCCCGGGCGAGTCCGGGCGACCATTCGACATAAAGCTGTGGCGCCTGCTCACCCAAGCCGGCTTGAAAGCGCAGCAGCAGGCCGAAGTGGACCAGGAGCGTGAGCAGGCCCAGGCCGGCGACCGTCAGCCCCACGCCCAACTTGACGCGCGTGCGCCCGGGGTGCGGCAACAGCATCCACAAGCCGCAGGCCAAGAGCAGCGCGGCGAGCGCATAGGGCCATTGGTAGTGCATCATTTGGTGTGGATCCCCATCGCCGCCGACTTCATCGGTTCGGCGTCCTTGGTCATGTCGTAGACGCTCAGCAACTTTTCCTTGTCGAAGATCATCTCTTCGCGGCTGCGGCCGGTCAGATCGAACAAGCTCGTCAGCTCGATCGCATCGACGGGGCATGCCTCTTCGCACATCCCGCAGAAGATGCACCGCAGCTCGTCGATCGTGAAGCTTTCGGATACTTCTCGCGGTCGGGCCAAGGACTCTCGACGCCGATGATGTCGATGCAATGCGCCGGGCAAGCCGTGGCGCACAGGAAGCAGGCCACGCACTTGACGCGCCCCTGCTCGTCCTTGTTGAGCCGGTGAACGCCACGATAGATCAGCGGGTTGCCGATCTTCGGGCGCACTTCCGGAAAGCTGACGGTGACCTTCGGGCCCAGCAAGTGCCGGGTCGTGGTCGTCAGGCCCTGGATGAGCAATGGCAGGTACATCTTGCCGGCCAGCCCAAGCTTCGGCTCTTCGATCCAACGGATGTTCTTATCGTCTGTTTGCATAAATTATCCCTGGTTCGCAGGGCGGGGTGGAAGTTCGAACCGGGGCCGATTGTCGGTGGCCAGTGGTGCCAGCCAGCCGGCCAGCCACCACGAGGCGATCGCCAAGATCCACATCGCTACCAGCCCTAGGACGAAATGGCCGCCCAACTGACGCTCTTTCGAGTTCCAGCACAGCTCGGTCAAGAATGCCACGGCCACGAGATTGACCATCCCCAGCGGGAGCATCACCTTCCAAGCCAGATTCATGAGCTGATCGAAGCGGAACCGCGGCCAACTCCAGCGGGCCATCATGAAGAACAGGATCACCGCCATGACCTTGGCGCCGAGGATCACGACCCGCAGGATCGCCTGCACCCAGCCGATGTCGTCGCTTGAGCCGGTCAGACCCCAGAAATGCCACCCGCCGAAGTACAGGATCACGATCAGGAACGCGGCCGTGATCATGTGCAAGAACTCGGCCACGAGATACATCAGCAGCCGTACGGCCGAATACTCGGTGTGGTAACCGCCGATCAGTTCCTGCTCGGCCTCGGGCAAGTCGAACGGCAGCCGCGCGCTTTCGGCGAACGCAGCCACCAGGAACACGATGAACCCGATCGGCTCGACCGCAACGTTCCACAACCCGCTCTGGGCTTGCTGCCCGACGATCGTGTCGAGCCGTAACGAGCCCGACAGCAGCACGATACCCAGAATGCCCAGCCCCATCGGCAGTTCGTAGGCGATGAGCTGAGCGCTGGAGCGCAGGCCGCCGAGAAAGCTGTACTTGTTGTTGCTTGCCCAGCCGCCGAGGATTACGCCGTAGACGGCGATGCTGCTCAGGGCGAAGACGTAGATCAGACCGACGTCGATCTGCGGAGCGGCCAACAGCTCGATGGTGCCCGGCACGCCAGGAACGCCATCCTTCGGCAGCACGCTGCCGAACGGGATGACCGCGAAGGCGGCCAACGCGGCGGTCAGGATCGAGATCGGGGCGAGCGTGTAGAGGAACTTATCGACGTGGGCCGGCGTGTACTCTTCCTTGAGGATGAACTTCAGCCCGTCGGCCAACGGCTGCCCCAGGCCGAACAGGCGGATCTTGGTGAGCGGGATGCCGACGCGATTGGGACCGATCCGGTCCTGCACCCAGGCGGCGATCCACCGCTCGAGCAGCACCAGGTAGGCAGCTCCAGTCATCAGCCCGCCGATCAGCAGGGCGATCTTCACGAATGCGATGAGGGCTTCAAGCATGGGAAAGAAATGATGAGTGCAGAGTGATGAGTGATGAGCTCAGGCAGACGCCCGATTTCTCGTCGTTCATCATTCACCATTCATCATTCATCACTCCTTACTCGCGATTTGGTTCAGTTTCAAATCGATCCCGACGTCGGGGATCTCGCTGGCTGCTACGGCGAAATACGGAATCGTCGCGGCGACTTCGCTGAGCACCTTGCGGGCGTTGTACATGGCGCCCAGGCCGAGCAGCCGGGCATACAGTTGCCCTTCGACCCAAGCTCCGGACGGCGGGCGGATGGCCCACGGTGCCGACTGCAACCGATCGGCATGGTTCACGTACGAGCCGTCGCGCTCGGGGAACGCGGCGCCGGGCAATTGATACGTGGCCCGCTTCCACAGCGGCGACTCGAACATGTCTTGCACGACCAACTGCTTCAACCCGGCGAAACGGCCGGCGGTTGGTTCGTCGATCCACGGAGACTTGTAGCCGCCACTGATCCAGACGCCGCCGATCTCGCCCGAGTCGAGCCCGGCGACGAAGTCGGCGAATTCGACGATCTTGCCGGCAAAATGACCGAGCACCGCTTCGACGCCGCGTCGATTGGGGCACTTCTCGGCGCGGATCGTGAAGCCGTTCTTGAACCGTTCGTCGGCGCCTTCGACCGGCACCGGCCCCAAGGCCAGCACGGCCGATGGATCGAGGCCACGGATGAACTTGGCCAGAAGGTAAGCCTCTTCGACGGTCAGATGCGGCGACAGCACGGCGGCCAGATGGCCCGCGGCCTTGAGCTTCGCGGGCAACTCTTCGACCAACTGGTGCCACTCGACGCTGACCAGCGACGAACCGTCGCGCCGCCGCGGCTCGACCAGCCGATCGGCATCGTGAACGTGGTGCCAGCCGTAGCGTCCTTCGTCGCACATCCACCATTGGTTGACATGCGGATTGACGCGGGGCTTGAGGCGATGAACCGTGTCCTGGTTCTCGTCGATCGTGATCGAGCAGCCGGTCGAGCAGCCGGTGCACACGCCAGGCTGCGAGCGAATGAACCAGACTCGCTGCCGGTACAGGAAGTCCTTGTCACCCAAAGCCCCCACCGGGCAGAGATCGACGACGTTGCCGGACATCTTGTTGGCCAACGGGTAGCCGGGGAAGACGTCGATCTCTTCGTGGCTGCCGCGGTTGATGACCATCAGCTCGCTGGTGCCAGCGATCTCGCGGGTAAAGCGGACGCAACGGGTACACATCACGCAGCGATCGACGAACAGCGTGACGGTGTCGCCCATCTCGCGCCGCCGGCTAGTGAAGGGGCGCACGTCGGCTCGCCGCTCGGTCTGGCCGTGCTCGAAGTGATAGTCCTGCAGGTAGCACTCGCCGGCCTTGTCGCAGATCGGACAGTCGATCGGGTGGTCGATCAACAAGTCTTCCTCGACCATCGCCCGGCTCTGACGAATCTTGTCGCTGTCGGTGACGAAGACCGTGCCGTCCTTGGCCGGAGTCTGACAGGCCGGAACGAGCTTGGGAACCATCGAGATCTTGCCCGTCGCTGGGTCGCGCGTGCCGGTTTCGACCAGACACATGCGGCAACTAGCGACGACGGACAGACCCGCGTGCCAGCAGTAGCGAGGGATGTCGACGCCAGCCCGCTCGGCGACCTGGATGCCGTTCAGGCGCTCTTGGTCACCGACTTCGATTTCTTTGCCATCAACGAGGACGATGCCCATAGGAAATGATCAATGCTGAGTGATGAGTGATGAATGCAGAAGCACGACGCGCGGCGAGAACTGGCCGACAGCAGCGTTCTTCGTTGCGTCACTCGCGGTGGTTGTCGTTGTTACGCTTGGCGGTGCGGACCGACGAGGCCAACATCGCCATCAGTTCGTTCGTCTCTTCCATCAATGGCCGCAGGCGACTTTCAGGCAGCAGCTCCGTCTCGACCAGCAATTCGAACCAATACTGCGATTCTTCCAATTCCTGCAAACTCGCCTGGATTTTGCTCGCGAATTCAGCCCGCGACCGTGCTCGCAACCCTTCGCGATACTGCGCCCCGACCGACGTTCCACTCCGCAACAGTTGCTTGCCGAGCGTCTGGGCCACGAGATCGTTCTTCGGCAGCGCCGCGAACAGCTTCACGACTCTGACGGCAAACGCCTTGGTCCTCTCGCGCAAATCCGCCGACATCGCCCCGCCCTCGCGACAACGTTCGACATTCGCTTCCTCTTTAACTCATCGTTCATCACTCATCATTCATCACTTCCCTAGTGCGTCAGCACCGGCAGCGCTTCGACCGCCGACGTTTCCATGTAGCCGTGCGGGTTCGTGCGCTTGATGTACTCCTCGAACTCGCCGCGGAACTTGCGGATCGCGTTCTTGATCGGCCAGGCGGCGCCGTCGGACAGGCCACAGATCGTGGTGCCGGGAATGATCCCGATGGTGTCGCCGATCTCGAGCAGCAGCTCGAGATCTTTCAACCGCCCGCGACCGGCCTTGATCCGATCGAGCATCGTCAGCGACCAGGCCGTGCCTTCGCGGCAAGGAGTGCATTGTCCACAGCTCTCGTGGGCGAAGAACCGGCAACTGTTGTGCAGGAAGTCGACCATGCTGACCGTCTCGTCCATCACGACGACGGCCGCGGTCCCCAGGCCCAAGCAGCCGACCTTGCCCGGCCCGGCGAAGTCGAGCGGCGTGTCGAGTTCGGCTTCGCTCAACAGCCCCATGCTGATGCCGCCGGGAATCGCAGCCTTGGCCTTGCGCCCTTTCCAGACCCCGCCTCCATATTCGTCGATCAACTCCCGGCAAGTGATCCCCAGCGGAGCCTCGTAGCAGCCCGGCTTGTTCACATGCCCGCTGAGGCAGTAGAGCTTCGGACCATAGCTGCCAGGGTCACGGGGATTCTTCGGGTCGGCCGGCACGCCCATCGATTTGAACCAGTCGGCGCCGCGGTTGGCGATATGGGTGACGCAGGCCACGGTCTCGATGTTGTTGACC
>Ga0181519_10002383_pt1 | contig 16065 bp, 13 predicted proteins | sample PEATcosm2014_Bin_26_FD_121102 | JGI IMG/M metagenome (GOLD analysis project Ga0181519, IMG submission 121102) | Peatland microbial communities from MTU Mesocosm Facility, Houghton, MI, USA - PEATcosm2014_Bin02_10_metaG | ecosystem: Environmental > Terrestrial > Soil > Wetlands > Peat | place...
ACTAATCGGCAATTATATGGATGAATTCCAATCTGCCGTGGCCCGAAAATGATCTTCCCGGCGCTTCTCAAAGCCGCATGAGCGTTGTTGAGCCATGTTAGAGTTCCACAACGGGAATGACCCATTATGGCTACGACCTTTTCCAAATATTTTTATTCCTCCTAAAGATTTCCAAGACCTGTACGAGATTTCTATTTCATTTCAGCAATTTCGCCGACGAGCCATTCACTTCGACGCGCAGTCATGTTCCATATTGCAACCGCTCCAGCCTTCAATCCCATATAGCAACCCGAAGGTATTTATCCAGCGAGATTATCGCGCCAACCGGCTTGATTGAAAGCAAAATCATCTAGTGCACCGGGATTGATTGCGCGTTTGAGGTTAAGTTCGAACCTTGTTGCCATTGCATGAAAGCAATCAATTGGTCGAGTTGATAAGTTGTGATGCTCGATTATTTGTTTTTGTTAATCGAGATTCTCGAAAGGGTGGAAGGATCGGAAGTTCCGCAACGCATGGAAAATCTCTGTTTTTTCTTTGATGGATTTTGCGGAGCAGTCGATGGTTTCACACAAGAGAGGTTCATTTGAACGCCAATTCGCTTGTACCTGCAATCTATGATGGCCAGGCTGTAAGTCGCGCAGAAGATATACCCTCCCTTGCCGGTGGAGATTCGGCCGAGTCTCTGACGCCGGTTCAAAGCCTGGAATGGAAGGCCCGCTCCTTGCCCTTTCTGGTTGTGAGGCATCTCAGTCCGTGGTCGCATTCCAGGGGCAAGCGCTTTTTTGACTGCGTTTGTGTCTTGCCGGTGCTGCCGTTTTTGCTTCCTCTGCTGCTGGCGATTGCGCTTGCGGTGCGCATGACCTCCTCCGGTCCGGCGCTCTTCCGGCAGAAGCGAGTGGGGCAGCATGGCCGCGCCTTTACCATCTTGAAATTCAGAACCATGCTGTTGGCTACAGACAAGGCGCATCATGCTGTGACCACGGCCGGCAACCAGCGCTTCACTCCCATCGGGCCATTCCTGCGCCGCTGGAAGCTGGACGAGTTGCCTCAGTTGCTGAACGTGCTTTGGGGGGATATGAGCCTGGTGGGTCCGCGGCCCAAACTGCCGGAGCACGTGATCTCTCATCTGCCCTGCCGTCCCGGCATCACCGGCGCGGCGACCATTGCCTTTGCGCGCGAGGAGGCGCTGCTTGATCGTGTTCCAAGGCATCATCTGGATGCGTACTATCACGCGGTTGTGCTTCCCGCCAAGCGCCGGCTGGATGCCGAGTACATGGCCAAGGCCACGTTTCTCTCCGATCTGAAGATGATCGTCAACAGTGTGTTGCGGCGCTGGGACAACTCCATCCTGGAAGGCTTGCTGTACAAGTCCTTCAAGCCGGATGAGAGAGGGATGATTCCGTTCATGGCCAATGGGGAGGCCGTCCTCAATCACGCTGCCAGAAAGTTGCCCGGCATGGAGCGGCCCGTCTCGGCGGAGCAAGGCGCGGGAGTGGCATAAAAAGCTTTGGAGCAGGCCCGGAATCGAGTTACTTTTTGGCTTCCAGCAAGAGGAGCCTCTGCCGGGCCTGCCACTCCTGATTGGGATATTTGCCTGCCGCCGCATCCAGAAAATGATGGTAGTAGGCTGCCGCCTCGGTCTTCCGGTGCAGGGTATCGTAGGCCGTTGCCCACAAGAAATAAGTGGAAGGAACTTCGGGAAGATACTTTGACCGCATAATGAGGGCGTGCAGCGTAACCTCCGGCCGGTTGGTGCGCGAGGCGGCAAAGGCCAGGCCGGCCCAGCCGTCCGCGTTGGCCGCATCCAGCCGTGTCGCCTTGTCGAAGACGGCAAAGGCCTCGGCAAAGTTTTGCTGGCGGGTCAAATCCTCGCCGTGCGCCACCAGCAGATCGGCATCATTGGGGGTGATCGCCAGCAGAATCTGGTAGAGCTTGTCGGCTTCAGCAAATCCGCCCGCATCATCCAGCACCTCGGCCAGCATGCGGGTGATAGCCGCGTCCTTGGGGTGCGCGGCGTGCAACTTCTGCAGCAGCGGCAGCGCCTCGGCCTTGTCTTCAGCGGCCAGAACCGTGGCCAGTTGCGCGGTCAGCGCCTCATCCTCCGGCGCCTTTTCCAGCGCGCTGCGCAAAAGCGTTTCGGCTTCAGCGTATTTTTTTTGAGCAATGAGAAGATGCGCCAAGCCGGCGTTGGCTGGAGCGGACTTTGGGTCGGCGGCCAGCACGCGCCGGTAGGCAGCTTCCGCCGCCCCCGGCTGATTCACTTTCTCGGCCAGTTCCGCAGCCAGCAGCGTATCGGCTGGTGTCTCCGGCGAGAGCTTGAGCGCCTCCAGCAAGTCGCTCGATGCCTTGGCCGGATCGTTCTCGCGGTCAATCTGCGCCAGCGCGCGCCATGCTCTTGCCTTGCCGACGGCGCCTGCCACGCCGGGGTCCAGTTGGGTTGCCGCAGCCAGTTCCGGACTCGCTTCAGCCAGTTTGCCTTGCCGCGCCAGCAGCAACCCAAACTCCACGCGCGCCTCAAAGGAGCGCGGGTTGGCCTCGACGGCGCGGCGGTAGAGCGTTGCCGCCTCCTCTAGCCGGTTCTGCGCGTCGGCCACATAGGCCGCGTCAAACAGCGCCCGCGCGTCCGTTGGATGGGCAGCCAGCCAGGGGCTCAGCTTGGCCTCGGCCACGCTCCAGTTGGAGTTCGAGATCGCCGCTTCGGCCTCGGCCACCTCGCTCGGAAGCGGCTGGAAGGCTTGGCCAGGTTGATCCTGCGCCGGATGATCTTGAACGGGAAGAGCTTGAGCGGGAGTTTGGCAGAACCCTGCAACCGGGCAGGAGAGGAGGGACAATAGCAGCAGAGAAACCGTAAAACGCGGCACAGAACACCTCACTCCTTAGTTTACCGGGCTGAGGTGGCGTGAACGGACGCTAGGCTCTGGAGATGAACTGCAACGCGGTAGCGGCTGCGGCGGTGCGGGTTTCCACTCCCAGCTTTTGCAGAATATGTTCCATGTGCTTTTTCACCGTAGGCAGGCTGATGCGCAGAATCGCGGCGATCTCGCTGTTGGTTTTTCCTTGCGCGGCCCAGGCAAGCACGTCGGCTTCACGCGGAGACAGGCAATGCTCCTCCAGCGTAATCGCCAGCCGCGCCGGATTCTTTTCCTTCAAAAGCAGCAATGCGCTGCCCTCGCTGGAGAGCAGCCTCACCGTCAACTGACATTCTGCCTTTTCCACCACCAGCGGCATCTGCGCCGGCGGCAGATCATTCTGGTTGAGTTCCGCATAGCGGCCGCGCACCCAGCTCAGCAGCGGCTCCGGAAGCTGGCTATCCAGCTTCTTTGAGGCGCCAAAGTATTCCATCAGATACCTTTGCGCCAAAGCGGTAATGCAGCGCACCCGGCCAGTGTCGTCGCAAGCGATCATCCCCAACGACGCGGCCTCCAGTCCACGTTCCAGGAATTGCAGTTGACCGATCGCCTCACTGAACAGCCGCGCGTTCTTCCATGCCTGAACAATGTGCGGACGGGCCAGATTCGCAAGGCAGCGTTCTCGGTCCGTGAAGAGCCGATCGCTGTGCCACGCGATTCCAATCGATCGGTTCGGCTCGGTGGAGATGCCCAGGCACAAGTCGTCTTCAATGTCATAATGGCGGTAGAAGTCACTGTACAAGCCCGTGTCGTGATATTGCCGCTGACTATCATAATCAGAGATGCGCGCGGCCTGTCCGTCGCCGGTCCGCATATAGTACACCAGTGGGGAATGTTCTTTCATGTGCGTCTCCAGGAGTCTGCAAACCTCTGGAGTGGCAATCTCCGGCGTGCTACCGGCGTTGATGAACTCCGATAGATCGGGGCAGGTCTCCGCATAGCTGACGTGAAGAGACGGAACAAGGCGGGCAAGCTGGGCAACCAGTCTTGCCGAAAAATCTTCAAACGGCTCAAACTCGCGGATTGCGTAGCACTCGCGAATGAACTCTAGAAGGCGCAGATGATCGGATGGACTGAGCTGGTCGATCTTCATTTGCGAAAGACTCATTGCAGAATCCCTTCTGGCCGGCAAAAGCGATCGAATTCACAGCCGCGCGTTCGTTCAACCAAGTTGGAAGATGGCTTGCTAAATCAGAATTTTACAAGAAGTAAAACGTTTTTGTCAGCATAATTCAAAAATCGGAAAGAAAATTCGAAGAACTAATCCGACTTTGGCTTGCGCAACCACCGCTGCAAGGGCGCGCTCCAATGTACCACCGCCGCGGCCATTGCCGCGCAAATTCCGCCCAACCCAACCCCCAGCACCAGGCTGCCCAGCACAAAGCTGAACGCCTCAGCCTTCAACTGCGCGCCGGTAAAGGCCGACAACTGCCACTCCTGCCATCGGCCGGTGCGCAAAAAGCTGCCGGCCTCCAGCGATCCGCCAATCAGGAACGGAAAGGAAAATGGGTTGTTGATAAATGAAGCAGCCACAATCAACGGTTTGTTCAGGCGCAACAGCACCGCCATGCCCAGCGCTGCCAGGGTCTGGAAGCCCCAGATCGGCACCACTCCGATGAAAACGCCCCAGAAGACAGCCGCCGCCGCTGGACCGGGAGCCAGCCCATCGGTCAGCAGGGAAGCAGCCAACCTCCGCAGCAATGCCTTCGATCGTTGGTTCACGGGAGCCTTTTCCTCTTCCATTGTAGCGGCCCATGCGACCCCTATCACGAAAAAGCTATCATCCTGTGCAACCGGCTCACTGTGTCCGTACCCCCTTTCGCACTGGCTGCTGGGTGCCCCAGGTCCGGATTTTCGGACCTGGGAGTCCACGAACTCAATTGGCCGCTTCTATGCCCGCGCCGCCATCCGGGTTACTGAGATTACGCTGATGTCGTCCTGCTGTCCAAAGCGCTGGGCGGCGGCGGCGATTTCGGCGGCGGAGGGTTGCGAGCGCAGCAGTTGCTCCACGCGATCGAAGCCGAAGAGATGCCCGTCCGCGTCGGTGGCTTCGGCGATGCCGTCAGAGAGCAGGACGAGCCGGTCGCCCTCAGCCAGCTTGAAATTCATGGAAGTAAAGAGTGCCCCCGGCACCATTCCCAGCGGCAGCGCGCCCTCCATGGCCAGCGGCGCGCCATTCAGATACGGCGGCAGATGGCCGGCATTGGCTAGCGTCACTGCGCCATCGGAGTCGATCCGCAGCGCAAGACAGGTAGCCTGCGCGTCGCTTCGTCCGCAGAGGCGCAGATTCAGGGCCTTCAGCACCACCTCAGGATCGGCGCTCCAATCCACCGTGCTGCGAACAGCCCCCACCAGCAGCGCCACCAACATTCCCGCTCGCAAGCCTTTGCCGGCTACATCTCCGGCGACGATCAGCACGCTGCCGTCGGTGGGATGCGGAATGATCTGGAAGAAATCCCCGCCCACTTCCATCGCCGGACGGTATTCGCTCTCAATCTCCAGCCCCGGCAGCGTCATCCGCGCCGGGGGCAGAATCACCTGCTGCACCTCCTGCGCCTGCTTCACGTCCAGCGCCATCCGCCGCTGGCGTTTGAGTGAGATATTCAGCCTACGCAAGAGCAGCAACGCCAGCACCAGGGGCAGCAGCAGGCCGGAGATAGTCCCGAGGGTAATCGTCACCCCAAAGGGGGACCAGGCAACTGAAAGATGCAGCAGAAGAAGCTCATTCGTAAAACGGTTCACGCCATTCAGCACAATGACGGGCAGTACCAGCCAGCCTTCCACACCATGCAGGCGGATTCCCTGGTAGACAATCCACAGTTGCAGCGCGGTAAAGACCAACCGAACCACCATCGAGACAAGATGAAATGGGGAGCTGACCGCTTGGGGAAGGATGGTGAACCAGAGATTTTCGCCCAGGGCATTGGAGAGTCCCAGCAGCAACCCCAATCCGAGGGCGGCACCGGGGATCCAGGCAGGACGGCGCAGCCGGAACCAGACCCACCAGACCATCACCCAGCTGGCGTACGTCAACGGCGGCAGGAAGACATCGTTGATTCGATTGATGGCCACACCGCTCAGAGTTTGTGTCCACGTCGAGAGTGCGAACAATATATTACTCGCAGTCGCGATCAGATAGACCCCGCCCAGCCACAGGTAGACGCGGTCGGAGCGGTCAAAAAACGCAAGGCAAAAAGCCGTCAGGACGAGCAGGAGATCGAGGAGGATAAAGATGGGGGCCATTGCGTAGGAGCGGCTCAGCTCCAGCCAGCGAGATTGGTATTCAGCAGCGACCGTTCCTGCCTCACCCAGCAGCGGCGCATTGTGCATTCCGCCTGAATCCACCTGTAACAGAGTATTGGGTTCCATCCAGAAGCGGAAGGCCAGGATCATGGTGGTTGGGCCTTCCCCGGCAGGCTGCGGCATTGAAAACGTCATCGGTTGAGTGTTATAGGTGACCGGCCGACTGCTGGAGAAGTCGCCGAAACTGCCCAAAAGCGAGCTGTTGGCAAAGAACTGGTAGGCGTCGTCCAGGTCCGAGGGACCGGCCAGAGCTAGCTTTTCGCCGGGCTGCGCGCTGAGCCGCACACGAATGCGATACCAGGCATAGCCCCAGTAGCCGGGATGGCCCTTGGCTGTCCAGCCCGGCACAAAACCGGAGATTCCGGCAATCGGGTCGGTCGCGCCTTCGGCGGGCGTCAGGTCCACCGTCTCCCACTTCGAGTCGTCGAAGCCCGGCTCGGCCCAGAGCGGCTGGTGGGTCGCCGGATCGAGGGGTGAGTCGCCGACGGTGAACTTCCACGGGCCGTAGAGCGGGACAGCCGATTGGCCGAGAGTAACATTCTCAATGTTGCCCGCAAGCGCGGGCGCAACGGGAGTCTGCGCCCAGCCGAGGCAGCCCAGTCCAGCCAGAATCAGAGGAAGAAAGCGAATCTGTCGATGCACGGCAGGAACCCTCACCTTTCAGAGAAAGCCGCTTGAGGCACTATAACGCGTCATCCTTGCTTGTGAAAAGACGCATTTTGTATGGTCAGAACTATTTCTTGGTAGATGTTGCAAATGGTTGATTCCATAGAAACTCGCATTTTGGGCGGGTATCGCGTCGTCCCTCCGGGACTCCGGCGGTATTGTGGCTGGTCCTTCCCCACCGTTGAAACGGTGGGCTAATTAACTTTGCGCCTACGGCGCGTGCGACAGAACTCGGCTTGGACCGTGAGGTCCACGCTATGGCCAGCCGGGAGGCCGACGCTACAATTTTGAGCATGGCCGGCCAGCAAAGTCGATGGAGACTAAAAGAAAAGCCGGTCGGCTTTGAGAGTGGCGACGATCTGCGCTGCCGGGTCAAGCGCCGCGGAGCCGGCCGCAGAACCGTTGGCCGGGGCTCGGAACTCGACCTTCAGGGTCATGCGCTTGTTGGCCTGGAACTCGGCGCTGACGATATTCGAGACCTTCTGCACACCGCCGCCACGCACCGTGATGCGGAACTCCTGCACTCCCGGCGGGACAAAGAGGTTCTCCAAAGCGGCCTTGTCGCCTGCTTCGCCCTTCAGATAAACCTTCCGGTTCATCTCGACGGTAAAGGCCAGGCCAGCCGGGAAGTGAACCAAATCCAGCTTCAGGCGGGCATTCTGTTTGGGATCGAGCGCCTTGGGATCAAAGGCCACGGCGGCGGGTTCGACGTGTGCAGCGGGTGCAGCGGGAGCCTTGGCGGCTTCTGTGGGCGGCTCTGCCAGCGCAGGCGCAGGCGCGGGAGCGGCGGGCAAAGTGGAGAGGGCTGCGGGCGCGGGAGGCAACTGCGCCGTTGCATGATGAAAATGCAGCAGATATCCGCCTCCCCCGGCAGCCAGAATGACAAGAAGAATCACCAGAAACGGCAGCGCGCGAATGTTTTTCTTCGGCGCGGCAACCTGCGGCGTCAGCGTGGCCGTCACCATGCTCGGCTTCGGCTTGGGGCTGGAATTCAGATCAAAGGTCTCTTCCGAGTCCTTTCCCGTTCCCTGGATCAGCGGCGCGGTGGATTGCAGGCTGGGGTCTTGCACTCCGGCGTGCAGTTGCGCCAATGACTGGGCAAGCTCTTCGCCGGTCTGATAGCGCTCGTCCGGGTTCTTGGCCAGGCACTTCAGAATGATTGCTTCGAGCGCCACAGGGATGGCTGGGTTCAGCTTGGCCGGAGGAATCGGCTCGGTGTGCACAATTTTGTACGAGACGGTGGTGATGGTCTCGCCCCCAAAGGGCTGCTCTCCGGTGGCCAGCCAATAGAGAATCACGCCCAAAGAAAACAGATCGGCGCGTCCGTCAATCGGCGCGCCGGTAAACTGCTCCGGCGGCATAAAGGCCGGCGTTCCCAGAAGCTGGCCGGTGGTGGTGATCTCTCCGGCGGTCATCTTGGCCACGCCGAAATCGGTAATCTTGGCCTGCTCCGCGCCATAGGCTTCAGGCGAGGCGAGCAGGATGTTGGCCGGTTTGATGTCGCGATGAACCACGCCATGGTGATGCGCGTGGCCGAGGGCCTCGGCAATCTGCTGGCCGATCTCGCAGACCCGCTCCAGCGAAAAGCGCACGCCCTTTTTCATCGCCGCGTCCAGCGTCTGCCCGCGGACAAACTCCATCACCAGATACGGCATTCCGTCTTCTTCGCCGACATCAAAGACCGGCACAATTCCCGGATGTGCCAAAGCGCCGGCGGCGCGCGCCTCGCGCAGAAAGCGCTGGCGGTACTCGCTGCCAAGGTCGCCGGAGAGCGCCGCGGTCAGAATGGTCTTGACGGCCACCAGCCGGTCCATGGCCGGATCCTTGGCGCGGAAGACGCTGCCCATGGCTCCGTGGCCCAGCTCGTCCAGAATCTCGTAACGTCCAATTGTCTTGGGAATGCTCATAGTTCAGTCGGTAACACTCTAGCACACGCGGGCCAGAGATAGAAATGATTCTTGCCGCACGGCGCAACATTCCAGACGTGATTGGACCACCTCAACCGCTGCGCGCAGCGTATCCGGCTCATCGCCGAAGCCGGCGAACCAATGCACCTCCGGCTCGCGCTTGAACCAGGTCAACTGGCGCTTGGCGTAGTTGCGATGGCCTTGCTGCGCGGCGGCGAGCGCGTCTTCCTCTGAGCAGAACTCCCGCAGCACGCGCAGTGCCTGACGATAGCCGAGCGAGTCCAGAGCCTTGACCGGTCCGTAGCGCTCCAGCAGCCCGCGTGTTTCTTCGACCAAGCCTGCCGCAAACATCTGGGCGCAGCGCTGGTTGAGCCGTTCATAAAGCGCCGCTCGCGGCGGATTCAGCCCAATGCGCAGCAGCCGGAAGCCGGTCAGCGGATCGCGGGTCAAGCTCTCGGAAAGCGGCTTGCGCGTGGTGAGCGAGACCTCGATGGCGCGGATCAGCTTGGGCGCGTCGTTCGGATGGATGCGCGCGGCCGAGGCCGGATCGAGGCGCTGGAGCAGCCGATGCAGCCAAGTTTCGCCGTGCCTTGCGCGGCTGCGCTCCAGCCGCGCGCGCAGCCCCGGCTGGCGCTCCGGCGCGGCAAACAGCCCCTCGGTCAGCGCCCGCAGATAGAGTCCGGTTCCGCCGGTGACGATGGACAGATGGCCGCGCACGGCAACCTCCGCAAGCGCGGACCGCGCCCTGCGGCTATATTCGCCCGCGGTAAAAGGCTGGTCCGGATCGGTTACATCGATTAGATGATGCTTCAAGCGCGCCCGTTCGGCGGCGGAGGGTTTGGCCGTGCCCAGCTCCATGCCGCGATAGACAGCCACCGAATCGCAACTGATGATCTCGCCGCTGAAGCGCTCACCCAACTCAAGCGACAGCGCCGTTTTGCCGCTGCCCGTGGGGCCGAGCAGCAGAACGGCCAAAGGAGCCTTCGCCGTGCAGCCGGTTTCCGCCGTTTGCGCAAGACTCATGGACGCCACCATCCCGGCGTAAAGATCCACTTGGGATTGGTGCGCAGCAGAGCCGCCAGCAGAATCACTCCGGCCACCAGCAGCACGCCAAAGATCTGGTTGCGACGGTAGCGGCGCGTCTGCTCCCGCCGCGGTGATCCAATTGGCTCCTGAAGCTTACCCGGTCTCCGCATTGATTCGCTGCTCCAGCCATCAGTATAGGGGATACCGTGCATGAAAATCAGACAGATGGCTGTCCTGAAAATGTGCTGCGTCATTGGAGGGTTACTCTCTGGACAGGCTCTCCGGTAACCTCTTGACCAGCGTGATTCCCACCGATAACAAGAGTGCGGAAGTTGTTTGGCAGTCTCATCTTGCCGTTCCTCTTCCGTCAAAAAAATTTAGGCAGCACGGAAATCCCAGGTGGATTCTATTCATTTCGAGCAAAATTGCTCAGTGGAACGGATGAAAAAAGTCTAGGCTGAGCGATACACCGGGGCTGCGGGAGCAGGTTTCAAGATGCCGCTAATTGAGATGCAAAATCAAAATACGGACCGGCGGGCGGAGGAGGAGCGGTTGGCTGCGCTCATCGCCACTGGAATTCTAGACACCCCGCCGGAGCCCGCATTTGATACCATCACCCGGCTGGCGGCCGAGTATTTTCAAGCAGATAGCGCTGGAATCGGATTTGCCGATGAAAGCCGGGTGTGGATGAAGTCCTCGTGGCGTCAGACGGTCCATGAACTGCCGCGCAACGGATCAATCTTTGAGTGGGTGCTGGCGGAGGATGGGCCGGTGGTGGTTTCGGATCTCGTCAATCACCCGCTGAGTGAATATTTCTATCCACGCCTCAAACATTTGGGCATGGCGGCCTTTGCCAGTGTTCCCATTCGCTCCAACGATGGCAAGATTCTGGGCATTCTGAGCATATTTTTCAGGCGTCCCGGCCTCGAAATGCTCCCCGATTCCCTGCGCACCCTGGAGAGTCTGGCCGAGATGGTCGCCAGCCAGTTGGAGTTACGCAAGCTGCGCAAGGTCGTTCACGGGAATGCCAATATGCACAAGCGCGCCCGCGCTGCCGCCTCCTCCAACGGCGCATGGCCCAGAAACAGCGACCTGCGCAGGGCTCTGGATCAAAAGCAGTTTGTGCTCTATTACCAGCCGGAGGTGGATCTGGCCACACGCAAGATCGTTGGGCTTGAGGCTCTCATCCGCTGGAATCACCCGGAGCGCGGCCTGATTCCGCCGATGAACTTCATCCCGGTGGCTGAGGAGAGTGGGTTGATTTTGCCCATCGGCGACTGGGTCTTGCAGGAGGCTTGCAACCAGATTCAAAAGTGGTGCCTTGAGGACATCAGCCACGTCACGCTGCGCGTGGGCGTCAATCTTTCTGCGCGCCAGTTCTCGCGCGAGGGGCTGGCCGACCACGTCGAGGCGCTGCTGATTCAAGCCGGCATCTCCAGCCGCCAGTTAGGCCTGGAGATGACCGAATCCAGCATCATTCCCAACGTGCGCATCGCCATGGAGGTTCTGGGCAGCCTGCGCCGACTGGGCGTCTCCCTGCTGATGGACGACTTTGGGACCGGCTATAGCTCACTGAACAACCTACATTCCTTCCCTTTTGACGTGCTCAAGATCGACCGCTCCTTTGTCAACCGCATGACCGAGGGCGAACAGCCACTGCAGATTGTGCGCACCATTATTGAATTGGCCCGCGTGATGGGCATGGATGTGGTGGCCGAGGGGATAGAAACCTGTCAGCAATACCAACTGCTGCGCGATATGCGCTGCCGCTTTGGTCAGGGCTACCTCTTCTCTCGCCCCCTGACCGCCAAGGCCGTTACCGAATTGCTGCGCCTGCCTGGCCGCATTCTGCCCGATCCTGAGGTGATGGAGATGGCTTGTGCTTGAGCGACATAATCCTTCACCGCCGCCGCTGACCTGCGAAAGATGAAACTTTGGGTGCCCCACCCTCGCCGCGTTTTTGTCTTTGCGGCTAGGGTGGGATCGCTGCCAACCCTTTTTTCTGTTTGTTTCTCCACATCTCCAAGAGCGAGAGGGTCTGGATTGCGTGTTTCATTTCAGGATCGCGTGCCGGACTATTCCTCTTCTGGCATCCACTCGCCGTCCTTTCTAGGAAAACCCTCACGTTTTACGCCTTGTCTTACGATAAGCTAGCTTCCATGCAGCAACCATCCGCTTCCACCTCCACGCCCTCCTCCGCCGCGCCCAGCTTTGCTGGACTGCTGGCCTCGCTTGCCTCACCCGGCGGCAAGTCTTCTTCCATGGAGCGGAAAGACAAGCCTTGGGGAGATGACGAACTGGCCGACGATATTGCCACGTTGAGCTATGAAAGCGCCCTGCGCGCCCACTCCCGCTACCGCTCTCCCGCGGGCGGATTGGGAGCCGGAGTGGATGGCGAAGAGAATCCCCTGGCCCAGGGAGCCAGCGATCTGTTGGAAATGCTCCGGGAAGATGGGCTGATTCCGGCCAAGGCGCCGGCTGCCGAGCCGCCCGCCGAAGCCTTGAAGACCAGCCAGACGCCACCGCCCATTGCGCCGACGGAGGCGCGCCGCTCTCAACTCTCCTCTTTGGAGCGAAGCCTGAAAGATGCCAGCATTACCATTCGCATGAGCAAGGCAGAGTGCGAACAACTGCACCGCAGAGCGTCAGAGGCCGGATTGACCGTCTCCGCGTACCTGCGCTCCTGCACCTTTGAAGCGGAGTCGTTGCGCGCCATGGTCAAAGAGACGATGGCGCAGTTGCGCTCCGCCTCGGCCCAGATGAACCCCGCGCCGGTGCGGGATTCCTGGCTGCGCAGGCTGGGGCAGTGGATGGCTCGGCTGCTGAACCCATGGCAGGGGCCCCAGCACGTGGCGCGCGCCTGAGTGGCTCACGGAGTTATTTGCACAGCGGCGGAAGGGCAAAGTCGATCTGACCGTTCGCGGTGGAGATCGAGGGCTCCTTATCCCAGACGATCAGGGCCGTCGGGTTCAGCACGTCCGGAGAAAGAACCGTGATCGAGGCTTTCTTGGGGACATTCTTTAAATAACCCCAATCGGAGACCTTGCTCTCGCCATTGCAGTAGATCGTTTCCGCAGTCAGCGTGAAGATATACGTGATGCCGTCCTGACTGCGCAGTTGAATTGTCTTGCCGTCAATGGACTTGATGGGAGCGTAGGTCGCCAGGCTTTCGGTGGATAACGTGCTGTCCAGAGCCAGCGGCGAATACGAAAGATGATATTGCCCTTGCGGATTCTGTTGAGCCGCGCCAAAGGCAAGCGCGCTCAGGGCCAGGATGGCTACACCCGCACTCCAACACTCTACTGCCAATCGATTGTTCATAGGGCCTCGCCCCAATAAAATACATCATGGTCCAACAACGTTTTACGGCCTTGCTTGCGTGCGGTCTAGAGACAAGCCGCACCTGCGAAACAGGCCGGTGACTCTATCTACACAACGGCGGCAGAGAAAAATCAATCTGTCCATTCTTGATGGAGATTGTGGGCGCCTTGTCCCAGACGACCAGAGCTGCCGGATTCGTGCCTTCCTCGGTAAGAACCGTGACCGAAGATTTCTTCGGCACATTCTTCAAGTAGCTCCAATCGGAGACCTTTGTGGTGTCCTGACAATAGATTGTATCCGTAGTTAGCGTAAAAGTATAGACAACTCCGTCTTCGCCGCGCAGTTGAATTGTCCTGCCGTTGATGGACTTGATGGGAGAATAGGTGGCCACAGTTCTCGTGGAATCAGCGCTGCTTAGCGTCACGGGCGAATACGAGAGGCTGTACTGCCCCTGCGGATCCTCTTGAGCAGCGGCAAATGCAAATACGCTCAAAGCCAGCGCGAACGCGCCTGTAATGCAGAACAGGATGCCGGATCGATTGTTCATAGAGCCTCGCAAAGAAATTATCACAAATTACAAAGAACATACAACAACTTTTAATCCGTTAGAACAATTACACTTCTGGTTCCCAGGCAGCATGGCGCGCGCCATCAAAAGGAGGTATGCGGCTCACTCCACCTCCAGCAGCAGGCACTTCAAATACTCGGTTTCCGGCAGGTTCAGCACCACCGGATGATCCAGGGCGGCGCCCCGTCGTTCCAGCAAACGCACCCGGCGGGATGCGTCCACGGCGGCCGAGGCAACCGCACCCTCCAACTCGGCCCAGCCCACGTGATGCGAGCAGGAGCAGGTGACCAGCAGCCCGCCGGGCCGCAGCATCTTCAGCGCGCGCAGATTCAGTTCCTTGTAGCCGCGCAGTGCTCCCTCCACGGCGCGCTGACTCTTGGCGAAGGCCGGCGGATCAAGCACAGTCACATCAAAGCGCTCTTCCGCATCCGACCACTCGCGCAGAATCTGAAAGGCGTCGCCCTCCACCCACTCCACCTGCGCGCCAAGACGCTTCCGGTTGGCGCCAAGGTTCCGCTCGGCAACTTCCAATGAGGCGTGCGAGGCGTCAATGCCCGTCACCTGCGCGCACACTTCAGCCAGATGCAGCGCAAAGCCGCCTTGGTAGCAGCAGACATCCAGCGCCCGCCCGCCCGCCAGGCCCAACCGCCGCGCCCACTCCGCGGCAGCGGCGTAGTTGGCCCGCTGATCCAGAAATGCGCCGGTCTTCTGTCCCGCGTTGGCGTTGTACTCAAAACGCAGTCCATTCAGATGAAATCCACTGCTGGCCAACGCAGCCGTGCCCGCGCGCAGATACAGCGGCTCCAGGTTGGGCGCTGTCAGACCTTCCAATTCGCGCACCCGCGCGTCAGGCCGTTCCAGAATCGCCGTCGGCGTCAACTCCTCGACGAGCACCCGTGCGCAGCGCTCCCGCACCGCCGCCGAGTCCAACCCCTTGGCCAGCAGTTGCAAAATCACCAGCTCACCATATTGATCCACCACCAAGCCAGGCAGCTCGTCGGCCTCGCTGAAGCAAAGGCGGCAGGCGTTGTTGTGCTCATTGAGCAGCGGACGCCGCCGCGCAATCGCCGCGCGCAACCGGCTCTCCAGCAGATCCAGCCAGGCCGCCTCGCTGATTGCCGTGCGCGCCACCATGCGCAGGGTTATCTGAGAAGCAGCGCTGTAAAGCGCCGTGCCCAGCAGCAGTCCGCGATTGTCGGCCACCGGCACAAGCGCCGGCGGATCGCCCGCGGGCAACTGAAGCGACTCAACCTCCGAGGCATAGACCCACAAATGCCCGGCCCGCAAACGGTCAGCGGCGCGGCGGCTGATGCGCGCGCCCATCGGCAGCGAAGACTCATTCAGCCCGCGAGTGGAAGCAGACGGCGGCGCGCTCTTCAGTGTTTTCTTTGGGGCGATGGGTGGCGAAAAACGCGGTCGAGTCAATGGTTCCCTCTCTTCAACTTCAAATCAGCTTGAATACAGCATAGTTGCAGCCGACTAACTCCAAAACAAAATGCGGCGAACTCTAGTGTAGCAATCACGACCGCGCTGTGCGACAGTTCTCTTGGCCGAGCAGCGCCATAAACTGTAGCGCCGTTCTCCAGACCGGTTGTAGCGCAAACCTCCAGGTCCACGCCCATTTCTTTTCAGCCTCTAGTTTTCAACCATCCCGCGAAAATGTTTTACCTTTCCAATTCCACTGCTAACTCGCCAACTTGCCAATTCCGCCAACTCACCAACTTGCCCATTCCACTGCTAACTCGCAAACTTGCTATATCCGCGAAGCGGATGCTAACCAGCCAAATCAATATCGACAATCTGCCTCTCAACCTCCCGCGCACCGTCTTAAGCCAATCCATCCCCCGTCTTGTTACTTTGAAGAACAATCTGTGATTGCCAAATAAAATTAATTTCATGCTTTCCGCGCGCAACTTTCAGCCTGAGTACGGGTCCAACAGAAAAGCGCATAATATTTTGAAAAGGAAAACAATGGTTGGACTTTGCACCATCACACTCATGCTGCTAACTTCCGTATCATCCTTCTGCGCCGCGCAAGCCGTTTCTTCGGCAACGGTGCGCCAGGGCGCGCCTGTAGCGTTGGCCTTTACCGCGCCCCTGACCTCGGCCACGGCGGCCGTCGGCGACAAGGTAAGCCTGGTGCTCACAGCCAATCTTCAAGTGGACGGCGTAACCGTGGCCAAAGCAGGCGCAACACTCTCCGGCCAAGTTACATTTGTAAAGAAAGCGGCAATGGCAGGGCGCTCGGGCCAGATCAACATCAGGCTCGATGATCTTGTGGCAGGAAACAAAAAGATCAAGCTGACCGGATCAAAAAATAATTCCGATGGGCCTGATGTGCAATTCAGCAGCCCGTATCATCTCA
>Ga0181519_10002384_pt1 | contig 16064 bp, 6 predicted proteins | sample PEATcosm2014_Bin_26_FD_121102 | JGI IMG/M metagenome (GOLD analysis project Ga0181519, IMG submission 121102) | Peatland microbial communities from MTU Mesocosm Facility, Houghton, MI, USA - PEATcosm2014_Bin02_10_metaG | ecosystem: Environmental > Terrestrial > Soil > Wetlands > Peat | place...
AAGGTCGACCAACTCCTGGAGCGCCAGGACACCGTCATCGCCATCCTGACGCGCATGTCGGAGGATCTACGCGCGCAGTCGGAAATGCTGGCCGAGATCCTCGGCGCGGCCCTTACCGATCCGGAGCCGTCGCCGGTCGCATTGCAGCTCATGGCCCTGACGGCAGCGGTGCACGAGAATACGACTGCCGTGGTCGAGATGGCCGAGGATCTCGCGAGCATACCGTCGGAGATTGGCGATGCTGTCGCCGAGGCGATCGGCGCCGATCGGTCGCCGCCCACTTAGCCGGGCGAGGCGGAACCATGCTTACCTATCGCACGGGCGCCGCCGGCGCGCCTTCCGCGGCCAAGGCCATGGGCGAGCATCTGATGCAGCAGACACTATCGCCCGAGATGGCGGTGATGGCGGAATATTACGAGCAGGGCATGAGCCCGCCGACCGCCGCCGAAGCGGCTGCAGCCCGATACCGGGATGAAGCGGCCCTCGGAAAATTACCGACCGGCAGTGTGTTCGACGAAATTCTGGCGCGCGAAGTGGATCGCTTGGGCGAGAGCGTGGCGGATCCGAACAGTGGCCAGGTCGGCCGCGACGAGCTGGTGGTGCGCGCGATCGGCGCCTTCGTCGGTGCCGGGATGGTCGATGAGGCCGAAGCCGTAGCCGCAATGAGGCGAGCGGGTGCCGGCACCGGGCTTTCCGCCGACGAGCTGTGTACCCGTCTCGAGACGGCGGTCGCGCGAGCCAAGACGGCCAAGGATTACAGCAGTGCCACGGCGACGCCACGGCGCGACATGAACCCCGCTCTGGCACGCCGGCTCGGCATCGACATGGCCCGTTCGCTAACCTCAGCGGAAGTCGCGAACCTCCTGAACGGCCAGCGGACTGACGGCGCCGATATCGAAGGTAAGCGCAAGCGGAGCGCGACGGAGGCGATCGGCCAGGTGTTCGGCATGACCGAAGGGAAGATCCCGTCCCGCGAGCAGCTGGAGTACGTGCTGACAGGCCGCAACATCGACGGTGAGGCCTTGGCGCCGCAGGACGCCCAGGCTGCCGTGCGGCGCTTTCTCAAAGTTCTGGGTGCCAAAGGCGATGATTCGACGCCGGAGCAGCGGGAACACATCCTGTCCGGCCGCACCGCTGCCGGCACTGTCCTGACGGCCGAGCAGTATCACGATCGGATGGACACCAGCCGTGCCCGGATCGGCTATGTGGATTTGACCTTCAGTGCGCCGAAATCAGCATCGGTCGCTTGGGCTTTCGCGCCGACCGAAGGTGAGCGCGCGATCATCCGGCAGGCGCACCGCGACGCCATCGACAGCGTCATGGCCGAAATCCAAGTGCAGCTCGGCCGCGCCCGCAAAGGCGATGGCGGCAAGGATGGCTGGGAGCCGGGCTCGATCGCCTGGGTATCGTTCGATCACTACACGGCGCGGCCGACCGTCGGCATCGAGCGAACCGATAGGGAAGGGCGGGCCTATACGGAGCTGGTGACTCTCAAAGCCCCGTCAGGCCGGGTCGCCGGCGACATGCAGCTCCATACCCATGTCGCCGTCATGAATGCCGTCCTGACCGAGAAAGGGCGGGTCGGCGGTCTCGACCTTGCCCAGCTCGAGGGGCGCGTCAAGGAGTGGGGTGCCCTCTATCAGGCGTTCCTTGGCTCAAACCTTCGCCGGCACGGCGTCGACGTGGTCTTGGACGAGCGGACCGGGATGGCAAGACTGACGGCCGTGCCGGAGAGCGTGACCGAGCATTTCTCGAAACGCACCCTCAACGGCACTCAAGCTGCCCGGGCCTATGCCGCGGCCCAGGGGCTCGATTGGGACAGTCTCGATTCGGGACGGAAGATTGGGCTGCTGAAGCAGGGCGTACAGGATCCGCGCGGCGCCAAGAGTGACGATCTCAGTGACATAGCCGCCTGGCGCCGGGCCGCCGCGGAAATCGACTATCATCATCGCAGCATCCTGCGGCCGGATTCGCGCCGTCGCGTGCCGAGCCGGGAGGAACGGCTGGAGATGGCCTATCAGGCCGCCACTGGTGTCTTCGAGAAGGAATTGCAGCGCCGGGCCTCGCTCGATGGCGCCGATGCGCGGATCGCGGCCGCCAAGGGGCTGATCGCGAGCGGCATCGAGGACGTTGCCGAGGTGAACGAGATCACGCGCGCCTTCCGGGATCGGGGCGTCCGGCAGGACGGGCAGACGACGAGCCTGATCTGGGGAGCCGTCGCGGGCACGCAGGGCCGCGAGCGCATCGGCATCACGACGGCGTTGCACGAGCGTCAGGAGGAGATCCTGGTCGCCCGAGCGCGCGCCGCCGGCGCCGATCGATCGGCCACCCTCACGCCGGCGCAGATCGACGCGGCTGTCCGGCGGTTTCCCGGGCTCGATTTCGCCAGTGAGCACGGTCAGGCGCAGCGCCGGGTCATGAACCAGCTCGGCACAGGCGGTCGCGTCGCCGTGGCTATCGGCGTGGCCGGCGCCGGCAAGAGCACGATGCTGAAGCCGCTGGTCGATGCCTGGATCAAAGATGGTCGGGATGTCCACGGCATAGCGCTTGCCTGGCGGCAATCGGATGACCTGGCCGAAACCGGCATCAACGGCGAGAAGACCCGCGCCGTTGAGGCCTTCGTCAATCGCGTGAAGCGGGGCCTTCTCAAGCTCGACCGCAAATCCGTCGTCGTCATCGACGAGGTCGGTTTGCTGGGCACGCGGCAGCTCAACGAGATCCTGGCCGCGCAGGAGAAGCACGGCTTCCAGATCGTGGCGATTGGCGATCCCAAGCAAATGCAAAGCGTCGAGGCGGGCGCCGTGATCGACCTGCTGCGCAGAGGACTCGGGGACCGGGCGGTTCCGGCGCTCGAAACCTCAGTCCGGCAGATCGAGAAGGACGAGCGCGAGACGACGTTGATGTTCCGCAACGGGCACACCGAGGACGCAGTCGCCCGGAAGATCAGCAACGGCACATTGAGGATGGTCTCCGGCGGGTACGAGGAAGCGGTCAATGCCGTGGTCGACCTCTGGCAGCAGCGGCGCCAGGTGAATGCTGGCCGCTCGGACTACAGCCTGTCGATCAGCACGCCGACGAATCATGATGCCCACCAGCTCAGTATGGCCATTCGAGAGAGGCGCCGAAAGTTGGGAGAACTTGGCCGAGACGAACGCACCATCGCCGCGACCAGCGGCACCGGCCGGGATGGGCGCACTTATGACATGCCGCTCGCCGTCGGGGATCGGGTCCGGTTGTTCGAGCGTACCAATGCCCGGTTCATCGATAATGGCGGGCGCGGCAATATCGGAAAGAACGGCTCCGTTCTGGAAGTCGGTGCGATCCGGGACGATGGGCTGGTGCTCCGTACGCGCGAGGGCCGGGAGGGGCTGGTGCAGTGGGACACGCTCCGGAGCAAGGCCAATGGCCGCACGATGCTCGCCTATGGCGACGTGCTGACCACGCATACGAGTCAGGGCGCTACGGTCTCGGAGCATATCTTCGCCGTCCCGGCCGGCTCGCGTGAAGTCAGCGCGTTCGGTGCCTATACCAGTGGCAGCCGGCATCGCGAGCAATCCTTTATCGTGACGTCCGAAGGTGCTGAGCGGGCGGAGGTTGCCGGCCGGCGGCCACTTGGCGATCAGCGCGAGATCCGCGAAAATGATGTCATCAACAACGTCGTGCGAAATTTTGCACGGCAGCCGGTCAAGGAGAATGCCCTCGAGCTACTGGGTCGGGTCGAGATTATTCGCCGAGGAACCGTGCGTCGGCTCCAATCCGCGAAGCAGGGCATGGAACGTCGAGAACATGATGGAAAATCCCGCACCGCTCTTGGCGAAGGTTTTGCGGCTCGACGAGCCGAGCGAAGCGTCGAGGCTGCAACCGTGACGCTGAGTGCCCAGATTGAGCGTCAGCGCTCGGCCATCCGGAGCATTTGCCGATTTACCAACAACCTACGGCAGGCAATGCAGGCAATCGTCTATCGCGTTAAGTCTCTGCGCCAAAGGCAAGTGCTGAACAGAAGCCTAAGCCGGACGCGTAGAATCAGGCCCATGGCCTGAAGATGCTGGGTGCGTGCAAATCCTGCCCCGCAACTTACTTCAATGGCGTGGCAACCAAATCATGGCGCGCGACCGCCGGCAGCGGTCGCGGCGGAGGCAAATCGCCAGATTTGTTCCAGCGCTAGCGAAGGTAGGCCAAGATTATCGCTTTTCAGGAGGGCGAGCACCGGCAAGAGATAGTCACCTCTGAACTTGTTGGTCTCTGTCGCGCCGAGAAATCGGACCTCCGCATGCGTGGCCCTGTCACGTCGGTAGGTCTGGATAGGCAAGCCAAACCTATTCGTCTGCCAGACCAAGTCGGCCGGTCCGCAAGTCGGGCTGTTGATCCGAGAGCGCAGCTGCTCCGCCGGCGTGGCAGTAAGGGTCTCACACAGTAATCGAAGCGCCTCGCCGGCCCGTACCAGCTCAATCCAAGTGCGCATGACACCGGCCTGCTCATTGGTTGGCAAGAGGCTGATTGCCAGCTGCTGAAGCTCGGCGGTGATCGTGTCGGATGGCGCGGAAGTGAAAAGCCAGGGGTGAATGTATTGGAGCTGGGCGGCTGACATCCTGAACCACACGCCGTCGACGTCTTCCTGCGACCATTCGGTTAATGACCAGAGGACGAGGGACGCCGATAGGCGCGGAGATGCCAGTGCCGTCAAGAAGGCCTGACGGGTGGCAGCGTCCAAAGCCGCTATCCGCTGCGGTATCGCTCCGCCGGCGCCGCCTGCGCCAAAGAAAAGATGCGTCCAGAGTTTGCGCGTCATCACGCGATAGGCGCCCGGATCGAGATGACCGTGAGCCAGGCCCTTCACGAGTAGTACTGCCGCCAGCGCTAGATCGGCGCCGAGCAGTTCTGGGCGTCGGGCTTCAACGAACGCGGGTTCGAGCAGCGCGGCCTCGACCTTCTCCAGCGCTCGATGGAGTTGGGCAACGACCCCTGGATCATGGCTCGGCCGAGGCCGCACGAGCTTAGCCTGTTCCTTATCTGGATCTGGCTCCTCTCCATCGTCATCCGGCGGCCGCTCGATGCTGCCCACAATCTCCGGGCTAACCGAATACATCGCGGCAATAATCGCAAGGATGCTATCCGGTTGATGGTTGAAATCTGTTTCACTGTCGTTTGCCCGGGTAGGCCGGCCAAATGTCTCAGAGAAGACGGTGGCGGGGTCGTAGAGCACCGGCGCAGTGGCGCGGTCCCGCCCGCCACGCATACGCCGACGGGCGGCTTCGGGGTCACGGATATATTCGCGGAAAAGGTCAAGCACAGCCCGGTAGGATCCAGCCTGATCATCCTGGCCTTCCTGAAGTTCCCGAACGACGCGACGAAGGCTGGCTGGTGCCCCCAGGCTCGCCTCGTCGTCCACCCAGGCTTCACTGCTGGCGAGTGTTTCTCCGTCGGCAGTTTGCGCCGTTAGTCGAAGCGATCGGAGCTGGATAGGGACCAAAAATATGCCGACCATATTTTCGCGATCTACACGCTCGGCGGTCCAGACGCCTTCCTGCGTTTCTATCGCCAAGCTCTTGATAGATTTGGTACTCTTGAATGCGACGTCGAGTTGTTTTGCCTGCTGTCGAGCCGCAAGGATCCGAAGAGGTGGCGTCTCTTCAAGACCCCAATCCTCTGACGGCGGGCATTCCGGCAATTCGGGTGCCGTGTCACTCATCACAAGTTCTTCGAAAAAGTCCTTGTCCGCCTCGAACGAAAGGCGGTCCACCACCATCAGTTCGGCGTTCCCGTAGCCCGGATCCGCGAGCAGGGCCGCGCGCGAGCAATTTGCACTGCCAATCGCCAGCAGCACGTCATCCGAACGTCGGAAAGCAATCAGCTTGGCGTGAATAAAGCTATTTTCGTGTCCCTTGTGGCACTGGACCGTGGCGAGCGAAATGGTTGCCGGCAGCGTTGCTGCCGCGGCCTTCGACAGCCCGGCCCGCTTCGGTTGGAAGTATGCGGTCAGCGGTACCCGGAACCGGCGGCTGATCTCGGCGAGAGCGGAGCCGCCGTCATCGTAATATGGTGCCATTACGGTCACAGCCTCGATATCGCCTTCAATCAGATCGACGATCTGGTCGAGCAAGGGACTGCGGCCGGGTGACATGGCAAGAGCACGCGCCGGCGGGAGAGCAGAAGGCCAAGCGTGGTCGTCGGCGAACACTGCGTCGATGTCATCCCGGACGGGGGCGGCAAGGGGGAGAAGGTCCAACAAAATGTGGATGTAGTCGCGCAGGCCCGATATGAGGTCGGCACCCTCGCCACCTGTGCTACCGAATACCCAAGCCTCGTGATTGGCGCTAATGCCTCCATGAGTGAGGTTACCACTACCGATAGCCACTGCGGCGCCCTTGTCGTTGCAGAGCAGAATCGCCTTCGGGTGGAAGCGCCGCCCCGGACCTAGGTCGACGACGACCACTCGGTAGCGGACACCCAGGCCGCTCAACAGATGTCGCTCTCCCGCATAGGCTCCTGCGGCGCACGCGGCGTCGGCAAAAATGGTTAGCCGCGGCTGTCCCGCAGCGCGGAGCAATGGCAGTATCACCGACTGCACGAATAGGAAATTTATGTTGTGCGTGAGAACAACCGCATGGCTGGCAATGGGAATTTCTTCGACCAGCCGTTGGAAAACATTGCGCCTCATCCCGCTTCTCCCTGACCTTCGATACCGGCGTCGGTCAGCACCCGAATGACATTGAAGAGGCGCGTGTTACTCCTCCCAGCGCTGGCTTTCTGGCCCGTAGACCTCAGTCGTGCTCCCTCCGGAAAGAACCGCAACGAGCATTTCTGACCACCAGCCATCTTCCGGAAGGTGGTCGCGAGATGCGCGGACACGCAGACTTCCGCCAGCCGGCGGATTGTTTCGTCGAAGGGAGTGTTGTCGTCAGCGCCTTCGACAACAGCGAGGGCATCCTCGCCGGGACCCCGTCGCGGCGGGAAGGCACCTGAGGCGCGGAGTCCCGCGGTTTGCGTCGCGAGCGCCGATATCAGGGCGAAGGCAGCCGTGGCCTGCGCGTGGGGCAAGAGCGCCGAGAGGCTTCCCGTCGGTAGGGTCGTGTCCAGGAACAGATCCCTCGGCACGTTGGCCCGGACAGTCCCCAATTGGCCACCCCAGGCCGACGCTGCTAGGGGCCAGACGGAGACCAAGATGCCGAGCACGCCTGTCTCGTGTGCCCACCCCTCGACTATTTCGGTCAATGACGCCTCGGCCAGACCGCCCAGTGTTCTGCAGACGGCGCTCCACAATAATTCAAGAGCAAAGTGCAGCCGCCGACGCCACTCATATTCTGCCCAGGTGAGTGTAACGTAGCTTTGCTCACGCGTAGCAGTAGCATGCTCACGATAGTTTCCGGCAAGAAGGGCCTCGGCTTGCAGTTCGCCATTCTCGGCGCTGGCCAACAACCATTCGGCTGTACCAGAGAAACGGCGGTACGTCTCCTTCACCGCGTCATCGTCGCCGTCAGACGGCGGCCACGGCCTCAGAAGCGCCGCACGAAGATACTTTGCCTCCTCGCTTGAACGCGGGAGCGCCCTCAGAGAAAAATGCGGCGCGGCTGCGAGCGCCTGCTCGGGCGTCAATTTCTCTGAGGTCCACAGGAGGTCCCGAAAAGACGCCAATCCCATGGCGGCATTTCTAGCTTGCCAGATTTCCTGACCGCGCGGGGTGAGCACTATCGGCTGGGCCGCTTTGGCGTCGCCGGCGGCCAGGAGGCCCATTGCCCGGCAGGGGCCAGTGTAGATGCCGAGCATCGTTCCCAGGCGTTCGGGGGGGAACCTAATGGTCTCGCCAGCCCGCAAGCTCTCCATGTCGAGGCGAAATGTATCCGCGCCGATCGCGCCGCCGCCATCTCCTTCTAGTGGGTCGACAACAGTGCTTGCGAGGACGAGGAATTCAACGCGCGCAACGAAGGCGCGAAAGCGATCGGGTGTGAACTCCGCCACGCGATCTTCAATATCTCGCTCGAAGAACTCACCGATGAGCCAAGGTAGAATGGTGAGGTAGCGGCCGCGAAGCGAGATTGTTGTGATGCCGTTGACAAGGGTCGCCTCAAGGCCCTGATCCAGTCGCCGAACTCCTAGAATATCCTGCCCCGCTGTATCCTCGCTCAGCGCGCCGTTCCAGAAGACCTCCATTCAGCACCCTTCCCGAAATTTTCTTGTTCCGGCCTTTTACGGCGAGGTCGAGACGGCAAATCCTTTTAGGCGTCGACTTTCCGCAGATAGCTGACCAACTCGTCGGTCTCATCTGCGTCGAGGCCGAGCAGTGATAGGTCTCGCTTCTGCCGAGCAGCTTCCACCTTTCTCGCGACGATACCTCGCGCCTGCGCTGCCGCGATCGAGTCCGTCAGACTATCCTCTAAGTCGACCAGCTCTTCGCGTGCAGCGAAGTCGTACGGCAAGTCAAAGGCCTCAAATCTTATGAAGGCGCGCCGCAGTTTCACTTCATTCTCACGCAATTCGTCGATCTTAAGGCGCCAGCGAGCTTGCCGCTCCTCGTCCGGGTGGACAAATCCGAGGCGGACCAGTTCTTCTTCACGAGTTGCCTCAAGGCCCAACACAACGTCTAGGCGCGCCGGCTCAGTTGCTTCGACGAACTTCTCATGGAATCGCTTGAATTTGTCGTCGGCCCCAACTGCATTTTCAACCGTCTCCCATATGCTGCGAGGGCAAAACCGCCCAAGCATCGTGTCAACGGTATATCGCTTCGTGAAGTCTCGCGGCAGGTTGCGCTGCTCAGGGAGCTCAATCGCCGCCGCTTCAGGGTTTCGCGATTGGACAAGCGGGTTCCGGGTGATTGTCGTCTGCTCGACCTCGAAGCCGAACTGTCTGAGGCCCGGCGCTAAAGATATCTGCGCACGGCCTTCTTCGGTTAGCGAATATCTCATCCCGAGCATCGATCCGAGTGTTCGCGTCCAATCATGGAGGAATACGCCCGAGGCAAGCAAGCCGTACCTGAAAGAAATTGCGTCATGTTTGGCTAAAGCCGCGCCAAAGTCACCGGCGCTCTTCCACAGCCCTCGCCACAGTCTTAAGAACTCCCTCATGTCGCCCTTCCGTGAGGAGATGTACGACATCTCTACGTTAGGCTTCGCAGTTTTTGTCGCCAACCCGGGGTTGGTCGCATTTCCCGAGGACACACAGACCACTCCGCCCGACAGTTCTGTGCCCCCACGCCCTGCGCTCTGGACGACAGCATAGCCTTTGGCGTGCATCAGGGCGCCTACCGCCAGAGCCCGCCAAACAAAGGTCACATCCCGGTCGTCACACCAAGCTACCAGTTTGTTTAACTCCTCGGCCGCTTCGGTCGGTGTTCTGCCCCGATACACTTCCAGGCGTTCAAACATGAACTCGACGTCCGTCAGGCGGATCTTGCCCGCGACATCTGAGATGAGCGTTCGAACGGCCTGGAAGTCGACGTAGCACGAGATGACATGGAGCCTGTGCCGTCGCTGCCGCCCGTATGGTAACACTTCCAGGCTGTCAGACAGCGCGCGCATGAGCCCATTTGTCTTGTTAACGTGTAGAATAATTCCCATGCTTCCGTCTTCCTGATCATAAATCTAGTTGACGTCCACCGGCTCTCTGTTCGCTGAAATCTGCTCGACCTGTCCTGCTCCTCTTCAACCACGCTATCTTTCTGCCCATGGGATAGTGCCCCCCCGAATCAGCCAAAGAACCCCGCCTTGGTGTCCGCCATCGTCTCCACGAGCAGCCCCCGGTCGAGAAACAGGTTCCGCGCCTCACAGCTCGTCTCCGCGATCAGCAGGCAACCGTGACAAGCCGCGCCATGGAGCGCTCGGTCGTCGGAACTTGTGGCGGGTTCGTGATCGGAGCATATGGGGTCGCTGGAGCAGACGCTTAGGCGCCGCAGCGCCGAGCCAAGGATTTGACCGAAGCGAGGCGTCGTGGCCACGAGGCCGCCCAGGGTTCCCTGCGCTCCAGTTGTCGCGGTGTAGATCAAGATTCCAAAGCGCGTCGGCTTTCCGGCCTGAAGCGGATCGTCGACTGCGTAAACCCGCTCTTTCAACGCGCTGGCCGGGTAACCGCAATCGAGCGCGATCTCAGCCATCAGCGCATGGGAAAGGCTGTGGAGCATCACGTACGCGGCTCCGGGATAGCTCATACCGGACGGCCGCTGCGTCTTCCAGCGGTCGAAGCCGTCGAGCAGATCGAGGGCACGGTCCTTCACCGCCTGCTTGACGAGCCAGTCTGCAATCGCCTCCTGCGAAAAGTGAATGAACAGCCCCTCGCCGAATTGCTCGACCGCCGGAAGCCAATCGGTCTCTCGCCCGAGCGGCGCGCCATCGACCGCGAGCCGGATATCCTCGAGATCGCCATCCGCCTCGGTCGCGGCTGCCTCGAAGCGCGTGAAGCCGTAGAGGCATGAGACCTCTCGCAACCGGTGGACGACGACGAGAGACTCAATACCGGACAACAGCGGCTCGTTGCGGGGATCCCACTGGCCTCGATCGAGCGTTTGCGCGAATAGCAAGGCGTCGGGCTGATTGACCCCGATCACCGGCGCACCACTGGCAAACACTTCGAACTCGGCGAGCTTTACGGGCAAAGAGGCATCCATTCGGGTCTGGGCCAGGAGCAATTTCAGCCGAGCGAACACCTCGTCGTCGGAAAAACCTTCAAGGGCTGCCGCCAACGCCTTGTTGAACTTCCGGCCCATCGCGACTTCGGCCGGGCTGGTCGCGGCCTTCAGGTCATCGAGATTGGCCTGCACTCGCTTCGCGAGTTCATCAATTTCGCTCGGGAGTGAGATGACAGTCGCGACCTGAGGAAAATAGGTATTGGTCGCCGTGCGAATCAGGAAGCGTAGATCATTTGTGCAGCCGGCCGGGTCTCGATCTCTCAGCCACGGCCGTTCTCCTGCGCACCGGCCAAAGCGCTTCGGCCGAAATGCCTCCTCCAAGGATAGCGCGCTGCCACAACCGCAGACGACGCGAGTGTCCCTCGGATCGGCGCTGGTTCCCCGCTCTTCGAGCCACATGGGTTCCTGACACTTGGTCGCGCCATGGACGACCCAGCGCCACTCAACATCCTGCAGGTGCCCTTTCTCGCATCCGGCGACGAACCGGATGGGAGTCACCGACACTTTCTTGCCTGTTTCCGGCTGGAATTTGAGCTTACCGCCGGCGGGGTCAAGCTGGTTCCATTTCACCAGACGCCGCCGGCGCGTCTCGCTCTTGCCCCCCTCTGCGGCTTCCGCATCACACACAAACCACGTTGGGAAGATCGTGGCCTCGACGCCCTTCGGCATCTTGTTGAAGTCGCTTGTCGCGGGCGGCGGCATGCGCAGGGTCAGGGTCTTGCCAGGGTCCAGCCGGTGCGTGTCTTTGAGCCGCCGTTCGAGCTTTTCGATCAGTCGTGGCTCCTGGATCGGCTTGAAGCCGTCTCCGTAGGTCTCCCAGAATTCGAGGCCGTTGATCAGAACGGAACGGGTTGGTAGGTCGACCATGGCGCCCGGGCCGAAGGTCGAGGCGAGCTGGCTGAGTCGCTGCAGATTCTTTTTCATGGCGGGCTCTCAGCTCAGATCTTGGGCGTTGGCGATAGGCTGGCCATACGGATCCTTGATCTTCAGCATCACGTTCGGCTCCACGTCGCGCATCGATCGCCCGGCAACGAAGCGGCGGTGCTCCGCCGGCAGGTTGGGAAGGGCGGGGTCGAGCGGCATGTGCAACAGCGGATGCTTCGAGCCCGACCGGGTGTAGGAAACCTCGCCGCCGTTGGACGTCAAATCGTCGGTGACCTTCATCCAGTCGCTCATCAGTTCATCGATCGCAGCCGCCAATGCAGCGCGTCCCCCAGGAATGGCGGCGTCGGGCGCGCGGTTGACGATCACATCTCGGATCATACTGCGCGTGTCCGGATGATTTCGAAGCTTGCGGACGGCGGTTTCCGGGGTGAGATCCGGATCGGAGTGCCGAAGCAGAGCCACTACGATCGCGGCGAGCGCCCGATCGAGCGCACGCGCGGCCCAAGGCGTCACACTGGTTGCCTCGACGGCGCGATAGAAGGTGCGGTGAAATTGCCCGAATTGCTCGAAGTGCATTCGGTCGCGCGGCTTGTGCATGTTCAGCACGGCGACTACCAAGCCTGGCCGCTCTATGTGCCGACCCACCCGGCTCGTTGCCTGGATGTATTCCGCAGCTGTCTTCGGCTGCCCCTGGACCAGCATCAGGCCCAATCGGCTTATGTCCAGACCAACGGAAATCATATTGGTGGCCAGCGCCACGTCAACGGTGTCGCCGCCGTCGCCGAATACGGTCTCCAGTCCTCGCTTGGCTTCGGCAACAGCGTCGGTCGACACCCGCGACGTCAGCTCCATCGGCAAGCCAAGCTTTCGATCGGCGAAGGGCGAGTCGGCCGGAACGATACGTCGTCTCTCCTTGCCGTAGCGGCCGACGCGGTCCCGAACTTCGTCCTCGACGATCCGTCGCGCGCCGCCGAGTTCCCGGAGGGCGTTGAAATAGCAAAGCGCCGTCATATAGGGGTCGGCCGGGTTTGGACCGCCGCTTGCCCCGGTCAGAAATTCGGCCTGTGCCGCGGCCAGCAGGGTTGTGAGCGTACGCAGGAAGACGAGCTTCGGCCCCCTACCTTGCGCCGCGATTCCCAAGTACCAGCGGCCGGCGCTCTCCTCAACCGGGACAGTCTGCGCGAAGAAACTGTCGACCCGATTGATGCCGGCCGGCGGAAACATCGCGGTGCGGCTCCGATCGAACAGCGCCAATATCTGCGTCGAAGCACGCCTGACGGTCGCGGTCGAAGCGACAATCTTCGGGCGGATGCGCTGGTCGCCGATGTGGCGGGTCGCCAATTGATCGATCGCCGCCTCGTAGAGCCCGGCGACCGTCCCGAGGGGACCGGAGATCAGGTGCAACTCGTCCTGGATCACCAAATCGGGCGGATCGAGCCGCCAGTCACTGTAGAGCTTTGTTCCGACTTTCGGCTCGGCGGCGCCATAGAAACCCGAGGCGTCAGCACGGTCGACGTGGCCGAAAAAAGCCCCGGTCTCGCCGACCCAAGGGAGGGCGGCAAACTTGTCCACTGTCGCAATCAGGAAGGAGGGCAGCCGCCGGTAAATGGGTTCGTCGACCGTCAGGACCGGGAGCGCCCGGTTGCCCGTGAAATCGCAAGACGGGTTGACGCAGCGAACCTCCAGGTTCAGCGGTGTGATGACATTCGGAACGCAGAGAAAGGAGTCCCTGCCGAACTCGGTACCGCACCAGGGGCACGCTTTGATCGGTGCCGGCGCCTTACCGCCTTTATTCTTGAACTGGCGAACCCGCGTGACCGCCGTATCGTCGCCGGTGTCGCCCTGGCCGCCCATCCGGTTCGGCGAGGCATCGGACCCCACCCACAGGCCGATCTCGATCGGCCAGTCGCCCAGGCGCTTCTTGCCGGACTTGTCGGCGAAGGCAGGATCCCCGCGCATGAGTTCAAGGGCGCAAATAACGCCGGCGGCCCGGGAGAGCTGGTCCAGCGTCAAGAGGCGCAGGGTGTACCGCATGATCACCGTAACGCCCGCGCCTAGGACGCCCGACGCCGCGAGTCGCCGGTGGACGATCGCGAAGGCCGCGAGCCCCAGATACGCTTCGGTCTTGCCGCCGCCAGTCGGAAAGAACAGTAGATCGACGGTTTCGCGGTCGGCGTGGCGCTTGTCCACGAGGCCAGCGAGATTCAGTAGAATGAAGGCGAGCTGGAATGGCCGCCACTTGGGTTTCGGTTGCGACGCCGGATCGCCCGTGGCGCCAGCATTCCGACGTCGCGCCGCCTTGGCGATCGCTAGATTCATGATCCGGAAGGCGAGCCGCGCCCGATCATCGGTCTCCAGCAGATCGATGCCCGCGGCGATCCGCGCACGGGCGGTCTCCATGTCCGCCAGCAGTCGGACGCCGGTCTCTCGGCGCCTTGTGGCAAGTCCCTTGAGCGGTCCCGCCTGGGCGGCAATCCAGGCCGCATATTGAACAGCAAGCGGCGCGAGCGCGGCGGACAGTTGTTGTGGCGTCCCTTCCGCCAGATCGGCGAGCGCCTCCATGCCGAATTCGACATCGGCGATCGCCTCGTTTGGCGCGACGCGCTCGACCTCGGCGAGAGGCAGCGGTTCGGACCAAACGCGTGTCGCTTTGCCGCCGGGTTCAGCCACCCAGGCCGCGGCGACGTTGCGGCCGACGGCGAATTCCTCGACATCGCGATAGTGGAGGTCCGCGACACGCAAATCCTCATCCGCGGCATTGTAGCCCGACAGGTCGTGCCGGGGCTGGAAGCCAGAAGGGCAGTGCAGTTCGAGTCGGGCCTGAAAGGCGTAGGCGACATCGGAAAAACGCCGCCTGGTGGGAGCGCAGCGCCGATTGACGAGGAATACGGTAACCGCGCGAACATCGGCGCGGCCGTCCGGCGTCTCGAAGCTGAAACATCGCCCATGCGTCTCGATAGCGAGCCCACCGCCCGAGCCATGCGTTTGTGCGCTGTCGGGAACCGGAATGCGCGGGCTCCGCCCGTCCACGATCGGAATCGAGAATCGGCTCTCGCGCGGCACCCGGATCCAGTCGACCCGATCGGGTTCGGTACCTTTCGGCGGCGTGGCCTCCTCGGGCGGGAAGAGCACTGCCTCGGGCAGGGGCGGTTCGGTGAGGTAGTCGCCCCAGCTGACCGTGACACCGAGTTCCGCAACATCGAGCGGTAAAAGGACGGTGAGGCCGATCGATGACGGCAGGAACCGCTTCCGTGCGGCCGGAGCCTCCTCCGGCTCGTCGTCGCCCGAAGCGCCGGCCGTACCCTCGATTGTGGGGGCTTCGCCGCCGATCTCCATTTCTTCTTGAACCGAGGGATCCGCCTCATCGGGTTCATCCTCGACCGGCGCCAGGAACCCGGTCAGGTACCAACGTGACGGGTTTTCGGGCAGGCGTTCCCTGGCGATGTCGGAATCGTTCGGCCCCGGCCCGACGAGGTCGCGCCGGAAGGTATCGACCAGACGGGCACGGATTTCCTCGCTCGTCGGACCCGCTGTTGACCCCGCCACTTGATTCTCCCTCTTCGCATCAGGTTCGTCGCCGCAAAGCGGGAAAACCTGGAAAGACCTTAGCCTAGCCTATAGCGCGTGCGGTTGAGGAAAACATTGCTCATTCTACATCGCCATCGCCATCGCCGTCGACGGGGCGGCCCGCGAGCGACCGCACCATCGCCTAGCACCGGTCAGGCCGGTCAGTTGGTCCCTTCAGCGTCCTCGCGTAGCGATTCGGTGGCTTCCTGATCGCTCGGCGCGACGATGCCCAGCGCTTCTTCCTCGGCGGCGCGTTCGGCATTGAGGGCGAGCAGCCGGGCCAGGACTTCGTCCTTGAATTCGGATGGCCAATCGAGGCGCGTCTTCGCGCGTTTACCCTCATCGGCTTCCTGCTCAATAAATTCCGGCTCCGCTTCCGTCGCAAGGTCGCCCCAGTCATAGGCGCGCATGACGGCTCGATCGATCTCGGCGTGTAGCCTGCGTAGCTCGACTATATCGGCCGCGGTCTCGTCGCGATCGTGGAAGCGGTTATAGGTCTTCGTCAGGCCCTCATTCCGGCGGTTCATCAGGCCGGCGCGTGCCGCGTGGTAGGCTTCGCCGGCGATTTCGAGCGGCAGGTTGCCTTCAAAATTGAGGGGGAAAGGAAACGTCCGGAAGCAGTCCTCGAGATTATATCGGCCATCATCCTTAAATGTGGCCCCAAGGAATCGAGCCCAGGTCTCGTGTGTGCGTGAAAGTAGAAGTCCCTCCATTCCATAGGAGTCCGATACCCAGATCAGGAGGGTCTGATCATATATGTTGCCAATGTCTAGGAATGTGAACGATTGAAACTGGGCGCTTGTAAGAGATCGAACCAATACTTTCGCCAAAGGGCCAATGGCTTTGCGAAGGCCGGGACGCTTCTCCGCGTATTGCCACCATCTGACCCGAAGCGCATCGCGCTTTTGTAAGTCCCGTTCCGGCTTCACTCGCTCCCGAATGATCTCAATTAGATCGGGCCAATCGGCAGCTACCTCGTCGGGATAGTCGGCCGGTA
>Ga0181519_10002386_pt1 | contig 16056 bp, 16 predicted proteins | sample PEATcosm2014_Bin_26_FD_121102 | JGI IMG/M metagenome (GOLD analysis project Ga0181519, IMG submission 121102) | Peatland microbial communities from MTU Mesocosm Facility, Houghton, MI, USA - PEATcosm2014_Bin02_10_metaG | ecosystem: Environmental > Terrestrial > Soil > Wetlands > Peat | place...
CCAGGATCGTTCCGGCGACCGGCGCTCCGGCCAGGATGAGGCCCGCTGACAGCCCGAGGACGACGAGCGAGATCGCGAATCCCAGCCAGAGCCCCCACCAGGAGCGTCGGTTCCCACCGTCTACGGCCGTCTTCTCCAGGTCCTGACGGTGTTGGGCTTGGCCCTCGGCCATCTTCAAGATTCGATCGGCGGACCCCGGCAGCACCTCCTCGTACTCCCTGAGGTGCTGCGGTGACGGCAGCGGTCCGGAGTAGGCCGAAGCGGAAAAGGCAGCGGCTACGAGCGAAAAGGCTTGTTGTGGGTCCGGCCCGAACTGCTTGAACATGTCCTGCAGAGCAGGAGGCATTCCGCCGGAGATCTCGTCAGGGACGACCGGCGTCTGAGCGGACGTCCCGACAGTGGGGTCTTGTGAAGGCTCCTCAGGAACCGACATCTGCGCCGTAAGCGGCGAGTGCGGTGCCGATGTCGTCTCCGACGGCCTGCCAGTCCTGGGCGGTCGCCCGGACGTCAGCGTCCTCCGGGGCGTTGGTCCGGTTGTACTCCGTCAGGGCGTTGGCGAAGTCGAGAAGCCGCCCGACCCCCTCTTTCCAACTCGGAGTCGCGAACAGGAACGTTGACCGGTAAGCACTCTGGGTGTTCATCGGACGCACCCCCTCCGGTAGCCACGAATGACACGTCTGCTGTTCATCCCACCTGCCACTTCAGAACTCTAGCGGTTGTGTTACCCGCCTAACACCGCTGCTATCTCCCACACCGACCACACGTGGTCGGCCTTGCCCGCAGCCATCGCCGGGGTCGTGGGGCGACCGTACTTCTTCGTCAGCGTCTGGTGGGGCCGGGCGAAGTTGTAGTGCATGTAGTGGAGGCTGACCCCCAACCCCGGCTTCCTCTGGTGGTGCCAGTCCCAGCCTCAGACGAGGCCTAGCCCTTCGCCAACCGGGCGGCTGCCGCCCTCCTGGCCGCTTCTGACCGCTCTTATTCGGTCATCTTCGCCGCCCTGGCCTTCCCGCCCTTCTGGCCGCCCAGCCGCCCCAGCTCGACCGCTGCGGGGTTCTTCCCCTCGTAGGGGTCGTCGCCCTTGTCGTCGGGTCCGTGGACTGAGCCACGATGGCCGCAGCCAACGAGTTGACATCGCTGGGCTTGGCGCTCTTCTTGACCATCAGCGTTCTCCCAGATGCAGGCCGGAATGGAACTTTGCCAGCGGGCACACTTTGGTGCCGCCGGTCCATTCGCCGCAGATGGGATCGCCCACCTCGCTCTCGACCCGTCGCCTCTCGGCGAAGATCCGCTCCACGAGAGCGGGCGGCAGGCCGGTCAGGGGGCTGCTTGACCGCTTGGGCATGGTCCTCAGCGTACCGACCCGGAGAACCCGTGCCTAGGCACCGCCGGATTCAAACTGACCCACTACCCGGTGGCCCGGCCGCCGGGCCCACCGGCCCTAGCCTGAACGGGTGCCCCGAGTCGATCAGCGGCCAGACCCCGGTGCGTCGTCTCCGAGCCCGCCGGCCCCGGCCCCGGCCCGGCCGGCCGGTGAGGTGCTCCGGGTCACCCGGGGCCTGAGCATCCCGATGCACGAGATCCAGTGGCGGGCCGGGCCCTCCGGGGGCCCCGGGGGCCAGCACGCCAACCGGACGGCCAGCCGGGTCGACGTCTCCTTCGACATCTCGGCCTCGCCCTCGCTCGGGCCCCGCCAGCGGGCCCGCCTGCTCGAGCGGCTGGGCCCGGTCGCCCGGGCCGGGGCGGGCGACGAGCGATCCCAGGCCCGCAACCGTCAACTGGCCCTGGACCGGTTGGCCACCCGACTGGCCGGCGCCCTGGCGGTGGCCGCCGAACGCCGGCCCACCAAGCCCTCGAGGGGGGCCAAGGAGCGCCGGCTCGACGAGAAGCGGCGCCGGGGGATGGTCAAGCGTCAGCGTCGGCCGGACGCCGACACCGACTGAGGGTCGTCGTCGGCCTCGCCCCACACCGAGGCCAGGAAGCCGGCGATCTCGGCCGTGAGGCGCTGGGGGCGGAGCCGCAGCTCGACCACGCTGCCCGCCTCGACCAGCCGGGCGTTGGGCAGCTGCTTGGCCAGCCGGGCGGCATCGGCGAACGTGTGGAGGCGGTCGGCCCGGTGGCCGATGACCAGGGCGGGCATCGTCAGCCGGCGCCGCTGCTCGGCCGTGGGCGCCACCGGGCCGACCAGGACCCCGTGGAGGATGGCGGCGATCTCGTGGGGCGGGATGAGGAGGGCCCCGATCACCTGGTCCACCACCCCCAGCTGGTTGCGGGGCAGCCGCCGCAGGGCCGTCGACACCAGGCGGAGCACCGGGGCGGCGTAGTGGGTGGTCACCAGGAGAGGGGCGAACATGAAGGCGGCGGCCGGGGCGGCGCGCTCGAGGACCGGCATCTCGAGGACCATGGCCCGGACCCGCGGGCCGGCCTCGACGGCCACGTGCAGGGTGACGTCGGCGCCGAGGGACATGCCCCCGACGACCGCCTCGTCGAGGGCCAGCTCGTCCATGAGGGCCACCACGTGCCGGGCATAGGCGTCGATCCGGTGGGCCGCGGCGTGCAGCGGCTTCTCGCTCAGCCCGTGGCCGGGCAGATCCACCAGGACCACCCGGTACCCCAGCTCGGCCAGGTCGTGGGCCAGGCGGTGGTTGGTGTGGGCATCGAGCAGGATGCCGTGGATGTAGATGAGGGTCTTGGGGCCCGAGCCCCACACCTCGTAGGACAACCGCACGCCGGCATGGGTGAACTCGCGCCGCTCGAAGGGAACCACCGGACCAGCTTGCCACCGGCCGGTGGGAGGGGCCGGCCACCCCGGGCGGCCGGGGCGGCGGGCCGGCCTCAGCCCCGCTCGAAGGCCGGGCCCAGCTCGGCCAGGGCCCGGGCCACCAACTGCTCGGCCGGCCCGCCGGTGTCCTCGCGCACCCCGGCCAGGGCGGTCACCGAGGCGAAGCCGGCAGCCACCAGCGAGGCGTCGTCCTCGGGGTCCTCGTCGCCGATGTCGCCCAGCCGGGGGATGGCCGCCCCCAGGCGCAGGTGGAGCTGGCCTCGGGTCTCGGGCCCGGGACCGGCGCCCTCGGATCCATGGTCGGCCGCCTTGATCAGGCCGGCCGTGCCGATGCGACCGTGGCGGACGCCCCGGAGCTCGTCGAGGGCCACCGAGGGCACGTTCACGTTGAGCACGGCCGGGCCGGGGGCGGCGGCCAGGGCCGGCACCAGAGCCACGGCGACGGTGGCCGCGGTCTGGAACTGCAGGGGCTCGGGGGAGGCCCGCACCGAGACGGCCAGGCCCCGTACGCCGAGCTGGGCGCCGGCCAGCACGGCGCCCACCGTGCCCGAGTGGAGCACCGAGAGACCCACGTTGACCCCGTGGTTGATGCCCGAGACGATGAGGTCGGGCATGCCCCCGAAGGCCCCCCGGCACGCCACCACGACCGAGAGGGCGGGCGAGGCGTCGACCCCGAAGGCCTCCACGGCGTCGGCGCCCTCGATGTGCACCCGCTCGTAGGCCAGGGTCTCGCGCTCGTAGACCGTGCCCACGGCGGCCGACGCCCCGCTGTGGTTGGCCAGGGGCGCCACCACCACCACGTCGACCGGCCGGTCGGCCCGTTGGGCCCAGGCGGCCAGGGCCCGGGTCAGGACCTGGAGACCGGGCGCGTGGACGCCGTCATCGTTGGTGACCAGGATGCGCACGGCGTCCGAAGGATACCGCCGCGGCACGGGTGCCTCCCATAGTGTCAGGTCATGGCACCCGCCGAAGCCCGATCGAGCGCCCGGTCTCCGACGGGCCAGCAGTGGCGCATCGGCCACGGCCGTCAGGAGGTCATCGTCACCGAGGTCGGGGCCACGCTGCGGTCCTTCACCGTCGACGGGGCCCCGGTGATCGACGGGTTCGGCCTCGACGAGTGGAGCCACAGCGGCCGGGGCCAGGTCCTGGCCCCGTGGCCCAACCGGCTGGGTGACGGCCGCTACGAGTTCGGGGGCGTGACCGCTCAGGCCCCGCTCAACGAGCCGGCCACGGGCAACGCCATCCACGGCCTGGTGCGCTGGCTGCCCTTCGCCGTCGAGGCCCGGGCCCAGAACGTGGTCGTCCTGGTGTGCACCGTCTACCCCTCCCCGGCCTACCCCTACATGGTCGAGCTGCGGATCGAGTACCGGATCGGCCGGGACGGCCTGGTCGTGACCTCGACGGTCACCAACGTGGGCCCCGACACCCTGCCCTTCGGCCTGGGCTTCCACCCGTACCTGACGGTGGGAACCCCGGTCGACACGGCGGTGCTGCGTCTCCCCGGCCAGGACCGGGCCGTGCTCGACCACCGGGGCCTGCCCACCGGTGAGGTGCGGCCGGTGGCCGGCACCGAGTTCGACTTCACCGTGCCCCGGGCCGTCGGGCCGACCCGGATGGACGTCGCCTACACCGCCTTGGCGCGCGACAGCCAGGGGCTGGCCTGGGCCTCGCTGGAGGATCCGGGGACGTCGCGGGCCCTCGACCTGTGGGTCGACGACCGCTTCTCCTGGCTGATGTGCTTCACCGGCGACACCCTGCCCGACCCGGCACGGCGTCGGCGGGCGGTCGCCGTCGAGCCCATGAGCTGCCCCCCCGACGCCCTCCGCTCGGGGCGGGACCTGGTGGTCCTCGAGCCCGGGCTGTCCTGGATGGCCGCGTGGGGGCTGCGGGTCCGGTGACCGGACCGCCGGGGCCGCTGGCCGGCCACGTGGCCGTGGTCACCGGTTCGGCCAGCGGCATCGGGCGGGCCGTGGCCCGGGCCTTCGCCGCCCGGGGGGCGGCGGTGCTGGTCAACTCGGCCCGGTCGGTCGAGGCCGGCCAGGCCCTGGCCGACGAGCTCCCCGACGCCGCCTACGTCCAGGCCGACATCAGCGTGGAGGCCGACGTGGCCCGCCTGGTGGCCGTGGCCCGGGAGCGGTGGGGACGGATCGACACCCTGGTCAACAACGCCGGCACCACGGTGGTCATCGACCACGGGGACCTCGAGGCGGCCGACCTCGGGGTGTGGCGCGACATCTTCTCGGTCAACGTGTTCGGCACGTGGGCCACCACCGTGGCCGCCGTGCCCCTCCTCCGGAGCTCGGGCGGCTCGGTGGTCAACATCGGCTCGACCTCGGCGCTCACCCCGACCGGGAGCTCGGTGCCCTACGCCGCGTCCAAGGCCGCGGTGCACCACATGACCGTGCTCCTGGCCAAGGCGTTGGGTCCCGAGGTCCGGGTCAACGCGGTGGCCCCGGGCCTGACCGACACGCCGTGGACGGCGGACTGGACCGCCAAGCGGGCCCAGATCGGGGCGCTGGCCCCGCTCCGGCGGAGCGGGCGGCCCGAGGAGGTGGCGGAGATGGTGCTGGTCCTGGCCACCGCCTCCTACGTCACCGGACAGGTGGTGGCCGTCGACGGCGGCCTGAGCATCGTCACCTGACACCCCCTCCCGGCGGCCGACCCTCCGGCGGCCCGCGGTCAGGCCGCCGGGGACTCCCGGGGCCGGGGCGGCACGGCCCAGCGCAGGCCGGCGCACAGCGTTCGGGCCAGCGGGCGCACCACCACGGCGTCGACCAGGGGCGGGGTCGGCAGACCGAGCTCGTGGCGGGCCCAGGGCGGGAGGAGGGACACCCCGGCCGAGACCAGCACGCCGTAGATGGCCCGGTCCTCGGGTCGCCGGGCCAACCCCCGCAGCAAGAAGTCCCGGGCCTCGAAGGCCTGGGCACCGGCGTACAACTCGGGTCGTATGCGCCGGTAGTAGGCGGCCACCTCGGCCCGGGACCGGGGGACCCACCGGGCCCCCAGCTCGAGGGCGACCCGGGCCGTCTCGTCGAAGTACCGGTCGCACTCGTCGTCGGTGAAGCGCCACGGCCCGAACTGCTGGACGCCCCGCAGGAAGCTGTCGGTCTCGGCCACGTGGATCCAGGTCAGCAGCTCGGGCTCGTGGGCCGAGTAGGGCCGGCCGTCGGGGGCCACCCCGTGGACGGTGTCGTGGACCCGGCGCACCAGGTCGATGGCCCGGCGGGCGTCCTCGGTGGAGCCGTAGGTGGTGGCCCCGACGAAGTGGGCGGTGCGGCGGAGGCGGCCCGTCGGGTCCTCCTTGTAGTTCGAGTGGTCGGCCACCCCGGCCATGGCCAGGGGGTGCAGGGCCTGGAGGAACAGCGCCGACAGCCCGCCCACCATCATCGAGGCCAGGTCGGCGTGGACGGCCCGGGCCACCGACCCCGGGGCCAAGAAGGCGTCGGTCGGGTCCATGGCCGCCTCGGGCCGCCGCTCGCCCACCCCGAGGGAGCGCCGGACGTCCCGGCTGAGGTCCCGCCGGATGGGCTCGATCAGGGCGTCGGCCAACCGCACCGAGGACTGGGCCAGGTGGGCGCCCAACCCGGTGACCCGGCGGACCGGGTCGGTCACCCCGTCGAGCAAACCGGACATGATGCCGAGATCCTACGGGTGGGACCGGGCCGCCGGGACGTGCCAACATCGGCCGGTGCGATTCGTCGTGTTCGGGGCCGGGGCCATCGGCGGCGTCGTGGGGGCCAAGCTCCACCAGGCCGGACACTCGGTGGTCCTGGTGGCCCGGGGGGCCCACTACCGGGCCGTGGCCGATCACGGCCTGACCCTGGAGACGCCCGAGCGCACCGAGGTGCTCGACATGGAGGTCACCGACGACCTGGCCACCATCGACTTCACCGAGCCGGCGGTCGTCCTGCTCGGGGTGAAGGGCCAGGACACCGAGGACGCCCTGCGCCGGCTGACCGTCGTCGCCCCGGCCACCACCCCGGTGGTGTGCATGCAGAACGGGGTGGAGAACGAGCGCCGGGTGCTGCGCCGGTTCCCGGCCACCTACGCCATGTGCGTGATGTGCCCGACCACCCACCTGCGGCCCGGTGTGGTGCAGGCCCACTCGTCGCCGGTGGCCGGCCTGCTCGACCTGGGCCGGTATCCGGCCGGGGTGGACGACACCGCCACCATGGTGGCCGCCGCCCTGTCCGGGGCCACCTTCGACTCCCGGGCCCTGCCCGACGTCATGCGCTGGAAATACCGCAAGCTCGTGGTCAACCTGGGCAACGCGGTGGGCGCCCTGTGCGGCACCGAGAACCGGGGCGGTGCGCTGTGGCAGGCCGCCCTGCGCGAGGGCGAGGCCGTGCTGGCCGCCGCCGGCATCGACGTGGCCACCGAGGAGGAGGACCGGCTCCGCCGGGGAGACGACGTGCGGGTCCTGGCCACCGAGAGCGGGCCGTGGCTGGGCGGGTCGTCGTGGCAGAGCACGGCCCGGGGCACCGGCTCGATCGAAGCCGACTTCTTGAACGGTGAGATCGTGCTCCTGGCCCGGATGGTCGGCCTGGAGGCCCCGGTCAACGCCCTGCTCCAGCAGATGGCCGACCGGCTGGCCGCCTCGGGGGCACCGCCCGGCGGCGAGGATCCCGATCTGCTGCTCCGCCAGGCCCGGGCCTGACCGCGGCCCCGCCCCGACCCCGAGGGGGGCCCGGAATGCCGGCGCCGGGGCGCTCGGCTCATCACGTGGGCCGGTCCCGTGGGCCGGTCCCGTGGGCCGGTCCCTTCGGCCAGGCCCTTCGGCCACGGCGCTCGGGACGGGGGTGGGTCCAGTGGGGAAGCCGGTGCCCTGACCGCCGCCGGCCGGCCGGTCTCCCCGGCCCCGGGAGCCGGTGGCTGCGGGGCCCGGCCGCCGGGGCGGCCGATCCGGGGCCGGGTCCGGATAGGTTTGGAGCGTGCCCGGGGAGTGGGAGCGAGAGGACGACCGTCGCCCGGCCGACGGGGTGGGCCAGGTCGACTGGGACGCCGAATTGCAGCGTCTGCTCGAGGAGCACACCCGGGGGACCGGGGCCCCGGCACCGGTCGAGCCACCGGCCGGCCGGGCCGACCTCGTCGAGCCGGCGTGGCCCGAGGGGGACGACTGGGAGCCGTCGTCGGGCCGCCACAACCGGCCCCGGGTCGTCCGGATGGCCGCCGTGGTCGTGGCGGCCGCCCTCATCTTGGGATTGGTCGGTGGCACGGTCGGCATCTTCTTCCACCCCGGTCCGTTGCCCCCGCTGGCCACCCTGGTCACCTCGGTCAGCCCGGCCAGCACGCCGGGCACCGAGCAGGTGGCCTTCGCCGTGGAGAACGACGCCGACAGCCCGGTCACCCCGACGTGCACGGTCGAGGTCCTGCGGTCGGGGGCGGTGATCGGGACGACCACCACCAAGGCCGCCTCGGCCCTGGCCCCGGGGGCCGAGGACACCGGCAAGGTCGACGTCGCGGTGGCCGGGCCGGCCTTCGACGGCCAACCCAGCGACGCCCGGGTGGCCTGTAGCACCCCGTGACCGGCGTCCGGCCCGGGATCCGTTCTTGCCGGTGACCGATCGGCCATGCTTGGCTCGCCGGTTCGGGCACGGGCCGGTCGGGCCCGGGCGGTCCCGACGAGCTCAGAGGACGCCATGACGGCCACGCCAAGAGGACAAGCACGGTGGCCGGGCGGCCCGTCGACCGGCCCGGCCGATCACGGGACGGCCCTGCCGGCCGGAGCCGAAGGCGTGTTGCCGGCCCAGCTCATCCGTCGGGCCATCCGAGCCGGTTACGTGGACGCCGGCCGGTTCAAGATCCCCGACGAGAACGTCCAGCCGGCCAGCCTCGATCTGCGACTGGGTGAGCGGGCGGTGCGCATCCGCAGCAGCTTCCTCCCGGGCAAGGACACGGTGGAGGCCAAGCTGAAGGACCTGACGCTCGACGAAATCGACCTGCGGGGCGAGGGGGCGATGCTCGAGACCGGGCGGCCGTACCTGATCGAGCTGAAGGAGCGCCTGGACCTGCCCGAGGGCCTGCGGGGCAAGGCCAACCCCAAGAGCTCGACCGGACGGATCGACGTGTTCACCCGGGTGATCAGCGACCGCAGCGAGCGCTTCGACGAGGTGGCCTACGGGTATTCGGGGGCCCTCTACCTCGAGGTGGTGCCCCTGTCGTTCCCCATCCGGGTCGGCGAGGACCTCACCTTGAACCAGCTCCGCCTGTCGGTGGGCCGGCCGGGCCTGACCGACGCCGAGATCCGGGCCTCCCACGAGGCCGAGCCGCTGATCTTCCGGGGCGACGAGCCGGTGCCGGCCGACCGGCTGACCCTGGCCGACGGCCTGTTCCTCGGCCTCGACCTGCGAGGCGAGGAGGACGGCCGGGTCGGCTACTCGGCCCGGGCCAACGCCCCCCTTTTGGACCTGGCCCAGTCCGGGCGGATCGACCCCGAGGCCTTCTGGGACCCGGTGCGCCACGAGGAGGGGGACCGGCTGGTGCTCTCGCCCAACCGCTTCTACCTGCTGATGTCGTTGGAGGCGGTGAGCATCTCGCCCCGGCTGGCCGCCGAGATGACCGCCTACGACCCGACCAGCGGCGAGCTCCGGACCCACTACGCCGGGTTCTTCGACCCGGGGTTCGGCTACGACGGCGAGCGCCGGTTCCGGGGCTCCCGGGCCGCCCTGGAGGTCCGGGCGCACGACGTGCCGTTCATGATCGAGCACGGCCAAGCCGTCTGCAAGCTGACCTTCGAGCGCATGCTGGAGGAGCCCGAGACGCTGTACGGGCCGGCCATCGGCTCGAACTACCAGCGGCAGGTCGAGACGCTGAGCCGCCACTTCCGCCGGCCCGCCTGACCGGCCGACCATCGATGGTCGACCCCGGTCGGGCCGGCCCACTCGGCTCGTTCCGGACCCCGCTCGTCATTGCACTTAGGATGCAACTGCTTGTCCCCGAGGGGGCCGGGCGTGGGATGTTGACGGTGACGGAACGAGCCAAGAGGGGGCGTCGTGCGTCAGGGAGCTGGATCGCGCCCACCAGGGGCTCTGTGGGCCCGTCGGCGACCGGCCCCCCGGTCGGCCCGGAGGGCCACCCGGAGGGGGCTGGCCGGATTGGCCGCCCTGTCGGTGGTGGCGGTGGCCCTGGTGGTCGGCCCGGCACCGGCGGGGGCGGCCGGGACGGGGCTCGGACAGCCCCGGCCGGCGGTGGTGGCGGCCGACGTGGACCCGGTGACCGCCTCGGAGGTCATCGCCCGGGCCACCGGGTGGACGAACGTGGACGTCCCCTACAGCCAGACCACCTGGTACCAGGGGTACCGCACCGACTGCTCGGGGTTCGTCTCGATGACCTGGGCCCTGACCAGCGGGGGCCAGCCGCTCTCGCTGGTCACCCAGACCCTGCCCAACGTGGCCACCCAGATCCCCTTCAGCCAGCTCATGCCCGGGGACGCCCTCATCTTCAACAGCACCGCCGACCCCCAGAACGGGTCGCACGCCGAGCTGTTCGGAGGCTGGGTCAGCCCCAGCGAGCAGTACTTCTACGTCTACCAGGAGTCCGGTGGCGGGGCGACGGTGTCCATCGCCTCGTTCCCGCCGGCACCCCTCGACGGCACGTCGCAGTGGTACGCCTACCAGGACAATGACATGGCCGAGAACCTGCCGGCCATCCCGGCCGTGCCCCCGGTCGTCCCCTCGCCACCGTCGGCCCTGTGGCGGGGCGGCGCCACACCCACCTCGATCTCGGTCTCGTGGAACGCCGCCCCGTCGGCCACCCAGTACGACCTGTACCGCAACGGGACCCTGGTCGCCGTGACCTCGTCCACCTCGGCCACCGACACCGGGCTCAAGGTCTCGAGCACCTACCGCTACCAGGTGCTGGCGGTGAACGGCCGCGGGCCGTCCGCCCTCTCGGGCCCGCTGACCGCCTCGACCACGCCGGGGGCCGTCACCTTGGCCGCCCGGCCGGCCGGCGGGTACTGGGTGACCGGGTCCAACGGGGCCATCTACGGCTTCGGCGGGGCCCTGACCGACGGCTCCATGGCCGGCCGGCCGCTGGTCCGCCCGGTGGTCGGCATGGCCCCCACCGCCGACGACGACGGCTACTGGATGGTGGCCGCCGACGGCGGCATCTTCAGCTTCGGCGACGCCCGCTACTTCGGCTCCATGGGCGGCCATCCCCTCAACCAGCCCATCGTTGGCATGGCCGCCACCGCCGACGGCGACGGCTACTGGCTGGTGGCCGCCGACGGCGGCATCTTCAGCTTCGGCGACGCCCGCTACTTCGGCTCCATGGGCGGCCATCCCCTCAACGAGCCCATCGTCGGCATGGCCGCCACCGCCGACGGCGGCGGTTACTGGCTGGTGGCCGCTGACGGCGGCATCTTCAGCTTCGGCGACGCCCGCTTCTTCGGTTCGACCGGCGCCCTCCACCTCAACCAGCCGGTCGTCGGCATGGCCGCCACCGCCGACGGCGGCGGCTACTGGCTGGTGGCCGCCGACGGCGGCATCTTCAGCTTCGGCGACGCCACGTTCAACGGCTCCATGGGCGGCCGGCCCCTGACCCAGCCCATCGTCGGCATGGCCGCCACCGCCGACGGCGGCGGCTACTGGCTGGTGGCCGCCGACGGCGGGGTGTTCGACGAGGGCGACGCCGCCGACGACGGCTCGGCCCAGGGCCGGTTCTGAGCGACCGTCGACAGCCGGCCCGGCCCGGTGACGCCCGAGTCAGGGCACCGGGGAACGAGCGGCCGGGCGGGTAGGTTGGGCGGGGGGTCCGGGTCCGCCCGGTGCGGGCGCCACGGCGCGGACCCATGCCGGAGACAAGGGGGATGGGGCGATGCTCGACCTGGCCATTCGAGGTGCCGAGGTGGTCGACGGGACCGGGGGTCCCCGTCGGCGGGCCGACGTCGGGGTGCGCGACGGCCGGATCGTCTCGGTCGGGGAGGTCGGCGAGTCCCGGCGGACGGTCGAGGCCGACGGCTGCATTGTGGCCCCGGGCTTCTGCGACGTGCACACCCACTTCGACGCCCAGGTGTTCTGGGACGGGGCGCTCACCCCGTCGTCCCAGCACGGGGTGACCACCGTCATGGCCGGGAACTGCGGGTTCACCCTGGCGCCGATGGCCCCCGATGCCGCCGACTACCTGGTGCGGATGCTGGCCGTGGTGGAGGGGATGCCCCTCGACGCCCTGCGGGCCGGGGTCCCTCTGGACTGGGCCAGCACGGCCGACTACCTCGACCGCATCGAGGGCACGCTGGCCGTCAACTCGGGGTTCATGGTCGGCCACAGCGCCATGCGCCGGGTGGTCATGGGGCCGGCGGCCACCGAGCGGGCGGCCCGCCCCGAGGAGCTCGACACCATGGTCCGCCTGCTCCGTGACGGCCTGGAGGCCGGCGGGATGGGCTTCTCGTCGTCATGGGGTGTGGCCCACCGGGACGGGGACGGGGCGCCGGTGCCCTCCCGGTCGGCCCCGGTCGAGGAATTGCTGGCCCTCTCGGCGGTGTGCCGGGAGTTCGCCGGCACGTCGCTGGAGTTCCTCCCACCCCGGGTCGACACGTTCGACGAGGATCTGCGCGACCTGGTGACGGCGCTCTCCCGGGCCGCCGGCCGACCCCTCAACTGGAACGTCATGCGAGCCACCAGCGGCTCGACGGCGGCCAGCGCCAACCTGCTGGCCGCCGGGCAGTACGCCCGGGACCACGAGGCGGCCGTGGTGGCCCTGACCATGCCGATCCCGTCCCGGGCCCGGTTCTCGTTCGGGACGGGGTTCGTGCTCGACATCCTCCCCGACTGGGCCCCGGTGATGGCGCTGCCCCCGGCCGAGCGCCTGGCGGCACTCGGCCGGCCCGAGGTCCGGCGTCGGCTCCACGACGGGGCGGCCTCGGCCCCCGGGCCGTTGGGCGAGATCGCCCAGTGGGGGGCCCGGGTCATCAGCCAGACCTTCGATCCCGACCTCGCCGGCTACCAGGGCCGCCTGGTGGCCGACATCGCCCGGGAGGAGGGCAAGGACCCGCTGGACGCCCTCTTGGACATCGCCTGCGCCGACGGCCTGCGCACCACCTTCACCCGGGTCCAGCCCGAGCCCACCCGGGAGGACTGGGAGGCCGCGGTGGCCGTGTGGCGGGACCCGGGGGCGGTCATCGGCGCCTCGGACGCCGGGGCCCACCTCGACTTCACCGCCTACTTCGACTACCCGGTCTACGTGCTCGAGCACGCCGTCCGCCAGCACGGGGTGCTCGGGCTCGAAGAGGCGGTCCACCTGCTCACCGAGGTCCCGGCCCGCCTCTACGGGCTGGTCGACCGGGGCCGGATCGTCGAGGGGGGCTGGGCCGACCTGGTGGTGTTCGACGAGTCCACCGTCGGCCCGGGGACCCTCGAGACCCGCTTCGACCTCCCGGCCGGGGCCGGGCGCCTGTACGCCGAGCCCGAGGGCGTCCACCACGTGGTGGTGAACGGCGAGCCCATCGTTCTCGACGGCCGGCTCACCGGGGCCCGGCCGGGCCGGGTGCTCCGGTCGGGGCGCGACTCGCGCACCCCCGACCTGGGCTGAGCGCCCGGCCGGTCGTCGGGCGGTCAGCGGCTCGCGCCGGCCGGCCGGCCGGCCGCCGCTCAGATCCGTCGCCGGCCCGGTCCCCTTTCCCGCCCCCGACCCGGGCCGGGGGCCCCGGCCGGGGGGCTCAGGCCGGCTCGGGGCTCTGGTGCTCGAGCTGGGCCAGCCCGGCCAGCTCGGCCAGCTCCCGGTCCCGGCCGGGGTGGGCGTCGATCAGGATCCCCCCGACCAGGGCGCCGAGCAGCATCGCCCCGGTGGCCCAGGCGCTGGCCACGGCGAACCCGTGGACCGTGCCCTGGGCCACCGCGTCGGCGCTCGCGCCGTGGGTGGCCAGGTAGGCCGCGGTGGCGGTGGCGGCGATCGTGTTCAACAGGGCCGTCCCGATGGAGGCGCCGATCTGCTGGGACGTGTTGGTGGCGGCCGAGGTGGTGCCCACGTGCCGGGGCTCGGCCCGGGCGGTGGCCGTGCTGATGCAGGGCACCATGGCCAGGCCCAGTCCGAGACCGAGCAGGAGCTCGGTCGGCAGGATGTGGGTGACGTAGGAGGCTCCCGGGGTGAGCTGGGTCAGCAGGGCCACCCCGAGGGCGGCGACCAGCAGCCCGGGGACGACCAGCCACCGGGTCCGCAGGTGGGGCATGAGCCGGCTCGAGATCTGGGTCGCCGTCAACCCGTTCACGATCATCAGGGGCAAGAAGGCCACCCCGGTCTTGAGCGGGGAGAAGTGGTCGACGGTCTGGAGGAGGTAGGTCAGGAACAAGAAGGTCCCGAACATGCCCATCACGGCCAGCAGGATGGTCAGGAAGGACCCACCCCGGTTGCGGTCGGCCAGGACCCGCATGGGCAACAGCGGGTTGGCCACCCGGGTCTGGACCACGACGAACACGGCCAGCAGGACCACGGCCACGGCCAGGGGCACCAGCACCCGGGGCGAGCTCCAGCCCACCGTGCCGGCCTCGCCGAGCCCGTAGACCAGGGCCACCAGCCCGCCGCAGCCCAGCACGGCCCCGGGGACGTCGAGTCGCTGGCCCGGATGGCCGGACTGGGTCGGGATGACGGCGGCCCCGCCGATGGTCACGGCGGCGGCGATCGGCAGGTTGACGTAGAGGCACCACCGCCAGCTGAGGAACTCGGTGAGCAGGCCGCCCAGGATGAGACCGAAGGCCGCCCCGCCCAGGGCGATCGTGGCGTAGATCCCGAAGGCCCGTCCCCGCTCCCGGGCGTCGACGAAGGTGGTGGTCAACAAGAAGAGCACCGAGGGGGCCAGCAGCGCCCCGAACATCCCCTGCAGGGCCCGGGCGCCGATCAGCATGCCGGTGGTCTGGGAGGCACCGCCCAGGGCCGACGCCGCGGCGAACCCGATGACCCCGGCCAGCAGCGTCCGTTTGGGGCCGACCAGGTCGGCGATGCGCCCGCCCAGCAGGAGCAGGCCGCCGAAGCCCAGGGTGTAGGCGGTGACCACCCATTGGCGGTCGGCGTTCGAGAAGCCCAGGCCGTGCTGGGCCGACGGCAGGGCGATGATCATGATGGTCGAGTCGAGCACCACCATCAGCTGGGCCGAGGCGATGATGACCAGGATCCACCAGTGGGCCCGGGTGGGGCCGCTGGCCGCGCGCGCTGGCGTGCTCACGATGTCGAGACCCGCCACCAGGTCACCTTACCGGCCCGGCAACGAGCCTCCGCCGGCCCGGCGGCCCCCCTGGCCCGGGCGCCCGACACCGTGACGCCCGGGTCAGCGCGTCGTTCTCCGGACGCCGGGCCGGGCCCGGGGGTACCGTGAGTCGACGTCCCGGCCGGTCGGACGGGGTCGGTGTGGAGGTGCTCGTGGTGTCACCGTCGGACCGAGACGCCGGCCTGCGCCAGCAGGTCGTGGGCACGTACCGGCTGCTCTACGCCGAGAACTACGCCGAGGACGGTGAGATCCTCCGGGGATTCGGCGACCACCCCCGGGGGTTCATGGTGTACACGGCCGACGGCGTGACGATCTGTCTGCTCATGAAGCCGGGCCGCACCCCTTTCGCCAGCCCGGACCTGGGCGGGGGCACGGCCGAGGAGAAGGCCATGGCCTACGACACCTCGGCCTCCCACGCCGGCACCTGGGAGGTGGTGGGCGGCCAGATCATCCACCACCTGACGGCCAACACCTATCCGAACTGGACCGATACCCACCAGGCGCGGGACTTCGAGGTCAGTGCCACCCATCTGACCCTGTGGGTGCCGGCCATGCTGGCCGGGGGCAAGCTGCGCCAGGGGGCGACCTACTGGGAGCGGATCGAGAGCCACACCGACGTACCGCTGTCGCCCCGGTTCGGCGATCTGCGGGCCCCCGCCGCAGACCGGTCCTCGTGACCCGGGCCCGGCCGAGCGGCCCGGCCTACGGGCCCGGGGGCCCGCCCTGCTCCCGGAGGAAGCGCTCGAGCTCCTCGGCCAGGGTGTCGCCGGCCTGCTCGTCGTCCAGCTCGACCGAGAGCTGGGTCTCATCGGCCCGTCGCTCGAGCTGGCGCACGTACCCGGCGATGTCGTCGTCGGCCGCCACCACCTCGCTGACCTGGCGCTCGTAGGCGGCCGAGGCGATCTCGAGCTCGGTGGTCGGCACGTGGACGTCGAGGATGTCGCTGACCCGCTCGATGATGGCCAGGGTGGCCTTGGGCGAGGGGGCGTTCGGCACGTAGTGGGGCACCTGGGCCATCAACGAGGCCACCGGGACGTCCAACTGGGCGAAGGCGTCCTGGAGGACGCCGACGATGCCG
>Ga0181519_10002387_pt1 | contig 16055 bp, 11 predicted proteins | sample PEATcosm2014_Bin_26_FD_121102 | JGI IMG/M metagenome (GOLD analysis project Ga0181519, IMG submission 121102) | Peatland microbial communities from MTU Mesocosm Facility, Houghton, MI, USA - PEATcosm2014_Bin02_10_metaG | ecosystem: Environmental > Terrestrial > Soil > Wetlands > Peat | place...
ACCGCGCTGGCCGCCGCGCCCGCCCTCGTTGTTGGCTTATCCGGTCGCGACCTGCCGCCCGAGTTCATCAAATGCATGCGCATCTCGCGTTTCTGCACGACTTATCCAATGACACCGTTCGGACAGGTGGCTGGGCGAGGAGAGGATTCTCTGCTGAATCGCAGCAAGGGAATCCTATGGTCGAGGTCGAACCTATGGCAACCAGCACGCCAGAAGCACACGCCGGCTTCAAGGAGGATGTGAAAGAAGCCCCGCCCAAGGGTGAGCAGGCGCTTACACCAACGCAAACGAACGCCAGGTTCCGGGTGGAGCCGTTCGGCCCGGGAGCGGCGAGGATGGGCGCACTGCCGCTGCTGACAGCGCCGGGCACCGCGCCGCTGCGGTGCCCGGCTTGCCACTCCGAGCGGGCGTGGGGCTGAAGACCTCCAAGAGGGTGAGTTCGGCTCTGCCTTTCAGTTCGTCTGGACCGCGATACTCGTAGAGCCGTGCGAAGCGCCGCCGGCGTCGAGGAAGCGCAGGAAGACGCGAGCCGTCCCCGGGGCAAAGGCGATCGGTGCGCTCGCCGTAAGGAAGACCGAGTAGGTTCGGGCGCCGTTCTGCTGGTAGCTCGCTTGGAAGCTCGCGGCCGGTGCGGCAAGACAAGCACCGGTGGACGGGTTCGTCGCGCAGGCGAAGGCGGCCAGCGGCAAGCTTGCCGATCCGGTATCGACCGCGACCGTCATCGTTCCCGCCGTGCCGGCATCGATGGAGGCCACGGCAAAAGCGGCGCTGCCGTGGCTTGAGAACGGCACCGTGACGATGCCGTTGCCGCTGGCCGTCGCGGCGATGGCGATGATGTCGGGGATCGGTGCCGCCGCGAACAGGAGATCGACGGTATTGACACCGATTGCGCTCGGCGCCGACGCGCTGCCGGCGCAGCTGAACACCAGCGGCAGTCCGGTCACGCTAAACGCGGATTTCGACTGGAAGCTGAGCAGAAAGTTCTGCGAGCCATTGGCCGGGATCGTCGTCGGCGAATTCGCCGCGCCGATCAGAATATTGCTCGAATTCGTCGTCTGGTACGCCAGCGAGAGGCCGGACGGCGCGCCGCCGGATAGGCCGATCTGACAGCCGCTCAGGCTGCTGCTGCCGGGGTTCACCATCACCGCGAACACGGTCGCCGGTGTGCCGATCTCCACGGAACGCGAGCCAGGCAGGATTGCCGCGGCGATCGAGGCGGCCGGGGCCGTCCCGCTCCAGTTTGCGACCAGATTGGCGGCATTCACCGTGCCGATGCCGCTCGGAAAATCCCAGCCGGGGCCGGCGGCATAGGCTGTGTCGTCGGCCGTGTCTGAGACGGAGAGGACGCCGAAGCTGCCGGACGGGTCGAAACAGCTGTTCGGCGGGGTGCAGGGCTGAGCGTCATTGTTGAGCGTCACGTCGTTGAACACGCAGGCGCTGCTGACCGACGACCCGAGATTGGCGTTGCAGCCGGTATTGCCGGACGCGCCGAACTCCGCCGCGGCCAGGCGATAATAGACGGGATTAGGGTTGCCTTGTCTGGCGCCGGTCTTCTGGTTCACCAGCGCCTGGATGCCGGCGAGGATCGGCGTCGCGAAAGAGGTACCGCCGCCGCCGGGCGGCCAGTCGGCGGGGTTGGTGTCGCAAGTGCCGCCGCCATTATTCGAATCCGAGAAGCAAAGCAAATAGTAGTGCCCCCAGATGCCGTCGCCGGCAAACATCGAAACGTCCGGTATGTCGCGCACGCCGTCGGCCGGATTACCGAAAAGACCGGCCTGCCAACTCGGCTTGGCATTGCCGCGGCAGCTGCCGCTGACGACGCCCATGGCGGTGGGAGCGCCGGTGAAGCAGCCGCTGGGCCCGCCTTCGCCGCCACCCAGCGCCAAGAAAGATTTGCCGGCACTGCTGTTGCAAAAGCCGTCGGCGCCGAAGACCGTGGCCGAGCCGCTGACGGTCTCCGCCAGGAGCGTGCTGGCGCAACTGTCGTTCCAGGCCATTTCCGGCACATAGGATTTGGCGCTCGCAAAGACCGTGTTCGAGGTCGCATTCCAGAACTGGGTGTTCGTGCCGGAAAACGTGTCGGAGAAATCCGTGCCGCCGACGGCAACGTTGAATTCGGTTGCCGCCCAGGCATTGATGCCGATGCCGAATGTCGTGCCGTTGCCCGCCGCGGCGCAATCGGTTGGGCCGAAATCGCCGGTCGCGACGAACACGGAGATGCCCTCGGCGACGGCCTGCTGGTACAAGCTGTTGAATGCTGCATTGAAGGCCGCGCCGTTCTCCGCCTCGCAATTGCCGAAGCTGATGCTGATGATGGGCGGCGGGCTATCGGAATTGACGAGATTCTGGCCAGCTACGAACGTACCGGGCAAGGTCTGGGTATTGTCGCAAGCTGCGAGCATGATCGTGGCGCCGGGGGCAGCGGCGCTCGCCCACTCGACGTCCACCGTCGTTTCGACATCGTCGCCATCCGCGTTCACACCCGGGTCGTTGCAATTATTGGCGCCGCTTGCCGGTCCGGGATGGACCGTGACCAGGTTGCCGGTGGGAAAGCTTGTAGCGAGACCGAAGGCCTGGCGGAAATTCGCGAAATCGCTCTCGGCGAAAAGATCGGAATCTTCCAGCACTGCGATGGTCTGGCCCTGGCCGGTTATGCCTGATTGATAGACCGGAATGATGTTGTAGATCGTCTGCAGGTCGCCGGGCGCCATGGCGTAGCAGGGGCCGTTGCAGCCCGTCGTCGTGAATCCAGGCCCGCGCGCGAGCTTGCGCTCGGGCCGGAAATCGTTCAGCGAGGTCACCCCCGCGACGGCCGGCGCCAGAGCCTCGGGAATCGCCGGATCTGCCGTATTGGCAATGTGACGTTGGCCGCCGACCTGGAGCCAGTGAATCTCGGTATGGAACGCGGAAGTCACTTGTCCGACCGTGCCGGAAAAGTCGATGGTCATGCGGCTGGGTGTCACTGACTCGACGGTGAAGCCATGGCTGGCGAGCCAGGCTTCGAGCGTCGCGAGATCCGCCGCGTCGGTGCCGAAGCGAGTGCCGAACGAAGCAGCGGTCAGCCAATTGTGATAATTCGGCGAAGCCGGGTCTTCGAGGCTCGCGACGAAGTCGTCGACGCTCTGCTCCTGCTCCGGCGACCTGCGCAACTGCAGCTGCATATGGGCGAGCGGGAAACCCGCGGGCAGCGCGCCGAGATCGGTCGCCGTCCGCACTTCGGGCCGGGTGTTGCCGGCGAGCGCGACCAGCTTGCTCTCGTCGATCTTGCTGGTGATTTGTGGCGCCGCCGACGCCGTTGCGACGGTGAGGCCGACCAGTACCGTGACGGCCCAAGTCAGCGCGCTGCATCCAAAGGAATTCAACCGCATGCGTTCCCCCATTCATCGAGATCGCGGGGCATATGCCCGGCGCATCGATGCGATCGTCGCGAAGGTCCCGCTGTCTCCAGGCGCTCCCAACATGCGACCAAAGACAAAGCCCCCAATCCGACGGAAATGACAATGCCAAGGTTCTATTTCGGCCAAGGTTCTATTTCGGCCAGGGTTCTATTTCGGCCAAGGTCCCGAACGGCTGAGGTTGGGCACGGCGGCCATCGCCGCAGCGTCCGTTGATCCTTCTCCATGTGACAGCACTATCGATGGATCACGGAGTCGGTAGACCGAGGAAAAATATAGCAGGCGACGATTTCGACCGAGTTTCCGGCGCCGCCGTTTTGCGTAACATCTCATTTCAGCGCGACTCCCCAGGATTTCACGCTGCCGTGGATCCGGTGACCCGGGCAATGGCGCCGTTCCAGCCGGTCAACACCCGGCGTGAAATCAGCCAAACGATCGCCGTAATGCTCATGAGAATTCGGCGGACATGGGCAGAAATCGTGCTATTTCTGGAATTCGTTGAGAGATGAGCGGCAATAACCGCTGAAGAATATTTCACGAATCGGATCGGCGTATGGTGTTGACCAGCAGAGCGGCCTCGACAGCGTCGACCAATTCCCCGGCCCCCGTGGGCGTCTCCAGAATCGTAATGCCGGTCCGTGCCGCCTCTGCCGTGCTCGCCGGATGGGTCTTGCCGGCGAGAATGATCACCGGCGGCGAGCCGTCAAGGCAACGGAGATCACGGACGACATCGAGGCCGAGTGCGCTCGTTGCCTGGAATATGACGAGGATGCGCGTCTCGTTCGCAGAACGCCGTTCCTTCGGACATTCCGATGCGCAAGCGTAGCTGGTTACGGCAAGCCCAAAGGTTTCAAGCAGGAATACGAGCGAATCCCGCAGGGCCGCGTCCGCGGCGATGACAAGTGCTGCGCCCTCCGGATTCTCCGACATGCAATCGACTCCGGTGATGCAACGATGCGTCGCAGGAACACATTTGAGGGCCGCCTGCCGGTGCAAACCTTGATCCAGATCAATGGAGGCAAAACGGACCGCATGCGAGCGAGTGCAGCATGTCGGCAGATCCGCTGCCGAACCGCCATCATAGAGTCCTGGCGTGCCGGCGCCGAAATGCTACATCGACTCTTGGTGCTGTCAGAACGGGCGCAGATGCATCTGAAAGTGGAGCCCTCGTATCGGGAACCAGCCGATGTGTACGCCGGAGCAATGGCGACCCTGACGAATATCCGCAGTTCACTCCGGCATCAAATGACGAGATTGGAGCGGATCCTTCGAAGCACATAAGACATGGCTGAATGCCGCCGTGTCGATCGAGAAGTCCTCAGCTACATCCGGATGCAGGGTATTTGGGGCGCAGCCCAGGCAACTCAGGCGAGGTCGCGGAGTCGCTTTGCCGCAATGCTGGCACGCGCGGCCCCCGACTGCGCATTTTCGATGGCGCTCCGGATCTTGTCCAAATCAATCGGGTCGGAACGGTCGACGAGACGACGGCAGGCCTCAAGATAGACGGCTGTCGCGGTCAGAGCGTCGATCAACTCGCTGCTGATCGGTGCGACGACCGCGCGGTTGTCGGCCCTGGCCGCAGTATCCGGCAGGTCTCGCTCGCGCGCGCGCAGTGCGTCTCCCTCAGAGAGCGGCGAACGGGTCACGCTCAATGTCAATGGGTCATTTGGCAAGAGCGTCACCTCCGGGATCACCTGGCGCATCGGCGTATCGATGCCTCGCATATTCAACGGGGACAGCGGTCGGGGAGCCGTCGGAAGATTTCATGGTTCTCACTCGCTTCGACGGGCAGGTGCAGCTAATAGAAATTTACCGCCAAGTCGTATCCATTAAATAGCTTCGGGTTTCCCCTAGGTACCTCTACCTAGATCCGCCGGCTCACCGGATTCATCCGGAACTCTCCCGATCGGACAATTGCAGCTGACGCCCGCGCCGGTGGTTCGGCGGCGACTGGGCAGCCCCGCCGGACTACTCGTCGGCCAAAGAGAGTGAGACCATAGCTCCGCAGCAGTGCCGGCAATCTCTCATTGCCTCCAACGATCAAAAGGGTCGACGATCGAGCGTGACGAGTTCCCGCCAGGGTCAAAGCTATTGGTAAGAGATATGAGCCCTCCGGCAGAGAGCCGAACCATCGACAACAATGGACGGCGACAGCGCCCGCGGACACGAGAGCGGGCGGGCGACATTCCGGTCGTCGCCCTCGGCGCATCGGCGGGCGGGCTGGAACCGATCGGACGGTTTCTCGAGGCAATGCCGATCGGCAGCAACTTGGCCTTCATCGTCATCCAGCACCTCGATCCAAACAGCAGGAGCCTCCTGCCGGAACTGCTGACCAAGCACACCGCGATGCGCGTGCGGCCGGCCGAAGACGGGCTGGTGCTGATGCCGAACGAGGTCTATGTCATCCCGCCCGGCGTCTATCTCTCGATCGCTGCCGGCATGCTCCACTCCTCGGCGGCACAAGCGGGCCGCGGCGCGCGCATGCCGATCGACGTGCTGTTGCATTCGCTTGCGGCCGAACGCGGCAACCGTGGCATCGGCGTCGTCCTGTCAGGCACCGGCACCGACGGGGCCGAGGGCTTGAAAGCCTTGAAGGCAGCCGGCGGCCTCACCTTGGTCCAGGAGCCGAGCGAGGCGCAGCAGGACGGGATGCCCCGTTATGCGATCCTCACCGCCCATCCGGATCATGTCCTACCGGTCCGGGAGATGCCGGCCGCCATCACGCGCTACGTCGCACATGACTATGCCAAGAACCCGCAGGCGCCGTCTGATCGGCTGGAAGCAGGTGCTCCCGAGCCGCCGGAGCTGGGGGCGGCGGTCGAAATACTGAAATCGAGCACCGGGCAGAGCTTAGAGCGCTACAAGCCGGGAACTCTGGAACGCCGTATCGAACGGCGCATGGCGCTTCATGGCATCGCAGCCTGGCCCGATTATCTCGAGCTGCTGCGCCGGAGCCCGGCCGAAGCGAAGGCGCTGTCGAAGGATCTGCTGATCAACGTCACCACGTTCTTTCGCGATCCGGAGGCATTCGCCGTCCTCAAGGAGACTGTGCTGCCGCGTTTGCTCGACAGCCATCCCGACCATCTGCCGGTGCGGATCTGGGTAGCCGGCTGCAGTACCGGTGAAGAGGTCTACTCGCTCGGCATGTTGATCCTGGAACAAATTGCCGTGGCCGGAAGAAACCTGGTCTTGCAGATATTTGCCACCGACATCGACGACGAGGCTCTGCAGATCGCCCGTGCAGGGGTCTATCCGGAGACGGCACAGGCCCTGATCTCGGCACAGCGCCTGGAGCGCTTCTTCGTGCGGGAGGACGGGCGGATCAAAATCGCCAAGGAATTGCGCGACGCCGTGATCTTCAGCCGTCACAATCTGCTGACCGACCCGCCATTCTCGAGGCTGGACCTCGTGTCCTGCCGCAACCTGCTGATCTACCTGAAGCCGGAGGCGCAGCGCCGGGCATTGGCGCTGTTCCACTTTGCACTGTCTACGGATGGCGTGTTGTTCCTGGGCTCGGCCGAATCGGTCGTCGCTGCGACCGCCCTGTTCGAGCCGATCGATGAGAAGCGCCGAATCTATCGGCGCCTCGGCCGTGGGCAAGCGGCGCGCGCCGCGATGCCGTTGCTCGCCCGCGGCGACATTGCCGACAGCAGGATTTCGATCCTCCGCCCGGCCCCGCCGCGATCGCCGGCGCTGCCCGATCTCGTGCAGCGCACGATGCTGGACGCCTATGCGCCGGCCGCCGTCGTGACCAATCGAGAGTTCATGCCGCTCTATTATGTCGGCGCCACCAGCCGCTATCTAGAGATAGCCGCCGGCGAGCCCGACCAAGACGTGCTTGCGATGGCGCGGGAGGGGTTGCGGGCGAAGCTGCGCGAAACGATCCGGCGTGCGTTTCAGGGCAAGCGGCGGTCGGTCGCGCATGGCGTGGGGTTCAAGCGCGACGGCAAGACGGCGAGGGTGACGATCGAGGTGCTGCCTTTGGCCGATGAGCATGACGATCTCGTGCTCGTCAGCTTCATCGACGAGCCGCTCCGGCCGGAGGACGATGCACGCCGGGTCGCCGACAAGGCCGGCGCTCATTCGGAGCTGGCGCAGCTCCGACAGCAACTCAGCGACAACCGAAGAGAGCTCAATCGGACGATCCTCGATCTCAAGCGCGCCAACGAGGCGCTGAAGACGAATAACGAAGACGCGATGTTGCTCAATGAGGAGTTCCTCTCGACCAATGAAGAGCTGGAATCCTCCAAGGAAGAGCTGCAATCGCTGAACGAGGAGCTGACTACGCTCAACATTCAGCTGCGGCAGTCGCTCGAGCAGCAGCAACAGGCATCGACCGATCTGTCGAATCTGCTGAATAGTTCCCCTGTCGCCACGATCCTTTTGGACGCTCAACTCTGTATCAAGCTGTTCAATCCCCGAATGCGGGCGCTCTTCTCGCTTATCGATGCCGATATCGGGCGTCCGCTGGCCGATCTCCTGCCGAAATTTGCCGATCCGCAGCTGCTCGCCGATGTCACGGCGGCGCGGTCGACGGGAGACTCTCACGAGCGTGAAATCCGCGCCGAGTCGGGCGCCTGGTATTTGCGTTCGGCCTTGCCTTACCGCACGGAGACCGGCGCGGTGCAGGGCGCGGTCGTGACCTTTGCCGATGTCTCGCAGTTGAAGCGGGCGGAATTGGACGGTGCCGCTGCGCGCGCCTATGCCGAAACCATCGTCGATACCGTCCGCGAGCCCCTGATCGTGTTGAATTCGGAACTCGCCGTCGTATCGGCGAATACGGCGTTCCAGAGCGCATTCGATCTGACGGCGGAGCAGGTCGTGGGCAAGGCGCTCAGCGCACTCCCGCAGCGGGGAATCCTCGCCCGCCCACAACTATTCGGGCTGCTCGCCGAGGTGAGGACATCGGAGCAGCGTGCAGACCCCGTCGAGCTCGAAATCGACGAGCCGGAAAGCGGCCACCGGATCTGGCGGGTAAATGCGCGATTGTTCCGGCTGCCATCGGCGGAGCGACCCATGATCCTCTTGGCGCTCGACGACGTCACGGATGAGCAGCTCATCGCACGTGGGCAACTGCAGCTCATGATCGACGCCCTGCCGGGTGCGTTCCTGGCGGTCGACAACCAACGCTGCATCCGCAGCGTCAGCGGCCAGGTCGGGCCGCTCTTCGGATACCGCCCCGAGGAGTTGATCGGGCGGTCGATCGACATACTGGTCCCGCCGGAGCTGCGCGACCGGCACTCCGAGATGCACGCGACCTTCGTGGCGAAGCCGGATAGACGACCGATGGGTAGCGGGCTCGATATCTGCGGTATCACCAAGGAAGGCGAAAGAATTCCGTTGGATATCGGCTTGAGTCCAGTTCCCACGGCCAGCGGCCCCCTCATTGTCACCGCCGTGCACGATCTGCGCCCGCAGAAACTGGCCGAAGAGCAACTGCGGGCGGCAAAGGCCCAGGCCGATCGCGCCAATCAGGCGAAGTCGCGCTTTCTCGCGGCCGCGAGCCACGACCTTCGCCAACCCTTGCAGACGATCCGGCTGTTCCACGGCGTGTTGGAGAAGCGGATCGTCGATCCGGAGGTTCGGACCGTGCTCGGCGGGCTCGACGATACCGTCACAACCATGGCCGAACTGCTCGACACGCTGCTGGACGTCGACCAGATCGAGCGGGGAGCGATCGAGCCGGAAATCACCGAGTTCGCCGTCGGCGCCGTGCTGTCGCGCAAGACCGCCGAGTTCGCTCCGCAAGCGGCGGCCAAAGGACTCATGCTGCGGGTCGTTCCCTGTTCCGTGACGATCCGCAGTGACCGGCACTTGCTGGAGCGGCTGATCGGAAATCTGCTGTCGAATGCGGTGAAATACACCGAACGCGGCAAGATTCTGCTGGGCTGCCGGCGGCGCGGCGGCGTGCTGCGGATCGAAGTCTGGGATACCGGCATCGGCATTCCGCAGGACCGGTTGCCCGAAGTCTTCGACGAGTTCTATCGGGTCGACCACGCCGACAGCAGCAAGCTGGGATTGGGGCTGGGATTGTACATTGTGCGACGCCTTGCCCTGCTGCTTGGGCACAAGGTTGAAGTCCGCTCCACCGCCGGCAAAGGTACTGTGTTTGCCCTGATCGTGCCGATCGCCGAAATCCCGGCGTCTCAGGCGGCCCGCCGGCCGCTCGAAGACACGTCAAGGCCGACGATCCTCCTGGTCGAAGACAATGTCGGGCAGCTCGAAGCACTGCGCGGGCTGCTGGAGATCGAAGGATTTCGCGTCACATCGGCGCGAACTGGCGCCGAAGCCCTCGAACGGCTGCGGGGATCCGCCGCCATCGTTCCCGATCTCGTCGTCGCCGATAACACGCTCCCCGGCGAGATGACGGGGCTGCAGGTCATCGAGCATGTGCGATCGCATTTCGGCGCCGGGCGGCCCGCCCTGATCGTCAGCGGCGACAATTCGCTCGCCGCGAAGAAGGCGTTCAAGGCCAGCGGCGTCATGTTCATCAACAAGCCGGTGAAGGCGGCGACATTGCTGTCGGCGGTCGCTGCCCTGCTGAGGATTTCGAATCCCTTGTGGCCCGAAACCGGACAACGGAGGCCGGGCGCCGCCGTACCGGTGCCGGCAAGAGCCGGTTTCGATGTGGCGGTCATCGACGATGACCCCAACGTGCGCGATGCCCTGGCGATGCTCCTCGAGTCCGACGGTTTCGCGGTGGCGAGCTATCCATCCGCCGAGGCTTTTTTCGCCGATGCTGGACGTGGCCGATTCCGCTGCCTCCTGGTGGACCTCCGGCTCACGGGCATGGACGGCTTTGCCGTGCAGAAGCGACTCAAGTCGGAACAGCCGGAGCTGCCCGTCATCTTCGTGACCGGCAGCGGCGATCTGCCGATGGCCGTGAAAGCGATGCGCGAGGGGGCGGCGGACTTTCTGCAGAAACCGGTGCGCCGCGCGGCGCTGCAGGAAAGCCTCGCGCGCGTGATGGAAGCAGGCCGGCAAGACGCCGATCACCGCGCCTTGCGCGAGGAAATTGCGGCCCGCCGCGCCACGCTGACCGAGCGGGAACGGCAGGTGATGGATCGTATGCTGGCCGGCGAAGCGACGAAGAACGTCGCGGCCGATCTCGGGATCAGCGAACGGACGGCGGAGCACCACCGTCAGAGCGTGATGCGGAAGATGGCGGCGAAATCCCTGGCTATGCTGATCCGGATGGTCGGCTAAGCAGCGTCGCGTGGCTAAAGCCACGTCGAATTTGCTCGTAAACGAGAAAATTCAAGCGGCTAAGACTCTTGATATGTAAGCAGGCTTGGGAAAGCCTGCTTGGCGACCGCTCTGCCGGATCGTTTCTCTCCAGATCACGTATTTGCAATGCCGGGCAGCCGCGCTCCCGATACTCGGTCGCGCTCAGCCGGCCCGGCCGATTTCGGATGCGGCCGGGACCTCGACCAAGCGGCCGCTGCGGACGTCATAGATGTAGCCGAAGATCGGGATGGATTTCGGGACGAGCGGATGACGGCGGATGCGCGCGACATCTTCCGCGACACTGCCCTCGCGATGCGCGATCGTGTGCCACTTGATGAAATGGCCCTCTCCGGCGCCGGGTCCGGCGCCGACATCGTGCCAGCCGTGCTCGTCGATCAGGGCGGTCTCCAGGCTCTGGTCGAGCAGCCCGGCAATCACGTCGTCGGTGAACAGCTCCATGCCGCAATCCGTGTGATGAACGACGAACCATTCCTTCGTGCCGAGCAGCTTGTAGGAAATTACCAGCGACCGGATTGCGTCGTCCGTAGCCCGGCCGCCGGCATTGCGGATGACATGCGCATCACCCTCGGCGAGGCCGGCATATTTCGCGGGATCGAGCCGCGCATCCATGCAGGTGAGAATGGCGAAGCGCCGCCCCGGCGGCAGCGGCAGCTTCGCCTTGTCGCCGAAATCGGCGGCATAGGCCGCATTGGCCGCCAGCACCTCGTCCCGAACCTGACCCATGACGATGTCTCCCCTTTGATCTGCAAGAACTACCGTCCGGGCCAGCTCGCCCGGACGGCTGAAGCGGTGTGCCGGGATCGACGCCGGCAGCGCCGATCATCCATCATCGCGGCGATCCGTGAGTCGTGACGGGACGACAGAAGCCTCTTTCCCCACGGCGCGCCCGATTGCTCAGGCGCGATCGGTCGCCAGCCGGTGGACCGCGCGCTCGGCGTCACGGATCGTCTTGAACAATCGGCCCTCGAACCGGCCGAAATGCGGGGATGCGGCAAAGAAACGGAAGCCCGAGCGCTCGCGGATGACAATCCCGGCGCTGGTTTCGGCGGCTTCGATGACAAAGGCGGCGGACATGGCAAATCTCCTCCGGCCCGGCCTTTGAAAGGACCGGCCCGTCGTTCTTCGGGAATGGAAAGACGACGCGGATCAGCGACAGGCCGGCTGGCCTGAGGATCCTGCGGAAGAGCGGCAACAGCGATGGGGCATGGTCGAACTCCTGGGCGACGAACGGGCCCACGGGGTTCACCCCGTGGCGCTTTAGCGTTTGGTGTCGCGGCGCAAGCTGCCCTTCAAATTCCCGCGGTCTTCCTGAGGAAAGCGAAACGACCGTAACCGAAAGTCCGGGAATGGTCAATATGATATTCACACGGTCAATATATCAGCGAGACCGCGCCGGATTAGAAGGTCTCGAGCCACGGCCTGAGTTCGACTTCCCAGGTCCAGGCGCTGCGCTCCTGCCTCAGTATATCGAGATAGGTCCGGGCGATGGCGTCGGGATCGAGCAGGGAGTCCGGCCTGTCCGGTGCTTCGACTCGGCTGGGCGTGCGGATCGCCCCGTCGATGACGAAATGCGCGACGTGAATGCCTTGCGGGGCGAGTTCGCGCGCCAGGCTTTGCGCCAGGCCGCGCAGCGCGAACTTGCCCATCGCGAAGGGCGCCGACTGCGCATAGCCCTTGACGCTGGCCGAGGCGCCGGTGAACAGGATCGCGCCGCTGCGTTTCGGCAGCAGGCGGCGCGCGGCCTGCTGCGCCACCAGGAAGCCGCCGAAAGCGCTCACGGCGAGACTGCGCTGGACCTCGGCCGGAACCAGATCGGCGACCGGGCCGCGGGTTCGGCCGCTGGCGTTGTAGACCACGATGTCTGGACTCCCGATGGCGGCTTCGACCGCGTCGAAGAGGCTCGCCACCTGATCCGGGTCCGCGGCATCGCAGGCGAACGCGTGTGCGCCGGTTTCGGCGGACAGGGCGGCGAGTTTTCCGGTATCGCGCGATGCAACCGCGACCCGCAGGCCGTCGCGGGCGAAGAGTCGGGCAAGGGAGGCGCTGAGGCCATGCCCGGCACCCACGATCAACGCCGATTCATATCGAGGTGATGCCATAGAACCTTCTCCATTGGATGTGCCGCCGGCGAAGCACGGATCGCGCCTTGGCCGGAACCATGCGCAGCGCCGCCGACCGGCAAACTTGAATATAGGGTCGCGGATGCAGCGATGGGATGCGAAGCGATAAATAAACATTTCTGATATGTGTTTTAACATTGTCACGTATTTTTATTTTGTAGAATTATAGAAATCCCCGATCGCGCATTTGCCGAGAAATCGACCGGCCAATGCGCGAGCTGCGGATCATGCTGAAGGAGATTTCATCGTGCCGCTCGATGCCATCCTATCTGCCAAGACCGTCACCGCTACGCTTCACTACACCAAACGCGGTCCCGAGAGGCCGACCCGCTATGTCGGCGCGCCGCCGCCGGGTGTGCCGGCCTGGACCGGCATCGATGATCCCCAGGAGGTGAGGATCGAGGACGTGCGCGGCCGGGAAGCCGAATTCACGCTCGACCGCAACGGCTTCGCCTTCGTCAAGGCGCCGACCGAAATCCGCGATTTCTATGCGGTGGAGGACGTGCGGCGCATCTATTATCCGGAAATCGAGCGTCTGCTCGGCGACCGGCTCGGCGCTTCGCGCGTATTCGTCTTCGACCACCAGTTGCGCAATGGCGGCGACCCGAGCCAGGCGCAACCCTCGCGCCGCGTGCATAACGATCACACTGTCAATTCGGCGCCGCGCCGGGTGCGCGATCATCTGGGCTCAGAAGCCGGCGAGCTGCTGCAGCATCGCTTCGGCATCGTCAATGTCTGGCGCCCGGTGCGCGGACCCGTTCTCGATTCGCCGCTGGCCCTGTGCGACGCCCGGAGCTTCACCGACGACGATCTGATCGCGAGCGACCTGATCTATCCGCATCTGCGCGGCGAGACCTCGTCGGTCGCATACCGGCCCGAGCATCGCTGGTACTATCTCTCGGAAATGCAGACGGACGAGGTGGCGCTGATCCGCGTCCATGATTCCGCCGCTGACGGTCGCGCGCGGCTGTCCTTCCACACCTCGTTCGAAAATCGGCTGGCCCCCGATGCCCCGCCGCGGGAGAGTATCGAAGTCCGGGCGCTGGTGTTCTTTCCGCCCGGCGCCTGACGCATCGGAGCCGCGAGCGCCCGTCTGCACGGCTTGCAGGCGCGCTCGCGGCGAGCGCGGCCGCACCCCGGCTCCGGCTGCTGTGCTACGATCCGGTTGCAGCTGGGGCGGTCAATATTCTCCGGCAGTCCGGCAGGCGCGGACGACCGGTCACCAATCGATAAGGGGGAGAGAGAATTTCATGGGTGAATATCGCATCTTGGGCCGGACGGATCTGCAGGTGTCGGCGATTGCTCTGGGCACGATGACCTGGGGCGAACAGAACTCCGAGAGCGAGGGCCATGCCCAGCTCGATTATGCGACGGAGCGCGGCATCAATTTCATCGACACCGCCGAGACCTATTCGGTCCCGCCGCGTGCGGAGACTCAGGGCTCGACCGAGCGGATCATCGGCACCTGGCTGAAGCAGCGCGGCAATCGCGACAAGGTCATTCTCGCCACCAAGGTCTCCGGACCCAGCGACAGCACCTATCTGCGGCCGAATGGCGAAAAGCCGGCACTGACCCGCAAGCAGATCAACCTCGCGATCGACGGTTCGCTGCGCCGGCTGCAGACGGATTATGTCGACCTCTATCAGGTGCATTGGCCCGACCGGGCGCTGCCGCTGTTCGGAGCGAGCGGCACGACCTGGTCCGGGCGCGGCACCGCCGACGCCGAGAATCCGATCGAGGAAACCCTGGCCGCGCTCTGGGATCTGGTGAAGGCGGGCAAAATCCGCCATATCGGCCTGTCGAACGAGACAGCCTGGGGCACGATGCGGTTTCTGCGCGCCGCCGAGCAGGGCTTCGGTGCCCGGGTCGTGTCGATCCAGAACGCCTATAGCTTGCTGAATCGCACCTTCGAGATCGGACTGGCAGAAATTGCGGTGCGCGAGCAGGTCGGGCTGCTCGCATACTCGCCTCTGGCGCAGGGGTTCCTGACCGGGAAGTATCAGGGCGGGGCGCGGCCGCCCGGTGCGCGCGTAACCCTGTTCAACCGAGGTCAGCGCTATGAAAAACCCGGCGCCGCCGAAGCGACCGACCGCTATCTGGCCTTGGCCAAGGATCTCGGCGTGCTGCCGGCGCAGCTCGCCATCGCCTTCGTCACGTCACGGCCCTTCGTGACCTCCGCGATCATCGGCGCCACCAATCTGGGCCAGCTCTCGACCAATCTGGGTTCGCGCGAGGTGACGATCACGCCCGACATCGAAGCGGAGATCAACCGCATCCACCAGATCCACAGCAATCCGGCGCCGTGAGCGGGCGCGGTCCGGCGGCAACCGAACCGGTGGCCGCCGGACCGTCGGCGCGCTTAGGACTTGACCGAATCGACATAGGTCATGACGAGATAGAGCACCGCCTGGGTCGTTCCAAGATTGCGGTAAGCGTGCGGCACGTCGGCCAGAAAGAGGATCGCGTCGTCGGTCTTCAGCACATGCGAGATGCCGGCCACGACGATCTCGACCTCTCCGGCGGCAACCACGAGATTCTCGGTCGTGCCCGGCGCATGGGGCGTGGCGATTTCCTCCGCCCCCGGGGCCAGAGTCAGCCGATAGAATTCGACGCGCCGCTCGGCGTCGTAGGGAAACAGCGCGCGCGAGGTGAAACCGCCATCGGCGGAGGACAGGATCTTGGCCTTGGCGGCAGGCAGGACGACCGTGCCGCCCGGGCTGTCGTCGATGGTCAAGGCCGAGACCGGGACGTCCAGCGCCCGCGCTACCCGGCACAACAGGCCGATGGTCGGGACGCTGCGGCTCAGTTCGATCTGGCTCAGCATGCCGCGGCTGACGCCCGCTTCCTTGGCCAGCGCTTCGAGCGACAGCTCCCGGCGCAGGCGCAGCCGCTTGAGGTTCCGGCTGACGATGCCGGCGACCTCGGCCACCTCCGCCTCCTTGGCCTGGGCGGCGCTGGTGGCCCCCGCCGCGGCCGACCTGCGCGGCCGGGCTTCGGCCGGCGCCTTCGCGGTCACGCTGTGCGCATCCCGCAGCCGAATGCTCGGCCGTCATCCCCCTGGAAGCTGCTCCTGCCCTGAACCATCCCGCACCCCATTTGAGCGCTCATCCGATTGCGCCGGCGCATCATATCGCCCGGACCGATCAGGTCAACTCAACCCGGAACACCGAACACGGCTAGGAACTCAGGTTAACGGTCGGCAGGTCGTAATCTTGCATTGCGTTGCGTCATTTGATTCCGTTGGGGTGACCGAATTGCTACGGAGCCTCCGATGGACCTGGACCTCGACGCC
>Ga0181519_10002388_pt1 | contig 16055 bp, 17 predicted proteins | sample PEATcosm2014_Bin_26_FD_121102 | JGI IMG/M metagenome (GOLD analysis project Ga0181519, IMG submission 121102) | Peatland microbial communities from MTU Mesocosm Facility, Houghton, MI, USA - PEATcosm2014_Bin02_10_metaG | ecosystem: Environmental > Terrestrial > Soil > Wetlands > Peat | place...
CGCCGTGCAGGAGGGCGCGCGTGCTTACCTGAACCGGCAATATCTGACGATTGGTATCGTCGGAGTCGTTATCCTGGCGATCCTGTGGGTTATTCTAGGAAAGAATTCTGCCATTGGTTTCGTCATCGGCGCCGTGCTTTCGGCAGCGGCCGGTTATGTCGGCATGAACGTCTCGGTGCGCGCCAATGTCCGCACCGCCCAGGCGTCGCGCGGCGGCCTCAAGGCCGGGCTCGACGTCGCGTTCAAGGCCGGGGCGATCACCGGCATGCTGGTGGTCGGTTTAGGCTTGCTCGGCGTATCGATCTATTACTTCGTGCTGCGCGCGATCGTGCCGGATGCCGATCTGCGCGACGTGCTGGAGGCGCTGGTCGGCACCTCGTTCGGCGCGTCGTTGATTTCGATCTTCGCGCGGCTGGGCGGCGGCATCTTCACCAAGGGCGCCGATGTCGGCGCCGATCTGGTCGGCAAAGTCGAAGCCGGCATTCCGGAAGACGATCCGCGCAACCCGGCGGTCATCGCCGACAATGTCGGCGACAATGTCGGCGATTGCGCCGGCATGGCGGCCGATCTGTTCGAGACCTATGTCGTCACCGTGGTGGCGACGATGCTCCTGGGCTTCATCTTCTTCACGGGCGCCGCGCGCGAAAGCGCGATGCTCCTGCCCCTGCTGGTCGGCGGCGTCTGCATCCTGGCCTCGGTCGTCGGCACGTATTTCGTGCGGCTCGGCGCCAGCAACAACATCATGATGGCGCTCTATAAGGGGTTGATCGCGACCGGGGTGTTCTCGGCCGGGCTGATCTGGGCCGTCATCAACTGGACGATCGGCTTCACGGAGCCGCTCGCCGCGACCGGGCCGGCCGTCGTCACCGGCACCAGCCTCTTCATCTGTGCGCTGGTCGGCCTCGCCGTGACCGGCCTCATCGTCGTCATCACCGAATACTATACCTCGACCGCCTACTGGCCGGTGCGCAGCATCGCCAAATCCTCGACCACGGGCCACGGCACCAACGTCATCCAGGGCTTGGCGATCTCGATGCAGGCGACGGCGCTGCCGGTGCTGGTCATCTGCGTCGGCATCATCGTCGCCCATCTCACCGCCGGGCTCTACGGCATCGCGTTTGCGGCGACGACGATGCTGGCGCTGGCCGGCATGATCGTGGCGCTCGACGCCTATGGGCCGGTCACCGACAATGCCGGCGGCATCGCCGAAATGGCCGATCTGCCGAAGGATGTGCGCAAGACCACCGATGCGCTGGACGCGGTCGGCAACACCACCAAGGCGGTGACCAAGGGCTACGCGATCGGCTCGGCCGGCCTCGCCTCGCTGGTGCTGTTCGCGGCCTATACCGAGGATCTGAAGACTTATTTCGGTTCGCTCGACGTCAAGTTCGCCTTGCAGGACCCGTATGTCGTCGTCGGCCTCTTCATCGGCGGTCTCCTGCCCTATCTCTTCGGCTCGATGGGCATGACCGCCGTCGGCCGCGCCGCCGGCTCGGTCGTGGTCGAGGTGCGCCGGCAGTTCAAGGAAATCCCGGGCATCATGGCAGGCACGGCCAAGCCGGATTACGGCAAGGCGGTCGACCTGCTGACCAAGGCGGCGATTTCGGAGATGATCATACCCTCGCTGCTGCCGGTGCTGGCGCCGATCGTGCTCTATTTCGTGATCGATCTCGTGGCCGGGCAGGGGGAGGCCTTCTCGGCGCTGGGCGCCATGCTGCTCGGCACGATCGTGACCGGGCTCTTCGTCGCCATCTCGATGACCTCGGGCGGCGGCGCCTGGGACAATGCCAAGAAGTATATCGAAGAAGGCCATCACGGCGGCAAGGGCTCGGACGCCCATAAGGCCGCGGTGACCGGCGATACGGTCGGCGATCCCTACAAGGACACGGCCGGGCCGGCGGTCAACCCGATGATCAAGATCATCAACATCGTGGCGCTGCTGCTCCTGGCCGTGCTGGCGGACGGAACCAAGCACTAAAAAAGCGAAACGGCCCCGGATTTCACATCCGGGGCCGTTCGCGTTCGAACCGCGACGCGCGGAACCGCGTCAGCCTTCGTCCTTGTTGTCTTTCTTCTTGTCGCCGCCGAGCGCCCCGAACTTGCCGAAGGTGCCGAGCAACTGTTCGATGAACGACAATTCCTTGCCGGGCGCCGGGGTCGCGCGCGGGATCATCGCAACATCGTGCTCGTCATTCACATGCGTCTGCAGCCCGGTGCAGGTGCCCTTGTCGTCGAAAGTGACGACATAGACGCGCTGTTCCAGAAGATCCGGATCCTGCAGCGTCTCGCGCTGAATCCGGCGGCTGATGTAATACCACGTATTGTTGTCGAAGGACGCGATGGCGGAGGGCGACCCCATCAGCCGCGTCACATCGGCCTTGGTCGACTTGCCGGGCTGCACCTCGGCGACGGATTCGGCTTCCGGCATATTGCCGCGCACTTCCTGCGGCCAGGTACAGGCCGACAGCGAGGCGGCCAGAACGGTGGCGGCGAGAACGCCGGAAAATGCAAAGCTGCCTGCGCGGCGGCGGTCGGTCGACATGGTACTCTTCACCTGAATTGCCGCTTCATACCTGCCTCTTGTGGTTTGCGCTGTCAACTGCCGCGTCGGGCCGGTTGCCTCGCCGGGCCGGCTCCGCTAGACACGGGATGCTATCCGCCGGATCCCGAGGAACTCGATGCGTCGCCTGTTCGGACACACGCCGGAGGCCGAAGCTGCCGCGACGGCCTATGCCGCAATCGTCGCGCAGGCGCGCCTGCCGGATTTCTACGCGCGGCTCGGCGTGCCCGACACGCTCGACGGGCGGTTCGAGTTGATCGTGCTGCATCTCTTTCTCGTCCTGCACCGGCTCAGATCGGTGCCGGCGGCGCAAGGTTTCGGGCAGACGCTCTATGACCGGATGTTCGCCGATATGGACCGGTCGCTGCGCGAGATGGGCACCGGCGATCTCAGCGTCGGCAAGCAGGTGAAGCGGATGGCGACGGCGCTGTCCGGCCGCATCGCCGCCTATCAGGCCGGGCTTGCGGGCGATGCCGATCTCGTCGAGGCCGTGCGCCGCAATCTCTACGGCACGGTCGCCGAGCCGGTGCCGGCGGCGCTCGCCGCCATGGCGGAGTATCTGCGTCGCCAGGCGGCCGTGCTGGCGGCGCAGCCGGTGGACCAGATCGTCGCCGGGCTTGCGCATTTCGCCCCGCTTGAATCCGGCGCGGCGCCAACCGAAGTCTAGGCCATGACAGCATCCGATCTCCCCGCGCCGGAATTCTCCCGGCCGATTTTCGTGGCGAAGCTGCCCGGCGCCGGCGCATCGTACAAGATCGCCGCGACCGAGGCCGAACGCGCGGCACTGGCCCGGCGTTTCGGCCTGGTCTCGCTCGACCGTTTGGAGGCCGATGTCCGGCTGCACCGCGCGGCGGGCGATATTTGCCTTGCCGCCGAGCTGTCGGCCGAACTTGTGCAATCCTGCGTGGCGACATTGGAGCCTGTGCCGTCCACGGTCACGCAGCGTTTCACGCTGCGCTACCGCCCCGGCCTCGACGAGGACGAAGCCGATCTCCTGGCCCTGGAAGATCCGGAAGAGGAGATTGTCGAGCCGCTCATGGGCGAGGCGATTGACATCGGAGAGGCCGTAGCGCAAGAGTTGTCCGTTGTCATGGATCCCTATCCCAGGGCACCCGGCGCGCCCACGGCCGACAGCGGAGCGGTCGCGGCGGCAGAGGGCGGCGGCGGATCAGGGGCTAAGGGCGGGCGGGCGAACCCGTTCGAAGTCCTGGCGGCGCTCAAGCGGCAATCCTAGTTGCGCCGATGCGGTCGGCGCAGCGCCAATGTGCTCGCGCGAACTTGCGGGGCCGGTGGTTTTTGTATAGAAGGCACGGCTCGCTTTCGAGCCCCCAACTGACGAGTTCGTTTCGATGGCCGTTCCCAAGAAGAAAACCTCCAAGTCGCGCCGCAACATGCGCCGCTCGCACCACGCGCTGCCGACCTCCGCCTATGCCGAGTGCTCGAATTGCGGCGAGCTGAAGCGGCCACATCATGTCTGCGGCTCGTGCGGCCATTATGCCGAGCGCGAAGTGACTTCTGCCGCAGCAGTCTGAGCCGACCGGAACGGTCACGCCCTTGAGCAAGGACATCATCATCGCTCTTGACGTCATGGGCGGCGACAAGGCGCCGGACATGGTGCTCAAAGGCGCTGATATCGCGCTGGTCCGGTATCCGGAATTGCGCTTTGTGCTGGCCGGCGCGGAAGACCGCATTTCGCCGGTGCTCGCCAAACTGCCGAAGCTCAAGGCGGCCTCCGCGATCATTCATGCCGAGGATGTCGTGGCCGGCAACGCCAAGCCATCTGCGGCGGTGCGCGGCGGCCGGCGGTCGAGCATGCGGCTGGCGATCGACGCGGTGGCGGAAGGCAAGGCGCATTGCGTGGTGTCCGCCGGCAATACCGGCGCGCTGATGGCCATGGCGAAGGTCGTGCTGAAGACCGTGCCGGGCATCGATCGGCCGGCCATGGCGCAGTTCCTGCCGACCTCGCGCGGCGAGACCGTGCTGCTCGACCTCGGCGCCAATGTCGAATGCGATGCCGATAATCTGGTGCAGTTCGCGCTCATGGGCGACGCTTTTGCCCGCGCGGTGCTCGGTCTGGTCAAGCCGACCATCGGCCTGCTCAATGTCGGCAGCGAGGAGCAGAAGGGCAACGAGGCCGTGCGCGAAGCGCATGCTCGTTTGCGCGCCGGTATTCCCGGCCTTGTCTATCACGGCTTCGTCGAGGGCGACGACATCGCGTCCGGCACGGTCGACGTCATCGTCACCGACGGCTTCAGCGGCAATATCGCGCTCAAGACGGCGGAGGGCTACGGCAAGCTGTTCTTCGAATTCCTGCAATCCGCGTTCCGCAGCTCGCTCCTGGCGCAGATCGGCTATGTCTTCGCGCGTCCGGCGCTGATGAAACTGCGCGATCGCCTGGACCCGCGCCGGCACAATGGCGCCATGCTCGTGGGGTTGACCGGCATCGTCGTCAAGAGCCATGGCGGCGCCGATGCCATGGGCTTTGCCAATGCGATCGGCGTGGCTCATGATCTGCGTAGCAACGGCTTCCTCGACCGCATCAAGGAAGAACTCGCCGTGCTGGGTGCGCCGGTTCCGGCCGCCGTCTAGGATCTCGTCAGGCAGAAACGCAGAAAAGCATGGCTCTCCGTCCCGTCGCTCCTTCCTCCGGCCTGTCCGACTCGATCGGCACCGACGCCTCCGGCGGCCTGCGGTCCGTCGTCCTCGGCTGCGGCGCCTATCTGCCGGCGCGCATCGTCACCAATGCCGAACTCGCCGCCCGGATCGATACCAGCGACGAATGGATCGTCCAGCGCACGGGCATCCGGCAGCGCCATATCGCGGCCGATGGCGAACTGACTTCGGATCTGGCGTTCGCGGCTGCGCAGCGCGCGCTCGATCATGCCGGCGTCACCGCCGACGAGGTCGATCTGATCGTGCTGGCGACGGCGACGCCTGACCACACCTTCCCGGCGACCGCAACCAAGGTGCAGGCGCGGCTGGGCATGACCCGCGGCGCAGCCTTCGACATCCAGGCGGTCTGTTCCGGCTTCATCTTCGCGCTTGCCACCGCCGACAATTTCCTCAAGACGGGCATGGCCCGGACCGCGCTGGTGATCGGCGCCGAGACGTTCTCGCGAATTCTCGACTGGGAGGACCGGCAGACCTGCGTGCTGTTCGGCGACGGCGCCGGCGCCATGGTGCTGCGCGCGGAAGCGGGGGCCGAGCGGGGCATCCTCTCGACCCATATCCACACGGACGGTACGCAATACGATCTGCTCTATGTCGATGGCGGACCGTCTTCGACCATGACCACCGGGCATCTCAGGATGGAAGGCCGCGAGGTCTTCCGGCACGCCGTCCACCGCCTCGCCGAAGTGGTCGAGGAGGCGCTCGGCCAGCATCGGCTGACGGCGCGCGACATCGATTGGCTGGTGCCGCATCAGGCCAACAAGCGGATCATCGACGGGGTCGGGAAGAAGCTCGGCCTCGGCGACGACAAGGTCGTCGTCACCGTCGACCGGCACGCCAATACCTCGGCCGCCTCGGTGCCGCTGGCCTTCGCCGAGGCCGTTGCGGATGGGCGGATCCAGCGCGGCCAGTTGGTGCTGCTGGAGGCCATGGGCGGCGGCCTATCCTGGGGTGCGGGACTGCTGCGCTGGTAGCGCGTGCCAGAAATTCGCCTCACTTGAGCCAAGTATATGCTTTGACGGAATTCTCTGGTCCGGATACCGTTCCTGTTCGGGACAACTTCGGGAGGTCGGACCGTGAGTGCGGGAACCGTAACACGGGCGCAATTGAGCGAAGCCGTATATCAAGAGGTCGGACTGTCGAGAAATGAATCGGCGGATCTGGTAGAATCCGTCTTGAGTGAAATCACGGATGCGCTGGCGCGCGGCGAGATGGTCAAGATCTCATCCTTCGGCAGCTTCGCGGTCCGGCACAAGGGCCAGCGTATCGGCCGCAATCCAAAGACCGGCGACGAAGTGCCGATCGAACCGCGTCAGGTGCTGGTCTTCCGGGCGAGCCATGTGCTGAAGGACCAGATCAACGCCTCGCTGACCAAGAACGGTGGCGGGAAGGCCGGCGGAAGCGCTTGATGGCGCTGCCGCCGGAACCTCCCGCCGCGGAATTCGAACCAACGGCCGAGGCAAATGGCGGCGCCGAACCGGACGGCGCGCGCCGGGCCGTGAAATCGGCTGGCGCATTTCGTACCATCAGCGAGGTCGCGGACGACCTCGCCGTGCCACAGCATGTGCTGCGCTTCTGGGAGTCGAAGTTTTCGCAGGTCCGGCCGCTTAAGCGCGGCGGCGGGCGGCGTTACTACCGGCCCGAGGATGTCGAGCTGCTGCGCCGGGTGGCGCGCCTGCTTTACCAGGAAGGCTATACGATCAAAGGGGTGCAGCGCCTGCTGCGCGAAGGCGAGACCAAATCCGCGCGTCCGGCGGCGTCGGTCACGCCCGCCTTGCCGCTCGGGCTCGATCCACCCGAGGCCGAGCCGGATCAGGCCGAGCTGGTGCCGCTTGACGCGCCCGAGGCGGAGGCGCCGCCCGAACCGCGCCGCGCGGCCAAGCCGGCGCTGCCCGAACCGATCACGGACCCGGCCGCGAGGGCGCTGCTGCGGTCGATCCTGGAGGAGCTGGAGGATCTGCGCGATCTTCTGCCGCGCCGGGATCGCTGATGCGCCGGTGCGGCTTACAGCACAGCCATCCCCGCCGTCGGACGAGGATGGCCTTATGCGATAGGCTTTATGGCGGCACAGGCGATTGGGTGCTGCCGCGCTACTTGGCGAGGCCCTTGATGTAGGCGATCAGGCTCTGCCTTTCGTCGGCCGTGAAGGCGAAGGGCTCCATTTTCGCATGGGGATTCGTCAGCACCGCGGCAATCTTCGATTCCGGAAACTTCTGCGGATCCTTGGCGATCGTCACGAAGCTCGGTGCGGCAGGGTTGAGCGGCGTTTCGGGCTTCACGCCCGGGGCGATCTCATGGCATTTGACGCAATAGCGGTGGGCGAGGGTCGGGCCCTCTTCCTCGGCGTAGCCCGCGCGGGGCGCCAGGCCCGATAGGGCGGCAACGGTAAAGGCGACGGCCAGCGTAGTGGGACCATTGAATTTCATGGCATTTTTCTCCCTTGGTTGTCCGGCTCTGAAGAACCCCCGAGCCTTCTCGGTTATTGTACAACTCTAAATTGTCTCCGATTCAGGGAGCAATCACAAGCTGCTCCCGCGCAACCCGGCGCCTTTGACCGGCACCGGCGGAACAACCCGCCGGCGCGGCTCGGCAGTGATTTCAGATGATGGTGATGTGATCTTCGACCTGAACGACGCCGGGCGCCGACCAGGCGGCGTTTTCGGCCATCTGGCGTTCATACCAGCTGCGGACGCGGCCGGTCAGCGTGACCTTGCCGCCCTCGGTCGTGACGGTGATCCCATCGGCATCGAATTCGGCGTTGCGCCGGAACGCGCTTTCGATCTTGCTGCGCAGATCCGCGGCGGAGACCTGCGGTTCGACGGCGATCCGATTGATCACGCCGGTCACGCCGGTGAGTTTGTGCACCGCGCGGTCGGCGGCGGCCTTCTGGAACTGCCAGTCGACGGTGCCGTCGAGGGTGATCACGCCTCGCTCGACTTTCACCTTGACGCGGTTGTCGGGGATCGTTGCGTCCCAGGCGATGATGTCGAGGGCGCGCCGGGCGATTTCGTCATCCGCCCGCTTCTTGTCCGTCGGCAGCCGGATCTCGATCTCGACGGCGACGGCCTTGACCCCGGCGACCCGCGCGGCGGCTTCCTCGGCGGCGCGCTTTTCGATGAAGCTCGAGACATGCCCCGAGAGCGTGACGACGCCGTTGCGCGCAGCCACCCCGATATGGGCCGCATCCACGCTGGGTTCCCACTCGAGTTCGGTCATGACGAGGTCTTGCAGAGCCCTGTCCGTATCCATTTTCCCTCTCCCGAAGAACTGTCGGTAGCGACACTCTGGGCGCATCGCGCCTGCGCCGCGTTGACCTGGATCAAGCAGAACCGAGGGGCTTCGGCATAGGGGATCAGTCGAGCGATTTTCGAAAGCGCAGTACGCTGAAACCCAGCAGCGCGACACCGAGCGCGGCCATGCCGAGCAGGTCCGGCCACAGCGCGTCGAGGCCGGTGCCTTTGAGGAAGGTCGCCCGGATCACGACCAGGAAGTAGCGCAGCGGGTTGAGGCAGGTGAGCCATTGCAGCGGCTCCGGCATGCTGGTGATCGGAAAGCTGAAGCCGGACAGGGTGAAGAGCGGGTTGACCACCAGGAAATTCGCCGCGAAAGCCTGCTGCTGGGTCTTGGAGACGGTCGAAATCAACAGACCCAGGCCCAGGCTGCTGAGCAGGAAGAGCGAGGTTCCGAGCAGCAGGATCAAAGGGTTGCCGACGAAGGGCACGTCGAACCACAGCGTGCCGAACAAGGTGACCAGCGCCACTTCGGCAAGGCCGATGAGGAAGAAGGGCACGGTCTTGCCGAGGATGTATTCGAACGGCCGGATCGGCGTCACGATGATCTGCTCGAGCGTGCCGACCTCGCGCTCGCGCACGATGGCCGAGGCGGTCAGGCTGACGACGAGCACAAGGGTCAGCGATCCGACCACGCCCGGCACGAAGAACCATTTCCCGTTCAGATCGGCATTGTACCAAGGTCGCGGTTCGATCGTGACCTGGATGGGCTTGCCCTTCGGTCCGGCCGCGCCGCGCCGGATCAGATCGGTCGTATAGTCCGCGGAGAATTGCGTGACGATCTGGTCGAGATAGCCCAGCGAGAGCAGCGCCGTATTCGAATTGGTGCCGTCGACGATCACCTGCAGCGGCGCCGCCTGGCCCTGGCGCAAGGCCTTGGCGAAGTCCGCATGGATGACGATCGCCAACGCCGCCTCGCTGCGGCCGATGCCGTTCGTGACTTCGGCGTCGGTCTCGGCGACGCGCACGATGTCGAACCGGTGGCTGAAGGTGAAGCGCGAGATCAGCTCGCGGCTCTCCTGCGTGTGGTCGCGGTCGAGAACGATCGTCGAGACATGATAGACCTCGAAAGTGGCGGCATAACCGAACACCAGCATCTGCACCAGCGGCGGCACGATCAGGCGGAAGCGGGCCCATTTGTCCCGCTTGAGTTCCAGGAACTCCTTGATCAGCATCTGCAGAATGCGCTCGAACATGGCGGTCTAGTCCAAACGCTTGCGGAAGGCGCGGGCGGCGAGGAAAGCTACGATCCCGGCATAGAGGATCATGGCGAGGATCGGCGCCGCGAGGTCGACGAGGCCGGCGCCCTTGAGGAAGATCGCTCTGAGGCAGGTGACGTAGTAGCGCGCGAAGACCAGATAGGTCACGCCCTGCACCGCCGGCGGCATCTGGTCGATCGGAAAGGCGAAGCCCGACAGCAAGGTACACGGCAGCAAGGTCACCAGCAGACCGATCTGGGCGGCGCCGACCTGGCTGCGGATCGCGGTCGAGATCAGATAACCGATGCCGAGCACGACGATCAGGAACAGCGATGTCGTGAAGAACAAGGTGCCGAGCGTGCCGCGGAACGGCACGTCGAACCAGAAGATCGCCAAGCCCAGGCAGAGGCCGGCATCGAACATCCCGACCGCGAAATAAGGCAGGAGCTTGCCCAGCATCAGCTCCATCGGCGTCACGGGTGTCGAAATCAGCAGCTCCATCGTCCCGCGTTCCCATTCGCGCGAGATGGTGAGCGAGGTGAGTTCGGCGCCGACCAGCGCCATCACCAGCGCGACCACGCCGGGGATGATGAAGTTCCGGCTTTCCAGATCTTCGTTGAACCAGACGCGCGATTGCGCCGCGACCGGCTGCAGCCGTGCGACCGGGTTGCCGTTCAACGATTCGACGAACAGCTCGACGCTGGCGGAGAAGCCGGACACGACGGCTTGCGCATAGCCGATCGCGACATTGGCGGTATTGGTATCGGTGGCGTCGACCAGCGCCTGGACCGCGCTGCTGCCGGTGTCGCTCAGGCGCTCGCTGAAATCCTGCGGCACCACGATGGCGATCCGGCACGTTCCGCGGTCGAGCGCGGTGGTGACCTCGCGATAATCGTCGAATCCTTCGACGATGGTGAAGTATTCCGACGCCTGGAAGCGCTTGAGCAGTGCCTGGCTGTTCTGGCTGGCCTCGCGGTCGAAGACGCAGACCGGCAGGTGCTTGACGTCGAGGCTGACGCCATAGCCCAGCAGCGTCATCTGCATGAACGGCATCAACAGCGCGATCAACAGGCTGATCGGGTCGCGGCGGATCTGCAGCGTCTCCTTGACGGCGATCGCCTTGATGCGGCGCAGCCTCATGACGGCAGCCCTGCCGACCGGGATTCCGCGCCGACGAGCTGCACGAAGATGTCCTCGATGGTCGGGCTGATCCGTTCGATCCGCGTCAGCGGCGCGCCGTGTTCGGCCAGATACGCCGGCAGCGCCTGGAGCGCCGCCGCCGCATTGTCGACCAGGATGTGGATCGTGTTGCCGAAGGCGGCGACGTCGTGGACGCCCGGTGCTTCCTGCAGGGCGGCCATCGCCACGCCGATCGCCTCGCATTCGACGAGCAGAAGCTCGCCGCCCAGACTGTGCTGCTTCAGCGCGGCCGGACTCGCCATCTGGATCAGCCGGCCGCGATCGATCAGTGCCACGCGGTGGCAATACTCGGCTTCTTCCATGTAATGCGTCGAGACGAGCACGGTGATGCCGTCGGCCGAGAGCGTGTGGATCAGATCCCAGAAGCGCCGGCGCGATTCCGGATCGACACCGGAGGTCGGCTCGTCGAGAAACAGGATCGGCGGCCGATGCAGAATGGCGCAGCCGAGCGCCAGGCGCTGCTTCCAGCCGCCGGCCAAGTTGGAGACCAGTGAATTCTCGCGGCCGGCGAGGCCGGCCATCTCGGTGGCGAAGCGGATGCGCTCCGGCCGCTCCTTGCGCGGCACGCGGTAGATGCCGCCGAAGAAGCGCAGATTCTCCGCGACGGTCAGGTCGTTGTAGAGCGAGAATTTCTGCGACATGTAGCCGATGCGCTGGCGCACGCTTTCCGGATCGCGCACGACATCGATGCCGGCCACCACGGCGCGCCCCTCGCTCGGCCGCAGCAACCCGCACAACATGCGCAAGGTCGTCGATTTGCCGGCGCCGTTGGGCCCGAGGAACCCGACGATTTCGCCGCGGCCGATGCGGAAGCTGACGTGATCGACGGCCGTGAAGCTGCCGAAGCGCTTGACCAGATTCTCGGCCACGACCGGGCTCTCGGGTGGGGCGGTCATGCTTCGCCCTTGTCCTTCAGCAAGGCCACGAACAGATCCTCGATACTGGGCTCGGCACGCGTGATCGCGGTGACGGCGATGCCGGCCTGGTCGAGCGCCCGGCGCAGTTCCGGAACGCGCGCGTCCTCATCATCGACCACGGCGCGCACGCCGTCGCCGACGAGCAGGGTGCTGGCGACGCCGGCGTGCCCGGCGATCGCATCGCGCACGCCGCGGGCATCGGGAGAGGCGATGACGACGACGGCGCCCGGCATGCGTTCCTTGAGCCGGCGCGGCGTGTCGCAATAGGCCAGGCGGCCGTGATGCAGCAGCGCCAGGCGCGTGCAGCGCTCGGCCTCGTCGAGATAGGCGGTCGAAATGACGATCGTCACGCCGCTTTCGCGCAACGAATAGAGGATGCGCCAGAAGTCGCGCCGCGACACGGGATCGACGCCGGTCGTCGGCTCGTCGAGCAGCAGGATCTTCGGCGTATGGACGAGCGCGCAGATCAGCCCGAGCTTCTGCTTCATGCCGCCCGAAAGCTGCCCGGCCAGGCGGTTCCTGAAGGCGCCCATATTCGAGGCGGCGAGCAGCGGCCCGGTACGCGCGTCGCGCAGGCGGCGCGGCACCTCGAACAGATCGGCGTAGAAGCGGATATTCTCGTCGACCGTCAGATCCTCGTAGAGGCCGAAGCGCTGCGGCATATAGCTCAGATGCGCCTTGGCGCTCTCAGGATCGGCCACGACGTCGATGTTTTCGAGCGTGATCGTGCCGCGATCCGGCGGCAGCACGCCGGCCAGCATGCGCATCACGGTGGTCTTGCCGGCGCCGTCCGGGCCGACCAGGCCGAAGATCTCGCGCTGGGACACGGCGAAGCCGACATTGTCGACGGCGGCGATCCCGGCGAAGCGCTTGATGAGGCCCGCGACTTCGATCTGCGGGCTCGTCGGAGCGGTCATGGCGCCTGCAATTCGATCGCGGCATCCGCCGGCAGGCCGGGCACCAGCTCATGGGTCGTGTTGTCCACGTCGATCTTGATGCGATAGACCAGCGTCACGCGCTCGGCATGGGTCTCCACCGTCTTCGGCGTGAACTCGGCGCTGGGCGCGATGAAGGAAATCCGGCCGTGGTAGATCTTGCCGGGATAGGAGTCCGTCGTGACCTTGACCGGCGCGCCCAGGCGTACCCGGGCGATGTCGGTCTCGTTGATATAGGCGCGGATCCAGACATGGTCGAGATCCGCCAAGGTCACGACGGCGCTGCCCGGTTCGGCGATTTCGCCGAGTTCCGCCTGGCGGACCAGGACGACGCCGTCGAAGGGCGCCACCAATGTCGTGTATCCCTGAACGATCTTGGCCATGTCGACCGCAGCCTCGGCGTTGCGGATATTGGCCTTGGCGAGGTCGACATTGCGCTCGGCGGCGAGTTCGAGCGCCTCGTCGCGCTCCAGACCCGCCTCGGATTGCTTGACCGCCGTGGCCGCCTGGTCGCGCTGCTGCGTCGGCGCGTTGCCACGCGTCCACAGCGCCTGGTAACGGTCATAGTCGAGCTTCTTCATGGCCAGATCGGCCTGGTCGCTGAGCAGGGTCTTCTGCGCGGCCACGAGATTCTGCTCTGCGGTCGCCAGGGCCCGGCGCTGCACCTCGAGCGCCGCATCCGCCATCACCACCTGCTGGCGGTAATCGGCATCTTCAACCCGGGCGATGACGGTTCCCGCCTTGACCGCCGCGCCTTCATCGAAGGGCAGCTCGTCGATGCGGGACTGCACGGTCTTGAACCCGACCACGCTCTCATGGGCCTCGACATTGCCCGACACGGTCAGCGAGAGGGCGGGCGGTGTCGGGCCGAGCCAGGCTCGCCAGGTCTGCGGCCATTGCCAGGCCGCGAGGCCCAGCGCCGCGGCCAAGACGAGGGCGCCGAATGCCAGACGGTACGGCGACCGCCGCTGTCGCTCGGCTTGTGCGGCGAGCGGCGGCGTCGAGATCCTTGCTTCGCCGCCTTCGCGGCGGGCAGCGGGTGCGGGCGAGGCCCCGGTTTCGGCATCGATCTGTTCCATGGCCTCTCTCTTAGCCAAAGCGCGGGCGGCCGCCTTGACCTGAGTCAAGGCTGCGCAAAACGCCGAAACCGAGGCGCAGGCTGGCGGCCGCCCTCCCCTGGGAAGATTTGATTCAGGTCAAGGGTTACCCTTGGTGGCGTAACTATCCTGCTGCCGTCGCCACAGGGCGCTTCCCGCTTGTGCGGGATCGCGCCGCCCACCGATGAGCCGCACCATCGAACCCGACCAGAACGAAGTCTTTGCATTCCTGCAAGACCCGAAGACCCATCCCGGCGCCGGGTCCGTGACTCGCATCGATACGCACGGCGCCGCCGTGTTCCTGGCCGGCCCGGACGTCTACAAGGTCAAGCGCAGCGTCCGCTTTCCCTTCATGGATTTTTCGAGCCTGGCCAAGCGCCGGGCGGCCTGCGAGGCGGAGATCGAGGTCAACCGGGGCAATGCGCCGGATCTCTATCTGGGTGTCGTCCCGATCACGCGCGAGGACGGGAAACTCCGCCTTGGCGGTGCCGGCGAGCCGGTCGAGTGGGCCGTGCATCTGCGCCGCTTCGACGAGTCCGCCACGCTCGATCGCCTGGCGGAAGCGGGCCCGCTCGGGCCGGCTTTGATCGACAAGCTCGCGCGTGCCGTCGTCGCTGCCCATGCGCGGGCGCCGATCCGGGACGGCGAGGCGGCGACGCGAATCTTCCGCCGTCTCATGACCGAGACGACGGAAGAACTCGAAGCGGGCCCGTTCCCGGCCGACCGGGTCGCGGCCTATTGCGCGGCATTGGCCGCCGAGACGGATCGGGTCGAGGCGTTGCTCCTCGACCGCGGCCGGCACGGTCAGGTCCGGCATTGCCATGGCGATCTGCATTTGGGCAATCTCGTGCTCATCGACGATGAACCGGTGCTGTTCGACGCGATCGAGTTCGATCCGGCCATCGCCATCTCGGACGTGCTCTACGATCTGGCCTTTCTGCTCATGGATCTCTGCGAGCGGGGCTTGCGCGCCGATGCCAATCGCTTGCTGAACCGCTACCTATCGCTGTGTCCCGATATGGAAACCCAGATCGACGGGCTGGCGGCGTTGCCGCTGTTCATGTCCTTGCGCGCGGCGATCCGCGCCAAGGTCATGGCGGTGCGGCTGCCGGAGCAGGCGCAAGCCTATTTTCAGGCAGCCCTCGATTTCCTCGCCGGAGCGCCGCCGCTCCTGGTCGCGGTGGGTGGTTTGTCCGGGGCCGGCAAGAGCACGCTGGCAGCGGCACTGGCACCGTGTCTCGGCCGGGCGCCGGGCGCCTTGCATTTGCGCAGCGACGTCGAGCGCAAGCGGCTGTTCGGCGTCGCCGAGACCGTGGCGCTGCCGGCTGACGCCTATCGGCCCTCGGCTTCGCAAGCCGTCCGCCACCGGCTCGCTGCCCTGGCCGATCGCGCGCTCCGCGCCGGTCAGGCGGTGATCGTGGATGCGACGCATCTATGTGTTTCGGATCGCACCGCGATCGAAGCGCTGGCCGAGCGCCTGGGGGTAGGGTTCCACGGGCTCTGGCTCGATGCCCCGGTGGACACGTTGACGCAACGCGTCGCGGGCCGAGTGGCAGACGCGTCCGACGCGACCGCCGAAGTCGTGAGAGCGCAGGCCGCGCGGCCTCGCGAGCGGCTCCCCTGGCATCGGTTGGACGCGACGCAGCAGGTCGAGGAGATCCTGCGCGAAGCGCGTCGGCTCGCGCAGGACGCTCGCGCGCTTTGAGCTGTTCTCTACCGATGGCGGCGAGACTGTAAACCTTCCGGTAACGCGTTGCAGCTTTCACTCCTGGAGCACCGTTGCCATTCTCGATCAATGGTTGCCCCCAGCGGTAGAGGTTGTCATGGCGGAAGAAGCAGATTCTAAGGAGCTCTGGCATCGGGTTCATGACGCGATGCCGATCCACGACATCAGGCTGGGCCGCGCCGCGGCAGCCACCTATGTCAGCGATCCCAAGATGTTGCTATTCATGGCGTCGCGCTACAAATTCGTCGCCAAGATGCTCGATGGTTCTGATCACAGCCTGGAAATCGGCTGCGGCGACGGCTTTGGCGCGCCGCTGGTCGCCCAATCGGTAAAGAAACTGTAATTGCTCACCTTACCGCCGTGGTCTGGGTCGGAGCGCGGGGATGCCGTCCGTCCGGGGTCAGCTTCGGCTGAATTTAGCCTTGAGAACGGTGTTGGCGAGATCGATATCGAACGCCGCC
>Ga0181519_10002389_pt1 | contig 16055 bp, 15 predicted proteins | sample PEATcosm2014_Bin_26_FD_121102 | JGI IMG/M metagenome (GOLD analysis project Ga0181519, IMG submission 121102) | Peatland microbial communities from MTU Mesocosm Facility, Houghton, MI, USA - PEATcosm2014_Bin02_10_metaG | ecosystem: Environmental > Terrestrial > Soil > Wetlands > Peat | place...
ATGCATCCATGCTGTCCGATGAATCGCACCGTTCATAACTTTTTCATTCCACGGGAATAAAGTTCATAACAGGCGCTAGTACATCGCCTCGTACAGCGCGCTGGCATGCGCGGCGAGCGTGATTTCTATCGAATCCGCGGGCTTCATCTTGCTCCCATCCCATATATTCCGAGCCGTGTGCTTGCCCGGAAACCCAAGCTGCGCCCAGGTGGCATGAACCGTCATCGGTTTATCCCCCAGATTGAAAAACGCAAAATAGGTGCGCGAGTGGTTTTGAAAATCGATCTGCGACTCCCAGACCCGCACCGGGTTGAACTCGCGCGGCAGGTCCACCTGCAGCGCAATTCGCGCATTCTGGTTCAAGCTGATGAGATCCTTGTTGGTCATCAGCGATTTGGAGTAGTCGTCGAGCATGGTCAGGTTCGCGCCCACAATCAGCGGTGAACGCGCAATCGCCCACAGCGTGAACTCCGTCTTTTGCTCTTCTTCCGTCAAGCGCGTATGGCGCGGTTCGCCCCACCCCGGATGCGGCCTCAACTCGCCCCATGGCAGCATGTCGGCATCCGGCCAAGAACCCGGCTTGGCATAGGTCTGCCATTCTCCCAGCTTGCCAAAGGCCTGCAGAACGCCGGAAGGAAAATCGCTCCCCGGCGTATGCGGAAAGGTCCACCCGTCCCAATGGTCGTCGCTGATCCGCCACATCTGCGCCAGGCCGGAAATTTCATCGCCCCGCTCAATCGGCGCAGGGCCGGGCGACAGGCTCAGCACCATCGCCCGGCCTGTCTTCTTGATCGCATCGGAGATCATCCTGATCTCCTGCGGCAGATAAGGATGCGCGGCAATGCAGTCCACCTTCACATAGTCCACGCCCCAACTGGCATAAAGCCGCATCATGGAGTCGTAGTAGGCCTGCCCGGCCGGCGTGTCCCTTACCCCGTAGTTGCCGTCATCCCAGGGGCAGAGATCCGTGGTGTCGGCCGCATCCGCGGCATGAAAACTGCTGCCTTCAATCGGCAGATTATCGCGCACCGCCTGCTTGGGGATGCCACGCACAATGTGAATGCCAAACTTGAGCCCCTTGCCATGCACAAACGTGGACAGCGGCCTGAAGCCCGCGCCGTTCGCCGCGGAAGTAAAGCGGTTCTTGTCGGGAATCAGCAGCCCATTGGCGTTCAACACATATTTGCGCGTCTCCAGCTTGTCGCCGAGGGGGTTCTGCATATACCACCCCTCGTCGATGACCGCGTACTGCCAGCCATACTGCTTCAACGAGGCCAGAGCAAGCACATTTTCCATGTAGCCGACTTCGTCAATCGTGAACCCGTATGCATCCCAACTGTTCCAGCCCATCGGTGGTGTGGGCGCCAGGGTCTGGGCAGGAGAAGCAGCAGCAACCGGGAAAAAAATGAGTACAAGAAAAAACAGTCTGCGTAACATGTGCAAACATATACCACAATCCAGCAACACTCGGCACGTAAATTCGACACAGCCAGCGAGCATGGTTAACTTGCTTGGATTACACGCATTTGAAGGTCTGACCTTCCCTATCTCCGAAGATCGAAAGCCGCGGTAGCGCGCGCACTCCTGTGAATCTGGAAGCCCCCCGCCGTCATGCCGTAGACTCAGGCCTGGAGTTATCTCAAGCTCGAGAGGTCAGGCGATGGGATCGGAACGTCCGGCAAAAGTTGGCATTATTGGGGCGGGCAGCGTGGGGGCGACCATTGCCTACGCGGCCATGATTCGCGGCGTGGCGCGGCAGATCAGCATCTTTGATATTGCCCGCTCCAAAGTTGACGCCGAAGTACTGGACCTGAACCATGGCTTGCTCTTCGTTCCCCAGGCCACCGTGGACGGTTCCGATGACATTGAAGTCCTGCGCGGTGCCGATGTGGTTGTCATGACCGCCGGAGCGAAGCAGAAGCCCGGCCAGAGCCGCATGGATCTCGCCGCCGCCAACGCCTCCATCTGCGCCAAGCTGCTGCCGGAGGTGGTCCGCGTCGCGCCGGACGCCCTTCTGCTGCTGGTCACCAATCCCGTGGATGTGGTTACCCAGGTAGCCATCAAGCTTACCGGCCTGCCCTGGCAGCGGGTCATCGGCTCGGGCACCGTGCTCGACAGCTCCCGCTTCCGTTATCTTGTCGCCAAGCACTGCCATGTCGCCGTGCAAAATGTCCACGCCTACATCGCCGGCGAGCACGGCGACTCCGAAATTCCTCTCTGGTCCAGCGCCACAATCGGCTCGATTCCTTTGAGCCAATGGGCAGTGGAGGGCCATGGCCGCCTCACCGCGGGCGACAAGGACGAGATTCTGCGCAACGTCAAGGATGCGGCCTTCCAGGTCATCCAGGGCAAGGGCGCAACCAACTACGCCGTCGGCCTGGCCGTCACCAACATTCTCGAAGCCATCCTCTACGACGAACGCCGCGTGCTGCCCGTCAGCGGCATGTTGTGCGGCTTCCGCGGACTCGACGACATCTGCCTCAGCCTGCCACGCATCGTCAGCCGAGGCGGACTCGAAGCTCCGCTGCCCATCCCCATGACCGTCGATGAACAGCAAGGCCTCCACGACAGCGCCGACCGCATCCGCGCCGTCGTCGCAGGACTCGGCTATTGATCTTCAGCTCAACGAATCACATGGATCGTAAGGCCAACATCGAGATTCTTCCAGAGCTGTTCGGTCGTATACACAGGAGCTTTCAGCGCAATCGCCAGCGCCAGGCAGGAGCGGTCTCCTAAAGAAAGGCCAAGCTGCGCCGTCTTTGCTATCAGATCCCCCGCGATGCGCGCCTGTTCCCGCGTATACGGTTCGATCGAACTGACAACAGAAATTGCATCCCCCCAAGCCACATCCGGAATCCCGCCATTCTTCACCAGTTTGGATTGCACCTCTGCAAGATTCACCGTGCTCACGACGGACCGCGCCAGAATCTCAGCCGTCAGTTTCTCCGCGCCTCGTTCGTGTTGCAGCAGGGCGAGCATCGCCGAGGCGTCAAAAACCACCTCATTCATGCTTGGCTGCCTCGCGCCGCTCCGCGCTCAATTCCTCAGCCAGGCTGACCCCGGCGGGCACATATTGTCTGACGTGCTCCTGCGCCTGCCGCACCCGCTCCATCATCGTCGCAATGCGCAACTCGCCATCCACCACCCGGAGATCGAGCATTTCTCCCTCCGCCATGCCCAGCGCCTCTCGCATCGCCGCTGGAATCACGATCCGACCCTTCGCTCCCATGCGCATCCGCACCCAAAGATCATCGATCACATTGATGCGTTCTCGTTCAGCCTTTGGCTCCTGAGCTTCTATAATTTTCATCTTTTCCACCTCCCAGCATTAGTGACATAAGTATACGAATATGGCATAAATTTAGAAAGTGGGAATTATTTAAATATTCCCATTAAAATCAGATTGCCTGGAGTTCGTAGCCACCGCCCGACCGCAACCTCTGTTAAAAATCTGTGTCTAAACCAAAGGCCGGAGCACTGTACGACTCCGGGACAAAAATCTCTCATTGAGGTTCAGACATGTCATCTTCCGCTACGATGTCGCTGACGCGGCGTGTCCCACTCCTTGGAGCTGCCGTTCTTCTCGCGGTCCTTTCCGCAGGCGCGCAGTCCTCCTTATCCCCCAACGAATCCAGTTCCACTTCTTATCAGATCGCAGCCTTCGACAACGATGGTGCATTGGCCTCCTTGTATCCTGCTCCTGCGGCAGGAGGGGCCGGCAACGGAGATGGCAGCACCATGAAACACAGCATCTTCAGCATGAGCAACATCGCCGTCGAGGGTGGCGCCGGCTTCAACACTCCTGTCGGCAATGCCGGTCCCTTTCTCACCTGGGGTGGAAACTTTACAGGCGGAGCCGGCCTGCACATCACCAAGCGCATTTCGGTGCTCGCGGAGTATCAATTCGCCGACGACAAACTGCCCGGCGCAATGGCCGCCGCAGTCGGCGGCACGGGCGGCAACGCGCATATCTGGTCCTTCACCCTTGATCCTGTCATCGACCTTATGCCCAAGTGGAAAAACAGCGCCTACGTCACCGGCGGTGGAGGTTTTTACCGCAAGGTCACCAGCTTTACCAGTCCCGAAGATGTTGAGGAGTGCAGCCCGTTTTACGGTTGCGGAATCTTCACTGAAAATGGCGTCATTGGCCACTATTCCTCCAACCAGCTCGGCGCGAATTTCGGCTTTGGCATCACCCACCGTCTCACCGGAGTCTATGGCGACGGTTCGGCGAAGCTCTTTGCTGAAACTCGCTATACCTACATCGCCTCGCCCCGGTATACGCCGGCGTTCACCAACCCCGTAGGCACCACAGAGGTCATACCAGTCACTCTCGGCATTCGCTGGTAAACAGAAGGAAAATGCGCCTTCGCTGTGCATTTTCACCGAGAGTATGCGTCTTCGGATATCGCAGGTAGGGATCCCCACGGACAGGCCTCTGTTCGTGGGGTTAGGTTCCGTGCATTTGGGAATCTGGGCGCCAGCGGTTCTAAGCGGCTGCTGTACCAATGCTGCCGAGGATCGCGAGGGCTTCGTCCGGCAGCTCCAGCGTTGCAGCCTTGAGATTTTCGCGCAGATGCTGGACCGACGACGTGCCGGGGATGAGCAATATGTTTGGAGAGCGGCGCTGTAGCCACGCAAGCGCAACCTGCATGGGAGTGGCATTGAGCGACGCGGCTACCTCGTTGAGCTTGGCCGACTGCAGCGGAGCGAAGCCCCCCAGCGGAAAGTACGGCACATAGGCGATGCCCTGCGCGGCGAGAGCGTCAATGAAATCGTCGTCGCCGCGTTGAGCAACGTTATAGAAGTTCTGGATGCAGACAATCTCTGTTATGGCCTGCGCCTCGGCTAGCTGCTTGGCAGAAACAGTGCTCAGGCCGATATGCCGAATCAGCCCCTGCTGCTTGAGCTCGGCAAGCGCTGTCAGCGGCTCTTCGAAGGGTTCGTCCACAGGCCCGGTCAAGCCGCCGAGGCGGAGGTTGACCACATCGATTGCATCAAGGCCGAGATTTCGCAGATTGTCATGTACCGCATGGATGACCTCCTGCCGTGAACGCGCATGCGGCCACGAACCGTCGCTGCCGCGGCGCGCGCCCACCTTAGTGACAATCACAAGATTATCCGGATAAGGATGGAGCGCCTGCTTAATGAGTTGATTGGTTACGTGCGGGCCGTAAAAGTCGCTGGTATCGATGTGGTTTACGCCCGAAGCGACGGCCTCGCGCAGAACAGCGATTGCGCCGGGGAGATCGCGCGGGGGACCCCAGACCACTTTGCCGCCATCCTTGCCTGCAAGCTGCATGGTGCCGTAACCCAAGCGCTTGACGGTAATTGTAGTTTTGGGAAAGGTAAATCTGCCGCCCAGATTCGGTGCTTGGTTCGATTGTTCTGTCAATGTCTCTCCTCAGTGGTTCCCGGTGGATGTGTCGAATATCGATCTCTGCGACAATCGTTAGATGAAGAAAGCTTCAGATTAGGAGTTCGCATTTGCAAAAGCCTTCGCGAAGCACCTTGGAGCCGCGAAAATCGCCGGTTCAGGCACGTTCGATTGCCAGTGTCGAGGCCATTCTGAAGGCAACGATTCAGGTTTTGCTGAAAGTTGGCAAAGAGAGCCTGACGACAACGCGCGTGGCGGCGCGCGCCGGGGTTTCGGTCGGCACCCTCTACCAGTATTTTCCCAACAAAAGCGCATTGTTACGGGCAGCATTGCAGCGGCATATGGACGAGATCGGGTCGGCCGTGCAAACAGTATGCCGCGAACAAACGGGTGCTTCGTTGCAGCAGATGGGGAAGGAATTAGTGACAAGCTTCCTGGCAGCGAAGATGAAAGATGTGAAGGCCAGTGTCGCTCTGTATGCGGTCAGTTCCGATGTTGATGGCGCAAGAATCTCGCGTGAGATGAGCCTCAAGGCGAATCGCGCCATCGCCGCCATGCTTGCCTCCGCGGAGGATAAGCTGGCGACAGACCCGGTGCTGGTGTCTTCGATGCTTCAAGCGACAATGGCCGGTGTAAGCAAGCGGTTGCTGGAGTCCGCATCGCCGGAAAGTGATTTCGATAAGATGCGGGATGAACTTGTTTTTCTTGTGTGCGCATATCTTCGCGCTTGCTCAAAAGAAAGAGCGTTGCGTCCGCATCGGCTCCAGATAGGCAAAAGGGCATCCTGATTTTCGCGCGACCATCGGGCGAATCGATTCACGGGACGCCGATATACCCACTGCACTTTTTGCGGCGGATCTCCTTACAAAATCCCCAGCACCCGCAGTCGCACCAGCCCGCCTGCCAGCGCCCCTAGCGGCGGTATCGCCACCAGCGCCAGTTGGTACCAGACCGGCTGCTTGCCGCGCGCCTGCAAAGCTCCCAGCGCGGAGAGCGCCAACAGGCAGATCCCCAGCGCCAGCACATGAACCAACGGATTGGCAGCCGCAGCCCACGCTGTCACATATCCGCCCGCCGCCGCCGCCAGAAACGAATAGCCCAGGCTGACAAAAACATATCCCGGCTGTGGCCGCCCCTCATTGCCGGTCCAGCTTGGGACCAGCCGGGTCAGCAGCCCGTTCATCAGCAATACCAGCGCGGTAAAACTCGCGTACCCGGCAAGCAACGCCAGAAACGTATGCAAAATCACCACGGCCGGCGCTCACTTTCCAGTTGCGTGCCCACCGCGTCCTTTTCAATCCTCTGCAAGAAGGCCCGCGCCAGCTTCGCCTCGCCGGGGTTACTCTCGCCGTGAATTGTGCATAGATCGAGAAATTCATCGCACAGCGGATTCTGCTCTTCCGCCTGCGCGAAGATGCCCTGCAAGGCCAGAGCCAGCTCGCGCAACTGCGCGGCTTCCGGCCAGCCTTCCGCCTCTTCTCCCCCCAGATGCTCAAAGCCGGAAAATAATCCGCGCCGCCCGCGCGCCGCCTCTTCCAGGCAGGCCAGCAGTTGTTCGCGGAAGACCTGCGCCAATCCCTGCAACTGTCCGGTGTCTATCTCGTCCCTCTCTTCGTTCATCGTTCCTCAGCGCACATCAGCAAAAGCGGTGCAACTTTCAGCCTCAAGGCAGCACCGGCAACTGTCAAGCCGCGCCTGTATTTCCTCCTGTCAGGCTACTTCCGGTTTGACCAGCTCGGCCTTTTCTTCTTTCACTAGACGGCCCTGGAACTCTTCCGCCGGCGCCGGCCGCCCGTAGAACCATCCCTGCGCCAGCACAGGCCTCGCCAGCGCGGCAAAGTAAGCTGCCTGCTCCACGGTTTCAATGCCTTCGACAATCACCCCTAAGCCCAGCGCCTCGGCCATTGACAGCATCTGCGGCAGAATTCCCACCGTTACCGCTTCCGTTCCAATCGCGCGCGTAAAACTCTGGTCAATCTTGATCGCGTCCACGGAAAGATCATGCAGATAGGACAGGCTGGAGTAGCCGGTGCCAAAATCGTCGATATGCACCGCATGCCCGGCCTGCCGCAAATGCTGAATCGTCTGGATGGCGCTCTGCTGGTTGGCCGTCGAGCTTTCGGTAATCTCAATCACCACAGACCGGGCCGGCACCGATTCCTCCCGCAACAATTTCTCCAGCATGGGCAAAAACTCTGGGTCGGAAAGATCGGCCGCGGCCACATTCACGCTGACGCGAAAATCCCCTCTCGCATGCAGAGGCCTGCGCAGATCGCGCAGCGCATGGCGCAGCGCCAGCCGGGTGATCTCCCCCACAAACTCTTTTTCCTCGGCAATGCGGATGAACACCGCCGGGCTAACCGGCGTCTCATCCTCATCCGACCATCTGGCCAGCGCCTCGGCGCCAACAATGCGGCCTGTGGCCGTCTCCACAATCGGCTGGTAGACCATGTGCAGCTTGTCCTGGCGGATGGCCCGGCGCAGTTGCTGCTCCAAGCTGCGGCTGCGGCGGTAAAACAGCGAAAGCAGAAGCCCCGAGAGCCCGCCCAGCACACCACCCAGGAAGATATAGCCAGCGAAGTTGACCCGGTTGGCCTCAAGCGCTTCAGCGACAGTCTCAAAGGTCGTGATGCAGCTGGTAAACCGCTTCGAGCAGCGCGTGGCATACATCGTATCGCCGAAGGACGCCTCGCCGTCCTCAGCAAAGATCGAAACCGGCGCGCCCAATATGCCGCCATTCAACGGAGCCGTGTGCTGGCTGGCGGTATCTTTCTCCGTGACCGTATACGGGGCCGAAGCCGCTTTCAGCGCCGCTTCGTGGTACGGGTTGTAGACAATAAATGAGCTGCCCAGCTCAACGGTAATCACCGTGTAGCCGTGAATGGAGAGCGGAGCAGGATTGCGATAGACCCGCGTACCGTCACGGCGCACAAAATCCGGCTGCAACTGCCCCTGCGGCAGCTCCCGCGCGCCCAGCGTAACCGAACAGAGCATCCTGCCATTGCTCATGCGTCCGCCGTCCTTCAGGTACTTCGACTGATAGATCAACTTGCGAAAATAGGCGATCTCGGAATCCGAGCACTCTGGATACGGCGAAGCATTCATCGCCCCCAGCACGGCGCGCGATTCCGCCGCGCCCGCCTCCTCCTCGGCCAGAATCACCTCGGCCTCACCGTTCAACCTGCTGGCGGCCAGATGCAGCGTGATTGCCCGTCCCAGCAGATAGCCGGCCAGTGTGCCACAGAACGCGGCGATCACCGTGGCGGCAAGAGTGGCGAAAATGCGCTGGCGAATCGAATGCATCACAGATTGGCCGAGACCTCAACGACAGGAGGAAAACACAAGCCTGTAATCGACCTATCGGATTAAAAAGGCATTTCCATCAGGCTGACAAGAGAATCTCCCGTCATTCGCGCCTCTTTGGCCGCCGTCCGCCCATTGAAGCATAGCGGGGCGGAAGTTACCCGCGAACGAAAACCCATGGAATGAATGCTGCAATAAGTATGCACGATTCTGAAGGCCGCCACATCAGTTATTTCTGCTTGCGGGAGCGGCGAAAAAATCAGCCCAACCGCCTCATCCCACTTGCGCCGCGGCAATCATCGCCGCAATGCTCCGGTCCACGTCCTCATCGGTCGTCGCCCACGACGAGACACTGATCCTCATCGCGGTCTGCCCCTGCCACACCGTCGACCCGCACCAGCAGGTTCCCTCCGCCTGCAGCCGCGCCACGGCGCCGAGCGTCTTCTCCGCGGAGCCAAAGCTGACCAAGACTTGATTGATTACCACGTCATTCAGAATCTGAAACCCAGCCTCCCGCAGTCCGGCGGCAAAACGGCGCGCATGGCTCGAAGTCCGCTCCACAATCTCCGCCATCCCCGACCGCCCCAGCGACCGCAGCCCCGCCCACAACTCCACGCCGCGCGCCCGCCGCGAAAGCTCCGGATTGTAGTATGACGGTTCGCGGTGCTCGCCCTGCATCAGGTACGAAGCCTCCATCGCCATCGCGGCCCGCAGCATCGCAGGCTCGCGCACCAACGCAATCCCGCAGTCGTAGACGATATTCGGCCACTTATGCCCATCCGTCGCCCAGGAGTCGGCCAACTCGAAGCCCTGCGTCAAGTGCCGGTACTTCGGCGAGACCGCCGCCCACAGCCCAAAGGCTCCATCCACATGAATCCAGGCGCCTGCCGCCCGCGCCGCGGGGCAAATCGCCGCCGCCGGATCAAACGCGCCGGTGTTCACGTTGCCCGCTTGCAGGCAAAGAATCGTCTGCCCGTCCAGATGTGGCAGTGCATCCGCCCGCATCCTTCCCTGCCCGTCCACCGGAACCCGCACCACCCGCTTGCGCCCGAGGCCCAGCATTCCCAGCGCCTTGATCACCGAGGCATGCGCTTCAGCGCCCACGACCACGGTAATCGGCGGCGCGCCGGCCAGACCGTCAGACTCCACATCCCAGCCCAGCCGCGCGTAGATCGCGTGGCGTGCCGCGGCCAGCGCGGTAAAGTTGGCCATCGTCGCCCCGGTCACCACCGCGCCGCCCGTTCCCTCGGGCAGACCGAGCAACTCCCGTGTCCACTCCAGCGCCGTCGCCTCCAGCGTGATAGCCGCCGGGGACTGGACAAAAAACGATGCATTCTGATCCCATGCACTCACCAGCCAAGCGGCAGCCAACGTAGCGGGCAGGCATCCGCCATTCACAAAACCGAAGTAGCGCCCGTTGTTTTTGGCCACCGTCGCCGACGAACCGAACTGGTGCAGCAGATGCAGGACTGTCTCCGCGCTCGTCGGTCCCGGCGGCAGCGGACCTTGCAGCGCCGCGAGCGCCGCAACGGCTTCGGGCGTCGGCGCAACCCCGCGCGCATCCAGGCCTTCCAGATACTCCACAGCAGCGCGCGCGGCAGCTTGCAGTGGCGCAGTTCGGGCATCGGTAACTGAGAAAGCAGTCGAAGAAGGAGAGGGTTGAGAGACAGCCATAATTCTTAGATTTGTATCGCGCCGTTTTCGGCTTTTTTATTCAGTAATAGGCGAAAACAGCAGCCTCATTTGTGGCAGTCGATGGCGGTGCACCTACCCCTTCTCATCCGAAGGTGAAGGAAAAAGCCTGCACTCCAGGGTCTTCAAACTCAATTGCGAAGACATGATCGGTGACGGCTCCCCTCTGCCTCACCAGTTGATACAAGCGATGGTCTGTCACAACGCCGTTGCCCTGTGCATCCGTGTCCACTCCATGACTCTCTCCCGGCGCCTCGCCGTCAATCGTCACACGAAAACGGACCGGCTTGCCGCTGTCCGCCGGACCAAGCACAAGATGCAGGTCGCGGGCATGGAAGCTGAACAGGATCTTGCCGCCGGCAGAACTGAGAACGGCCCGCTGCATATTATCAACCCATTTGCCCTCGAAGCCCCATTCGTTCAGAGACGGGTGGGGCGGCGGCGTGTAGCTCTTCTCAGCACCCATGCGAAATCCGCCCGGGGATGCAAAGTGCTCGGCCCGCCCAAAGCCGACATACGTCTCCGGCGAGTGCACGTCGCTCGTGTCAGCCGCTGCTTCCACTCCCTGGCCGTTAACACTGACAGCGCCGGCGGGCATGGGTGTTCCGGCACGCTCCCGCAGTAGTTCCTGAATCCAGCGCTCGGACTGGTCGTAGTTGCCCTCCCCAAAGTGCTCGAACCGAACCTTTCCCTTCGCATCGATGAAGTAATGAGCGGGCCAGTACTCATTGTGGAATGCATCCCATATCGCGTGGTCGCTATCGAGCGCAACGGGATAAGTGATGCCAAACTTATTCACTGCCTTCTGGACATTCGGCGTCAGTTTCTCGATGTCGAACTCCGGCGTATGCACCCCGATCACCACCAGGCCGCTGTCCTTATACTTATCCGCCCAGGCGCGAACATAAGGAATGGCGCGGATGCAGTTGATGCACGAGTAATCCCAGAAGTCGACAAGAACCACCTTGCCTTTGAGATCTTTTGCGGTCAGCGGCTTGGAATTGATCCACCCGGTCGCACCGGACAGACCGGGCAGGGGTGAGCTGCCGACGATGCTCGCAGGCTCCTGCGCTTTTGCAACCGTGAGGCCTGCAATGGCGCTCCAGCAGATGGTAGCTACGAGCGCCAGTGCACTCCAGATCCGTCTCCGCCGTTTGAAATCAATACTCATATTCGCTTCAATCCCCGAGGAGCACTATCAACAGGGTGAGCTGCAACCCCATTGTCCTATGCTGCCTTTCCCGTAGACGCTTTCGAAGAGCAATGAGTTACAGAAATTCGCAGCACACAGCGTAACGCGAATGCGTTTTTCGAAGAACTGCTGACCTGTCGTACCGAAAAGTCTATTAAAGCTCCAAATGACCCAGGCTTGGGTCGGCCGCGAGCCTCTGCCGGATTTCAGCCGCTCGTTCCCTTAGTCTTTCGTCAGCGTCCTTCTCAGCGTGAGCTAACAGTTTCTTTGCGGCCTCGATTCCTTCGTCGTTCAAAGGGCCACTGAGAATCATTTGCAAAGCTGAGAGACCGCAGGACCGGATGCTAAAAGAGCTATCCCTCAAGAGTTCAGGAAGCCACGGCAAAACACGGGAATCAGCCATCTCCGCTAAAAGGAAAACAGATGCGCCAGCACGGCGCGTGTTCGATTCGCTCTTGTAAATTTCGTAACAACGCTCCATTGCCACCGTTGATCTGATGATCTTCAGCACAATTTCTGCCGTGAAGGCACCTACTCTCTCGTCAGCCCAGCAATCGACAGCATCACGGATGTTTTCCTCTCCGAGCAAAAGTTCTATCGCACGTCGGCCACCATCTGTACCCGTTATCCGCTCAGTTCCATCAGGCTCAAGACCGCCAACCTGGCTGGCCAAGTATTTCCAGTCGATTCCCATTCGTCGCTCGTATCCTCTAGTACATAACCTTTAGATTGCCTAAACCCTATTCCACAGTTACAGACTTGGCCAGATTCCGCGGCTGATCCACATCGCACCCACGTCGCACGGCGATGTAATAGGCCAGCAACTGCAGCGGCACAATCTCAATCAGCGGCGAGAGCAGTTCGGGCGCGGGGGGGATCTCGATGACCTGCTCGACGAGGCCTCCGATGGTCGCGTCGCCCTCGGTGGCCACGGCAATGACCCGGCCCGAGCGCGCCGTTACTTCTTGGATATTTGACAGCGTCTTCTCATAGCGCAGCCGCGAGGCTGGGTCAGACTCATCGCGCGTCGCCAGCACCACCACGGGCAGCGTCTCGTCGATCAACGCATTTGGGCCGTGCTTCATCTCGCCGGCCGGGTACCCCTCGGCGTGAATGTACGAGATTTCCTTCAGCTTCAGCGCGCCTTCGAGAGCAATCGGGAAATGAATCCCGCGCCCGAGATAGAGAAAATCCCGCGCCGTGGAAAAATCCTTGGCCAGTTGCTCGCACTGCGCCGACCGCGCGCGCAGCACCTCTTCAATCTTTGCCGGAATCCGGCTCAACTCCTCGATCAGCGTCACGGACTCCGCCGCGTCCAGCTTGCCCCGCAACTGGCCCAGCTTCATCGCCAGCAGAAACAACGCGGTAAGTTGTGCGGTAAATGCCTTGGTCGAAGCCACACCGATCTCCGGCCCGGCATGGGTGTAGATCGAGCCATGCGCCTCGCGCGCCACCATCGCATCCACCACGTTGCAGATGGCCACGGTCTTCGATCCGAGCGAGATCATCTCCCGTTGTGCTGCAAGGGTGTCGGCGGTCTCGCCCGATTGCGTAATCAGCAGCCCCAGCGCATTCGGGTCCGCAATAGGATTGCGATAGCGGTATTCGCTGGCGTAGTCCACATCCACGGGCAGACGGGCCAGCCGCTCAATCATGTACTTGCCGGTGAGCGCCGCATGCCAACTGGTTCCGCAGGCCGCGATGTTGATGCTCGCCGCCTGCCCCAGCTCGTGATCTGTCAACTTCATCTCGCCCAAGAAAACCTTGCCCGAGTCGAGCGAGACGCGCCCGAGCGTTGTATCGCGAATGGCGCGCGGCTGCTCCCAGATCTCCTTGAGCATGAAGTGCTTGTAGCCGCTCTTTTCCGCCTGAATCGGATCCCACTGAATCCGCGTCACCGCGCGCTCAATCGGCTTGCCTTCAAAGTTCGTGAGCGCAACGCCAGCCAGCGTCAATATCGCCATATCTCCATCGGCGAGAAAGTAAATATTGCGCGTGTGGTGCAGAATTCCCGGCACGTCGGAAGCGATGAATGACTCGCCCTCGCCGAGGCCAATCACCACCGGAGGGCCAGAGCGGGCAGCAATGATTTTGTCCGGTTCAGAGGCCGATAATACGCCTAGCGCAAAGGCGCCGGTGAGCCGCTTGACAGAGAGCCGCACCGCCTGTTCGAGCAGCAGCGGTGCTCCCGCAGCAGCGGCATCCTTCTGTACCTGTTCGATAAGATGAGCAATGATTTCGGTGTCTGTCTCGGTAACAAACTTATGCCCCTGCGCGATGAGTTCGCGCTTCAGCTCAAGATAGTTTTCGACGATCCCGTTGTGTACAACAACAATGCGCCCCGAGCAATCACGATGCGGATGCGCATTCTCTTCGGTGGGCCGTCCATGCGTCGCCCAGCGCGTGTGGCCAATGCCATAGGTGCCTTCCAGAGGATGCTCGCGCAGCACCTCCTCCAGATTTGCCAGCTTGCCCGGCGCGCGCCGTATCTCCAATTTCGGCTCCGCGGCCTTCGCGCGCTCCGGACTGCCCACCGCAATCCCGGCCGAATCATAGCCGCGATATTCAAGGCGTCGCAACCCCTCAATGATGACCGGCACAACCTTCTTCCGACCGACGTACCCAACAATTCCGCACATGCAGTGATTTTAAGCGATGAAGCCGGCACAGATTGGCTGGCCGAAGCAGACAAACCACAAAGAGTACGACCCCTTGCAGCAAGCCGATTTGCCGCAAGGGAAAGTAGATAGCTTCAACAGAGTTAGCTGATAGCGACGATCTTCTATTATGTCGAAGAAGAGTTATTGCCGCTCTGTTTGCAAGCCGCCGTCCGGCACCAGGACGACTTCACAGGTTGAACCGGAAGAGCAGCTTACTACGGCGCTCCGCAATAGGTGCGCTTTCGAGTCCGGGGGCAGCAATTCGGGGAACTTCATTGTATCGACGGCCTTCTTGATTCCCGCAATCTGCTTTTCACCGGACATCTGCTGTGATTCAACTACGCCAGCCGTTGAAATCACCAACCGGAAGGTTCCCCATCCGGTAACTCCAGCAGGCTTCGGAATTTTGTAAGTCCGCAGCTCCTGCAAGCTGATCGCTCCGCCCGCAGAGGGTTTTGTCCCGCTGGGCTTCAGCCGCGCAACAGCCTCGGTGATATCTGCCCTGAGATCCGGCGGCGCATTCTTGGTCAGTGCTGCCTGGGCAAGGCCGACCGCGGCGGCGGCCTTTTCTTTGTGTGCCGAGCATGTTTAACAGCTTGGGGGTGTAAGTCCCCTTCACATCCTGATGGAGGAGAAGTGATAGCGAAGCGCCAGGGCATCATCGCGAGGTGATGTCTGAAAGCAGCGTGGAGCAAAGACGCGAGCCGATGGACAAGAACCGGATATAAGGCATACGGCGGCGGACGAGCGGGCAAAGGACCGCGAAGTCCATATCCATCAAGGGTGCTGGTTGTAAATTCGGCGGTTGCGCGTTGAAGGCGGTTGAACTTACCTCGGGAGGTCTGTCGCATGTCCCGGAACCGGGACTGAGTGTGGAGCGATCCACTCTGACCGTGGGGCAGAAGTCAGCAGCGGGCATAGTAGTCGCGCAAGCGGCGAAGGCCCAAACGGAAGGAAGCGGCAAGTAGGCGGCGCGACTCGATGAGCATCAAGCGGCAGAACAACCAGCTTCGGCTGGCCTTCGGCGAGGAGGGGCGGAGTGAAGCTCCAATGGCTCCTTGCGAAGGGTCCGAAACGCTCACGGCGAAGCGCATTTCTGAAAGCCCGGCTAACAACAGCGAACAACTGATGGAAGAGGTCTGCGAACGGGAGAACTGTTTGCAAGCCTTGAAGCGAGTGAAGTCCAACAAGGGCAGTGCGGGCATCGACGGCATGACGGTGGATGCGTTGACTGTTCACTTGAAGGAGCACTGGCCAGCCATCCGCGAACAACTGCTGAGTGGGACTTACAAGCCGCAGCCGGTCAGACGGGTAGAGATACCCAAGCCGGACGGCGGGGTGCGACAGCTGGGCATCCCGACGGTGCTGGACCGCATGGTGCAGCAGGCGGTGATGCAGGTTCTGCAAGGCAGATGGGACGCGGAGTTTTCCGAACACAGTCACGGGTTCCGGCTCGGACGCTCGGCACATCAGGCGGTAGCGAAGGCGCAAAAGTACGTAGCCGAAGGCCGCCGCTGGGTGGTTGATCTCGATCTGGAAAAGTTCTTCGACCGAGTCAACCATGACAAGCTGATGGCGGCCGTGGCGCGGCGGGTTGTGGACAAGAGGATGCTCAAGCTGATCCGGGCGTTCCTCACCGCGGGCGTGATGGAGAACGGGCTGGTGGGTCCGGTGGATGAAGGCACGCCGCAAGGCGGTCCTTTATCGCCTCTGTTGTCGAACCTCGTGCTCGACGAACTTGATCGGGAACTGGAGCGGCGCAAGCACTGCTTCGTGCGGTATGCGGACGACTGCAACATCTACGTGCGCAGCCAACGGGCAGGAGAGCGGG
>Ga0181519_10002391_pt1 | contig 16048 bp, 12 predicted proteins | sample PEATcosm2014_Bin_26_FD_121102 | JGI IMG/M metagenome (GOLD analysis project Ga0181519, IMG submission 121102) | Peatland microbial communities from MTU Mesocosm Facility, Houghton, MI, USA - PEATcosm2014_Bin02_10_metaG | ecosystem: Environmental > Terrestrial > Soil > Wetlands > Peat | place...
TGCTCGCCTCGCTGTCCTCGAGCCCGCGCAGCGAGCCGAGCACGGACCGGAGTGCCTGATCGAGGCGCTCGAGGACCTCGGCCAGCTCGTGGTGCTCGTCCAGGGTGATCTCGACGGCCTCGCCCATCTCTCCGAGCACCTGGGTGAGCCCGTCGGCAGCCTCGGCCAAGGGCTTGGTGCGCTCCGCACCGGTCGTGCCGAGGAGCGCCCTGACCTGGCTGGCCAGGGTTCGGACTCGAGTGGCGGTCAGCTCGACGCCGAGCGATTGGGTCATCACCGCTTCGAGCTCGTGGACCTCGTCGATCACGACGGCGTCGTGCTCGGGCAGCACCTGGCCACCTGAGGCCAGGTGCGAGCCGAGCAGATGGAGGTTGACCACGACCACGTCGGCCTCTGCCGCGTGGGTGCGCGCCATCTCGGTGAAGCAGCGTGAGCCTTGTGGGCAGTTGAAGGCACCAGGGCACTCGCGAGGACCGACCGAGACCATCGACCACGCACGATCGGACACCTCCTCGTCGAGCTCGGCTCGATCGCCGGTGGCCGAGGTGCTCTCGAAGGCGAGCAGCCGGCGCACCTGGGTGGCCAGGCGCTGGTCGTCGACGGGCTCGCCGGCGACAGGATCGACCATCGCTGGCTGGAAGCCGCCGTCGCTCAGCTCTGAGGCTCGCTGGCGGCACAGGTAGTTGCTGCGCCCCTTGAGCACGGCGACGACCACCTCGCCGAGGGCCGACGACACCAGAGGAAGATCGCGTTGGGCCAGCTGCTCCTGGAGGGCCTTGGTGGCGGTGGCGACGACCACCGGGCGGCCGAGCTGGGCGCTCGGCACCAAGTACGCCAGCGACTTGCCCGTCCCGGTACCGGCGGCGACCAGAAGGTGCCGATGCTCGACGAAGGCCTCCTCGACCGCTTCGGCCATGGTCACCTGACCTGGTCGGTCCTCGCCGCCACCGGGGAGCTGGGCGCGCACGGCGCCCAGGGCGAGCGCCACGGGCTGTGAGGAGGGGGCGGGAGGCACGGCGTCGAACCTACCGCTGCTCTCGAGGGCGAGAGCCGACCTGTGCGCGACCGAGCGATAGGTTCGAGGCTGTGAGCGCTGCGCGAGGTCGACGAGCGAGGGACCTCCCGGTCGATCCGACCGTCCCTGACGACATCGACTGGGATCACATCCCCAGGCACGTGGCGTGCGTCATGGATGGCAACGGACGATGGGCCTCTCGTCGCGGCCTGCCTCGCACCGAGGGTCACGCGGCGGGTGAAGAGGCCTTGGTCGACGCCGTCGACGGCGCGCTGGCGCTCGGGATCGAGTGGATCACGATGTACGCCTTCTCGACGGAGAACTGGCGACGTCCCGCCGACGAGGTCCGCTACCTCATGGGGTTCAACGAGTCGCTGCTGATGCGCCGACGAGACGAGCTCAACAAGAAGGGCGTGCGGATCCGCTTCGCAGGACGACGCGACTGGCGAGTCCCTCGCCGCGTGCTGCGCCAGATGGATGAGGCGGCCGAGCTCACCAAGGACAACCGCACCTGCACGCTGACGATGGCGTTCAACTACGGAGGACGAGCGGAGATCGTCGATGCCGTGCGCGCCCTCGTCGCCGAGGGGGTGAAAGCCGAGAAGATCGATGAGAAGGCCATTCGACGCCACCTCTACTACCCCGACATGCCCGATCCGGACCTTGTGGTGCGCACCTCTGGTGAGCACCGGATCTCGAACTACCTGCTCTGGGAGATCGCGTACTCAGAGCTCGTCTTCCCCGAGGTCCTCTGGCCCGATTTCCGGCGAGAGCACCTCTATGAGGCGGTGATGGAGTTCCAGCGACGTGAGCGCCGCTACGGGGGCCTCGAGTCGTGAGGTGGAGGATCGTGGGCATCGTCGGAGGGGTCATCCTGCTCATCATCGGGATCTTGGCCTCTGTTCTCGGGAGCTCGCCGCTCAGAGCGCCCATGCTCGCCGTCGCCGTGCTCCTGATCCTCGTCGCCGGGGGCAACCTGCTGAACAGCTGGATGGGCATCGAGCGCAAGGCCCAGGAGTTCAACCGACCCGACCTCGAGCACCACGAGATCGACGAGCCGTGAGCCAGCTGCGTGACAACGGCGTGGTGCTGCGGACCTACAAGCTCGGCGAAGCTGATCGGATCCTGGTCGTGATGACAGAAGCGCACGGCAAGGTGCGCGCGGTGGCCAAGGGGGTGCGCAAGACGGGCTCGAAGTTCGGGGCTCGGCTCGAGCCGATGAGCCACGTTGCCCTCATGCTGTGGCAGGGCCGCAGCGATCTGATGACGGTCAACCAGGCCGAGGTTCTCGAGCACCACTGGCACATCCGAGAAGATCTCGATCGGCTGACCTCGGCGATGGGGATGCTCGAGGTGGTCGACCAGGTCGCCCAGGAGGACCACGAAGACCAAGCGGTGTTCGAGACCCTGGTCAGGGCCCTTCGAACCATGGACAACACCGAGGTCGACCCCACCTTGATCGCCCCGGCCTTCTTCCTTCGCGTCCTCGAGCTCGAGGGTGCGGCTCCGCTGCTCGACGCCTGTGCGTCGTGCGGCGAAGACGACGTCGAGCTGGTGGCCTTCGATCTCTCCGAGGGTGGTGCGCTCTGCCGGAGCTGTCGACGAGGCCGTCCGCTCTCGCCCGAGGCCCTCAGCTTGGTGCGCCGCATCCTCGGCGGCGAGCTCGGTGGCGTCTTGAGCGGCCCCCCGCCTCCAGGCGCGACCGAGGTGGCAGAGCTGGCGACCTCCGCGATGGAAGCACACCTCGATCGCCGCTTGCGCTCGGTGCGCTCCGTCGCCGGGCTCTGAGCCGCCTCGTGGCCTCGTCGGTGATGTGGTTCCGTCGTGATCTGCGCCTGAGCGATCACCCTGCGCTCCTCGCTGCGCAACGCGCCGCGGGGGCCGACGGCGTCGCTGGCGTCTTCATCGCCGACGACGAGCTGCTGGCCCCGGCAGGCCCTTCACGGGTGCGCTTCCTCGCCTCGTGCTTGGACGCGCTTGATCGGGCCATGGGCGGTGCCCTCATCCTGAGAGAGGGCCCGCCGAGCGACGCGCTCCTCTCCTTGGTGCACGAGCTCGGGGCTCGCCAGGTCTTCATCACCACGGATCACGGTCCCTACGGGCGAGCTCGCGACGAGGCGGTCCGCGCCTCGTTGCGGCAGGTCGACTGCGAGCTGGTGGCCGTGGACTCGAACTACGTGGCCGCTCCGGGTTCGATCAGCACCGACGACGGACGAGGGTTCCAGGTCTTCGGCGCCTTCCGTCGACGCTTCGAAGCCCTGGAGCCTCCGGTGTCGCTGCGAGCGCCGCAGATCACGTGGCGGCGCGCTCCGAGCGAGCTGGCCACCGACGCGCTGGTGGTGCGCTCGGGTCGGCGCTTGTCGGAACCGGTGGGCGCCGTGGCGCTGAACCCACCGGTCGAGCTGCCGGCGGCCGGAGAGCGAGCGGCACTCGAGCGCCTGGCGGCCTTCGCCGACGAGGACGCTACGACGTACCACGTGCGTCGGGATCTTCTCGGCGAGCGGGGCACGTCGCAGCTCAGCTGGCACCTTCGCTTCGGTGCTCTCCACCCGCGCCGGGTGCTGGCCGAGGTGAACGGCCCTGACGAGGGCTCACGCACCTTTCGCACCGAGATCGCATGGCGCGAGTTCTATGCGGATGTCCTCTACCGACACCCGAGCTCGGCGCGCCACGCCCTCAAGCCCTCGATGGCTGCGCTGCGAGTCGACACCGGCGCGCCGGCGCAGGAGCGCTTCGTGGCCTGGGCCTCAGGGCGGACGGGCCTGCCCTTGATCGACGCCTCGATGCGCCAGCTGGCGGGGGCTGGCTGGCTGCACAATCGAGCGAGGATGCTGGCCGCCAGCTTCTTGGTCAAGCACCTGCACCTCGACTGGCGCTGGGGTGCTCGCTGGTTCATGTTCCAGCTCCTCGACGGCGACCTGGCGTCGAACGCCCATGGCTGGCAGTGGACCGCCGGCACCGGCACCGACGCCGCGCCCTACCACCGCATCTTCAACCCCATCGTCCAAGCCAAGCGCTTCGACCCTGACGCCACGTACATCCATCGATGGGTCCCTGAGCTCCGAGAGACGCCCCCTCCCCAGGTCTTCGAGCCCGGCGGGGGACACGGGCTGCTGAGGCCGCCGGCGTACCCTGAGCCCATCGTGGAGCTGCAGCTCGAGCGAGACGAAGCGCTGGCCCGCTTCGCAGAGCTGCGAGGCGCCGAGCCGTCATGAGTGAGCCCTTCGGCGTCTACGTCCACGTGCCGTTCTGCGCTGAGCGCTGCGACTACTGCGCGTTCGTGACCTACACGGGCGTCGACGACCTCCATGACCGCTACGTCGCCGCCGTGCTGGCCGAGCTCGAGCTGCGCCGAGAGTGCGGCCCCGTCCCGGCGGCGACGTCAATCTTCTTCGGAGGCGGCACGCCGTCTCGGCTGGCCCCCGAGCTGCTGGGCTCGATCATCGATGCGGTGGACCGAGCGGCCGGGTGCGAGATCACGGTCGAGATCAACCCGGAGGACGCGACGCCGTCGTACCTCGAAGCGCTCGTCTCTCGAGGCGTCACCCGTGTGAGCGTCGGCATCCAGTCGACCAGCCCTCTGGTCCTCAAAGAGCTCGGGCGGACGCACCGGGGCGACTCGATCGGAGCGCTCCGAGAGGCGGTGGCGGCCAGCGGCGTCGAGCGGTGGTCGGTCGATCTCATCGTGGGCGCGCGCCACGAGACCGACGAGATGGTCGAGGCCACCCTCGCCTCGGTCCTCGACGGCGAGGGCGCACCGAGCCACGTGAGCTGCTACCTGCTCACCCCCGAACGCGGCACGCCACTCGGACGAGACCACGCTCGGCACCCCGAGGAGGCGACCTTGGCCGATCGCTACGAGCTGGTCGACGAGCTCCTGAGCGCCCGGGGCTTCTCTTGGTACGAGATCTCCAACTGGGCGAGGGACGGAGCGGCGTGCCAGCACAACCAGCTCTACTGGCGCCAGGGCGACTACCTGGGTCTCGGAGCCGCAGCCCATGGGCACGTCTCGGGTCGGCGGAGCTGGAACGTGGCCAAGCTCGAGGCCTACCTCGCCCAGGTCGAGGCGGGCGAGCTGCCGCTCGCCGGCGAGGAGCTGGTGGAGGGCTCGAGCGCTGCGTTCGAGCGGCTGGCCCTGCAGCTCCGGACAGCCGAGGGCGTCCCACGAGGGTCATTTCTCGATCCCGAGAGCCTCGAGGCGTTCCTCCAGCCGGTGGGAAAGCGCCTGGTCCTCACGCGGCGAGGTCGGCTGATGGCCGACGAGCTGGTGCGCCGCCTCCAGGTGGCCTGAGCGGAGAGGTCGAGGGTCGAGGCACCACGGCGGTAGCCTTCGAGGTCTCATGAGCGACGCCTCCGACCTCACGCCCGACCCCTCGCTGGCCGACAAGATCGTCAACCTGGCCAAGCGCCGGGGCTTCGTCTTCCCCTCGGCCGAGATCTACGGCGGCTTCCGCTCCACCTATGACTACGGGCCCCTCGGTGTGCTCATGCTGCGCAACGTGAAGAACCAGTGGTGGCGCTCGATGGTCCAGATGCGCGACGACGTCGTGGGCTTGGACGCTGCGATCCTGTCGCCTCCCGCCATCTGGGCAGCCTCTGGTCACCTGTCGACCTTCACCGACCCGATGGTCGATTGCCGCAACTGCAAGGAGCGCTTCCGAGCGGACCACATCGACGACGTGTGCCCCAACTGCGGCAGCCGCGACCTCACCGAGGCGCGCGACTTCCAGCTGATGTTCAAGACCCACGCGGGTCCCGTCGAAGACGAGGGCTCGGTGGCCTACCTGCGTCCCGAGACCGCCCAGGGGATGTTCACCAACTTCATGAACGTGGCGACCACCACCCGCAAGAAGCCTCCCTTCGGCATCGCCCAGGTCGGCAAGTCGTTCCGCAACGAGATCACGCCAGGCAACTTCGTCTTCCGGACGCGCGAGTTCGAGCAGATGGAGATGGAGTACTTCGTCCCGCCGGCCGAGGCGACCACGTGGTACGAGTACTGGATCGAGCAGCGCTTCAGCTGGTACGTGGAGCTGGGCATCCCCGCAGCGATGCTCCGGCTTCGACCGCACGACCCCGATGAGCTCAGCCACTACTCAGCCGGGACCACCGACATCGAGTTCCTGTTCCCCTGGGGCTGGGGCGAGCTCGAGGGCATCGCCAACCGCACGGACTTCGACTTGAAGGCCCACGCTGCTGCCTCGGGGGAGCGCCTTGAGTACTTCGACCAGGCGGCCAACGAGCGCTACACGCCCTACGTCATCGAGCCCGCAGCCGGAGCCACGCGCACGATGATGGCCTTCATGCTGGCCGCCTACTCAGAAGACGAGATCGGTGGTGAGGCCCGCACCGTGATGCGCCTCGACTGGCGCCTGGCCCCCAACCAGGTGGCCATCTTGCCGCTGTCGAAGAAGGCGGAGCTCGAGCCGACCGCACGAGAGGTGCTCTCGCTCCTCCAGCCGCACTTCCAGTGCGACTACGACGTCACCCAGTCGATCGGCCGCCGGTACCGGCGACAAGACGAGGTCGGCACCCCGTGGTGTGTGACGGTGGACTTCGAGTCGATCGAAGACCGGGCGGTCACCGTGCGAGACCGCGACTCGACCGAGCAGGTGCGCGTGCCGATCGACGGGCTGGTCGCTGACCTCATCGGTCGCACCACGGCTCGCTGAGCGACGAGTCGATCCCGTGCGACGCGTCGTCTAGACGAGGTCGCGGTAGCGGCGGATCGCCAAGGGCACGAAGAGCACGAGCAGCCCGACGCTCCACGCCAGCGAGTACCAGACCGCAGAGCTCAACGTGAAGGGGCCGCCCACCATGAGGGAGCGGCAGGCGTTCACCGCTTGGGTCACCGGTTGGTGTCGGGCGAAGACCTGAAGCCAGCCCGGCATGGTGGCGATCGGCACGAAGGCCGACGAGCAGAAGGTCAGCGGGAACAGGATCGGGAACGTCATGAGCTGCGCCGCTTCGGCCGTCGGGGCTGAGAGTCCGATGAGGGCGAAGCCCCACATGAGCGAGAAGGCGAAGAACATGATCACGACGCAGGCCAAGGCGTAGTTGATGACGCTCGGCTGCGGTCGGAAGCCCACGAGCAAGCCGATCACGGTCATGATCACGATGACGAAGGCGTTGCGCACGAGATCAGCCGAGGTTCGACCACCGAGGACTGCTGAGCGGGACATCGGCAGCGCTCTGAACCGCTCGAGCAGGCCGGTGTGCAGATCCTCGGACAAGCCGATCGCCGTCGAGATGGCACCGAAGCACACCGTCTGGACGAAGATGCCCGGCATCAGGAAGTTGATGTACTTGCCACCGGGGACCGGGATGGCATGGCCGAAGACGTAGGTGAACAGCAGGACGAACATGATCGGCTGGATGGCCGAGAAGAACAGCGTCTCTGGGACACGCACGATGTGCATGAGGTTCCGCCAGGTGACCGTCCTGATGTCGGAGACCGCCCACTTGGTCCTCGACAGCAGCTTCGGATCAGAGGACGGGGCCAGGGCAAGGTCGGTCATGAGGGCTCCTTGGCGTGGCCAGCCGGATCCTGGACCAGGCCAGCAGCCACCGCACCGGCGTCGACGTCGGTCTTCTCGCCGGTCAGCTCCAAGAAGACGTCGTCGAGGCTGGGCTCTCGAAGCGACAGGCCCAAGAGGTCGTCGCTCGACGCATCGATGCGTCGAAGCGCCTCGGCGGCGACGGCCGGTCCGTTCTCCACGGTGAGCTCCACGGTCGCCCCGAGGAGGTGTGGCTCTGAGTTGGCGAGGCCTCCCAAGAGCGTGGCGACGCGCGTCGCTGCTTCGGGAGAGTCCAAGGTCAGCTCTAAGACGGTGGCACCCATGTCGGCCTTGAGCGACGCCGGCGTGCCGTCGGCGATGACCCGCCCGTGGTCGATGACCACGATCTGTTGGCACAGGCGGTCGGCTTCCTCCAGGTACTGGGTGGTGAGCAGCACCGTGGTCCCCGCGCCCACCAAGGCCTCGATCACGTCCCAGAGGGCGAGGCGGCTCTGGGGATCGAGGCCGGTGGTCGGCTCGTCCAAGAACAGGACAGGGGGCCGGGCGACGAGTGCAGCCGCCAGGTCCAGGCGCCGACGCATGCCGCCCGAGTAGGTCTTGACCGGTCGATCCGCCGCGTCGGCGAGACCGAACTCGCCGAGCAGGTCGATCGCCCGAGCGCCGACCGTGCCCCTCGACATGTGGCAGAGGCGCCCGACCATGGTCAGGTTCTCCTTGCCGGTGAGGTTCTCATCGACCGTCGCGAACTGACCGGCCAGGCCGATGTGGCGCCGCACGGAGTCGGGACGCTTCGCCACGTCGCGCCCCAAGATGGTGGCGGTGCCCGCGTCGGCTTGCAGGGTCGTCGACAGGATCCTCACGGCGGTGGTCTTGCCGGAGCCGTTGGGGCCCAAGAGGCCGACCACCTGACCGACGGGGACGTCGAGGTCGAAGTCGTCGAGTGCTTTGACAGAGGCCTTGGGGTAGGTCTTGGTGAGGCCTCGTGCCATGACGGCGAGTTCGTTGGGCATCCTCGGAGGTTAGCCACCACCTCTGACGCCCTCTGCCGGTCTCGGTTACTCGCTAGGCACCCAGAGAGAGACAGAGAGCCAAGTAGTCTTGGACCTCCCTGGCAACACCGATAAAGCGGAGAACCCCTCAAATGGCACTCGTCTACGATTTCAACCACAAGCACCGTCGAGCCCCGATGGAGCTCAAGGATCTCCTCGGCGGCAAGGGTGCGAACCTCGCGGAGATGACCTCGGTCCTCGAGCTGCCTGTGCCCCCGGGGTTCACCATCTCGACCGATGCGTGCCGTCTCTACATGGCCACGGGGTGGCCCGAGGCCCTGGACAAGGAGATCGCTGGGGCACGGCGCCGCTTGGAGCGGGCCATGGGCAAGCAGCTCGGCGACTCGAAGGATCCGCTGCTCGTCTCCGTGCGCTCGGGAGCCAAGTTCTCGATGCCCGGGATGATGGACACGGTGCTCAACCTGGGCCTCAACGATGCCTCGGTCGAGGGTCTCGCGGCCCAGACGGGCGACGAGCGCTTCGCCTATGACTCGTATCGTCGCTTCGTCGCCATGTACGGCCGCATCGTCCTCGACGTGCCGGGAGAGCCGTTCGACGATGCCTTCGACATGGCCAAGGTCGCGGCGGGGGTGACCTCCGACGCGCAGCTCCCGGTCTCTGCGCTCAAGAGCCTGGTCAAGTCCTATCAGGCGATGGTCAGGCGCCACACGGGGAGCCCCTTCCCTCAGGAGCCAGCCGAGCAGCTGCGCGGCGCGGTCGAAGCGGTCTTCCGCTCCTGGAACGGACCGCGGGCCTTCGCCTATCGCGACCGCGAGCGGATCCCTCACGATCTCGGCACCGCCGTCAACGTCCAAGCCATGGTCTTCGGCAACCGTGACGACAACTCGGGCACGGGCGTCGGGTTCACCAGGGACCCCGCCACAGGGGAGAACAAGCCCTACGGCGACTTCCTCATCAACGCCCAGGGCGAGGACGTGGTGGCCGGCATCCGCAACACCGAGGACCTCGACGCCCTCAAGGGCCAGTTCCCTACGCTCCACCGAGAGCTCTTGGGCATCTTCGATCGCCTGGAGCGTCACTACCGCGACATGTGCGACACCGAGTTCACCATCGAGCAGGGCAAGCTCTGGATGCTCCAGACCCGCGTGGGCAAGCGCACCGGTCGGGCCGCGCTCCGCATGGCGGTCGAGATGACCAAGGAGTCGAAGATCAAGCTCACCCGGGCCGAGGCGGTGCTGCGCATCACCGAAGAGGATCTCTCCCAGGTCCTCCACCCCCAGTTCGCCACCACCGGGCACAAGACCTTGGCCAAGGGTCTGGGCGCGTCCCCCGGGGCCGCGGTCGGCCGGGTCTACTTCACCGCCGATGACGCCGCCGCCGCCGCCGAGCGGGGCGAGCGCGTGATCCTCGTTCGCTCCGAGACCTCACCCGAAGACGTCCACGGCATGCTGGCCGCCGAGGGCATCCTGACGGCCCGAGGCGGCTTGGTGAGTCACGCCGCCGTGGTCGCTCGAGGCTGGGGCAAGCCCGCGGTCGTCGGCGCCGAGAAGGTGCGGATCGCTGGCAAGGCCTTCTCCGTGGGTGACGTGACTGTGCGCGAGGGCGAGTTCCTCTCGCTCGACGGGACCGCTGGCATCGTCGTCGTGGGCGAGGTCGAGCTGGCTCCGGCCAAGCCCTCCGCCGAGTTCGAGACGGTCCTCACCTGGGCCGATGCGATCCGGAAGGGCAACCTCAAGGTCAGGGCCAACGCGGACAACGGCACCGATGCGACCAACGCCCGCTCCTTGGGTGCGGAGGGCATCGGCTTGTGCCGCACCGAGCACATGTTCTTGGGCGAAGACCGCCTCCCCGTGGTTCGCCGGATGATCCTCGCGTCAACGGAGAAGGCCGAGGCCGCGGCGCTCGAGGAGCTCTTGGACGTCCAGCGCGAGGACTTCCTCGAGATCTTGGCGGCCATGGACGGGCTGCCCGTGACCATCCGCCTGCTCGACCCGCCGCTGCACGAGTTCTTGCCGTCGACGCACGAGCTCGGGATCAAGGAGGCGACCAAGGGGCTCACCCGCGCCGAGCGAGAGCTGTTCGACGCGGCCAAGCTCTGGGAGGAGGCCAACCCGATGCTCGGGACCCGGGGTGTCCGCCTCGGCGTCATCAAGCCCGGCCTCTACGCCATGCAGGTGCGTGCCCTCATGGAAGCAGCCGAGGAGCTTGCCTCCAAGGGTGGCCACCCGATCGTCGAGATCATGATCCCTCTGACCGTCACCCGCGAGGAGCTGGCGCTCGCCCGAGGCTGGGCCGAGCGCGCCGTCGAGGACGTGATCTCCAAGGCGGAGAAGAAGGTGAAGAAGGGCTCGCTCGACGTGCTCATCGGCACCATGATCGAGACCCCGCGCGCTGCGCTGGTGGCGGACCAGATCGCGGAGGAGGCCGACTTCTTCTCCTTCGGCACCAACGACCTGACCCAGATGACCTTCGGCTTCAGCCGTGACGACATCGAGGGACGCATCATGGGTGCGTACATCGACCAAGGGCTCTTGAAGCGCAACCCCTTCGAGGTCGTCGACGCTGATGGCGTGGGTGCGCTCGTGCGCATGGGCGTCGAGAAGGGGCATGCCACGCGCCCTGACCTCAAGACCGGCGTGTGCGGCGAGCACGGAGGCGATCCCGAGTCGATCGCCACCTTTTACGCGGCAGGCGTCGACTACGTGAGCTGCTCGCCGTTCCGCGTGCCGGTCGCCCGCCTGGCGGCAGCTCAAGCGGTCTTGACCCAAGGAGCGAGGCCTGGCGCCGCCACGGCAGCTAAGAAGGCGCCAGCCAAGAAGCGTGCCGCCAAGAAGACGCCGGCCAAGAAGACGCCTGCGAAGAAGGTTCCGGCCAAGAAGGCGGCTGGCACTTCTCGCTGAGGCGAGCGGCGGAGCCGAGCTGGCACTCGCCCGTACGAGCAGCAGTCCACCCGCGGTACCGTTCGGGGGTGGCAATCCCAGCGGAGGAGATCGCCCAGGTGCGGGGGGCAACCGACATCGTCGGTCTCATCGGTGAGCAGGTCGCGCTCAAGAAGCAAGGCCATCGCTGGACAGGGCTGTGCCCCTTCCACACGGAGAAGTCTCCGTCGTTCAGCGTCAACGCGGAAGAGGGCCTCTACTACTGCTTCGGGTGCCAGAAGTCGGGCGACGCCATCACGTTCGTGCGCGAGACCCAGCTACTCGACTTTCTCGACGCGGTGCGCTTCTTGGCCGATCGGGCGGGCATCACGTTGCACGAAGATGACGCGGGGCCTGACCGCAAAGAGCGGAACCTGCTCTTAGAGGCGATGGACAAGGCGGTCGAGTACTACCACCAGCTGCTGCTCACCTCGCCTGGCGCCGGAGCGGCACGCAACTACCTGCGCTCCCGGGGCTACGACGGCGAGGTGGTCCGGGCCTTCCGTCTCGGGTGGGCACCTGATGACTGGGACCTGTTGGCCAAGCACCTGAAGGTCTCCGACAAGGTCCTCGAGGCCTCGGGGCTGGGCTTCACCAACAAGCGGGGCCGACAGCAGGACTTCCTCCGGGCCAGGATCGTCTTTCCCATCTGCGACCCCTCGGGCCACCCGATTGCCATGGGTGGCCGGATCCTGCCGCCTGGACCCAACGACCCGCCGCCCGATCGGCCGCAGCCGAAGTACAAGAACTCGCCGGAATCGCAGATCTACTCGAAGCGTCGAACCCTCTACGGGCTCAACTGGGCCAAGAAGCAGATCGTCAGCTCCGGCGAGATCATCGTCTGCGAGGGCTACACCGACGTGATCGCCTTCTTCCAAGCGGGCCTTGAGCGAGCGGTGGCGACCTGTGGGACCGCGTTGGGCGAAGAGCACTTCAGCTTGATGCGCAACTTCGCCAAGCGGATCGTGCTGGCCTACGACGGGGACGCCGCCGGACAGAGCGCCACAGGCCGGGTCTACGAGTGGGAGTCCAAGCACGAGGTCGAAGTGGTGGTCTGCGAGCTGCCGAGAGGCATGGATCCCGCCGAGCTGGCGCGCACCGACCCGACGGCCCTCGTCGACGCGGTGGCCCACGCCAAGCCCTTCTTGGGCTTCCGGGTCGATCGGGCGCTGGCCAGCGTGGAGATGACGACCGCCGAGGGTCGAGCTCGGGCGGCCGAGGCAGCGCTCAGCGTGGTCGCCGAGCACCCGAACCCCCTGGTGCGAGATCAGTACGTCGTCCAGGTGGCCGATCGCTGTCGGCTCGACCCCCAGCTCGTGCGAGAGCGCTTGGCGCTGCACGTCGCTGGTGCGGTGCCGAAGCCCCAGTCCCATGAGCGGACCCCGCGACGCAGAGACGAGGAGCCTCCTCCGAGGGAGCCCACCGATCTCGATCCCATCGACACCGAGCCACGAGCGAACCTTCGAGATCGAGCAGGGCTCGAAGCCCTCCGCTTGGCTGTTCACCGCCCTGAGCTCGTCGCCGATCGACTTGAGCCCTTCTTGTTCTTGGACGCAGATCAGCGAGCGGCGTTCGACGCCCTGCTCGAGTCATCGAGCTTGTCGGCCGCCATCGAGCACGCCTCGCCGCCCGCCGCCGCGCTCTTGCGGCGTGTGGCTGTCGAGGAGCCGACCATCGAGGGCGAGGGAACGACCGATCCCGTCGGGGCGGTCGTCGCCCAGCTGCTCCGAGCCGCCGTTCGCCAAGCCGTCGCTGCGCTCCAAGCTGATCTTCGCTCGGGAACGATGCCGCTGGCTGAGGGTGGCGAGCAGGTCAAGAAGGTCCAGCTGCTCGTCGAGCAGCTGGACCACCCCGACGACTCGACGCAAGCCGAGAAGGAGCTGCTCGACTGGTTGGCCGACCGAGCCGAGGCGACGCTGTGAGCACCTTGGACCGCTCTCGCGCAGGTGATCTCGAGCTCGACGACGAGGCGGCGCTCGCCTTCGCCTCGCTGCTCGCCTCCAAGACCCGAGGCGAGACCGTCACCCAAGAAGAGCTGGTCGACGCCATCCATCGCGTCGAGCTCTCCGCCCCTCTGATCGCCTCGCTGGTCGAGAGGATCAACGCGGCTGGGCTCACCTTTGATGAGGCGATCGAGCCCGCGACGGCATCGACGGAAGCGACCGAGGCGATTGACGGCGCCACGCCGCATCGGAAGCGTCGAGCCATCGACGCCGACCGCCGCCTGGTCGAGCACAAGGCCACCTCGTCGGCTGATCCTGTCCAGGTCTACCTCTCAGAGATCGGCAACGTGCCGCTCCTCAGCGCCGAGCGTGAGTTCGAGCTGGCCACTGCCTTCGAAGCCGGTCTCGTCGCTCAGCGGCGCCTCGAGCGCCATCAGGCCGCGCTCTCGGGAGAGGGGCCGAAGGCTGACGAGCTCTCGAGTCGGCACGTCAGGAACCTGCGCGTGGCGATCCGCAAGGGTGAGGCGGCCAAGGACGAGCTCATCGAAGCCAACCTGCGCCTCGTCGTCTCGATCGCCAAGCGCTATCGCAACCGCGGTCTGCCTTTCTTGGACCTCATCCAGGAGGGGAACCTGGGCCTCATGCGAGCGGTCGAGAAGTTCGATCCGCACAAGGGCTTCAAGTTCTCGACCTATGCCACGTGGTGGATCCGCCAAGCGATCACTCGCTCCATCGCTGATCAGGCGCGCACCATCCGCATCCCGGTCCACCTGGTCGAGGTGATCAACCGCGTCATCGCCACCCAGCGTCAGATGACTCAGGAGTTCGGCCGTGAGGCCACGGCGGAGGAGATCGCCGCGCAGCTGGACCTGTCTCCCGAGAAGGTCCGCGACCTGCTTCGCCTCGATCAGGACACGATCTCGCTTGAGCAGCCCATGGGCGAGGACGACTTCGTGCTGTCGGACACGATCGTCGACCAAGGCACCGCCTCGCCGGACGCGACCGCGTCGAAGCACCTCTTGGACGAGGCGATCAAGGAGGTCTTGGGCCAGCTCGACGAGCGCGAGCGACAGGTGGTGACCCTCCGCTTCGGGCTCGAGGACGGGAAGGTCTCCACCCTCGACGAGGTCGGTCGAGCCTTCGGGATCACTCGTGAGCGGGTTCGCCAGATCGAGGTCAAGACCATGGCCAAGCTCCGGCGGCCTGAGCGTTCGACGCAGCTGCGGGGCTTCCTCGACGGCGAGGAGTAGCCCTCAGGTCGAATCGGGCCAAAGGAGGGGGCTGCTAGGGTCTGACCGGCTTCAACGCCTTTCCGGGGTAGCTCAATGGCAGAGCACGCGACTGTTAATCGTGTGGTTGAGAGTTCGAGTCTCTCCCCCGGAGCTCACTGATGGCTCGCTGCGATCAGGACCCCCAAGGTGCATCGCGCTGGCCGGTGCCTAGCGGCTGAGGTCGACCACGCTGCGGCCGATCGCTTCACCTCGAAGGATCGCGTCGAGGGTGTCGGGCAGCGCGTCGAGCCCGAGCTCGGTGCCGATCAGGGCCAACGACGACGGTCGAAGGTCGGTGGCCAATCGCTCCCACACCATGCGGCGACGAGCGCTCGGTGTGGCCGCAGAGTCGATGCCGAGCAGCGAGACGCCTCTGAGGATGAAGGGCATCACCGTGGTCGGCACGGCCACCCCTCCGGTGTTGCCCGACGCCGCCACCGCACCGCCGTAGCGGAGGCGAGCGAGCACGTTCGCCAAGGTCACGCCGCCCACGCAGTCGATCGCGCTTCCGTAGTTCATCGTCTGGAGGACGCGGCCCTCCTCGGAGAGCTCGGAGCGCTCGATCACCTGGCTCGCCCCGAGCTCGGTGAGGAAGTCGGCGGCGGCTGGCTTGCCGGATGACGCGATCACGTCAAAGCCTCGGGCGGCGGCGATGTTGACGGCGGTGGAGCCCACGCCACCGGTCGCCCCGGTCACCAGCATCGGACCACCCTCGGGCGTGACGCCGAACTCCTCCAAGGTGATCAGGCTGAGCGCCGCCGTGAAGCCTGCGGTGCCGATGGCCATGGCGTCGTGGGCGCTCAAGGACGCAGGGAGCGGCACCAGCCATTCGGCAGGCACCCGCGCGCGCTGGGCAAAGCCACCGAAGCGGGCGGTGCCGAGGTAGTAGCCGTGTGCGATGACCTCGGTGCCGATGGGGAACTCGTCGGTGCCGTCGGCGAGCACGACGCCGGCCATGTCGACCCCAGGGATGAGCGGGGAGATGCGGGCCACCTTCCCGTCCTTGGTGGTGGCGAGCCCGTCTTTGTAGTTCACCGACGAGTGGGTCACCTCGAGCAAGACGCCGTCTGAGGGAAGGTCATCGAGCGTCAGCTCGACGAGAGCACGCTCGGTAGGACCGTCAGTCTGGGTGGCGAGCAGGGCGCGGAAGCGTTCGGAGGCCATGGCACGCAGCGTAGCCATCGCGGCTCTGCGTGCTCCGTCTGAGGTCCACCTCGGAGGGCGCAGCCAGAGAGTCGGCGCCGTCTCCCTCGTGCTGAGCAGCCCTCAGAGGGTGGCCGTTCCCAGGTCAAATGGTTGTATAATCAACTATCGGAAGAGAATCCTGTGGACTGAGGCTCCAAGATAGTTCAAAGATCATCTGTTATTGGTGAGAA
>Ga0181519_10002392_pt1 | contig 16048 bp, 10 predicted proteins | sample PEATcosm2014_Bin_26_FD_121102 | JGI IMG/M metagenome (GOLD analysis project Ga0181519, IMG submission 121102) | Peatland microbial communities from MTU Mesocosm Facility, Houghton, MI, USA - PEATcosm2014_Bin02_10_metaG | ecosystem: Environmental > Terrestrial > Soil > Wetlands > Peat | place...
CAGCCGCAATGTCATACCGGGCCGCGTGAAGTTCTCCATCGACCTGCGCAATGCCAGCGATGCCCTGTGCGATGTCATGGATGCCGACATCCGCGCCGTGGCCGCCCGCCTGGAGGCCGAGACCGGCTTGCCGATCAGCATTGAGCAGGTATCTGGCTATCCGGCCCAGGCCTTCCATCCCGACTGCATCGAGGCCGTGGGCCGCGCGGCCGCGCGGCTGGGCTACAGCCACCTGCGCACGGTCTCCGGGGCGGGCCACGACGCCGTCTACATGGCGCGATTGGCGCCCGCGGGCATGATCTTCATCCCCTGCAAGGACGGCATCAGCCACAACGAGATCGAGGATGCCAAGCCGGCGGACATCACCGCGGGCTGCAATGTCCTGCTCCACGCCATGCTCGAGCGCGCGGGCGTATCGGCCTGACGCGCCGCGCCGCCGCCGGGCGCTTGACCCGCCGCCGGCCGGTTCGGCCTCAGAGCGCAGGCAGGCGCCGGCCCTCGCGCAGCATGGCCGCCATGGCCTCGGGTGTTGTCGGCTTGCTGAAGAAATACCCCTGCATCGCATCGCAGCCGTTGGCCCGCAGGATGCTCGCGTGCGCTGCGGTCTCGACGCCTTCGGCGATCACGCTCATGCGCAGGCTATGCGCAAGGGCGATGACGGCCATCGCGATCGTGGCGTCGTCGGGCTCGGTCAGCATGTTGCGGATGAACGATTGGTCGATCTTCAGGGTGTCGACGCGAAACCGCTTGAGATAGGCCAGGCTCGAGAATCCCGTGCCGAAATCGTCGATCGACAGGCGCACGCCCAGGGTCTTGAGGGCGTTCACGGCGCCGATCACGTTCTCCGTGTCGTGCGCGATGATGCTCTCCGTCAGCTCGAGTTCCAGAGTGCCGGCGTCCAGGCCGGTCTGCTCCAGTACCTGGCGCACGCGCGGCGCCATGTCCTGCTGCTGGAACTGGCGCAGAGATAGGTTGACCGACATCACGATCGGCGCCAGCCCCTGCTCCTGCCAGGCCTTGTTCTGCCGGCACGCCGTCTGCAGCACCCAGTCGCCGATGTCCTTGATGAGGCCGGTCTCCTCGGCCAGCGGGATGAAGCGCGCCGGCGGCACGAGGCCCAGGGTGGGGTGCTGCCAGCGCGCCAGCGCCTCGCAGCCGGTGATGCCGCCGCCGCGCAGGTCCACCTTGGGCTGGTAGGCCAGGAACAGCTGCCCGCGGGCCAGGGCAAAGCGCAGCTCCGCCTCGAGCTGGACGCGCTGCTGCGTTTCCGTGCTCATCGCCGCAGTGAAGAAATGGTAGGTATTGCCGCCGAACTGCTTGGAGCGGAACATCGCCATGTCGGCATTGCCGATCAGGGTGTCGGAATCGATCCCGTCCTGCGGATAGATGCTCACGCCGATGCTCGCCGTGCAGTGGATCTCGCGTTCCTCCACCGCGAAGGGCGCGCGGAAGGCCTCTAGCGTCTTTTGCGCGATCACGTACGCGTCGGCGGTCCGGTGCAGGTCGTGGAGCAGGACGAGGAATTCGTCGCCACCCAGGCGCGCCACGGTGTCCCCTTCGCGCAGGAGGCCGCGCAGCCGCGCGGCCGCGGCGCGCAGCATGGCGTCGCCGAAAGGATGGCCATAGCCGTCGTTGATGAACTTGAAGCGATCCAGGTCGATGAACATGAGCGCGGCGTGCCGCCCGTTGCGCCGCGCGTGGATGACCGCCTGCGCTATCCGGTCGCGGACCAGGGCGGCATTGGGCAGGTCCGTGAGGCTGTCGTGCGTTCCCAGGTGCTCGATGCGAAGTTCGCTGTGCTTGCGCTCGGTGATGTCCTGGATCGTGCCGGCCACCGTGAGCACCCGCCCGCCGCCGGTGGCCGAGCCTTCCATCACTGCGCTGAACCACCGCGTGGGGCCCCGCAAGGGGTTGCTGCGCAGCTCGAGCGCCGCGGTTCCGCCCGAGGCCACGACCTTTGCGTGGTTCGCCGCAAAATTGGCACGGTCTTCCGGATGCATCAGCTCGGCAAAGGCCGTGAACGAGGGCTCGCCCAGCGAGGCGTCCCAATCGAAGAGCCGGAACATCTGGGGAGACCAATCGACCCTGCCGGTGTCGAGCTCGAACTCCCAACTGCCCATCTGGGACCGGATCTGCGCCTCGACCAGGCGCTTTTCGCTGCGGCGCAGGGCCCGTTCCGCGGTGGCGCGCGCGGTGTCCCGGTCGAAATTGTCCAGCGCAAAGGAAAGATCCGAAGCGATCTCCTCGAGCAGCCGTATCAGGTCGGCGTCGAAGAAGTCCTTCTCCGCAACATACAGGGCAAGCGCTCCCTCGACACGCCCGCCGCGCCGGAACGGGAAGGCCGCGCCCCCCAGCACCTTGATCTGGCGGGCCCGCTCATGCCACGGGGCCGCAGCGGGGTCCGCCTGGAAATCGTTGCTGATGAAACGCCGGCCCTCGCGAATGGCCGTGGCCAGCGGTCCCCGCCCCGGCGCCGTGTCCGGCGACAGCGCGATCCGCAACCCCGCCGCGTAGTCCGCATCCGCTCCGGCCGCCGCAATCGGCACGGCATCGGCGCCGTCGACCACGGCGATGAACGCCGAGGTGATGCCGCCGAACTCGACGCACAGGCGGCAGATCTCCTGGTAGAGGGCGCGCGGTTCGCGGATGCGCACGATGGCCGCGTTGGTCTGCGACAGCGCCGCGTAGAACGCGCCCACGCGGCGCTCCCGGCGCAGGGCCGCAAGGCGTTCGGTGATGTCGCGGGCGATCTTCGAGGCGCCGATGATCCGGCCGTCGGCCGAGCGGATCGGCGAGATCGTCAACGAGACGTCGACGAGCGAGCCGTCCTTGCGCACGCGCCGCGATTCGTAGCACTGCACCCGCTCGCCCAGCTCGATGCGCTCGATGATCAGGCGCTCCTCGTCGAGGCGGTCGGCGGGCAGGAGCAGGGTCACCGGCTTGCCGATGATCTCCTCGGCCGTGTAGCCGAAGAGCCGTTCGGCACCTGGGCTCCAGACGCGGATCGTGCCGTCGAGCGTCTTGCCGACGATGGCGTCATCGGCCGACGCGATGAGCGCAGCGAGGAAGGCCTGTGCATCGTCCAGCGCGGAAAGGGTAATCGTAGGCATGATCACCGACCATCGTAGGCCGATGGCCCATGGCCGAACAGGCAATTTCGGGGGTTTTATTCATTGCAACGATGCGGCCGTGCATCAGGCGAATCCGGGGAAATACTTCCAGGCGCGCACCTTTGTCCAGTGCATACCGCTGCGCGCCGGCAAATCGATGCACCGTTCAGGCGGGCTGGGTAAGGAAGCCGCGCCGGTCGGGCGCGCGCCGCAGCGAATCGAAGGCCGCGAGTTCCCAGGGTCGCATGGCAATGAGCAGGCTGGTGCCGTAGCGCTCTTCGGCGGGCGCGCCGATGCAATCCTGGTGGAACTCGGCAAACTCCTGCGCGAGGCGCAGCAGGCGCTGCTGAAATCGCAGATTGGCCGCCGGCGTGAGCATGGCGTACTGGAAGCGCAGGAACTCGCCCGCATACTGGAAATGGCCATCGAGAAAATCGGTCTGCACGCGGTCGCGGAAAAAGCGCTGAATGGGGCCGTCGACCAGCCAGCCGAAATCGCGCGCGACCTTGATGCGCACCCGGTTCTCGGGCAGAAGCGTGATCAGTTGCAGGCGGTCCAGCCGCAGCAGCTGCGCCACGACCTCGGCCTTGCTCAGCCGGTAATTGGCGCTGATCTGCGCCGGGCTCATGTGATTGAGCACGCACACGGCCACGAGCAGGCGCCGTGGGTCGGCGACGAGGTCGGCCTCCTGCTCGGGCAGGAGCTGGCGAACGGCCGGCTGCGCATCGTGCGCGGCGCGCGCGACATCGGCCAGGTCGAGCTTGAGCAGATCGCAGATGGCTTCCACGGTGTCGAGGCGGAAACTGCGCAGCGAAAACTGCCGCTTCACGCTGGCTTCGCTCAGGCCCAGGTGCCGTGCGACGTCCAGGTAGGTGATGCCGCGCGCCTTGAGCAGGCGCTTGAGGGTGGCGACGAGATTCTCGGTCTGCGACATGACGATCCGGCACCCGGAGACAAATAGTATTGAAATGTAATACCAAATTTGCCGGGAATCCACATCCGGCAAAAATGGATAGCGATTTTCGCTACTGACGGCCATAGTGGCTCCACGACGAACCACCGAGCCCCTGCCATGATCGAACGCGACCCTGACGCAGAATCGCCGCGCGAACCGCGCGAACCCTTTCCCTCGCTGAACGTCCCGGGGTTGGCCTGGCAGGCCACGAACTCGCCGGCGCGCCGCCGCGCGGTTCCTTACGTTCTGCCGGTGGCCGTGGTGGTCCTGGCCGCCGCCGCCCTGCTCGCGTATGGCCCCATTGCCCAGCCGGCCGGTTACCACGATTTTGCCGACCAGCGCGCCCTGCTGGGCCTGCCCCACGGCGCCGACGTTTTCTCCAACCTCGGCTTCGCCCTGGTCGGCCTGCTGGGCCTGCGCAGCCTGGTCCGGAACTGGGGCTCGCCGGCGCTTGCCGCCGGGCGCGCGGGCTGGCTGCTGTTCTTCGTGTCCCTGGTGTGCACGGCCATCGGCTCCTCGGCCTATCACCTCGCGCCCGACAACGCCCGCCTCGTCTGGGACCGCCTGCCCATCGCGCTGGCCTGCGCCGGACTTCTGGCGGCGTGCTGGCGGGAAACCATCGGCGCGGGCCGTTGGGTGACCCCGGCCCTGGCCGGACTCGCTGTGGCTAGCGTGGCCTGGTGGCGCTTCACGGACCTGCATGGAACCGGAGACCTGCGCCCCTATCTGCTGCTGCAGTTCCTGCCCCTGCTGCTCCTGCCCCTGCTGCAATGGCAGCACGAGGCGCCGATGGCCGAGCGCATCGCGGTCGGCGCCGCCATGGGCATCTACCTGCTCGCCAAGCTCTTCGAGATCGCGGACCATGCGGTGTTCCGCGGTCTCGCCGTGATCAGCGGCCACACGATCAAGCACCTGCTTGCTACAGTGGCCGCCGCGCTGATCGCCGGGGCGCTGGCCGCTCGCCTGGCCCGCGTGGCAGCGGCCACCGGGACCAAGGGTTTGCCAATTCCAGGAAGGAATTTGACGGGATGCGGGCAATGATGCGCAGCGCGACTCGGGCGGTGATGAAGGCCTTGTGCGGCGTGCTGTTCCGCGTGCGCATCGCCGGCGGCATGGACGGCGTGGACCGCAGCCGCCTGCTGATCATCGCCAACCACGAATCCTTCCTCGACGGCTTGTTGCTCGGGCTGTTCCTGCCGGTCGATCCGGTGTTCGTGGTGCATACCGGGATCGTCCGGCGCCCGCTCTTCCGGGCCCTGCTCAGCCTGGTCGACTACCTGGCAGTGGATCCGGCCAGCCCGATGGCGATGAAGAAAGTCATCAAGCTGCTCGAATCCGGGCGGCCCGTGGTCATCTTCCCGGAAGGCCGGATCACCGACACGGGTTCGCTCATGAAGGTCTACGACGGCCCGGCCTTCGTGGCGGCCAAGACCGGCGCCACGGTCCTGCCGGTGCGCCTCGACGGCCCTGCGCGATCGTTCTTCGGACGGATCGCCGGACGAAATCCGCGCCGTCTCTTCCCGCAGGTGACGATCTCCATCCTCGCGCCCACCGCCATCGCGATGCCCGATCTGCCCACGGCAAAGCTGCGGCGGCGTGCCGCGGGCGAGGCGCTGCGCCGCCTCATGCAGCAGATGATCTTCGATGCGCGGCCCAAGCAGACGCTGTTCTCGGAGTTCCTCGACATCATGCGCATCCATGGCCGGCGCCGGCGCGTCGTCGAGGATCTGAACCAGATCGAATACTCCTACGCCGACCTGCTGCGGATGGCGCTGGGACTCGGGCGCATTGTCCAGAAGAACACCGCGCCGCAGGAGTGCGTAGGCATCCTCATGCCCAACGTGGCCGCCACCGTGTGCATGCTCCTGGGCGCCGGCGCCGTGGGACGCGTTCCGGCCATGCTCAATTACAAATCGGGCGCCGCCGGCATGCGCGACGCCTGCACCGCTGCCGCAATCCGGACCGTCTTCGCGTCGCGCGCGTTCATCGCGCAGGCCAAGCTCGAGGCGGACGTCGCCGGGCTCGATGGCCTGCGGGTGCTCTACCTGGAAGACCTGCGCCCGCAGATGGGGCTCTGGGACAAGCTCTGGGTGCTCTGGCACGGGCGTTTTCCCGAGCTTGTCGAAGCCGAGCGCGATCCGCGCCGCCCGGCCGTGGTCCTGTTCACCTCGGGTTCCGAGGGCAAGCCCAAGGGCGTCGTGCTCTCGCACCATGCCCTGCTGTCGAACATCGCCCAGATCCGCGCCGTGATCGATTTCTCGGTGGACGACAAGGTGCTCAATGCGCTGCCGATCTTCCATTCCTTCGGCCTTACCGGGGGCGCACTGCTGCCCATCCTCACCGGCATGAACCTTTTCCTCTACCCCTCGCCCCTGCACTACCGCGTCATCCCGGAGCTCGCCTACGACCGCAATTGCAGCGTCCTGTTCGGCACCAGCACCTTCCTGGCCAACTATGCCAAGTTCGCCCACCCCTACGATTTCTTCCGCCTGCGCTATGTCGTGGCCGGCGCCGAAAAGCTCTCGGAGGCCGTGCGCGGCCTGTGGTTCGAGAAATTCGGCATCCGCATCCTGGAGGGCTACGGCGCCACCGAGACGGCGCCGGTCCTGGCGGTGAACACGCCCATGGCCTACCGCACCGGAACCGTGGGCCAGTTGCTGCCGTCGATCGAGCACCGCCTGGTGCCGGTGCCCGGCATCGAGCACGGCGGCATGCTGCATGTGCGCGGACCCAACCTCATGTCCGGCTATTACCGCTTCGATGCGCCCGGGCGCCTGCAGCCGCCCTCCTCGGAGGCCGGGGCGGGCTGGTACGAGACCGGCGACATCGTTTCCATCGACGCCGACGGCTTCGTTTCCATCGTCGGGCGGCTCAAGCGTTTTGCCAAGATCGCCGGGGAGATGGTCTCGCTCGAGGTGGTCGAGAAGGTCGCGGCGGCGGCGAGCCCGGGGCAGATGCACGGCGCCTCCGCGCAGCCCGACGGCGCACGGGGCGAGGCCATCGTGCTCTTTTCCACCGACCCCGCGCTCTCGCGCGAGCGCCTCGCCGATGCCGCACGCGGCCTGGGCGTCCCCGAGCTGGCGGTTCCCCGCAAGGTCCAGTTCCTGGAGGCCCTGCCCCTGCTGGGCACCGGCAAGGTCGACTACGTGAGCCTCAAGCGGCTGGGAGAGGCCGCATGAGGCGCCGCCCGCGCCGCGCATCCCCGCACATTTCTTTCTCCACCCTTTTCACGGAATGCCGCTCATGACATCGACCACGACATCGCCGACACCCGGTCACGCGCACCCGCCGGCCCTGGACCTGCCCCTGGTTTCCCTGGCCATGGGCGCGCTGCTGCTCGCGCAGTTCCTCTCCGCCCTGGCCGACAACGCCGTGCTCATCGCCGCGATCGCGGTGGCAAAGAACGGCGGCATGCCCGGCCTCGTGCCGCTGCTGCAGGAGGCGTTCGTATTGCCGTTCATCGTGCTGGCGCCTTTCGCCGGCCCGCTGGCCGACGGCTTCTCCAAGAGCCGCGTCATGCTGGGCGCCAATCTGCTCAAGCTGGCCGGCGCCATCGGCATGGCCCTGGGCGTCAACCCGCTGGCGGCCTATGGGCTGATCGGCATCGGCGCAACCTTGTACTCGCCGGCCAAGTACGGCATCCTCGCCCAGATGTTCGCGCCCGAGCGCCTGGTCCGCGCCAACGGCATGCTCGAGGGCTCCACCATCGTCGCGATACTGCTGGGCGTGCTGGTGGGCGGCTGGCTGGCCGATCATTCCCTGGCCATGGCCTTTGGCGGCGTCATGGCCTGCTATGCCGTCGCCACCGCCGCCAACCTGCTCATTCCGCGCCTGCCCGCGGAAAATCCCCATGCCAGCTTCGGGCCGGCGCCCATGGTGCGGCGATTCTGGACGGCCCTGTGCACGCTGTACGTCAACGACGACGCGCGCTTCAGCCTGCTGGGCACGAGCGTCTTCTGGGGCAGCGGCACGACCCTGCGCCTTGTCCTGTTTGCGTGGGTACCCGTGGCGCTCGGCCTCGCGGACAACCAGACGCCGGCCAATCTCATGGGCGCGCTGTCGGTGGGAATCGTCGCCGGCGCCGCCATCGCCGGTTTCTGGGTATCGCTGGCCAAGGTCAACCGCGCGCTGTGGGGCGGCGTGCTGCTGGGCCCGATGATCCTGGTGATGGCTTCCATCTCCCACCTGTGGCCGGCCGCCCTGGTCATGGCCGGCATCGGGGTCTGCGGCGGCCTGTTCGTGGTGCCGCTCAATGCCCTGCTCCAGGAACGGGGACACGAAAGCGTGGGCGCGGGCAGCGCCCTGGCCGTGCAGAACTTCTCGGAGAACCTGACGATGCTGCTGTTCGTCGGCATCTATGCCGGCGTGCGCGCCCAAGGCGTTGCCGTGATCCCCACCATCGTGGGCTTCGGCATCGTGCTGATCCTGGCGGTGGGCGCGATCAGCGCGGTGCGGCTGGCGCGGCGCCCGGGGGCGGCGTGAGCGGAACCTCCGGCGGCGAGAGCACCCGGGCCAGGCGGCGCGCGGCGTCGATGAAGCGCGCCGTCTTCACGAGCTTGAGCGGGTAGTACGCGGCATCGCCCGAATGCATGGACCCCACATTGGTCATCACCACAATGACCAGGTCCTCGTGCTCGAGCCACCCCATGACGGCGCCAAAGCCCAGCACGCCGCCGTCCTCGCCGACCAGCGTCCCGCCCTCGAGTTTTTCGCGGAACAGACCCTCGCCCACTTCGGAGCCCGGGTCGGTGTCGTCACCGGTGGGTTGGAAATCGCGCATGCGGGCCAGGCCGCGCGGGCCCACCACCGCGCCGTCGCGCAGCGCGCGCGCAAAGACCGCAAGGTCGCGGGGCGTCGCCAGCAGGCCGCCGGCCGTCCATTCGGTGGACAGGTTGGAGGAGCTCACGTCGATCAGGCCGGGCGCGACCGAGCGGAACGTGGGATGGAGGCCAGCGTCGCGGCGGAAATCCGGCGTGTCGAAGTGATAGCGCGCGGGAATGCGCCTGGCATCCACCGGCTCGAAACCCTCCATGCGGATGTCGGTGAGGCCGAGCGGCGCCAGCACGCGCTCGTGGATCTCGCGCACGGCATCGTGGCCGGTGATCTTCTCGATCACCAGGCCCAGCAGGGTGTAGTTCGAGTTCGAGTAGGCATACGCCGCGCCGGGCGCATTCGTGGCCGCATGGCGTCCGTGGCGGATGTACTCGAGCGGTTCGTCCTTGGGCCAGGGCCGCTGCGTGAGCAAATCGGCGCCGCGGCCGCGGCGGATTCAGTCGGCGTCGAATTCCCAGGTGGGCACGCCGCTGGTGTGCCGGAGCAGCTGGCGCAGCGTTGCCGTGGCGGCATTGGGAATGTCGCCCACGATGGCCTTCCCCAGGATGCTGCCCGCCGTCGCGTCAAGGTCCAGCCGCCCTTCGTCGGCCAGTTGCTGGACCACGCAGGCCACGAAAACCTTGGTGATGCTGCCGATGCCGTAGAGGTATCCCGCATGGGCCGGCGCGCCGGTCTCGATGTCGGCGTAGCCGGCGCTCCCGGTCCAGACCACGCCCTGGCGTGTTGCCAGGGCCACGCTGATGCCCGGCAGGCCGTTGCCCAGGCTGCGCTGCAGTTCGTCGCGAAATTCCTGGTCGGGCGCGAGGGCCGATGGCCGCGCCGCGATGGGCAGGAGGGCCGCAAGGGCCAGCGCAAGGGTGAGGAGACCGCGCATGACGTCCGTTCTTGTTCCGCCGGCGCATGCATTCGTGCGCGCGCCCGCGCATGCCCCGGCTTATGCAACATCGGCGCCCGATCATGCCATAGTGCGGTCCACCGACCGAGCAAGAAGGCCCCACCCGCACATGCCCGATGACAGCCCCGCGCGCAAGCGCAAGCCCGCGGCAACCGCGCCCAAGCGCCGCGGCCGGCGGTACGCCTACCCGGTAGACCTTCGGCCCATGGCCGACGCCCTGCCCGCCGCGCCCGGCGTCTATGTGTTTCACGGCGACGATGCGGGGCTGCCCCTGTATATCGGCAAGAGCGTGAACCTGCGCAGCCGCGTGCTCGCGCACCTGCGCAACCGCAAGGAGGCGCGCATGCTGCGCCAGACGCGCCGCATCAGCCACATCCGCACCACCGGCGAGATCGGCGCCCTGCTCCTCGAGGCCCGGCTGATCAAGCAGCAACAGCCCTTGATGAACCAGCAGCTGCGGCGCACCTGGCAACTGTGCTCGCTGCGGCTGCGCGACGGAGTGCCCGAGGTCCACTACTCCAAGGACATCGATTTTGCCGGCACGGCGCAGCTGTATGGACTCTTCAGCAGCCGGCACGCCGCGCTGGCGTGGCTGCGCGACCTTGCCGACGCCGAGCGCCTGTGCTTCGGCGCGCTCGGGCTCGAGCGCCTGGCGCGGGGACGCACCTGCTTTCGCGCGATGGTGGGGCGCTGCGCCGGCGTATGCCGCGGCGACGAGAGCCGCTCCGACCACGACCGGCGCCTGCAGTCGCGCCTGGAGGGCCTGCGCCTGGCCTGCTGGCCGTATCCGGGCAGCATCGGCCTCGTCGAGCGCGACGACGGGGGTTGCCAGATCCACGTTGTGCGCAACTGGTGCTACCTGGGCAGCGCCGCCGATGTCGACGCCGCGCGCCGCCTCGGCACGCTGGCGGCCGGTTTTGACGCGGATGGTTACAAGATACTGTGCGAACCCATCCTGCGCGGCAAAGTCGAAATCATTATGCTGTCGGGTTCCGGCCTCTAGCCGCTCGCCTCCATCGCATGCTCCGGCAGGCCCCTGCCGTCCGTGCGGCGGCACACCCGGAATCGAAAGGAAAGCAGATGCAAAAACGCTACCTCTCCACCCTCGTGGCCACGGCCATGGGCGCCGCTGCCTTGAGCGGCACGGCGCACGCCGCCGACGTCGGTGTCGCCATCGGCTTCAGCGCGCCCGGCGCCTACGGCCGCGTCGACATCGGCCAGTATCCCCAGCCCCAGCTCATCGCGCCCCAGCCGGTGATCATCGAGCGCCCGGAGCGCGGCCTGCCGCCGCCCGAGCCCGTGTACCTGTGGGTGCCGCCCGAGCATCGCCTGCACTGGGAACGCTATTGCCGCCAGTACCATGCCTGCGGCCATCCCGTGTATTTCGTCCATGACGACTGGTACCGGCACAACGTGGTGGAACATCCGGTGCGCCGCGAAGAGATGCGCCACGAGGAAGTCCGCCACGAAGACCGCGACCACCCCCGCCGCGAAGAAGACCGCGAACGCGGGCGCGACCGCGAATGACCGACCCCGCGGCCTGATCTACTGGCGCAGTTCGGCCGGAAGTACCGCGCCCAGCCCCGTGCCGGCGGGCAGGCCGCGGCCTTCGAGGATGAAGGGATTCACGCTCCAGGCGCCGGCGAGCGTGAACACTTCGTCCTCGTCCGGTATGGGGGCGCTGCCATGGGCGTGCAGTGCCGCATCGGCAGGGCGTCGGTCCGGGCCATCGGCCAGCCGCTGCTCCTCGTCGCGCTCGCGCAGCGCCGCAGCGGCCAGCAAGGCATTGCGCGCGGCGTCGAGCCCGAGGCCGGTGATGTCGGGGAAGCGCAGCGCGGCCTCCTCGATCGATTGCCGGCCCACGTTGGCGAGGACCTCGCCGTCGGCGTAAGCGAAGATCCGCTCTATGCGCGCATGGCGCGCGCGGGCCCAGGCACTGAAGCCCTGCACGCGGTTGCTGGCGAAGAACTGCACCTCGTCGAAACGGGCAGCCAGGGCGGTGAAGGCGTCGTCGAAGCGCTGGTCGATCCGCGCCTCGGCCTCGCTGCGCCGGGGCCGGTGGTCGGGATACGGCAGGCTGCTGCTCACCACGAGTATCCAGCCATCAATTGGCGGCGCAAGAAAGACCGACGGTTCGCCGGCGGATCCGGCGCGCGCCGTGGCCGCCGCCAGGCCCGTTGCCCAGTTCCGCGCCACGAGGGCCGTGAGGCCCAGGGCACTGGCAACCGCCTGCGGATCGCGGCTCTTCACCGCAAACCAGCTGGTTCGCGGCCCGAAGGAAAGCGGCGCATCCGCGCCGCTCGCAGCGGCCTGTGGATCGTCGCTTGCCGCGGGCGTGGCCGCTGGAGACGCCAGCGGCAGCGCGCCCAGGAGCAGGAACGCAGCGCGCGCCAAGAGGCGGCGCGGTCCGACCGGGCCCGATCGCGCGGCCACCAGTGCCACGCCGAAGGTCCGCTCAGTCGTCACAGCGCACGCCGCCCGCCTCCAGGCGCGCGCGCAGCGGCGCCAGCGCCGCGGCATAGTTGCGCCACAGGTGCACGGCGCTCGTGTAAATGGGGCGTCGGACCTGCGTGGCGCTGGCGGTGGTGGCCGGCGCCGGGTTGCGATGGAATTGCAGGCACGCATCCTCCCAGGGCAAGCCCAGCGCGCCGATCATCCGGCGGCACTGCGCGGGCGGGTCGGCCACGAGCGCCTCGTAGGCCACCTCGAGGATGCGCCCCGGCAGGGCCGACTGCCAGTGCGCCATCAGGCGGCGGTACGCCAGATAGTAGTCCGCGATCTCCCCCAGGTCGTAGGAGAACGGGTAGCCCTGGTCGAACAGCACCTTGAAGACGCCGAAGCAGGTCGCCATCGGGTGGCGGCTCACATGGACGATGGGCGCCGCCGGCAGGGCCGCGTCGATGAGGCCGCAATAAAGATAGTTGAGCGGCAGCTTATCGGTGAAGCGCGGGGTGGCGCCGGTGCGGGGCCGCGTGCGCGCGAGGTAGTCGCGGCCCAGGGCAGCGAAGTCGATATGGGCCGAGGCGGCAATCAATTCCTGCCGGCTCCCCGCCTGCGGACGTTGTGCGCGCGCCGCGTCCACCACGGCGAGGCCAAAATGGGGCAACTCGCCGGCCGAGGTCACCTGCGAGTGGCTGCCGATCATCCGGTCCACGAGGGTCGACCCCGTGCGTGGCATGCCCACGATGAATATCGGCTCCGCGGTTGCATTGCCGCCGTCGGGCCCGTGGCCCGAATGCAGCCGCGCGGGAAAGGCATCGATCAGCCACTGCACGGTATGGAGGTCCACGGCCGGGTCGTACTGCAAATGCCGGCGGCGCAGCGCGGCGCCCGCCGCCAGTTGCTCCCAGGCCGCGGCGTATAGCCCCAGGTCCTCGTATTCCTTGGCCAGCGCGTAGCGCAGGGGAACTTCCCGCTGCCAGGGCCCGTGCGTCTCGCGCAGCAGCGCCTCGAGCTGCGGCAGGTGGTTGCGTGCGGCGGTCTGCACGCGCAGTTCCGATCGGTTCAGGCAGGCCTGGGTGTCTGCCGGATCGAGCAGCAGGCATTGGTCGTAGTCGGCCTCGGCCTGGACGAGATGCCCGAGGAAGCGGTTCACCGCCGCGCGGTTGAACCAGTACGCGGAACGCTCCGGGCGCAGGGCGATGGCCCGGCAGTAGGCCGCATGGGCTTCGTCCAGCATGTCGAACCGCGAAAAAAAGTCGCCCAGCACCGCGTTGGCGTCCGCGTCGCCGCGGCCCGCATCGATGGCCTGGGCAAAGGCCAGGGCCATCGCCTCCCACTCGCCCCGGCTCCGGTGCGCGAGCGCCGCGCGCAGCCGGTTCTCGGCCTGGACGCGCGCGCCGCCCGGCGCCGGCGGGGCGCCGGCGCTATTCGAAGGTGTAGTCGATGCCAATGCCGATGGTCCGCGGCCGGCTCGGGAACTCGACGTTGTAGCGCGGGTCCGGGTTGTTGCGGAAGAGCTGGCCGGCCGAGGTGATGCCCTTCACGTTGGCGATATTGGTGACGAAGATCCGCGAATGCCAGGCGCCGCCGAAGCCCAGGCCCACCGAGCCGTTCATCGTCGTGAAGCCGCCCAGGTGCGTGTAGCCGGCCACGGTGTTGTTGATTTCCGTGACCACGTCGCTGCGGTAGGCGGCGTTCAGGTGGGCGTCCAGGTCGAGGCCGGTGGCAATGGGCGCGGCATATGCCAGGTCGCCCGTGAGCGTCTGGCGCGGCACGTTGGGCAGGCGGTTGCCGGCGAAGCCCGACACCAGGGTGGTCGAGGAGACGTAGGCATTGGCCACCACGTCGACCACGCTGAAGTCCTGGGTGAGCTTGGCGTCGGTCAGGCCGTAGCCGAAATTCGCCGACCAGCCCCCGCCGATGCGCGCGCCCATCTCCAGCTCGAGACCCTGGCTGCGCGCCGACTTGCCGTTGACCACCACGGGGTCGCCGCTCTGGCCGAAGGTCTGGATCTGGATGTCGTCCCAGTTCACGCGGTACAGCGCCGCGCTGTAGCGCAGGCGGTTGTCCACGGTGCCCTTGGCGCCGACCTCGTAGTTCTTCACCGTGTCGGACTTGTAGGGGACCACCGAGGCGTTCTCGCAATAGAAGCAGCCGCCGACCGGAATGGCATTTACGCCGCCGTGGCGGAAGCCCTCCGAATACGTCGCGTAGACCCGCGTGGCGGCGCCCAGCTCGTAGCTGCTGTTGAGCTTGAAGGTGTGGCTGTGGTAGGGCTGGTTGCGGTCGGCCAGGGTGGTGCCCAGCGAATCCGTGGCATTGGCCGGCGCCGGCAGGGTGGAGTTGAACGGGCCATCGTAGGGGATCGACTGGTAGAGGCTCTGATGGAAGTCCTGCCAGAAGACGCGCGCCCCGCCGGTCAGCTGCCAGCGCTCGGTGAGGTGGCGCGTGAGCTCGCCGAACAAGGCCTTGTCCTTGAACTGCGACAGGCGCAGGTAGTCGAAATTGGTGTCCGTGGGCGACAGGGCGCTGGGCCGGGTGCCGCCGTAGTAGCTCTGCAGGAAATCGCCGAAGTTGGCGTAGGACGACCCCAGCACGGCATTGGGCTGCGCGGCCGAGCCCGGCAGCTCGGACCAGGCCGCGAAGCCCGGCACCGATTCGCGCTGGAACAGGTGCTGGGTCTGGCGCTGGAAGAACGCCCCCGCCGTGTAGTCCCAGCCCCCGCCCAGCTTGGAGGCGAGGCGAAATTCCTGGGTGAAGGAGTTGTCCTGCGAGGTCGTGAAGAAGAACGAGGTCGCGCGCGGGTAGCCGCCGTAGACCAGGGGCTCGTTGAAATACAGCAGGAACTGCGACTCGTCGTAGGCGTTGTCGTCCTTGTTGGTGGAGAACGAGGACGACGAGGTGAACGTGGCAAAGCCCACGTCGGCCGAAACGGTCATCGACTCGAGGTTCACGGTCCGGTGGTCCGGCTCCTGGGGGGCGAGGGTCTGGGTCTGGTAATCGAGCCCCTGCGTCTCGCGCGAGAAACCGCTCGCCGTGTCCTGCTGCTGCTGGTAGGCGAAATTGGCGTCGACTCCGGGCGCCGCCTTCCAGAGCGCCGCGATGCGGATGTTCGAGCCGTGCGAGTCGTCCACGTGCGCCAGCGGCACCAGCACCTGGGCGCTGGTGAGCGGGCTCGAGGGATTGGCGAGAACGGGCTGCTGGTTGGGGCCGAAGAGCGTCGCTCCGGTGGCGTCGATGTAACCGGCCTGGCGTTGCAGGCCCGCGGATATGCGCACGGCGAGCTTGTCGCCGAGGGGTTCGTTGATGACGAAGTGCGACTGGACGTTGGTCGAGCCGGTGTGGTCGGTCGTGGAAAGATCGGCCGACGCCTCGGCCGTGAAGTGGGTGAGGTCGGGCGCATTGTGCTGCATCTTGATCGTGCCGCCCACGGCGCCCGAGCCGTACAGCGTTCCCTGCGGTCCGCGCAGCACCTCGACGCGCTGGATGTCCTCCAGGCGCAGGTTCACGTACAGCGGCACGTCGTCGATGTAGGTGGATACGGTCGGCACGCTGCCCCAGGGCAGGTACGAGGAGCCGACCGGGTCGTTGACGTTGAGCCCGCGGATGATGATCAGGCTGTTGCCCCCGTTGGCGCGCGCGCCGATGTCCGGGATAGTGACGCCGGGCAGGAGGCGGGCCATGTCGACGAGGCTCGTGGCGCCGGCGTTGTCGAGGGCCGCGCCGCTCACGGTCGAGATGTTGTAGGGCACGTCCAGGGCGTTTTGCTCGCGGCGGTTGGCGGTGACGACGATGGGCTCCAGGGTGTCGCCC
>Ga0181519_10002395_pt1 | contig 16041 bp, 15 predicted proteins | sample PEATcosm2014_Bin_26_FD_121102 | JGI IMG/M metagenome (GOLD analysis project Ga0181519, IMG submission 121102) | Peatland microbial communities from MTU Mesocosm Facility, Houghton, MI, USA - PEATcosm2014_Bin02_10_metaG | ecosystem: Environmental > Terrestrial > Soil > Wetlands > Peat | place...
AGAGCCATAACGGCAAGGATTACGACCCGCAATGGGGCACCCGCATGCGCGGCACCGGCCCTTGTGCCGAGATGCTGCGCATCCGGTTCGAGACCGCGACAAAACGCCTGAAGCTCAATCTCAATCGCGGAAGATTGTGGCGGCTCGACACCACCAAATTTACCCCGCCCGCGCGCGATGAAAGACAGCTCCGGCTGTTCGCCTAGACCCTTCCCTCGCCTGTTCCCTCGAACCCGCTTGTCACGACGTCCTTGCTACGACTCTGGCCGGTCGTGTCTCCTGCATCCATGCCGGATTTCGCCTTCGAGCAATCCTGCCAAGGATCGGTCTGCGGCATCGACGAGGTCGGGCGCGGGCCCTTGGCCGGGCCGGTGGTGGCTGCGGCCGTGATACTGGACCAGCGGCTTCTGCCAACGGAATTGCGCCAGGGCATCGACGATTCGAAAAAGCTGTCGCCCGCGACGCGCGAGGAATTGGCGGATCTGCTCTGGAATTGCGCCGCCATCGGCGTGGGCGCCGCCAGCGTCGCCGAAATCGACCGGATCAATATTCTCCAGGCCTCGCTCCTCGCCATGCGCCGCGCCTTCTTGGCCCTGCCGCAACGCCCGTCCTTCGCCCTCATCGACGGCAACCGCCTCCCCGATCTGCCCTGCGCCGCCCGCGCATTGGTCGGCGGCGACGGCAAATCGCTGTCCATCGCCGCCGCCTCGATCATCGCCAAGGTGACGCGCGACCGGCTGATGCGGGCCTTGGCCCGGCGCTATCCGGGCTATGGCTGGGAACGCAATATGGGCTACCCGACCGAGGCGCACCGCGAAGCCCTAGTGGCTTTGGGTGTGACGCCACACCACCGCCGGTCCTTCGGCCCGGTTCATCTCATTCTCGGATTCGACTCCAGGAAATCCGCTTAACCATCTGAATCCCCAAAGCTATTGACCTCCCGAGTCGCGCGGGGGATAACTTCGCGACTCGAGGCCTGGGGAGGATTTCACGCCCAGGCTCGAAACCGGGCGGGGCATGATGCGGGATTCGGGGGAATCGGCTAACGGGATTTGGGGCGAGGTGATCGCCGGCGACTGCATCGGCACCATGGCGCGGTTGCCGGAAAACGCCGTCGATCTGGTCTTCGCCGACCCGCCCTATAATTTGCAGTTGAACGGCGATCTGCACCGCCCCGACAACAGCCGGGTCGACGCGGTCGACGACGATTGGGACAAATTCGCCGATTTCAGCGCCTATGACCGCTTCAGCCGCGACTGGCTGCAAGCGGCGCACCGCCTGATGAAACCGGACGCCACGCTCTGGGTCATCGGCTCCTATCACAACATCTATCGCCTGGGCTCGATCCTGCAGGATCTGGGGTTCTGGATCCTCAACGACATCGTCTGGCGCAAGAGCAACCCGATGCCCAATTTCCGCGGCCGGCGCTTCACCAACGCGCATGAGACGCTGTTGTGGTGCGCCAAGTCGCGCACGAGCAAATACACCTTCAACTACCAGGCGATGAAATCGCTTAATGACGATCTGCAGATGCGCAGCGACTGGTTGTTTCCGCTCTGCACCGGCCAGGAACGCCTGAAGCAAGACGACGGCAAGAAGGCGCACCCGACGCAGAAACCCGAGGCGCTGTTGCACCGCCTGCTGCTGGCCACGACCAAGCCGGGCGATCTGGTGCTCGACCCGTTCTTCGGCACCGGCACCACCGGCGCCGTGGCCAAGCGCCTCGGCCGCCGCTTCATCGGCATCGAGCGCGACAAGGAATACGCCAAGCTCGCCCGCTCGCGGATATCCGCCGTCGAGGAAGGCTCGCCCGACGATTTCGCCGCTTCCCAGGAAAAACGCCAGGAAAAGCGCATCCCCTTCGGCGCGCTGGTCGAGGCCGGATTGTTGAAGCCGGGCGTGTTGCTGACCGACGCCTCGCGCCGCTGGACCGCCAAGGTGCGCGCCGATGGCAGCGTGATCTCGGCCGAGACCAAGGGCTCGATCCACAAGGTCGCCGCCGAGGTGCAAGGCGCCCCGGCCTGCAACGGCTGGGCCTTCTGGCATGTCGAAAGCGGCGGCAAGCTGGTCTCGATCGACGTGCTGCGCCAGAAATTCCGCGCCGAGACAAGGTAAGCGATGCGGTTGCCGGCGGTCCTGGCCCTTGGATTATTCCTGGCGTCGGGCGCAGCATTCGCCTCCGGCCCTTATGACGGCAATTGGAGCGGGACGGTGGTGGGCACCGGCCCCCGATGCATGGGCGGCTCGGTCAACTTGAATATCGTCAACAACGCGGTCTCCGGCATCGCCGATCTCGCCGAAGGCACCGCGAGCATCAAGGGCAACGTCACCGCCGATGGCGCGCTCAAGGCGACCTACGCCGATAAATCAACCGGCGATCAGGTCACCCTGACCGGGAATGTCTCGGGCAGCGATTTTTCGGGAAGCCTCGCGACCGCTTATCCGGAACGCTATAGCGCCTGCACCCGCAGCGTGTCCGCCAAGCGCTTTTAGTTTCGCCCGCTGGCGCGGGCATGCGCGATCACCTTTTTCATCAGGCTGGGCAGCGCCTGGTCCTTGATGCCCGTGGGCTTGACCCAGATGCCACCGGTACTCACGCGTCCTTTCGCTTCGCCCGCCAGAACCGAGAGTTCTAAATCAAAATGCGTGAAGCTGTGGCGCACCGACCCCGGCAGCGGCATCCAGCGCGCGCTTCCGGGGGCGGATTTGACCGCCTCTTTTTTGTCCCAGGGACGCAAACGCCAGGAAGTCGACGGCACTTCCATCATGCCGCCGAGCAAACCATTTTCCGGCCGGCGGCGCAGCAGCACCGCACCGTCTTCCCGGACCAGCCAGAAAGCCACGCCGTGGCGCTGCGGCTTGGGTTTTTTCGCCATGCGCGCGGGCAGGGTTTCGGCGATGCCCAGGCCTCGCGCCCGGCAGGAATCCCGCCACGGGCAAAGCGCGCATTTGGGCTTCAAGGGCGTGCAGATCATGGCGCCCAAATCCATCAGCGCCTGGGCGTAATCCCCGGGCCTAGCAGCCGGGACAAGAGTTGCGGCCAAACGGCGCAATTCGGGCTTGGCTTTGGGCAAGGGCGCTTTCACCGCATAAAGCCGGGCGATGACACGCTCGCCATTGCCGTCGAGCGCCGAGGCCGGCCGGTTAAAGGCGATGGATGCTATCGCCGCCGCGGTATAGGCGCCGATGCCGGGAAGCGTGCGGAGATTCGCCTCGTCATCGGGGAACCGCCCGCCCCATTGCGCCGTCACCGCGCGGGCGCAGGCATGGAGATTGCGCGCCCGCGCGTAATAGCCGAGCCCTTGCCAAGCATGGAGAACCTCGTCGAGTTGGGATTCGGCCAGCTTTTGCACATCGGGCCAGATTTCAAGAAACCGCGCGAAGTAAGGCCCGACGGTTGCCACGGTGGTCTGCTGCAACATGATTTCAGACAGCCAGACCCGGTAAGGGTCCGGCGTCTCATTCGGCTTGGCCCGCCAGGGCAGGTCGCGGCGGTGGCGGTCATACCAGGCGAGCAGCTTCGCCGGCAGCTGGACCGTATCGGCGGCACGCAAGGCGGGAATCGACGGGGGCTTGGCCACGGCCTATCCTATGCCATGCACCAAGCCGCGAGGCCAGGAGACGGCCACTCGACATGAACGACCAGTCAAAAGACAATCCAAAAGACAAACCGGTCAAGAATTCCGGCGACAAACGCTATGGCGGCATGCGCGCCTTGGCCGCGACATTGCCGCGCGTGGCCTCGCCGGTCCTGGGCAAGCGCGGCTTTTCCGAGGCCCAGCTCATCGCTCAATGGCCGGCGGTGATGGGCGAGAATCTTGCCCGGCACATGGCGCCGGAACGGATAACCTTCACCCGCGGCGGGCGGCAGGACGGCACCTTGCGGCTCCGGGTCGAACCCGGATTCGCGCTCGAAGCCCAGCACCGTGAGCCGCAGATTCTCGAACGCATCAATGCCTTTTTCGGCTATCGCGCGGTGGCGCGGCTGGCGTTGACCCAAGGGCCGATGCCGCAAGGCGAACCCGCGCGGCCCAAGCCCCGGGCACTGGGCGAAAACGAGCGCACGGCGCTCGACCGCCTTGTATCGGGAATCGAGGACCCCGGTTTGCGCGACGCGTTGCGGCGGCTGGGCGCAGCCATGATCGGCTCGCGCAAAAGCTGAGGACGAATCGCGCGCCGAGGCGGCGCTCCGCTTGAATTGCCCGAAGTCTCGCCCTAGCATCCCCTCAACCTGAAACGAATAGAGTGACGCATGCGCAAGATCTGCTTGATCGCCGCCGCCCTGGCCTGGGCCGCCTTTTTTGCCGCACCGGCTTTGGCCGCCGACGCGCCGAAGCTCCTGCCCGACGACCGCGTGCTGGGCAAACCCGACGCGCCCAATGTCATCTTCGAGTACTTCTCGCTTACCTGCCCTCATTGCGCCGCTTTCGACCAGCAGACTCTGCCCCAGCTCAAAAAAGACTGGATCGACACCGGCCGGGCCAAACTGGTTTATCGCGATTTCCCGCTCGACCAGGAAGCGTTGCAGGCGGCGGTGGTGTCGCGCTGCATGCCGCCCGAGCGTTATCCCGCCTTCATCGACCTGCTCTTCGCCAATCAGCTCGATTGGGCCGCAGCGCCCGACTACAAGGCGGCGCTGGCGCGTTACGCCAAACTCGCCGGCATGAGCCAGCAGACATTCGACGCTTGCACCAGCGACAAGAGCAAATCAGACGCCATTCTCGCCTCGCAATATGATGCGAAAAACCGCTTCGACATCGAATCGACGCCCAGCTTCTTCATCAACGGCAAGAAGGTGGTGGGTGAGATGTCCTATACGGATTTCGTAAAGAATCTCGCCAGCAATTCCGCCGCCAGCGGCGCCGCCAACGCCAGCGCCGAGCCGGGCCTGTTCGACCGGCTGTGGCAATGGTCCGGCTCGTTCGCGTCGCACGGCTAAGCGAAAACCGGCGCCCGTGCATTTCTCCAAACTTCGCCTCAGCGGCTTCAAGTCCTTCGTCGATCCGACCGAGCTGGTGATCGAATCCGGCATGACCGGAATCGTCGGCCCCAATGGCTGCGGCAAATCCAATCTGGTCGAGGCGCTGCGCTGGGTGATGGGCGAAACCTCGGCCAAGCGTCTGCGCGGCGGCGAAATGGACGACGTCATTTTCGCCGGCACCTCGTCGCGCCCGTCGCGCAACGTCGCCGAGGTGACGCTGCATCTCGACAACACGCGGCACGACGCGCCGGAGCCTTATGGCGAATTCGAGGAGATCGAGATCGGGCGGCGCATCGAACGCGGCGTCGGCTCGGATTTCCGCATCAACGGACGCGAGGCGCGCGCGCGCGACGTGCAGCTGCTCTTTGCCGATGTCGCCACCGGCGCGCATTCGAGCGGCATGATCAGCCAGGGCCGGGTCGGCGCGATCATCACCGCGCGGCCGGCCGATCGAAGGGGGCTGCTCGAAGAGGCCGCCGGAATTTCGGGCCTGCATTCCCGCCGCCACGAGGCCGAGCTGCGCTTGAAAGGTGCCGAGACCAATCTGGCCCGGCTCGACGACGTGTTGCAGACCCTCGAAACCCAGCTTGAAAGCCTGAAGAAACAGGCGCGTCAGGCCGCGCGCTACCGCCGGCTCAGCGACCATATCCGCCGCGCCGAGGCAGCGGTGCAGCATCTGCGCTGGCTGGCCGCGACGGCCGAACTGGCGTCGGCGGAAGCCAAGCTGCGCGAAGCCGAACGTGTCGCGGCCGAACGCGCGACCTCGGCATCGGCGGCCGGGCGAAAGCGCGACGAGGTGTCGAACCTGCTGCCGTCATTGCGCCAGGCCGAAGCCGTGGCCGCGGCGGAATTGCAGCGTCTCAATCTCGCGCGCCAGGGCCTCGAGGAAGAGGAACGCCGCCTCACCGCCTCGCGCCAGGCGGCCGAGGCCAGGCTCGAGCAATTGGCGGCGGATTTGAAGCGCGAGGACGAACTGGCCGCCGACGCCAAGACCGCGCTCGCGCGTCTTGAAGAAGAGCGCGCTTCGCTGCGCGCGGCGCAGGAACAGGAACAGGCGGCGCAACGCCAGGCCACCGGCGAATTGTCGCGCATCGCCGGCGAAGTGGCGGCGCTCGATGCCGAACTGACCCAATTGACCGAGCGCTCGGCCGCCGACGAGGCGCGGCGCGCGGCGCTCACCACCCGCGCCAATGAAGCCGCCGAACGGCGTGCCCGGCTCAAGGAGCGTGAGGACGACATCGCCCGCCAACGCGCGGCACTCGAAGCCGAGGCCGCTTCCTCGGCCGTGACGCCCGACCTGGTCACGGCATTGCGCAGCGCCGAAGACGCCGCCGACAAAAGCCGTGAGGCGGTCGCGACCGCCGAACGCGCTCTGGCCGAGGCGCGCGCGGCCGAGAATCAGGCGCGGGCGCCGCTCGAAGCCGCCGAGATGCGCCGCGCCACGCTCAAAGCCGAAGGCGAAGCGCTGGCCAAGATGCTCGCCGGTCCGGCCGAGGGACGCTGGCCGCCGATCGTCGATTCGCTTCAAGTCGCACATGGTTACGAGGCAGCACTGGGCGCCGCGCTCGGCGAGGATTTGACCGCGCCCATTGACGAAAGCGCCCCCAGCCATTGGTTCGCGCTCGCGGATTACATCGACGCGCCGGGATTGCCCGGCGGCGTGACGCCGCTGGCGAGTTTTGTCACCGCACCGCTGGCGCTCGCCCGCCGCCTGCACCAGATCGGCGTGGTCGAAACCGCCTCCGACGGCCACCGGTTGCAATCCGATCTGCGCCCCGGCCAGCGTCTGGTCAGCCGCGACGGTGGGCTCTGGCGCTGGGACGGATTCCGCCGCGTGGCGGGCGCCCCGGCCCCGGCGACCCAGCGGCTGGAACAGCGTCACCGTCTTGCCGCTATCGAACGCGAGCTGGCCGAAGCCGAAGCCGAAGCGGCGATGCACCGCAATCTCCTGGAACTGGCCCAACGCCAGACCGGCGACCGGGCCGAGGGCGACCGCGCCGCGCGCCAGGAAGCGCGCGAAGCGATGGACGAGCTGGCCAACGCCCGGACGCAAGAGGCCGAGAAATCCCTCGCCGCCGCCGCGGTGGTGTCGCGCCGCGCCGCGCATGAAGAAGCGGCGCAGCGGCTGCGCCTCGATCTCGCCGAAACCGACACCGAAATGGAAACCTGCCGCGCCGAACTCGCCAAGCTGCCCAATCCGGATCTCGCGCGCGAAGCGGCGGCGGCGATGCGCCGCACCTTGTCCGAGCGCCGCGCCGTGCAGCAGGCGCAACAGGGCGAGCATGACCGTCTGCTGCGCGAAGCCGAAACCCGGGCGCAAAGGCTGGCCGCCATGGGCGTCGAATTCGGTTCCTGGACGCAGCGCGCCGATTCCGCCGCGCGCCAACGCCAGACGCTGGAAACCCGCCGTGGCGAGCTGCTCGATGAGATCGAGGCGCTGGTCAAGCGGCCGGCCGAAATCGCCTCCGAGCGCGAGCAACTCGCCGAGATCATCGAGCAATCCACCCTCAAGCGGAATCAGGCCGCCGACCAACTGGCGGCGGGCGAAACCAATCTCGCCGAGGCCGAAAAGGCCGCGCGCGCCGCCGACGCCTCGGCCGGCGAAGCGCGCGAGGAACGCGTGCGCGCCGAGGGATTGCGCGACCAGGCCGGGCTGTCGCGCGACAACGTGGCCCAGGCGATCGCGGAAAAACTCCAGATCAAGCCCGAGGAGACTTTGGCGGCGGCGGAGATCGAACCCGGCGAGGAACTTCCCGACATGGCCGGCGCCACGGCACGGCTCGAACGCCTGGTGCGCGAGCGCGACAATATGGGCCCGGTCAATCTGGTCGCCGAGGCCGAGGCGATCGAGGTCGAGCAAAAACTCACCAGCCTCAAGGACGAACGCGCCGACCTCACCGGCGCGATATCGCGGCTGCGCCAGGGCATCACCGCCTTGAACCGCGAAGGCCGCGAGCGGCTGCTCGCCGCTTTCGCCAAGGTCAACGACCATTTCGGCAAGCTGTTCGTGCGGCTGTTCGGCGGCGGGCGGGCGCACCTGACCCTCGACCAGGGCGACGAGAGCGATCCGCTCGAAGCCGGGCTCGAAATCATGGCGAGCCCCCCGGGCAAGAAATTGCAGGCGCTGTCGCTGCTGTCGGGCGGCGAACAGGCCCTGACCGCGCTGGCTTTGTTGTTTGCCGTCTTTCTGACAAATCCGGCGCCGATTTGCGTGCTCGACGAGGTTGACGCGCCCTTGGACGATGCCAACGTCGATCGTTTCTGCCGCATGGTGGCCGAGATATCCCAAAGCGCCGAGACCCGCTTCCTGGTCATCACCCATCACCGCCTGACCATGGCGCGGGTGGACCGGCTTTACGGCGTCACCATGGGCGAACAGGGCGTGTCGCAGCTGGTCTCGGTCGATCTTCAGCGCGTCGAGGAATTGCGCCAAAGCGCCTGAGCCGCCTTGCGAATCAAGCCGCGACGGAGCCGTGTTTCCTTGACTCCCCCGCTCCCGCCTTTTAGAAGTTGCGCGCGTTCAGCCGCCCCTTAAAGGCGGCTGGATGTCGATCAAACCAGGGCCTTTGGGCCAGGCTTTCCGGGCAGTTGCCGATGGGCGAGAACGATCCGGGCGAGAGCCTCAAGGAACTGGGCGAACGGCTCGACCGGGCGCGCCGGGCTCAGCATCCGGTCCGCAGCCCACAAGCTGCCGGGACCAACGATGCCCTTGCCAAGGGGTGGCGCGTCAGCATCGAACTGCTGGCCGCCGTCGCGGTCGGGGGTTTTGTCGGCTGGGCGGTGGACAAGGGACTGGGCACGCGGCCGTGGGGGATGATAATCTTCTTCGTCCTCGGCATCGCGGCGGGCATGTGGAACGTGTATCGCGCCGTGACAGGATTAGGTAGGGCGGTGGGATTTCGGCGGGACCCCGGCGACGCGAACGCGGCAGGGGATTGGGACGAGGACGAGGATTGACGTGGCGATAGAAATTCATCCGCTGGACCAGTTTGCGGTCAAGCCCTTGGTCCCGCTGCACTGGGGCAGTCTCGACTTTTCCTTCACCAATTCGGCGCTCTTCATGTGCGGCGCAGTCGCGGCTACGTCGGCGCTGGTCATCCTGGGTTCGTGGCGCCGCGACATGGTGCCCGGACGCTGGCAATCCCTGGCCGAGATGTCCTACGAATTCATCGCCAACATGATCGACGAGAATATCGGCGGACCCGAGGGGAAGAAATATTTTCCCTTCATCTTCTCGCTCTTCATGTTCGTGCTGTTCGGCAATCTCTTCGGGATGGTCCCCTACGCCTTCACCTTCACCAGCCACATCATCGTCACCTTCGCGATGGCGATCGTGATTTTCATCGGCGTCACCATCATCGGCATCTGGCACCACGGCTTCCATTTCCTGACGCTGTTCGTGCCCAAGGGCGTGCCCAAGGCGCTGCTCCTTCTGCTGGTGCCGATCGAGCTGCTCTCCTATCTCATCCGCCCCTTCACCCTGTCGATCCGGCTTTTCGCCAACATGCTCGCCGGGCACACCATGCTGGCGATCTTCGCGGCCTTCGTCATCTCGATGGGATTGTTGGGCGTGATACCGCTCACCGTCGACATCGCGCTGATCTTCCTCGAATTGCTGGTGGCGGTGCTTCAGGCCTATGTGTTCGCCATCCTCACCAGCCTCTATCTGCGCGACGCCATCCACCTTCACTGATCAGCCGAAACTTTCACACGCACTTTCACACCCAGGGGACATCATCATGGATCTCGCTTCCGCTAAAATGATCGGCGCCGGCCTTGCCTGCATCGCTCTCGTCGGCGCCGGTATCGGCATCGGCGTCGTGTTCGCGGCGCTCATCAACGCCATCGCGCGCAACCCGGCCGCGCCGGTGACGCCGATCGCCTTCCTGGGCTTCGCCTTGGCCGAGGGCACCGGCCTGTTCGGCCTCGCCATGGCGTTCCTCATCCTGTTCGTGTTCTAAAGCGCGACGGCGATGCCGCAATTCGATCCCACCAGTTTTCCCTCGCAGCTGATCTGGCTGGCCATTACCTTTATCGCGCTCTATCTGGTGATGGCCTATGGCGGGTTGCCGCGTTTGGGCGGGATCATCGAGCAACGCCGCGCCCGCATCGCGGGCGATCTCGACAAGGCGCAACGCATGAAGGCCGAGGCCGAGGCGGTGATCGCCGCTTATGAAAAGACGCTGGCCGAGGCGCGAGCGAAGGCGCAGACGGTATTGCGCGAAACCGTCAACCAGTTGAACGGCGAGATCGCGGCGGAGCAGAAAAAACTGGCCGACCAGCTTCGCGTCGAGAGCGACGCCGCCGAGAAGCGCATCGCGGATGCCAAGACCAAGGCGCTCGGCGGCCTTCGCGAGATGGCGGTGGAAGTCGCACGCGCGGCGTCCGCCCGGCTCTCGGGCAGCGAAGCCGAACCCGCCCACCTGACGGCGGCCGTCGATGCCGTGCTCAAGGAGCGCGCGTGATGGATTGGCTTACCGCGAACTTCCACGAACCCGAATTCTGGGTGCTGGTTGCGTGGCTGATCGCAATCTCCTACGTGGTCTACAAGGCGCGCGGCCCGATCCTCGCCGGTCTCGACCAGCGCTCGGCCAAGATCAAGACCGAACTCGACGAGGCGCAGCGCCTGGCCGAGGAAGCACAGAAGAGCCTCGCCCAATACCAGCTGAAACAGCGCGACGCGTTGAAGGAATCCGAGGCGATATTGGCGCAGGCACGATCCGAGGCCGGGCGTCTCGCCGCCCAGGCCAGGGTCGATCTGGCCAACGCGCTCGAACGGCGCCGGCGCATGGCGATCGAACGCGTGGCGCTCGACGAGGCGAAAGCCGTGTCCGAAGTCCGTCATGCCGCGATCGAGGTGGCGGTGGCGGCGGTGCGCCGCATCCTGGCCAAGGATCTCGACGCCAAGAGCCGCGGCGCGCTCATCGACCAGGCGATCGATTCCCTGCCCGCGACGCTGCACTAGGATCGGCGCCAGATTGTGGGCATGCGCAGCGCCCTCGCGATGAAACGCCGCTTCGTCCTGCTGGCACCACTGGCGCTAATGCTTATCCCCCGCCGCGCTCTGGCGCATGCCTACACTTTGGGGCCGATCACCATCGGCCATCCCTGGGCCAAACCCAGTGTCACCGAGGCCGCGGCCTTGTTCATGGCGCTTGACGACACCGGCGATAAACCCGACCGGCTGATCGGCGCCTCAACCCCCATCGCCCCGCAAATCATCTTTCGCGACGCCGGCGGCGACGCGCTGGAATATTACGATCTCCGCCCGAAATGGCCCCTGGCGTTGCGCCCCGGCGGGCGCTACATCGCGCTCCACGGTTTGAAAAAACCGCTCGCCATCGACGACCGGTTTCCGCTGACGCTGCATTTTGCCGAGGTGGGTTCCATCACCGTTTCGGTCCTGGTCGAGGAAGGCGCCGACGAGGAATCCTAAAGCAGCCCGGCCGCGTAATCGGCCAGCGGCAGCGAGGATGTGAGGCCCGGCGATTCGATCCCGTAGAGATTGACCAGTCCCGCGACGCCGTGATCCTTCGGCCCCTGGATGCGGAAATCAGCCGCGGGCTCGGTCGGGCCGCTGATCTTGGGGCGGATGCCGGCATAGCCCGGCTGCAACGCCCCGTCCTTCAAGCCCGGCCAATATTTCCGGATGGCGGCGTAAAACAACGCGCCGCGTTTCGGATCGACGCCATAGTCGATGCCGGAAATCCATTCGGTGTCGGGACCGAATTTCCCCTGGCCGCCGAGATCGGCGGTGTAATGCAGGCCCAGCCCGGCATGTTCCGGCACCGGATAGATCAGGCGCCGGAAAGGCGCCTTGCCCGACAGGGTGAAATAGACGCCGCGGCAATAATAATCGCGCGGGATGGATTCGGGCGGCACGCCCGCGATGCGCCTGGCCAATGAAGGCGCGTAGAGCCCGGCGGCGTTGACCAGGAGCTTGCAGGCGAGCGTGATTTTTTCATCGCCGCCCACCTCCAGCACGAATCCCGACGATGTCGCCCGCCCGCCCAGCAGCTCGGCGCGCAAGGCAAGACCGGCGCCCGCATTCTCGGCTTCGCCTTGATAGCTCAGCATCAGCCCGTGGCTGTCGATGATGCCGGTCGAGGGCGAATGGAAGGCAGCGGCGCAGGATAGATCGGGTTCGAGTTCGCGCGCCTCGGTGCCGCTCAACAAAACCAAATCGCCGACGCCGTTGGCCGCGGCCTTTTCCATCAGCCCCGGAAGCAAGGCCGCTTCCCGCTCGTCCGCCGCCACCACCAGCTTGCCGAGGCGCTTGAAGCTGATGCCGCGCTCGGCGCAATAGGCGTAAAGCCGTTTGTTGCCTTCGACGCAGAACCGCGCCTTGAGGCTGCCCTTGGGATAGTAGAGCCCGGCATGGATCACCTCGCTGTTGCGCGAGGAGGTGTGCGTGCCGATGGCGCGTTCCTGCTCCAGCACCAGCACCTCGCGGCCTTGCAGCGCCAAGGCCCGGGCCACGGCCAGCCCGATCACCCCCGCCCCCACCACCACGCATTCGACCGTATCGGCCATTTTCCGCTCTTTTGTCCCGCCTTTTACGCAGATCGATCATGCCGCGATTGACGCCGCCGCGCGAGGCCGACAAGCTCGCCTGCCTTTTCCGGGGGAGAGTCCGATTTCAACCAAGCCTGCATCCCGATTCGAGGCGATATATCCCTATCTGCTGCTGACCTTGTGCATGCTGATCTGGTCGGGCAACTGGATTTTGGGCCGCGCCGTGCGCGACGACATACCGCCGGTGACGCTCACCTTCACGCGCTGGGCGATCGCCGCAATCTGCATGGCGCCTTTCGCGATTCCAAGGCTCACGGGCAAAGGCGCGATTCTGAAGCGTCATTGGCGGGTGATCGCGGCGCTGGGCTTTTTCGGCGTCGGGTTCTTCCAGGTCGCGGTCTATACCGGCCTGCGCTACACCGGCGCCATCAACGCCGTGCTGATGAATTCGGTGGCGCCGATGTTCATCATCGCCATCGCCTGGCTGGTTGACGGCGATCGGGTCAGCCTGCGCCAGATACTCGGCATGGCGATCTCGTTCTGCGGCATCGTCGTCATCATCACGCGCGGCCAAGTCGAGCAGCTGTTGCATCTCCAATTCAACATCGGCGATCTGGTGATTTTTTTCGCCATGCCCGCCTGGGGGCTTTATTGCGTGCTGCTGCGCCGCGTGCCGAAGACGCTGGATACGCTGGGGCTGCTTTTCGCCATCAATATTGCGGGGTTGATACTCGTGGCGCCCTTCGCGCTGGCCGAAGCGGTTTTCGTCGAAACCCCGCATATGACCCCGTTCAGCGACGCGGCGGTGCTCTATATCGGAATCTTCGCTTCGTTCATCGCCTATGTCTGCTGGAATCGCGGGGTCGAATTGATCGGGCCGAATCGCGCCGGGTTCACCACCCATTTGCTGCCAGCGTTCGCCACGGTGCTGGCGGTGATGTTCCTCGGCGAGCAGTTGCACCTCTATCATCTCGTCGGAATATCGGTGGTGCTGTATGGCGTCTGGCTCGCCACCAGCACGCGGCACAAGGCGGTCACGATCGCGGTCGATTAGGGTTTCGGGCTCAGGCCTTGCCGTAACCGCCGCCGCCCGGCGTTTCGATGACGAAGACGTCGCCCGGGTCGAGCTCGATCACCTGCGTGCCGCCGAATTCCACGATCTTGCCGGAAGCTCGCTCGACCCAGTTCCGCCCCAGCGCCCCGCTTTCGCCGCCTTCGAGCCCATAGGGCGGCACGCGGCGGCGGTCGGCCAGGATGGCGGCGGTCATGGCTTCGCGGAATTTGATCCGCCGGACCGCGCCGTCGCCGCCACGAAATTTTCCCCTGCCGCCCGAACCGCGCCTGATGGCAAAGCTCTCCACCAGGACGGGGAAGCGCCATTCCAGCACCTCGGGGTCGGTGAGCCGCGAATTGGTCATGTGGGTCTGCACCGCGCTGGTGCCGTCGAAACCCGGCCCCGCGCCCGAACCGCCCGCGATGGTTTCGTAATATTGATAGCGCGCATTGCCGAAGGTGAAATTATTCATCGTGCCCTGCGCCGCCGCCATCGAGCCCAGCGCGCCGTAAAGCGCGTCGGTGACGCATTGCGAAGTCTCGACATTGCCCGCCACCACCGCGGCAGGGAAGCGCGGGCACAGCATCGAACCTTCGGGAATGCGGATGTCGAGCGGCTTCAAACAACCGCCGTTCATCGGAATCTCGTCCTCGACCAGGGTGCGAAAAACATACAGCACCGCCGCCTTGCACACCGCGGTGGGGGCGTTGAAATTATTGGGTAAAACGGCGCTGGTGCCGGCGAAATCCACCACTGCCTTGCGCGCCGCGTGATCGACCGAGATTTTCACGTTGATATGCGCGCCGTCATCCATCGCATAGGAGAACGCGCCGTCCTTGAGCTTGCCCAGCACGCGGCGCACCGCTTCCTCGGCATTGTCCTGGACGTGGCGCATATAGGCCTCGACGGTCTCGCGGCCAAAATGCCGCACCATGCGGTGCAGCTCCTGTACGCCCTTTTCGCAGGCCGCGATTTGCGCCTTGAAGTCGCCGATATTCTGCGTCGGGTTGCGCGCCGGATATTTGCCGCTGCGCAGCAGCCCCACGATTTCGGCCTCGCGAAATCTGCCCGCGTCCACAAGAAGAAAATCGTCGATCAGCACGCCTTCTTCCTCGATGGTCTTGCTGAAAGGCGGCATCGAGCCCGGGGTAATACCGCCGATATCGGCCTGGTGGCCGCGCGAGGCGACGTAGAACAGAACCTCGCCGGCACCCTTTTTGTCGTCCTCGGCGAATACCGGCGTGATCACGGTGACATCGGGCAGATGCGTGCCGCCGTTATAAGGCGCGTTCAGTACATAGACGTCGCCCGGTTTCATGCCGCGCCCATCGGCCTTTTTCCCGCGCGAGCGGATGATGGTGCCGACGCTTTCGCCCATCGAGCCCAAATGCACCGGCATGTGCGGCGCATTGGCGATGAGCGCACCTTTGCTGTCGAACACAGCACAGGAAAAATCGAGCCGCTCCTTGATGTTGACCGAATAAGCGGTGTTCTGCAGCGCCACGCCCATCTGCTCGGCGATGGCCATGAAAAGATTATTGAACACTTCGAGCATCACCGGATCGGCCGCGGTGCCGATGGCGTGGCGGTGGGGCCGCGGCTCGACCCGCTCCAGCACCAGATAGCGGCGGCGGTCGAGATGCGCGCGCCAGCCCGGCTCGACGATTGTCGTCGCGGTGTCTTCGACGATGACCGCCGGGCCGGAAACATCCTGGCCGGGCTTGAGATGCTTTCGGTCATAGACCGGTGCGCGATGTTCCTTCCCATCCGCGAAAAGCGCGATGTGATCGACCGGATTGGGCGGCGCCGGATTCTTTTCTTCGGGATAAAGCCTGTCCGCCAAGGCCCCGGCCGCGCCCACGGCCTCGACGCTAAGCGATTCAATCACCAGGGTTTTTTCCGGCGCCACGAAGCCATAGCGCTGCTTATGCGCCGCCGCGAAATTTTCCCGAAGCCGGTCGAGATCGCCATAGGCCACGGCAAGAGGCACGTCGGTGCCCTCGTATTTGACATGCGCTTTCTTGACCACGGTGATGTGTTCTTGCGCCATGCCCTGGGCGCGCATCTCGGCGGTGGCCTCTTCAGCAAGCCTGGAAAAAATCGCATCGAGTTCCGGCAACAGGGATTTTTCCAGCCGCGCCTCGACCGCCTGTTGCTTGATCGCGCGCAGATCGGCCAGCCCCATGCCATAGGCCGACAACACACCCGCCAGCGGATGGATGAACACCCGCTTCATGCCCAGCGTATCGGCGATCAAACAGGCATGCTGGCCTCCGGCGCCGCCGAAACAGCACAGCGTGTATTCGGTGACGTCGTAGCCGCGTTCGATCGAAATCTGCTTGATCGCATTTGCCATGTTCTCGACCGCGATCTGCACGAAGCCCTCGGCGACCTCGCGTGGCGAACGATTATTTCCCGTCGCCTTTTGAATTTCGCCGGCAAACTCGGCGAATTTCTTTTCCACGACATCGCGGTCGAGCGGCTGGTCGCC
>Ga0181519_10002400_pt1 | contig 16014 bp, 18 predicted proteins | sample PEATcosm2014_Bin_26_FD_121102 | JGI IMG/M metagenome (GOLD analysis project Ga0181519, IMG submission 121102) | Peatland microbial communities from MTU Mesocosm Facility, Houghton, MI, USA - PEATcosm2014_Bin02_10_metaG | ecosystem: Environmental > Terrestrial > Soil > Wetlands > Peat | place...
AGCCGAGAGCCGAGAGCCGAGAGCCGAGAGCCGAGAGCCGAGAGCCGAGAGCCGAGAGCCGAGAGCCGAGAGCCGAGAGCCGAGAGCCGAGAGCCGAGAGCCGAGAGTAGAGAGCCGAGAGTAGAGCCTAAAGCCCAAAGCCCAAAGCCTAAATAGGCGTCGATCCCCTAAACAGCCAGATCAAATCGATAATCAGAATGATCACCACCATCAACTCCAGCACGAAGGCTCGGCTCTGGTGAAACTGGTCTACCATGAAGCGGTAGAGTTCTTCGGCGGTGTGGACTTTCTGGTTGACCAGGTCTTTGTAGTCGGTGACGCCGATCTTCGACGCGGCAACTTTATACAGGCGTGCCGAGAACATGTCGCTCAGGAACTTGATGGCGTTGTCGGCGCGCTCGGTGAGCTCGTCCACGTCGAGCAGCACGGTGTGCAGGCGGGTCGCGCGTTTCGCGGTGCGCCAGCGCGCCCAGATGCCGGAACCGTGATCCATGAACTCGTAGACGCTTTGCAGTTCGCCCGTGAGCAACTCGTCATAGTGGCGGAACTCGAGCAACTGCGAGTTGGCGTATTCGAGCAACTGGATCGCGGTCTCCGCGCCTGGCTGGTTGTCGTAGAGGAATGCCGCATTCCAGCCAATCACGGTCAGGTCGTTGGGATAATAAGAAATCCGGGAGAGAAGGATTTCCTGGCACTCGCCTTCGGAAAGCGGAACGGTTTCTCCGCGCACGATCTGGGCGATGCGTCCGCGTTCGGTGGCGAGCAGTTCGGCAGCCGAAGGATTGCCCGCGATATCGCGCACATGGAAGACGAAATAGTCTTCGGTCAGCCACTCGGCGTACGGCTTGACCAGCGCGGGACCCGCGCGTTCGAGCTTCTGCTTGACGATCTTCTGCGCAAAACTGGTGAAGTCCGTATCCCAGACCCAGCGGCCAGCGAGACGGACCAGGCGTTCCCAGTCTCCGGAAAAAGGCAGCTCGAAGACCACGCTCAGGATGCCGTAATCGTAGTACTTGATCTGGACATCGAGCCGCTCCCCGCTCTCCAGGATCAGGGGCTCAACCGGCTCGACCACGGGAGGCCGCTGGTACCGCACATACCCCGGCGTGGGATGCTTGAAGCTGGCTTCCTGCCTCCGCGCCCCAAAGATGTCGCGCAGGTCGTCCAGCCGAATCTCTTCCGACACGTCAAACTGGATCAGCACCAGCACCGACCCTTGCACTGTTTTGTCGGGCTCCGGGGTCGATAGCTGGACGCCGGACAGCTGGGATGGCGGCTGCGGCGACGGCGTCAATAGCGTGCTCTTTTCGGTTTCCATAGTGCAGTTTTCGTGTGAGGCCGCTTCGCCTCGGCTATTGGATTGGCGCCTAAAAGGCCACCCAATGGGCGACCTGACTGATCGATCCATTGTCCCAGAAATGAAGCAAGTTGGGCAGGGGGGAGGTAAGTGCATATATTACAATCACTTGTGACCGCATCGACCGTGCAAAATGGCTGGTCGTCAAGCTAAGGATACGTGTAAAATGTGTACAGTGGGTACACAATATGGCCACAGTCAAAATCGGCATCCGTGAGTTTCGCGAGAACCTGGCCGACTATCTGGAATCCGATCAGCCCTTGGCGATCACGCGGCACGGCGAGACGCTCGGCTTCTACATCCCCGCTCAAAAACGCAGCCGAACGGCAGAATTAGAAGCCATGCGAGCCGCCGCGAAGGATCTGGACGAGATGATCGCGTCCTGGGGCGCGTCGGAAGGCGAACTGATGGACGAGTACAAACAGATTCAACGTTCCGCCCGCGAAAAAAAGCGACGTGCCCAGTAAAGCGCTGGTGGTTGACGCGAACATTCTGGTGCGGGCGGTGCTGGGTACGCGCGTGCGCGAGGTGATCGAGACTTACGCCGGGGAGGTATCCTTTTTTGTCCCCGAATCCGCCTATGCCGAAGCCGAGGAACACGTGGCCGCGCTCATTACAAAGCGCGGGGGCAATCCCGAAAAAGCGCTTGCACTACTGCGCGCCCCGAGCCACCAGGTGGAATTAGTCGGCAACGAAGTGTATCGCGAGTTCGAAGTTGAATCGCGCGAACGCTTGGCTCAGCGCGATCCCGAAGATTGGCCCCTGCTGGCTTCAGCCCTTGCGCTTCGGTGCCCAATCTGGACCGAAGACACAGACTTCTTTGGCTGTGGCGTGGCCACCTGGACGTCCGACCGCGTGCGAATGTTCTTGCGGGAATAACAGCCGGCAAGACCCCTGTAAGGGGCTACGAGGTCGCCCACCTGTGATTTGCATTCATCGTCTTCTCGCAATCCCCCAAAGCAGCGCTGCGCCCGCCGCGATCCCCGCAACCGCCAGCCCCGTCCGCTTCATCGACTTCCGGATTGCCGCCTCATGCGGCCTCACCCACGCGTCTTCGGGATAATGCCGCGGGGCCGCGTCGAAAAGCGGGATCCCTTCGGGGCTTTCCGTCGCTTCGTGCAGCGCCATCTGCAGGACCTCGGCCAGATGCAGGGCGTGGCGGTCGGTTTCCTGCGCGATCTGCTCGCGGCAACTGAAGCCGTCGGCTACAACGAGCCAGTCGGTCGGAGCCCGGCGCACGGCCGGAAGAAGTTCCAGCTCCCCAATCGCGCGCGAGATATCGTACTTCTCTTTCTCAAACCCAAAAGCCCCAGCCATCCCGCAGCATCCCGGAGCGGGCGCGGTAAAGTCCACGCCCATGCGCTGCAGAACGGACTCCTCGGCGGTCATCTTCATGATCGCCTTGTGATGGCAGTGTCCGTGAACTAGCGCCCGGCGCGCCAGCTTGGGGAGGGGGAAGTCTTTGGCATATTGCTCCAGAAATTCGCTGAGCAGGAAGACCTGCTTCGAAAGCGCCCGCGCTCGCTCATCACTGGGGAACAGGTTGACGAGCTCGTCCCGGAAGACCGTGGCGCAACTGGGCTCCAGCACCACGATGGGAGTGCCCGCCTCGATTTCCGGCAGAAGCTCATCCATGATCTGAAGCAGCAGATTCTTGGCGCGGTCCAGCATGCCGACATCGTAGAGCGGACGTCCGCAGCACAGATGGGCGCGCGGCACCATCACCTCGAAACCCGCAGCTTCGAGCACCTCGGCTGCGGCCTTGGCGGTCGAAGGCAGGAAGTGGTTGTTGAACGTGTCGGCCCAAAGCAGAACTTGGCTGTTTGCCTGCTTTCCGGGGAGCGGGCCAGGCGCCCGCTCGACTGCCGGCGGCGCGCCGGCGCTACGCCGGTCCTCCCACCAGTGCTGAAAGGTTTCCGGCGCCAGCGGCGGAATGCGGCGCTGCGCAGGCATATTGCCAGCCATCTTCGCCAGGTCGCGGAGGCCGGGAAGTTGCGTGGCCAGGTTCACCAGGCCCGGAACATGCGAGGCGGCTCGCACTAACAGGTCGACGTTCGCAAATGCCAGCGCATTCAGCGGACGCCGGTTGCTCTCGTAATAGTGCGACAGAAACTCGGCTTTGTAGGTCGCCACGTCGACGCCCACCGGACAATCGCTCTTGCAGCCTTTGCAGGCGAGGCACAGATCGAGCGATTCCTTGACGGCTTCATTCTTCCATCCGTCTTTGATCACCTCGCCCTTGGTCATTTCCCAGAGCAGGTGAGCGCGCCCGCGCGTCGAGTGTTCTTCGTCGCGCGTAACCCGGTAGCTGGGACACATGACGCCGCCTTCTTCGCGGCGACACTTTCCCACTCCGACGCAGCGCATGGTAGCGCTGGCGAGGCTGCCGTAATCGTCGGGAAATTTGAAGTGCATCGCCGGCTGCCATGGGTCGTAGTCCGGGCCGAGCCGCAGATTCTCGTCCAGCCGGTAGGGGTCGATCAGCTTGCCGGGATTCATCCTCCATTCAGGATCCCAGATCGACTTGAACTCGCGGAAGGCCTGCATGAGTTCGGGGCCAAACATTTTGGGCAGCAGTTCGCCGCGCGCCTGGCCGTCTCCGTGCTCGCCGGAGAGCGAGCCGCCATAGCGAACGACGAGGTCGGCGGCCTCTTCCATAAACTGGCGGAACTTGCGCACGCCCTCCTCGGATTCGAGGTCGTAGTCCATACGCGTGTGCACGCAGGCATGGCCAAAGTGGCCGTAAAATGCGCCTTCGTAGTGAAATTCCTGCATCAGCGTGCGCAGGTCGCGCAGGTACGCACCCAGCCTGTCGGGCGCGACGGCGGAATCCTCGAAACCTTCCCAGCGCAGCGGCTCGCCCGGAACATGCGAGGTAACTCCCAGGCTCGATTCGCGCACATCCCAGATGCGGCGCGCCTGGCGCGGGTCGGTAAACAGGCGCATGTCGGGCGCGGGAACCGCCCGATCAAGCGTCGCCATGAGATGGCGTGCCTTGGCTTCCGCTTCCTCGGGAGTATTGCCGCCGAACTCGACCATCAGCCATCCGCAGCCTTCGGGCAGCAGGGCCAGTCCTTCAAGGTTCACGCCCTTGCGGCGGCTGGCGTTGACGATGATGTCGTCGAAGCCCTCCAGTCCGATGGGACCGTGCGTCATGATCTGCGGCACATGGTCGGCACAAATGTAGACGTCGGGCCATCCGATCACGACGAGCGCGCGGAAGGGCGGGCTCTCGACGAGACGGCAGGTGGCTTCGAGAATCGTGACGCAGGTTCCCTCGGAGCCGACCAGCGCGCGCGCAATGTGAAATCCGCTCTCGGGGAGCAGGTGATTGAGGTTGTATCCGGAGACGCGCCGCGGAATGTTGGGAAACTGGCGGCGGACCTGGTCGCCATAGCGGTCTGCAAGCTGCTTGAGGCGCGAATAAATCTGGGCGCGGCGTCCGCCTTCGCTGACCACCCGATGGAATTCCTCTTCCCCGGTCGCGCCCACATGCAGGCGCTGGCCGTCGTAGGTAAGAACTTCGAGCGCCTCGATGTTGTCGTCGGTTTTGCCCGCCATGATCGAGTGCACGCCGCAGGAGTTGTTGCCGATCATGCCTCCAAGCGTGCAGCGGTCGTGGGTCGCGGGATCGGGCGCAAAAGTCAGGTGATGATTCTCCGCCTCTCCGCGCAAGTGGTCGAGCACGACTCCCGGCTGCACGCGGGCGATGCGGCGCGCCGGGTCGATTTCCAGTATCTCCGCCATGTACTTCGAAAAGTCGAGGATGACGGCCGAATTGCAGCATTGTCCCGCCAGAGACGTGCCGCCGCCGCGCGCCAGCAAGGGCGCGTGATATTCGCGGCACAGCGCAACGGTCGCGAGCACATCTTCTTTATCGCGCGGAACGACGACCCCGATGGGAACCTGGCGATAATTGGAACCGTCGGTAGCATAAAGAGCGCGGCTGCCGGAGTCGAAGCGGACTTCTCCGCGAAGATGGCGGAGGAGCGCGGCCTCGAGCGCAAGTTCATCGAGATGGACAGGGGGGGCGGCGGCTTCAGACATAGCAATACAAAGCATTATTCGAGGTGCCGGGCGTTCCGCGCAAGGACAATGCGAGGCCAGGGTGCCGTCCAGCAAATTCGCTGAATTAATCTGTCATCCCGGCCGGAGCGAAGTGGAGGGAACTCTGGGCTTTTCCGGGCTTTCATTCCTGACGGTACAATTTCCGGGTTCCTTCGAGGGCTGGGATGGCTCTAAGGCGCGCACTCGCAATTTTGGCGATTGTCCTTGGCCAATGGCATATCCTGATCGCACAAGCTCATACCGCACCCCTGCTGGAGATTAGCATCGACACGCCGAAGTGGGTAAACGGATGCCTTAATTTGACGGTAGAGCGGGCCAACATCTCCACCCAGACCATTTATCTGCCCGAATGGGACGGGGTGATCTTCTCGCTTTCCACCAGGCTGACCCACGACGATCCCGGCAGAAAGGATCAAGAGATTTGGCTGGAATTCTACGGGCTAAGCGACATCGTCTACCTCGATGCCCGTCAACTTGCAGCCGGTTCCAAAACTACAGATCACTTCTGCTTGCCCGAAACATTTGCAGTTGTTAACCGGGAGCGAAAAACCCGACGGCAGATTGCGGTTCGTGGTCGTTTGAGAATCGTGGCGAGTTACTTCGCGTCCGAGGAGGAATGGAGAGCATATAAGGCGGAGAACGAGAAACCACAATGGAAGACGCCTTGGCGTTCACTCTCCGCACTGCTGGAAATAGCTTTGCCCTGTTCGCCCCAATCCGACTGCTCTGCGGACTGCACAGTTCCTCCTCCGATTACCGAAGGAGAGCACTACTTCGTTCCCGACGTGTTTCAGTTTCGTAAAGATTGGAATGAACGCGGCAAAGTATTGGCAGAAGCGCTGTCTCGAAAATATTCAGCGTGCAAAAACTGAACCGGGGAGAAATCTGGGGACAAATCTCTAGCCGGGTGCCCGATACAAAGTGGGTGTCCCACACACCGCGCACTTTTCGATGTGTGGGTTTCGTCCCGACCCGGCCGTATTCGGGATCATCCAACGCCCCAGGTCGAACTCGTCTTCACTGAGCGAACGTCGGCATCTCGCCTAGTAGCTGAAGACTCCGCCGGAGCTATCGAGCTTGCATCGGGCATCGGCAGGCGCGTCCGACGGCGTCAAGCGTTTGCTTCGCGCCGATTTCCACCACTGAAATAAGGGCTTCAATTGTGAATCGTAGGGCTTCCGGCTACTGTCGTCCAGGAATTCCATGTTCTGGAATTCCGTTTGGCGCCTTACGCTGATGGTAAAGGAATGCGCGTTCTGAATCGTGAGGGGCACGTATCCAGGTCGCACGTTGAGCGATCGGAAGCTCTGGCTTTCAAGAATTCCATCCAGCGCGTTCCACTCGGTATCCGAAAGATTTCCCTCGTACACCGTCCCTTCCCAAGCTTGCCCGCTGCCCCGGATCGCCTTTTCCTCGTGAAAGCGGCGGTCGGCAAAGACCAGCATGCAGTAGTGCTGCGAGGACATACTGCCGGGTTGCACTTCCGAGAGCGCCAGTCGAAGCTGCGCTTCGCCTTTCGCCCCGACCTGACCATGGACAGAGAGCGCAGTTCCCAACACGAAACAAACGAGTAGTCTGCAATGAATCATAGGTGGCTCCGGTGGATTCGGCTTACTGAACGATCATGGGCATGCAGTACTTCGGCTGCGATTCCTTCAGCGATGACTTGCTCTTCTTTTCCACCTCGCCAAACCACTTCATCAGCGGGTTCAAGGTCTTCCGGTAAGGCGCGGCGTTGTCGAGGAACTTGTCCATTCCAGTCGAAGCCCCGGTTGAGGCGCCGGCGGTGCCAGTCCCCTGAACCTTAAAGCGTTCCTTGGTCGCAATCAGTCGCTGCATCACACCATCGCGATTAATGCGGATATCCAGGGTCTCCGCTTCCCGCAGGGCCACGACATCGGAGGGAGGTTCCACGGCCTCAATCTTCGTTATCTTCTGCAGGTCTTCGTTGCCGAGAATCGACCGCAGTTTTTGCAAGTCGTCTTCGCTTAAACTACCTTCCGCGGTCTTGACCTTTGGCCTGCCGATGGTGTGCTCGTCTCTTTTTTCGAAAACGTACTTGCCATCGCTATAGATCAAGAGGCAGGTCGCCGTATTCGGGTAAGTCGAAACGCCCATGGTCGCCGGATTATCGCCGAGCGAATATATGTTTCCACCACTCCCCCGCATGCCGCCGGTTGCATCACTATCCAAGGCCGCCCTTGATTGCTGAATACGGAGCAAGGTTGGCTGCTCCTGGGCCAGTAAGAACGGGGCCAGTAACAATGACGTTCCCGCCACAAGTACTTGCGCTGGTTGCCGCCAGGAATCAAACGACATTTCGGTTACCTCTCATCCAGAGGCGTCGCGGACTTTCGCGCGGTTATCGGATTCACGCCATTTAGGAATGGCTCATTCTCCGGTTACGCCTCAAGTTGTTTTCTGGGATAACTCCGTTGGTCGCCGCAATTCTAGCATATGGGTTGGTAAGCCTCGGCGCGGTTTACCCGCAGGGAAGCGTCAAGATGTAACACGAGCGTGCGAGGTCTGGGAGCCGGCCTTCTAGTGGATTTCCGCGACTATGGAATAACCGCCCCATACTGATGATGTATGAGGCGGCGAGTCTCAAGTCAGGCCAGGGAAACTAACGCTATGGCCTGCCGGTGCCCTATCCGAAACCCCGTGCCTTCCAGGGCCGAGAGCCTAAAGCCCAGAGCTAGGGATGGTAAATCTGCACGTTGTTGTAGATCGAGCCCGGCGGAATCGAGATCTCCGCCGACCCGCCAAAGCAGTAGAGCAAGCCCTGGTAAATTACGGATCCCGCAGCCGCTACGGCTTGGGGCATCGACGCCACTGTCGTCCACTTGTTCTTCGACAGGCTGAATTCTTCATTCAGAGCGACCGCGGTCTCCGATGCGCCAGCCGCGCCACCAGCCGAGTACAGATAGCCCGCCGCGACGCCATTACAAGTGTGCGATCGCGGCGTGGGATCGGAGGCAAGCGACGTCCACATGTTCGTCGACGTGTCATAGGACTCATTGTCGCCCGTGACACCGGAGTCGGTCAGTCCGCCCGCGGCGATGATGGTCGTCCCCAGCAGGCCGTTGGTTGGCCGGGCTTTTGCCACGAGGAGCGGCGCCTCCGTGGTCCAGCTATTGGTGGTGGGATTGTAGCTCTCGACCGTGTCGAGCCGGTCCTTGTTATCGTTCCCGCCGATGACATAAATAATGTTGTTCAACTCGACCGCGACCGCTCCCTGCCTGGCCGTCGGCATGGCAGCTTTGGCAGCCCAGCTATTGGTTTTGGGGTTGTAAGCCCACACTGCGTTGGTCACACCGCTCGTGGTCGAACCGCCAAAAATGAAAAGCAGACTTTTCGCGACCGCCGTAGCCGCATTCAACGTCGGCGTCGGTAACGGCGCGCCGGTGGACCACGTATTCGCGGCCGGATTGTAAACCTGGTTGTCCCCTACCACTCCGGCTCCCGCGCTGTGACCGCCAACATTGTAGATTTTCGCGCTGATCACGCCCGTCATCTGGTAGGTAACCGGTATGGGCATAGGAGCGCCGCTGGTCCAGTAGTTGTGGCTGGCAGCCGGACTGGCTGTCACCTCATTCACTCCCTCAGGAATGGTGTCGGTTTGAGCGGCGGCGGAAGCAACGAGAAAGCACGCGAGCGCTGCAACAAGAATGGGTGCGAGCGGATGAAAGCCGTGACGGGTCAAGTCGAATCTCCTGGACGGGCTGGACTGAGTTTCCGCCATTCTAAGTAAATTGTCCGAATCCCGCAACAGTCGGGCGATTCCGGGAGTGGTTACTTTCAGCCTCCACAGCCATTACGTTGACCCTCGAAGGCTGCCCGAAAGTCCCCATACCCTCGAAACTGGTGTCCCCGCGTTCGGGGAAACCACTATTCAAAGGCGCATCGGTGCCCTTGCAACTCATGCCCTTCCTATTTATCTGTGCTCTTCAGTTTCTTCCTATCCATCCCCGAATGCGGACCACCCGCGCCCGGCAAAATTCACCAGCAAAAACTCTTTGGATCATCGTCCCGGATGGGAGTACCATGCTTCTGCCGCCTGGAGTGTTGTCGGCCGGTCCTTAGTTATTGAGATTTCAATCTCAAATTTGAGCGTCCACTGGGGCTTATGAAAATCACTGACACAATTGAGTCGCTATTACGAAGCCGGGGCAATAACCGGGTCTTTTCCGTGAGCCCCGACCAATCCGTCTACCAAGCAGTTGAGAAGATGGCTCTGGAAGGCATCGGCGCCCTGCTGGTGCTCTCCGGCGACAAGTTGGTCGGCATCCTGTCCGAGCGCGACTACGCCCGCAAGGTGATCCTCAAAGGCCATTCCTCGAAAGACACTCTGGTGAGCGCGATCATGACCAGCCCGGTGGTCTTCGTCACCCCGAAAAACACCGTGGACGAATGCATGGCGATCATGACCAACCGCCGTTTTCGGCACTTGCCGGTGGTAGACAACGACGTAACGGTTGGAGTCGTATCCATTGGCGACCTGGTGCGCTGGACCATCTCCGGCCAGGCCCAGGCGATCCAGGAACTCGAAGGCTACATCACCGGCCGCTATCCGGGCTGAGGGCCGGTCATTCCGGTCCCCCAAATATTGAAAAAATCTACATTTCTAGTGTGTTTCCGGGTTACAATCCTAGCCGTCGTGCCTGGAGTGGGGTAACGGGCCAGAAGTAGCTTTTTCGCGGACACGTCAGATCGAGCATTCAGGAGGCTTTGCATGGAAGTACCGGCCACTGGGAGTAAGTCTGCGGAACAAAGTCGGGTTCGTCACGAAGATCGCGGCACATGGATCTATACCATGTATGCGATATGCGGACTCGCCTTTTTTGGAGTGCTGGCGTATTACACTTCGGTTTACTTCGCCAGATAGAGGAAATGGCTTACCGGCAAAGGCGCCTTGTCTGCGCCGGTAAAACCTATAGCTGCGCCTAGGCCCGCCCTGCAAGCGGTGTAGTGTGTCTTCTGGATCGCCTTGATTAAGGCGACCCGAAGTTCTAATGTCCGATCGGCCGCGATCCGGGACTCACCGTCGGACCAGCCACATCAGCCAGCCCGCAACGAACACTCCACCCACGAACATCGCGAAACAATAAAGACCGTAGTTCAATTGCTCTTTGACGGTGTTCTTCTGGGTGATCCCGAAGACGACCGACGTAAACAACGCGAAAACCACGGCGGCCGAGAAGTGCGACAGGCTGATGGTCACGGTTTCTTCCCCAGCGCAACGTGATGAGCGTCCGCAGCCGCAATAAAGTTCAGCAGGCCGGCGACGATGATGAATGTCTTGCCGTAATCGGCGGCCGCGTTGGCGGCCATCAGGTTGCCCCAGTCCATGATGCGCGCCAGAATGTAAAGCCCGCCCGCGCCCACGTCGCCGATAAACCCGAGAATGTCGAGAACATCTCCGCCATTCGGTTTATAGACCCGGCCATTCATGCCCAGGCCGATCAGGAACATGGCGACCACACAGATAAAGAGCAGCATGCCGCGCACGTACTTCTTCAGCAGGATGTGTCCGGCCCCCGGAATAATCCAGCCCACAATCGGCGCAATCACCGCCATCTGGGTCATGGGATACTCCGGCGAGGTCTTGATTTCGGGCGTTGCTTTAGCCATTCGTTGCTCTAACCCTTCCGGCTGCTTTCAGATGGTCACAATCTCGGATTGAATTTTACCAGTCACCTCGGCGCTCGCCGCCCGCACCAGGACATCGACTTCGAGGCGAACCCCAAACTCCGGCAGATAAATGCCGGGCTCGATCGAGAAACACGAGTTGGGCAGAATCCGCCGCTCGTCGTGGATCTCAAGATCGTCCATGTTCGCCCCGTTCGAATGCACTTCGGTCCCGATCGAATGGCCCGTACGATGAATGAAGTAGTCTCCGAACTTCGCCTGCTTGATGTGGCCGCGGACAGCGCGATCCACTTCCCAGCCGGCAATCGGCTTGCGCGCGGCAATCGCCTTCTGCACGGTCTTCACGCCGATGTCGCGAGCCTCGCTGACAATCTTGAAAATCTCCCGATGCCGGTCGGTGGGCGTGCCCACCACCCCAACCCATGTAATGTCGTAATAAACCGCGCCCGGCTTGTTCTTCTTGCCCCAGACATCGAGCAGAACCAGGTCGCCTTCGCGAATCGGCACCGGATGCGACGCGCCCGGCTCATAATGCGGATTGCCGCTGTTGGCGTTGACCGCCACAATCGGAGGATCGTCGGTCACCATGTTCTCGCGCGCGAACCCTTCCTTAAACCAGGTCTGGATCTCGTGCTCGGTAGTTCCGCCGTTTCGCACCCGCCGTCCGATTTCCTTGAAGGCATCGGCTGTTAGGGCGTCAATCACGTCGCGCGCTTCAAAGTGCGTTTTGATCTGCGCGTCGTTCCAGGTGGCCTCGAACTGTGCAATCAGATCGGCGGAGCTGACGATGTTCTTGCCCAGGCCCCGGATCATGTCGGCCGTTCCGGCGTCGACCATCGAAATGGTGAACACGATGTTATTCGGCGAGTACTGCATCGCTACATCCCGATAGGGAGCCAGCATATGCCGCAGTCCTTCGAACAACTCCTCCCATCCCGCGTATTGCTTTTTGGCCCCGGGCAGCGAGTCCAGATGTCCCGCCTCGATCTTGTGCACCAGTTTGACCGGATCGCCCTTGGCCGGAATCAGGTAATACCAGCGCCGCGTAACCATCAGCCCGTCGGGCAATCCCAACACTCGATAGGAGATCGGATCGCGATGATGGTGGTCGTAAAAAAGCCAAGCGTCGATGTTGCGCTCGCGCAGCGCGTTCTGGATGGCCGAGAGGTGCATAAGTAATGAGTAATTCTACACGACGCACGGCACTCGCTGGATTTGTTGAACCCGACTCACGCAATGCCTCGCTTCCGCCTAAATCGCGCAAATGGGAAAGTTGGGCCTTCAGGGGCGCAATTCTCACATGCCCAACGCAAACCACTTCGAGGTCATCCTGAGAGTGTGTGACTTTTTCCCTTCCCCACACTCTCATTCTGGAAATGAGGTAATCCTGAGCGCAGCCCGAACCTCACGAAGTGAGGCTCGGGCGGAGTCGCCCCAACTTGTTCCGGGAATGTCTCGGACACTAGCTCTTAAATGGATTGAGAATCCTGACGTCAAGCAGCGCGAAATCGCGCTCATTTCTGGTGGCTACAACCAAATGGTGGACGCGCGCGGTGGCGGCAATCATCGCATCTTCCACCAGGTCGCCCGGCTTCCCGTGCATGATGCGCCCCCACTCCCGAAAGCAGGCTGTATCCATTGGGAGCACTTGATAGGTGGCGACAAGTTGCTCGATCCAGACCTCGATCTCATCTGCTTTCGCGGAATCCTGATGCCTCGTAATCTCGACCCCGGCTTGAAGTTCGCCAATGGTTACGGCGGCGAGGAATAACTGCTGCTCCTGCTGCTTACCCAGCCACGCAACCAGCGCCCCATGAGGGCGCCGCACCCGAAATTCTGAAATGACATTTGTATCGAGAAGATAACGGTTCACTCAAACTCCACAACAGGGCGCCGGCGCAGTTTACCTCTTTGGGGAACCAGATTTTCAAACCTTGGACCCGGTCCAAGGAGCAGGTCCTTAAGGCCAGGACGAGCGGCGGCCCGTAGGCGGTTCCACTCCTCAATCGGAACCAGCACGGCAGTCTCAACGCCGCGCCGGGTGACGATCTGCGGCCCGTTCTTGATGGTGGCGTTGAGAAATTCGCTGAAACGCGCCTTCGCATCTTGAACCTGCCACGAAGCCATAAGTGCCCTCCATATTACGGTGCAGCTTAATTATAAAGACTAGTCAGATGACTAGTCAATCTGACTGCGAACCAACGCCCACACCAAGCCCGCTTCCAACCCGTCCTATTGCCTCAGCCCTGTAATGTCGAACGCGTAACTACCGGTTTTGAAATGCTCGATTTCCGTGAGAACGCCCGTCTCGGGATCGATCCTGTAGGCCGTGCCCGGCACATAGACAAACTGGCCCGACGGGTCAAACGTGACGGTGAAGGGAAGGTAACCTCCAAATGGCGAACCCGGCACCAGTGACAACGCGCCATTCTTGGCACTGATCCTTTGCACCACAATTCCTCCCTGTTCCGCGACGGCCACAAACTCCCCATTCGGCGAAATGCTCATCCCATTCACAATGTTGTTGTCCGGGCTCGCAAAGGGAGAACCCGGCACTGCCGTCAGATCGCCGTCGCTGCCGATCGAATACACGTACATCCCACTCCCCAAGGGCGGAGCCGCGATCAGGTACTTGCCCGATGGCGTGATCGCGATCGGCCCGAAAGGCGAGCCTGAGTCGAAGATCGTGCGAAACGTCAGGGCCCCGCTGCTCGTGTCGCGGTCGAAGATCAGAATTCCGGCCGCATCATTTGGATCCGATGCATACAACACCGTCCCATCCAGCGAAAGCGCTAACGTCCCAATCGCCGGATTTTGTCCGGGGGGAACTTGCACCGGCGACAAAAAGGGCGTGCCGTCCACGGGCGTCATCACTCCATCTTTGGTTTCGAGGGCCGCGATCGCTCCGACCTTGGGATATCCCCAGTCGATCAGGGCCACATATACAAACCTGCCCGTCCGGTCGACAATCAGGTCCGATGGACAATACTCAGGCAGAACTACATTGTCGAGTTGCGAGAGCTCTCCGGTTCCGGCCGCTATCGCGTAACTGGTCGCTTGTGCCAGATCATTGCCGCAAGGTCCGCCCACCGACCATTCCCCCAGCGACAAATACAGGTAACGGCCACTGCGGCTCGCCGCGAACGCTTCCGGTCCAATACCGACACGAAACGGCGACCCTTTGATTTTGGTGAGCTCACCCGTCTCCGCATTGACGGAAAATCCAGAGACCGTGAAGTCTCCAAAATTGGACGTGTAGATGTATTCCGGCCTGGTTGCCTTCGAGCCCGCTTCCAGCGGAGTTGGCCCCAGCGTCAGGGCGATGAACACAAGGGAAAACCACTGCCAGCGGCGCATTCCCACAACCACCTCCAGCCCATCCTCGGCAATCCGGTCAGAAGGAGGGTAGACCTGCTTTTGATCTCTGCTCGTCCTTGCCGGGTGCGCCTCTGTGATGTCCGCTCTCCCGCCCCGAGTTGCACCGCCCCATCCTCAGCGGGTGGGATCGCTGGTTTGGTCCCCGGACCGCGTTCGCCCCGAACGAGTGTTCGTAATCCGACCGAGAGCGTCCGGATTAGGGTGCCCCTCGATAAGAGCGAAGGCGCTCTCGAGGACCAAAGATATCCTGTGATACCCCTTCTTTTCTCGGCGCCCTCGGCGTCTCGGTGGTGAAAAAGGTTTGTTTCCCCCGCAGCACTGCACGCTCTCCGCGTTTGTGGTAAAAACTACTGTAATGCCAACGAACGTCTCTGGCAGTCCAAACCCGCCACAATCAGGTGATCGATGCTGAGGGCTTTATTCATCGCGCTCTCCGAGAGCAAATCCCTCCGAGCGATCGCCGAGCGTTCCAGCTTTGGTCAGCGCACATCGGCCCGCTTTGTCGCCGGAACCGAAGTATCGGACGCCGTTCGCGCCGCGGCCGCCATAAACCAATTCGGCGCAGGCGTCTCCATCGATAACCTCGGCGAGAACGTCACCAACGCCGAGGAAGCGCGCGCCAGCGCCCGCCTCTACCATAACCTGCTCGACGATATCGCCAAAGACGGCCTCAACGCCAACATCAGCCTCAAGCTGACGCACATGGGACTGGACGTGGACGAGAAGATGGCCTACGACATCGTCCGCAACCTGGTCGCGAAAGCCGCCAGTATGACGCCCAAAAATTTCGTGCGCGTCGATATGGAAGGCTCCGCTTACACGCAGCGCACTCTCGACTTCGTCCACGAACTGCATCGCGTCCCCGGCAACGCCGGCTACGTCGGGACCGTGATCCAGTCCTACATGCGCAGCGCCGAATCGGACATTGAAAAACTGCTCGCCGACCGCATCCGCATCCGCCTTTGCAAGGGAGCCTACAAGGAGCCCGAGAGCATCGCCTTCCAGAAAAAGTCCGAAGTGGACGCGAACTACGTGAAGCTGATGAAAGTGCTCATGAAGAGCGGCGTTTATCACGGCCTGGCGACCCACGACGAGTCTATTATTAAAGAAGCGAAGGCTTTTGCCGTGCGCGAGAATCTGCCGCGCGATTCCTTCGAGTTCCAGATGCTGCACGGCATCCGCCGCGATCTGCAGCAGTCGCTGGTGAAAGAGGGATGGAAGGTGCGCGTCTACATCCCCTTCGGCACCGAGTGGTATCCCTACTTCATGCGCCGGTTGGCGGAGCGCCCCGCCAACGTCCTCTTCATAGCAAAGAATCTGCTCCGGAAATGAGCCTGGGCTTTAGGCAAACTCTGATTAAGTGTCAGCAATCCCGTTCTGTCATCCTCAGAGGCTGACCTTTTTAGACGAGGTCATCCCAAGCGTAGCGAGAGTCCCACGAAGTGAGGCGCTCGCGCAGTCGAAAGACCCCTATTCCCTTAACGACCCTCGAAGATTGCGGGCCTTTTGTCGAAAGCCGCGCCGATTTTCATGATTTCGAGAAAGTTACACACCCTGAGCGC
>Ga0181519_10002402_pt1 | contig 16002 bp, 12 predicted proteins | sample PEATcosm2014_Bin_26_FD_121102 | JGI IMG/M metagenome (GOLD analysis project Ga0181519, IMG submission 121102) | Peatland microbial communities from MTU Mesocosm Facility, Houghton, MI, USA - PEATcosm2014_Bin02_10_metaG | ecosystem: Environmental > Terrestrial > Soil > Wetlands > Peat | place...
GACGGTCCTCGAGAAGGCAAAGGCGCACGGATGCGTCGTCGAGGTGATCATGAAAGACGTCAGCACCGTGCGTTACGAACCCCAGCGGCTCTGGGAGTGGGCAAAGATGGCGAGCGAGGTGACCGAGGAGGTCAATTGCTGAACGAGCCACCGCGGACACCTCGCGCTCGCCACAGACCAGGAGGACGCGACGGTCAAGAAGGGCCAAGGTAGGAGCACAACATCAACACGCTTGTCCGACCGAGAAGGTCAACAAGCAGAGAGGGGCTGTCATGCCGCAAGCAGGAGTACGCCGCTACCAGATGTTCATCGACGGGGAGCTCGTCGATGCAGAGAAGACCTTCGCGGTCGTCAACCCGTCCACGACCGAGGTGATCTCCGAGGTCCCGAGCGGAACCCACGCCGATGTGAACCGCGCCGTCGAGGCCGCCGGACGCGCCCAGCCGCAGTGGGGCAAGCTGCCCGCCATCATCAGGGCCGGCCACTTGAGGGAGATCGCCCAGCTGCTGCGCAAGAACCGGGACGAGCTGGCCGCGGTCATCACCGAGGAGCAGGGCAAGATCCTCTCCCTGGCCGAAGTGGAGGTGGACTTCTCTGCCGACTACATCGACTACATGGCCGAGTTCGCCAGGCGCTACGAAGGTGAGATCGTCCAGAGCGACCGGCCCGGCGAGAACATCCTCGTCTACAAGCTCCCGATCGGTGTCGTGGCCGGCGTGCTTCCCTGGAACTTCCCGTTCTTCCTGATCGTGAGGAAGATGGCCCCTGCACTCGTCACCGGGAACACGATCGTCATCAAGCCCAGCAGCGAGACGCCGAACAACGCCTGCGCCTTCGCGAAGCTCGTCGCGGAGTCATCCCTGCCCAAGGGCGTCTTCAATCTCGTCACCGGGGCCGGGTCGGTCGTCGGTTCGACCCTTGCGAGCCATCCGCGGATCGACATGGTCAGCCTGACCGGGAGCGTCGAGGCGGGCGCCGCCGTCATGCACGCCGCCGCGGACAACATCACCAAGGTCTCCTTGGAGCTGGGAGGCAAGGCTCCGGCGATCGTGATGCCGGACGCCGACATCGATCTCGCGGTGCGGTCCATCCGAGCCTCGCGCATCATCAACACGGGCCAGGTCTGCAACTGCGCCGAGCGCGCCTACGTGCACGAGTCCATCGCCTCGGAATTCATAGAGAGGTTCGCCGCCGCCATGGAACAGACGGTCGTAGGGGACCCCTTCGACCCCAAGGTGGAGATGGGGCCGCTCGTGAGCGAAAGGCAGCTCGAGCTCGTCGATGCGGCCGTGCAGCGGGCCATAAGCGATGGCAGCAAGCTCGTGACAGGTGGCGAGCGGTACGCAGGCAGGACCGGCTACTACTACCCACCGACCGTGCTCACCCACTGCGACCAGAAGAGCGACATCATGCAGAAGGAGATCTTCGGCCCTGTCCTGCCCATCACCACCTTCGGCGACCTTGACGAGGCGATCGAGCTCGCGAACGACTGTGAGTACGGCCTGACCTCGTCCATCTACACCCGCAGCATGGACGTGATGATGCGGGCCTGCAACGAGATCCGCTTCGGTGAGACCTACGTCAACCGCGAGAACTTCGAGGCGATGCAGGGGTTCCACGCCGGGTGGCGCAAGTCGGGCATCGGCGGGGCGGACGGCAAGCACGGGCTGGAGGAGTACCTGCAGACCCACGTCGTCTACGTCGACTACGACGTCGCGAAGAAGTAGGCCGCGACCGCCAGGCCCGGGGCACCGAAGCATCTCGACGCGTCCGGGGAGCCTGGTCATGTCAAGGACATGACCAGGCTCTAGGCGTCCTTCACCTCGCAGACCGAAAGGAGGGTGTCCTCAACCACGTCGCGCCATCCGTGCAGGGCGCCGGGCTCGAATATGAACAGCTCGGGCCCCTCGTAGTCGAACTCCTCGCCGGTGGGGATCACAAGCTTTCCCCGCCCGGTAATGATCTGGCACACCGCGTAGTCGGGACCAGCGTGGATGGGGACCGTGCACCCCGCCGGTATGCGGTACAGCGTCGTCGTGCCGTTGGGCGAATGGTGCATGTCCGCGGCGACCTGCCCGAAGGCGTCGGGCTCAGCCCAGGGCGGAGTCCCGCGGACGTCTGAGCCGACCTGACCGTCGACCACGTTGAAAACAGTTGCGCGCACGTTTCGAGCCTCCAATCCGTTCCGGTACGTCCGGTCTCCTGCCTCGACAGTCCCAGCCCCCGGGTCACGGCGCGGATCGGAGCACCTGCTGGAGCGGGGCACCCCGATCGGCTTGACACCCGACTGCGGTCATGTACACGATTACTAGCACACCCCCGGATGGGACATGCAGGTGCCGGATCCCGGGTGACGATGGGCCGAATAAGCCGGGAGTTGCCTCCCTGACCTGGTCGTCTCATTGCTCTTGACGTCTTACCAAGGACTGGTGAGTGGTATCTGGCCACAGCCGCGGAGGAAGGAACAAGTGCGCCGGGTCGTAACCATCGGAGAGATCCTCGTCGAGATCATGGCGCAGGAGGTCGGACCGGGCTTTCGCGAGCCCGTGCATCTGCTCGGTCCGTTCCCGAGCGGCGCCCCGGCGATCTTCATCGACCAGGTCGCGAAGCTCGGCCAAGCTTGCGGCATCATCAGCTGCGTCGGAGACGACGACTTCGGCTGGGTGAACCTGGACCGCCTCGGGCGCGACGGAGTCGACGTGAGAGCCGTCGAGGTGCTTTCCGAGCACGAGACGGGCAGCGCCTTTGTCCGTTACCGGGAGAGCGGCGACCGCGACTTCGTCTACAACATCAAGAACAGCGCCTGCGGCCAGCTGCGGTGGACCGACGCCGCCTCAGAGCTGCTGGCCGACTGCGGCCACCTGCACCTGTCGGGCGCGTCGCTCTCCACTCCCCAGATCGTCGAGATGATGCTCAGGGCGATCGAGCTCGTGAAGGCCAAGGGGGGCTCGGTCTCGTTCGACCCGAACATCCGCAAGGAGGTGACCCGCGACCCGCAGGTGAGCGCGGCCCTGGCGACGATGCTGGCGTCGTGCGACATGTTCCTTCCGAGCGGCGACGAGCTCACGCTGCTGACGCAGGCCGACACGCCGGAGGCTGCCATCTCCGAGATTCTCGGCATGGGAGTCAGCGCCATCGTGGTGAAAAACGGTGCGGCCGGCTCCGCCTTCTACGGCGCCGAGGGCACCTTCATCGCGCCCGGCTATGCAGTCGAGGAGGTGGACCCGACCGGCGCCGGTGACTGTTTCGACGCCACCTTCATCACGTGCCGCCTGCAAGGCCTAGGCGTGCAGGAGAGCCTCGAGTACGCCAACGCCGCCGGTGCCCGGGTGGTCGGCATCAGAGGGCCGATGGAAGGCACCTCGACCTTTGCCCAGCTCGACGCTCTCAGGGCGGCGGCCGGGACCGGAGCGACCCGTCTCTCGGCACTCGTCTCGGCCCACGGCTCAGGCAGGGCCGGCGTGCCCGCAGGGATCACCTCGGTCTGCTCGGCACACCCGATGGTGCTCGAGGCCGTGATGCGCCACGCGAGTCCGCACACCGCGGTGCTCATCGAGGCGACCTGCAATCAGGTCAACCACGAGGGGGGCTACACGGGCCTGACGCCGGCGGCGTTCCGCGACCTTGTGCACGCCATCGCGGACGAGGTCGGTCTCCCGCGCGAGCGGATCATGCTCGGGGGGGACCACCTCGGCCCGAACCCGTGGCGGCACCTTCCCCCCGAGACGGCCCTCGCCCACGCCGAGGAGATGGTTGCCTCCTATGTGGCCGCAGGGTACGAGAAGATCCACCTCGACACCAGCATGGGCTGTCTAGGAGAGCCCGACCACCTGCCGGACGAGGTCACGGCCGAGCGCGCCGCGCGGCTGGCCGTCGTCGCGCAGGCCGGCGCAAGCCTGACCGGGACCAAGCTCGGTTACGTCATCGGCACTGAGGTGCCGGTCCCCGGTGGGGCGGCCGAGCAGATCGAGCGTCTCGAGGTGACCCGTCCCGACGCCGTCGCCGCCACCCTCGAAGCGCACCGGCGGGCCTTCGCCGCAGCGGGGGCCGAAGCCGCCTACGAGGCGGTGATCGCCATGGTCGTTCAGCCCGGAGTCGAGTTCGACGACAGCCAGGTAATCGTCTACCGGCCCGAGCGTGCGCGCGAGCTCAGCGCAGCCCTGGACGGGACCCCGGGGCTCGTCTTCGAGGCCCACTCGACCGACTACCAGCCTGCGGAGAGCCTCGCCGAGCTGGTGAGCGACGGCTTCGCGATCTTGAAGGTCGGTCCTGCGCTCACCTTTGCCCTGCGCGAGGCCCTGTACGGGCTGGACCAGATCGCGGCCGCCCTGGACGCCGACTGGAGCGAGCACTCGCTCAAGGCGGCGATGGAACGCGAGATGCTCGCGAGCCCCGGCTACTGGCAGCCGTACTACCGGGGAGACCCGGAGCGCCAGCGCATGCTGCGCCACTTCAGCTACAGCGACCGCATCCGTTACTACTGGGCGCGACCGGGTGCCGAGGCGGCGGTGCAGCGGCTCTTTGCGCGCCTCGGTGAGGCGCCGATCCCCGAGCCTTTGATCAGCCAGTGGCTGCCACGGCTTCGCGAGCGGGTGCGGGATGCAAGACAAGACCGCACGCCGAGGTCGCTCGCGCTCCAAGCCGTGGGCGGCGCGCTCGAGGACTACGCGGCGGCCTGCGGTGCAGACACGACAGCCCGAACGAAACAGGAGATGCCATGACCACTGAACCAACGCGGCGACGCGTCTATGTCAGTTCCGCCGACGTGGTCGAGCTGACCACCGAGGCCGTGCCGTCACTCGGTCAAGGTGAGGCACTCGTCGAGATGTCGGTGTCGGGGGTGTGCGGCTCAGACAAGGCCGGCGTCCATGGCGAGCACGCCTTCCTCAAGCCACCCTTTTATCCCGGCCACGAGGTGGTGGGCGTGGTCGTCGGCGTCGCCGACGACGTGGGCAACGTCGCCGTCGGGGACCGGGTCACGATTGAACCGACCCTCCCCTGCGGTCACTGCAAGCCTTGCCGGACCAATCGCGAGAACCTCTGCGAGAACCTGCAGTTCTTCGGCTGCGGGTATCGAGAAGGTGGCATGGCCGACGTCTTCTCGGCCCCGGCGGCCCGGCTCCACAAGGTGCCCGCGCACTTCAGCGACCACCAGGCAGCTCTCATCGAGCCATTGGCCACGCCGGTGCACGCCGTCAGGCTGGCCGGTGACTTGCAGGGCAAGACCGTTGCCATCCAGGGCGCGGGCACGATCGGTCTGTTGGCGCTGACGGCCGCCCGCAGGGCCGGGGCGGCCAGGATCGTCAGCACCGACATGCTGGCGGCCAAGCGCCAGCTGGCCCTGGACCTTGGGGCCGACGCCGTCGTCGACGCGGCATCGGAGGACCTTGCCGCCGCGGTCCGTGGTGAGCTCGGCGAGAGCGCGGACGTCGTCTTCGACTGCGTCGCCTACGAAGCCACTTTGGGGGAAGCGATAAAGATGGCCGTGAAGGGGGGCACCGTGGTCGTATTGGGAGGCCCGCGCAAGTTCGCGAGCGTCAACCTGCCTGTGATCCAGGAGTTCCAGATCCGCATCCAGGGCGCCGCGACATACCGCTGGGAGGACTTCGACGACGCCATCGCGATCATCGGCAGCGACGGCTTTAACGCCGAGCGGTTCATCACAGCGACCTTCCCCCTCCCTGAGGCGGCAGAAGCCTTTGCGGCCATCTCTTCGGGAAGCGAGGTCAAGATCCTCGTCGTGGCCGACCCGAGCGGTCGCTGATGGCGACCGCGGCGGCGCGCGTCGTCGCGGTCGACCTGGGCGCTTCGAACGGTCGCGTGTTCCTTGCCGATGTCGGCAGGGAGAGCTTCGCATTCGCCCAGGTGCACCGGTTCTGGAACGGGGACGTCAGGACGGGTCGCCACATCCACTGGGACGTCCTCGGCCTTTACCGCGGGATTCTCGACGGCCTGCGCAACGCCGGTCGAGACGGACGCCTGGACTCGATCGGGATCGACTCTTGGGGAGTGGACTACGGACTCCTCGACGACGACGGAGCCCTGCTCGGCAATCCCGTTCACTACCGCGACGACAGGACCCTCAAGGTTGTCGGACCGGTCGTGGACGGCGTCGGAGCCTTGGACCTCTATCGCCGCTCGGGCATCGCGGTCGCGCCTTTCAACACGATCTTCCAGCTTGTCGCCGGCCGCGAGGACGCCCTCTTCAGCCTCGCACGGACCCTGCTTCTCATCCCCGATCTGCTGGCGTACTGGCTGACGGGGTCTGTCGGCTCCGAGGAGACGAACGCGTCGACGACGCAGCTGCTCAGCGTCGACGGTTCCGGATGGGACAGGGAGCTCATGTCCAGGCTCGGCATTCCAGAAGGCCTGTTCGCGCCCATTCGCCGACCCGGCGAACGGCTCGGTCCGCTCGTCCCCGAGGTGCTGGCAGAGATCGGCCTGGACTACCCGGTGCCGTTCACGGCAGTCTGCTCACACGACACCGCCTCGGCCGTGGTCGCCGTGCCCGCCGACAAGGCGCACTTCGCCTTCATCTCCTCGGGCACATGGTCTCTCGTCGGGGTGGAGCTGGACCGCCCCGTGCTGAGCGAGGAGAGCCGAGCCGCGGGCTTCACGAACGAGCGGGGCGGGGACGGGTCGATCCTCTACCTGCGCAACGTCATGGGGCTCTGGCTGCTGCAGGAGTCGATGCGCACCTGGGAGCGACTCGGAAAGAGCTTCGCCTTGGCGGAGCTGCTCTCCTCGGCGGCTGCGGAGCCTCCCCTTCGCAGCGTCTTCGATCCGGGCGATCCCCGCTTCTTCCCACCGGGCGACATGCCGTCGCGGATCGCGCAGGTGTGCCGCGAGCACGGCGAACCGGTCGCCGAGACCCCGGCGCAGGTCACCCGATCCATACTCGACAGCCTCGCCCTCGCCTACCGGCGGAGCCTGCGCGCGGCGGCGGAGCTGTCGGGCAGAGCCGTCGAGGTCGTCCACGTGGTCGGCGGCGGCGTGAACAACACCCTCCTTTGCCAGTTGACCTCCGACGCCTGCGGCCTGCCGGTCGTGGCCGGCCCGGTCGAGGCGGCCGCGATCGGCAACGCCTTGGTGCAGGCACAGGCACTCGGCACCCTGCGCGATGGCAGGTGGGCCATCCGCGAGCTCGTCTCCAAGCAGGCGGAGCTCCGCCGGTACGAGCCGTCCGGAGCCGACGCCCGCCTCTGGCGCGACGCGGAGGCTCGGCTCGCCACGGCCTAGGCGGCCCCAGCAGCAACGGACGACCGCCCTGTGCGGGCCTGAGCGTCCGATCTGTAGAAAACGATTAACCTGTGAGGCTAAGCTCTCAAGCGATTAAATCCCCCGACCAGGCATGGAACAGGCTCCCCGTGAGTAACATCCAACGACCGTGACCACCATCGTCGACGTAGCCGAAGCCGCCGGGGTCTCCACCGCCACGGTCTCGCGGGTTCTCAACAACCATCCCCAGGTCGACGCTCGCCTCGCCGCCGCCGTCCGCCAAGCCGTCAAGGACCTGGGCTACCGTCCGAGCCGGGTGGCACGCAGCCTGCGGACCCGCCGGAACCGTGTGTGGGCACTCATCGTCTCCGACGTCCGCACGGGACCGTTCTTCGGCGCCGTCGTGCGGGGCGTCGAAGATGTCGCCTACGAAGCGGGCTATTCGCTCTTTTTGTGCAACACCGACGAAGACCCCGTCAAGGAGTCCTCCTACATCGAGCTCGCCGTGGCCGAGAACGTCGCCGGGCTGATCCTCACGCCCTCCGGCGCCCGCACCGACCTGTCGCCGCTGCTCAACTACGGCATCCCCGTCGTGCTCGCCGACCGGACGCTCCCCGGCCAGCAGGCCGACAGTGTCCTCGTCGACAACGTCTCGGGCGCCCACGAGGCCGTGAACCACCTGCTCGAAGGTGGCTACGAGCGCATCGCGTGCATCACCGGCCCGCTCACGACCACGACGGGCCAGCAGCGCTACGTCGGCTACTGCAACGCCCTCGAGGCGGCTGGACTCCCCGTCGACGACTCCCTCGTGCGGGTGGCGGACTTCCGCGAGCTCGGTGGTCAGCTCGCCACGAAGGAGCTGCTGTCGAAAAGAGCCCGCCCCGACGCCCTCTTTGTGACCAATCACCTCATGACCGTCGGTGCCCTGCAGGCCATGGCCGAGGCGAAGCTGACCATCCCGACCGACATCGCCGTCGTCAGCTTCGACGACATGCCGTGGGCCTCTTTGTTGCAGCCACCGCTCACCGCCGTGGCTCAGCCGGCTTACGACCTCGGGGTGGAGGGAGCGAGGCTGCTCCTGAGCCGGCTGGAGGGTTACACGGGAGCCGCCCGGACAGTGATGCTGTCAACCACGCTGCAGGTGAGGGGCAGCTCGACGCCGAAGCGTCGCGTGGCCGCCAAGCACCGCTGAGTGGGCGCTTTCCCAACGAAGAGCTGTCGCGGGACGGCTCGAGAGAGGAGCTGAGATGCTCAAGCACATCGACCCTTTGCTGACCCCGGAGCTGTTGTTCGTCCTCGCCGCCATGGGCCACGGCGACGAGATCGCCGTTGTCGACGCCAACTTCCCCGCCGACAGCGTGGCCCGTGGCACCTGCCACGGCCGCGTGGTGTCCCTCGGCGCCGTGTCGATGCCCCGGGCGGTGAAAGCCATCCTCTCCGTGCTGCCTCTGGACGAGTTCGTCGACGCTCCGGTGCGCAGGATGGCTGGCGGCAGTGAGCCTGACGAACTCGCCGAGGTCCAGCAGGAGGTCCAGGCCGTCATCGACGACGACTCCGGTCGCCACTGGGCGATGGGGGCCCTGGAGCGATTCGCCTTCTACGAGGCCAGCCGGACCTCGTACGCGGTCGTCCTCACCGGAGAGCGCCGGTTCTTCGGCAACGTGCTCATAAAAAAGGGCGTCGTCGCCCCGGAGTAAGAGGAGGGCGCCCCGAGGCTCAGGGCTGCCGTTCAGGCGTGTCCGGCCTCGTGCCCGCTCGCCTCGTGCGGCTGGCCGTAGCTGACGAACTTCTCCCCGACGCGGGCCATCTCCTCGTCGCTCAGGATCGTCGGAGTCCCGATGCTCTGGGCACGCCAGAACAACTCGGCCGTGTACTCGACGACCTGGGCCACGTTGAGGGCCTTCGACGCCGTGGCCCCGACGGCGATCACGCCGTGGTTCTGCAGCAGCACGGCGTTGCGGCTGCCCAGTGTGCCGACACAGCACTCGCCGAGCTCCCTTGTGCCGTAGGTCCGGTACGGGGCCACCTCGACGCTCGCGCCGGCGAAGGCGAGCACGTAATGGACGGCCTCGATCGGCCGGTTGAGGACGGCGAAGGTGGTCGCGAAACGCGAATGGGTATGGACGACGCTGCGGACGTCGGGGCGGGCGCGGTAGACCTCGAGATGCATCTGCAGCTCACTGGAGGGCAGGTACCTCCCCGACAGCAGGTTGCCGTCGATGTCGACGATGGGAAGCTCGGCCGCGTCGAGCTGCGAATAGGCCACGCCGGTGGGCGTGATAAGCGCGTAGCTGCGCGATTCGTCGACACAGCTGACGTTCCCGGCTGTGCCTTCCACGAGGCCGGAGACCTCCATCTGCTGAGCCGCCTCGACGACGGACCTGCCCAGCTCCTGCAGTGCTCTCAGCTGCTTGAAATTCAAAATGGCCCCTTAGATCACCTGGCGGTCGCCGATCGACGGTGCCGGTCCCAGCTACTGAGCACGGTAATGCCCATCCCAAAATCGAGTCCAAACGCGCCGTCGCCCGGGGCTTTGCGGGCGGCGCAGGGCGGCCGACTCCGGGCAAGCCTGCGGTCCGGCACCACTTCTGGGAGACCCGTCGGTTCCTCGAAATGGCAAACTACCCGTCACGATGCGTGTAGTCGTCAGCTGCGTCCCGCAGACCGGGCACATCCTGCCCCTGCTCCCCCTTGCCGAGGCCTTCGCGGCCCGGGGCGACGAGGTGACGGTCGCGAGCGGCCCGGAGGCGGCCGCAGCCGCCGCCGGTCGCGGGCTCGGCTTCAGGGCGGTCGGTCCGGGTCTCGATACCTGGTTCGACGCACTCCGGGCACGGACAAGGGGCGTCCCCGGCGACGGCATCGCCCCCGAGCGCGTCGAGCGGTACTTCGTGCCCCGGCTCTTTGCGGAGATCGGGACCGCTTCTATGGTCGACGGCCTGTTGGAGCTCTGCGAGGAGCTGCAGCCGGAGCTGCTCGTGTTCGACCCGTACGTGTTCGCAGGCCCCCTCGTGGCGGCACTGACCGGGGCCTCCTGCGTGCTCCACACCATCGGCGCGCTCATGAGCCCCGATGTGCTCGATCTCGCCCGCGACGCCGTGTCGCCCATCTGGCGCGCATTCGGCCTCGAGGTCCCAGATGCTGCAGGCGTGTTCGCCGGAACCACCCTCGCCATTTGCCCTTCTTCGCTCGATCCCGCCGTCCGCACTCTGGCGGGCGCCCAACCGATGCGACCGGCGCCCCTTCCGGCGGCGGACCCGCCGGGGTTGCCGGTCAGGTTCGCGGACGAGTCACGCCCGTTGCTCTACGTGACCTTGGGCACCTTCTCGAACAACGCCCTCGATCTGTTCCGCCTCATCTTGGAGGCCCTGGCACGCGAGCCGGTCAACGTGCTGGCAACGATCGGGCGCGACAACGACCCGCTCCTGCTGGAGCCGCTGGCCGACAACGCCCGGGTCGTGCAGTTCATCCCCCAGGCCGAGCTGCTCCCCCACTGCGCCGGCGTCGTCCACCACGCGGGCGCGGGCACCACGTTCGGTGTTCTCGCCCACGGGCTTCCCGCCGTGGCACTGCCCCAGAGTGCCGACAACTTCGTCATCTCTCAGCGCCTCGCCGCTGCAGGGGCTGCCCGAACTCTGATGCCGGGGCAAGTGTCCGGCGAGGCCGTGCGGTCCGGCGTCCGCGCCGTGCTCGAAGACGACGGCTACCGCCGCCGCGCGAGCCTCCTGGCCGGGGAGATCGCCGGGATGCCGTCACCCGAGCAGGTCGCGGCGGGGCTCAGCGCATCGAGGCGCACCGGATAGAAGGCAGCCCCCGGGACCTACGACGGTGGGCCGACTCTGTACACCGCAGGGGTGAGCGTCACCTCGAGCGGGAAGTCGTAGGTGCGCACCTGCAGCTGGGGCCTGAGCGCGTAAGGCGGCACGGCGCTCGGCAGCTCGACAAGGAGGGACACGGTCTGGGGAGTCGAGTTCAACGACACCTCACGCGAGGCCACATCTCCGAAACCGTCCCAGACGTCCAGATAGACGTTGCCCTTCCCTGTCATGTTCCCGAGGCGAAAGAGGTAGATGCCCTCCGGGTGCGAGACAGGGACCGACCACTCCACCCACGTGCTGCCGCCGTAGCCCGTCAGCGTCACCGAAGCGGGCGGGACCTCGAACACGAGCCGGTACGAGCCCCGCCGCCGCGTCGTAGTCGCGGTGACATCCGCGGGCACCCCCGGGGCGACCCCGTCGATCAGGTTGGGGCCCTGTGGGACTTGAAGGCGGTCGCCCGCGGCGATCGGCACAGTCTTGAGCCTGATGCGCCTCGGCCGTGAGTTGTACCTGAGCTGCAGCGAAGTCAAGGCAAAGCGGGAGGTGGGCCCGGCGGTGAACTTGACCCAGACGTGGGAGGCCGGCAGCACGTCGGCCACGTTGGCGGCGACCTCGACGAGCTCCTGCGGCGAGCCCGAGACCTCGGCCACGTGCTGCCAGTTGCGGCCGTCGCCGGTCGCCTCCACCTTCCCGCTGCCGATTGACGTGAACGACAGCGAGAGCGAGCGGCAGCGCTCGACGTTGAACTTGTAGGTCCAGGCGCCGCCGCCGCCGACGTAGCGTGCCTGAGTTAGGAGGCCCCCGGCGTAGAACACCGCAGGCTTGGAGCGGCCGTCGCCCTGTGTCAAGAAGTAAGGGTCGACGTTGGCCGACACCGGCAGCCCGAGCAGTGTGGTACGGGCGAGGCCGTCCCTCCACGCCTGGCGCTGGAGCCTGACGAGCTGGCTCGGCAGCACGAAGCGGACGGGGACGTCGAACTGGGCCTTCACGATCGCCACCGCGTCCTCGTACCTGGTGCAGTTGCCGAGCCCGACGACGACAAACAACGGCCGTCCGCTGTTGACCGAGGCGGCATTGGCGATGCCCGCGATCGCCCGGGAGCTCGGAGTCGGTCCGCTCGACGCGTAGCCCCCTGTGGGAAACACCGGGCGCCCGTCTATCCAGAGGGCTTCCCCGATCGGGTACTGACCGGGCGGTCCCTGGTAGCCGATGAAGTGACCTTTGGGAGCGTTCGGACCATGGAGGAGCTGCCACAGTCCCGATCCCTGCTCGGAGGGGACCGAGTTCCTGTGGGGCAGGTCCTGGGTCACCGCCAGCCCGGCGCTCGTGATGGCCGCCTGGGCGGCGGCGACGTAGTCTCCGAAATGGGTGCTGCCGACGAAGGAACGGAGGTCGGGGTAACCGAAGGCGAGCCACGCGACCATCTCGTCGTTGAACGACGAGCTCTCGAAGTAATGCCGGGCGATGCCCGGGGTCCATGAGGGCGCCATCCCCTGCATCGACCACCCCACCGGCACCTTCCCGCGTTCTCGGGCCACCCACCGAGCCTCGTGGTGCCCGATGAGGACGCCGATGTTGTCGCCGTCGGTGAAGACCACGGAGGCGTAGACGAGGTTCTTGTCGAGCGTGGGCGGTCGAGGCAAAGGCCGCTGTACCGCCTTTGTCCGGATGGCGTTGTGAACCGTCAGGTTGGGGGCGGGAAGGCCCGGGGTGTCGGCCCCGACGAAGTTGATGCCGTGCCTGGAGGACAAGACCGTCTGGGCGCTCTCGTCGTTGCTCCAGCCGAACATCGTCGCCCGCGGCCGGGCGACGGATCGGAGGATCGCCTCCTCGAGCTGGCCTCCCTGCTCACCGCCGAAGGTCATGTGACGCAGGTCAGCCGTCCAGGTGAAGGCCCGGGCGGCGACCGCATAGTCCCGGACCGTCCAGTTGACGACGCCTTCGGACGGATTGCCGGGCAAGTCGCCCACCGATATGAGCGCGAGCGTCGACGGGCTCGAGCCGGCAAGGTGGGCGAGGGCCCACCGGTAGGCGGATGCCGGAGTCTTGAGGCCGAGAGTGCGAAGATCGAGGGACAGGCTCAAGCCCTGAGCGAGCGGACCGGCGGCGTCGTCAGGCCCGAAGGCGGCCGTTCCGCCCACCCAGGCAAGCGTGGTCGCCACGTTGATCGTGGCGGGCACGGCGGGGTCCCAGATGACGTACCTGTCGACGCCCCGCCGGAGGGCGAGGTTGACGAGGTCCTCCGCTGTGCCGTTCTCGAGGCCGATCGCCAGCTGTTTCGCGTAGATGGCGGGCCACAGGTTGAAGACCTCTTCGGGAAAGCAGTTCGCCATGACCGGTACCTGCAGGTAAGCCGCCTGACCACCACCTGGGAGCCGGTGGTTGACAAGGCCCTGCAGGACGGCGAGCGCAATACGCGTCTCGTTGCCGACCGGGCTCGCGTCGACGACCAGCAGCGAACCGGGTGACTGCCCTGGCGCCGGCAGCCACCCCCAGGCGGTGTCCGCGGGCGATGCCCGGGTGGGAAGGGGTTCGGCGGTTACGGGCTCGCCGGAGCCGTTCCCGAAGGCATCTCCTGAGGGCGTCTCCCCCGACCGGGCGGCCCGCTCAGAAAGTGACCTGGAGAGATTCCCACCGATTGCCAGGCCTGCACCGGCCATGCCGAACCTGCCGGCGTCGGAAAGGAACCGACGACGGCCGAGGCGCGGACCCCGGGCGTCTCCTGGCTGACCTCGGCCTGCTTGATGGGGGTCTGGAGGGGCGATGTCGGTGCCTTCTCGTCGCTATCGGATGATTCCCGGCACCCCAGTCTCGCGTCTGGCAAACCCCGGTCCGTCAGCGCCCCACGATCTCACGCCGAGATGACGTGACGGGCGTCGCCTGCCTCCGCGTCCGCACGCCCGATCGGCGGCTCATCGCTCCGTGAGCTCGGCGAGCAAGGCACGGACGCGCCGGTCGATCTCGTCCACGATCGGCCGAACCGCATCGACCGGCTTGCCGGCCGGGTCCTCGAGGTCCCAATCGAGGTAGCGCTTGCCGGGGAAGTAAGGGCAGGTGTCACCGCAGCCCATCGTGACGATGACGTCCGCCACTCGTGCCGTTTCGTCGGTGAGGGCCTTGGGGAGCTCTCGTGACGGGTCGAGGCCGCGTTCGCGCAACACGGTCACGACGGAGGCATTGGGCTCGTCGGCCGGATCGGAGCCAGCCGAGCGGACATCGAGCCGTCCCTCGGCGTAATGGTCGAGCAGGACCCGGGCCGCGAGGGAGCGACCGGCATTGTGCACGCACACGAACACCACGACAGGAACCTTGTTCAAAGAGCCTCCTCCGTCCTCTGTTGCACCGCTTCGGGATAGAGGCGCCGCCGCGCCCACAAGGAGACATAGACCAGTGAGACGAGGACCGGGACTTCGATCAGAGGTCCGACGACGCCTGCGAGTGCTTCGCCGCTCGTCACGCCGAAGACTCCGATGGCGACGGCTATCGCAAGTTCGAAATTGTTGCCTGCCGCCGTGAAGGCGAGGGTCGCAGTGCGCGGGTAGCCAAGGCCGATCGCCCTGCCGAGCGCGAAGGACCCGAACCACATGACGGCGAAATAGCCGAGCAGCGGCAGGGCGATCCGGGCGACGTCTGAAGGACGGGAAGTGATGGTGTGCCCCTGGAGGGCGAAGAGGATGACGATCGTGTAGAGCAGCCCGTAGAGGGCGAACGGGCCGAGCCGGGCCAAGAGCTTTGTCTCGTACCACTCCCTGCCCCGTGCCCGCTCTCCGAGCGTCCGGGTGAGGTAGCCGGCGAGGAGGGGAATCCCGAGGAAGACGGCAACGGTCTCGGCGATGCGTGCGACCGACAGGTGAAGGCCGACGGTGCTGAGGCCGAGCCAACCGGGCAGAACCTCGAGGTAGAAGTAGCCGAGGAACGCGAAGGCAGCGATCTGGAACAGTGAGTTGAGCGCCACGAGCACCGCCGCGGCTTCACGGTCCCCGCCGGAGAGGTCGTTCCAGACGAGGACCATGGCGATGCAACGCGCCAGACCGACAATGATCAGCCCTGTCCGATAGGCGGGCAGGTCGGCCAGCATCAGCCACGCCAGTGCGAACATCACCGCCGGCCCGACGACCCAATTGAGGACCAAGGAGGCGAAGAGCAGGCGCCGGTCCCTCGTGACCGACCCGAGCTGGCCGTACCTGACCCTCGCCAGCACCGGGTACATCATGACGAGAAGGCCGACGAAGATCGGAAGTGACGTGCCCGAGGTCACCTGGATGGCGTTGAGACGGGTGTTGAGGCTCGGAACGGCTCGTCCCATCGCGATCCCGACCGCCATCGCCAGGACGATCCACAGCGGCAGGAACCGGTCCAGGACCGCGAGCCGGGCGACGACGGGGGTCGCCTCGCCGAGGGCGCCTTCGGACGCCACGGCGCTCACTGCGCCTGCAGGGCCGGCGACGGCACGCGGATCACGCACGACACCGGCACGGCCTTACCTCCGGCACCGTCAGCAGCAGGACTTGGACGCGACCGGGGACTCGGTCGCGTCGAGACCCGCGGCGCCTGCGGGAAGATTCGCCGCCGGCTTCACCGCCTTGACGATCGCCGAATGGAGGCCGGGCAGGTATTCGCTCGTAGCGGTGATGGTGACCTCCTCGAACCCAGCCGCGAGCAGGCCCCGCTCGTACTCCTCGAACGACAGGGCGCCAGCGACACATCCGACATAGCTGCCGCGCTCGGCCCGCTGTTCAGGCGTGAGGTCGTCGTCGGCGACGATGTCGCTGATGCCGATGCGGCCACCGGGACGGAGCACGCGATGCATCTCGGCCAACACCTGCGCCTTGTCGATCGACAGGTTGATGACGCAGTTGGAGATGACGACATCGACCGTGCCGGCCGGCAGTGGCACCTGCTCGATGAACCCCTTGAGGAACTCGACGTTCTTCGCCCCGGCCTCGTCCCGGTTCTTGATGGCGAGGGC
>Ga0181519_10002406_pt1 | contig 15971 bp, 10 predicted proteins | sample PEATcosm2014_Bin_26_FD_121102 | JGI IMG/M metagenome (GOLD analysis project Ga0181519, IMG submission 121102) | Peatland microbial communities from MTU Mesocosm Facility, Houghton, MI, USA - PEATcosm2014_Bin02_10_metaG | ecosystem: Environmental > Terrestrial > Soil > Wetlands > Peat | place...
CCGGCCCCCGGTCGACCGCGGTCGGCCGCGGGGACGCCCCGCCCCGGGTCAGCTCGTCGGGCCCTCGCCGTCGAGGGCGATGGCGACACGGGTGGAGGCGACGGCCGCCCCCACCGTCACGGCCAGGATGCCCCACCGTGAGCGACGGGGGAGCGTGCCGAAGACGACCAGGGTGGCGAGGGCGTCGACGGCATCGGCCGTACCGCCGAGGGCCACCCAGGGCCTGGCCTCGGCATCCGACCGCGACAGGGCCCGGAGTGCGCCGATCCCGAGGGCCAGATCCCGTCCGCCCATGGTGCGGGCCAGCAACCGTGCCTCGGTGGTCCCGGCGGGATCGCCGATCCACGGTCCCGCCACCAGCGCCGGGGCGACGAGGGCGGTGGCGCCGATGGCCACCCGGCCGACCGCCAGGCACCGGGCGAGGGTTCGGGCGAGGGCGAGGTCCATGAGGGCAGGCTAGGCGGGGGAGGACCCCACCGCATCCGGGACCCGGGGCGGCGGTGCACGGGGTGCCGATTTGCCACGGAAGGTGGGTACCGCGAACCACGCCGGGTGATCAACCCAGCTCAGGGGCAGTTTACATTCAGTTCACTTTCCATCAGAATGTCGTGAGCAACGCGACCGCCAAGTGCGGCGCCGACAGGAGGGGGTACTCGGCTTCGGCCGGTGCAGGTTCCTGTGACAGGGGTGGGGAGCGGCCGGGTCCAAGGACCCGGCCGCTGTCGTTCCTGGGCGAGTGGTGCCGGACGGTCAGTCGGGGAACGGGGTGGTCCCGGACCATCCCAGGTGGTCGATGGGGCCGTGGCCCGCGCCGAGGCGCCAGTCGGCGGCGCCCACCAGTGCCCGGTGCACGAAGCCCTTGGCGTCCTCGACGGCCTGGTGCACCCCCGCCCCGGCCGCCAGGCGGGCGGCGATCGCCGCCGAGAGGGAACAGCCGGTGCCGTGGGTGTTGGGGGTGTCCACCCAGCCGGCGGTGACCACGGTCACCGTGCTCCCGTCGAAGAGGACGTCGGGGACGACCGACGGGGGCTCCGTACCCCCGGCAGGCTCGACCCCGGCGAGGTGGCCACCCTTGACCAGCACCCAACGCGGGCCCATCCGGTGGATGACCCGGGCGGCGGCCTCCATGCCGTCGATGCCGGTGAGCCAGCGCAGGTCGAGCTCGGAGAGCAGGGCGGCCTCCCGGAGGTTGGGGGTGGTGACCAGGGCGTGGGGGAGCAGCTCGGTCCGGTAGGCATCCACCCCTCCGTCCTCGAGCAGCCGGTGGCCGGAGGACGAGACCATCACCGGGTCGACCACCAGGTTGGGGAGGAGGCCCCTGGCGGCGAGCCGGCCGACGGTCCGGACCACCTCGGCGGTGCCCAGCATGCCGGTCTTGACCGCCGCCACCGGGAGGTCGGCGAGCACCGTCATGATCTGCTCCTCGACGAAGGGCGAGGGCAGCGGGACCATCCCGGTGACCGCCGCCGTGCTCTGGGCGGTGACGGTGGTGACCACGGTGGTGGCCAGCACACCGAACGCGGCCATCGCCTTCAGGTCGGCCTGGAGTCCGGCACCGGCGCCCGAGTCGGATCCGGCGATGGTCATGGCCACCGGGGGTTCTCCGCTCACCCCTCCATCATCCCCTCGAACGAACTCGACGCCCGGGCGTGGTAGCGCCGGGGGATCCGACCGGCCCCCCGGGCGGTTCGGCCGGCGACCACCGCATCACGCATGGCCGCCGCCATCAGCGCGGGGTCGTGGGCGCGGGTCACCGCGGTGGCCACCAGCACCGCGTCGCAGCCCAACTCCATGGCCTGGCAGGCGTCCGAGGCGGTGCCGATGCCGGCGTCGAGCACCACCGGGACCGAGGCGCCCTCCACGATCATCGCGATGTTGTGCGGATTGCGGATGCCCAGGCCGGTGCCGATCGGGGCACCGAGGGGCATGACCGCCGCGCACCCCACCTGCTCGAGCCGGCGGGCGACCACCGGGTCGTCGTTGGTGTAGGCGAGGACCACGAAGCCCTCGTCGACCAGCGTCTCCGCCGCGGCCAGCAGCTCCACCGGGTCGGGCAGGAGCGTCCGGTCGTCCCCGATGACCTCCAGCTTCACCCAGTCGGTCCCGAAGGCCTCCCGGGCCAGTTTGGCGGTGAGGACGGCGTCGGAGGCGGTGAAGCAGCCGGCCGTGTTGGGGAGGACCCGGACCCCGTGCTCCTCGAGCAGGTCCACCAGCGAGTGGCGTGTGGTCGGGTCGACGCGGCGGACCGCCACGGTGGCCATGGCCGTCCCCGAGGCGGCGAGGGCGGCGGCCAGCGACGCCGGGCTGGCCATGCCCCCCGTGCCGAGCAGGAGGCGTGAGGCGAGGGGCTCACCGGCGATGACCAGGAGGTCGTCGCCTGACGACGCTCGGTCGGCGGGCCGGTCCATGGCCCACCACGGTACCGGGGCGCTCAACCCCCCGCGGCCGCCGTCACGATCTCGATCCGGTCGCCGGGCTCGACCAAGGTGTCCGCCCAGCGGCTGCGGGGTACGACCTCCCCGTTGCGGGCGACGGCGACGCCCCGGGGCGACGGGCATCGCTCCGCCACCAGCTGGTCCACCGTCGTCCCGGGTGCGCCGTCCCACCCCGCACCGTTGACCACCGCCGGGGTCATGTCGGGACCGGCACCCCGCGTGCCGCGAACCGGCCCGGTCCGAAGGGCGCCAGCTCGTCGGGCACGGCACCGCCGGCCACCACCGTGGCCACCGCCTCGGCGGTCACCGGGGCCAGCAGGATGCCGTTGCGGAAGTGGCCGGTGGCCACCACGAGGCCCTCGGGTCCGATCGGGCCCACCAGCGGGGCGTTGTCCGGCGTCCCGGGGCGCGACCCGGTGGACAGCTCCTCCACGGTGTACTCGTCGACGGCCGGGACCACCGCCCGGGCGTCGTCGAGGAGGTCGTGGACCGGACCGGCCTGGGGGGCGAGGTCGAAGCCACGCTCCTCCATGGTGGCCCCGACCACCAGGGTGCCGTCGGCGCGGGGGACGAGGTAGCAGCTGCGTCCGCGGACCAGCCCGCGGACGGTGCGGACCAGGGCGGGTCCGTCCCCCGGGGCCCGGAGACGGAGGGTGAGGCCCTTCACCGGCCGGACCGGGGGCACCGCGTCGGGGGGCAGCCCGCCCAGCTCGCCGGAGCGGGCCCCGGCCGCCACCACCACCCAACGTGCCCCGACCGGGTCGCCCCCGCCCCGGGTGACCCCGGTGACGCGGCGACTTCGGGTGGTGACGGCCACGACCTCGTCGCGGAGCACCGTCACCCCCGACCGCCGGCACGCCTCCAGCAGGGCCTCCACCACCTGACGGTTGTCGACCTGGTGGTCACCGGCGAACTCGGCCCCGCCGCGGATCCCCGGGGCGAGCAACGGCTCGAGCCCACGGCACTCGGCGGCCGACAGGCGCCGGGCCTCGAGCCCGAGGTCGAGCTGGAAGGCGAGGAGGTCGTCGACGGCCGCCCGGTCGGAGGTGTCGTGGGCGGCGACCACCGTGCCGCCGGCGCGGTAGCCGACGGTCACGCCGGAGGCTTCCTCGAGCCGTCCGGCGAAGGCCGGCCAGGCCCGGGCCGCCGCCACGTTGAGGCGGGCGAGTGGCTCCTCGCCGAAGTGGGCCTCGCCCACCGGGGCCAGCATCCCGGCGGCCGCCCAGGTGGAGCCTCGGCCGGGGTCGGGATCGAGCACGGCCACCGAGGCGCCGCCGGCCGCCGCCCGCCAGGCGGCCGACAGGCCGATCACCCCGCCCCCGACCACCACCACGTCCACGGTGCCCGGCGCGTCCATGTCCCCCATGGTACGGCCCGAGGCCCGGTGGCCGGTGGCCGGTCCGGGTGGTCGGGCCAGCCCGGCGGCAGGCCCGCCGACCGCGGCCGGTGATGGCACGGGGCCCGGTCCGACGGTGGCCCCGGGCGACGGTTCCCGGCGAGTACCGTCTCGACGTCGTGGCCGGCCGGTCGGGAGGGGGGACGGATGAGCACAGTCGGTGGAGGACCGGGCTGGTGGCAGGCCAGCGACGGGCGGTGGTACCCACCGGAGACCCACCCCGACGCCGGTCGCCCTCCCGCCGTCGGCGTCGCCGCGGACCACGCCACGGCCTCGAGCCCCGATTTCGGGCTCCCCCCCATGTCCGCGGCGGCGCTGGCGCCGGAGAGGGGTGCGGCACCGTCGGCCGGCTCCGCTCACCGGTACGGCGACGCCTCCGCCTACGCCCCACCGACCGGCCCTCCCGGGTACGGTCCGCCGGCGCCCGGACCGTCCGGCGGTCCGCCGGGCTGGGGATCGCCGCCCGCCGGGGCCGTCCCGAACGACGGGATGACGGCCGCCGCCGGACCGCCCGGGTCGGGCGCGATGAACGGGCTGGCCGTGGCCAGTTTCGTCTGCTCGCTCTTCTTCTTCGTCGTGGGGATCGGTTCGATCCTGGCCATCGTCTTCGGGTTCATCTCCCTCGGGCAGATCACGCGGTCCGGCGGGGTGCTCCGGGGACGGAAGCTGGCGATCGCCGGGCTGGTCATCGGGTTCATCGGTGTCGGCCTGCTGGTGTTGGCGGTGGCCATCCCGACCTTCCTCGGGGTGAAGTCCGGGGCCCAGGACCGGGCCGCCCAGTCGAACGTGAACACCGCCAGTGTCTTTGCCCTGAGCCTGTACGGCCAGAACCAGACCTTCGGCAACGAGGCGGGCGCGGTGTCCGCCCTCGGCGGCGGCGTTCCGTCGATGACCTTCGTAGGTGACGCGGTCGGGTCCACCGACGAGTCCACCATCTCCGTCGGCGTCGACCCCGGCGGTCAGGGCGTCATCCTGGTCGACCGGTCACCCTCCGGCCGGTGCTGGGGGGTGCTCCGCAACGCCGCCCCGTCGACGTCCCTGACCGTGGACGGGGTCCAACGCTGGCCGCAGGCGGGCTCCGTGGGGACCTGGTTCACCGGCTTCCGCTCGACCACCGGGTCGTGCTCCGCCGACCAGGCGGTGGAGGCACCGTGGGGGTCGGACTTCCCGGCACCGTGAGGTCGGACGGTTGCACCTGCTCCCTCCGCGCACTGGTGCCCGGGCCCCCGTCACCGTGTAGGATCCTCCAACCGCATTTGGGCCAGCGTCGTCCCGGCGGGAAGATCCACCATCCCCCGATGGAGCGACCCGATGACGACCGTGCCCGGCACTCCTGCCGACCCCCGATCCGGTAGCACCCGCACCCCGCTGGCACCGCCGCGCCGCCGGACCGCCCCGTCGGCGCCGCCCACCGGCGGCCTCTACGATCCCCGGTTCGAGCACGACGCCTGCGGCATCGCCCTGGTGGCGGACCTCCACGGCCGGCGGACCTCCACCCTGGTCGGCCAGGCGCTGACCGCGCTGGAACACCTGGCCCACCGGGGGGCGACCGGAAGTGAGGAGGACAGCGGCGACGGGGCCGGCATCCTCATCCAGGTGCCCGACGCCTTCTACCGCGAGGTGGTGGGCTTCGACCTCCCCGACCCCGGCCGGTACGCCACCGGGATCTGCTTCCTCCCCCGCGACCCCTCGGAGGCGGCCAAGGCGCGGACCGCCGTCGGCCAGGTGGCGGCCGAGGAGGGGTTGACCGTCCTCGGGTGGCGCGACGTGCCGGTCGACGACCGGACCCTCGGGTCGGTGGCCCGGGGCGACATGCCCTCCATGCACCAGCTCTTCGTCACCGCCACCGATCCTGCCGTCCTGGAGGTCGCCGACCCGCCCCTGGCGCTCGACCGGCTGGCCTTCGTGGCGCGCAAGCGGTCCGAGCACGAGGTGGCCGGGTGCTACGTGGCCTCCCTGTCGGCCCGGACGGTGACCTACAAGGGGATGCTCACCTCGCACCAGCTGGCCGAGTTCTACCCGGACCTGTCGGACGTCCGGGTGACGAGCGGCCTGGCCCTCGTCCACTCGCGGTTCTCCACCAACACCTTCCCGTCGTGGCCACTGGCCCACCCCTACCGGTACATGGCCCACAACGGGGAGATCAACACCCTGGCCGGTAACCGGAACTGGATGCGGGCCCGCGAGGCGCTGTGCGCCACCGGCCTGATCCCCGGCCTCGAGCGGGCGTTCCCCGTCGTCACGCCCGGGGCCAGCGACTCCGCCTCCTTCGACGAGGTGCTCGAGCTCCTCCATCTGGGCGGCCGCCCCCTCCACCACGCGGTGCTCATGATGATCCCCGAGGCGTGGGAGAACCACCCGTCGATGGACCCGGCCCGACGGGCCTTCTACCGGTTCCACGCCGCCATGATGGAGCCGTGGGACGGGCCGGCGGCGGTGGCGTTCACCGACGGCACGGTCATCGGCGCCGTGCTCGACCGCAACGGGCTGCGCCCCGCCCGGTACTGGGTGACCGACGACGACCTGGTGGTGCTGGCCAGCGAAGTCGGCGTCCTCGAGGTCCCCTCGTCGAAGGTGGTGCGCAAGGGCCGGCTCCAGCCCGGGCGGATGTTCCTGGTGGACACCGCGGCCGGTCGGATCATCGACGACGACGAGATCAAATCCGGCCTGGCCGCCGAGCATCCCTACGCCACCTGGCTCGAGGAGGGGCAGATCGACCTCGACGACCTGCCGCCCCGAACCATGCTGACCCCCCAGCACGCCTCGGTGGTGGGTCGCCAGCGGCTGTTCGGCTACACCGACGAGGAGCTCCGGCTCATCGTCGCCCCGATGGCCAGGCGGGGCCTCGAGCCGATCGGCTCGATGGGCTCGGACACCGCCATCGCCGTGCTCTCGGAGCGCCCCCGCCTGCTCTACGACTACTTCACCCAGCTGTTCGCCCAGGTGACCAACCCGCCGCTCGACGCCATCCGCGAGGAGCTGGTCACCTCGCTCCAGTCCACCGTCGGCCCGGAGGCGAACCTGCTCGACCCGTCGGCCGACTCCTGTCGTCAGATCGTGCTGCCCTGGCCGGTCATCGACAACGACGACCTGGCCAAGCTCCTCTACGTCAACGAGGACGGGAGCACGCCGGGGTTCAGCGCGTTCGCCATCGACGGGCTCTTCGAGGTGGCCCGGGGTGGGGAGGGTCTCCGGGACGCCATCGAGGACGTCCGGGCCCGGGTGAGCGACGCCATCGCCGGTGGGGCCGACATCATCGTGCTCTCGGACCGGAACTCCACCGATGAGCTGGCGCCGATCCCGTCGCTGCTGCTCACGTCGGCGGTCCATCACCACCTGGTCCGCCGGAAGACCCGCACCCGGGTGGGGCTGGTGGTGGAGTCGGGCGACGCCCGCGAGGTCCACCACATGGCGTTGCTGAAGTCGTTCGGTGCGGCCGCCGTCAATCCCTACCTGGCGTTCGAGACCATCGACGACCTGATCGCCTCGGGCCTGCTGACCGGGGTGACCCCCCGTCAGGCGCAGCGGAACTACATCAAGGCCGCCTCGAAGGGCATCGTCAAGGTGATGTCGAAGATGGGCATCTCCACGGTTGCCTCCTACACCGGGGCCCAGGTGTTCGAGGCGGTTGGCCTCGCCCACGACGTGATCGAGGAGTACTTCACCGGCACCGTGTCGCGCATCGGCGGCGTCGGCCTCGACGTCCTGGCCGAGGAGGTGGCCGCCCGCCACCGGCGGCGGTTCATCGACCGGCCGACGGAACGGGCCCACCGCGACCGGGACGTCGGCGGCGAGTACCAGTGGCGGCGCGAGGGGGAGGTCCACCTCTTCAACCCGAGGACCGTCTTCAAGCTCCAGCACGCCACCCGGGCCAAGCGGTACGAGGTCTTCAAGGAGTACACGCGGGCGGTCGACGACCAGTCCGGCAAGCTGGCCACCCTCCGGGGCCTCCTCCGGCTCCGGACCGACGAGGTGGCGTCCGTCCCCGTCGAGGAGGTCGAGTCGGCGGCGGCCATCATCTCCCGGTTCTCCACCGGTGCGATGTCCTACGGCTCGATCTCGGCCGAGGCCCACGAGACGCTGGCCATCGCCATGAACCGCCTGGGGGGCAAGTCGAACACCGGGGAGGGTGGCGAGGATCCCGACCGGTTCACCGCCGACGCCAACGGCGACCTCCGTCGGAGCGCCATCAAACAGGTGGCCTCCGGACGGTTCGGGGTGACCTCCGAGTACCTGGTCAACGCCGACGACATCCAGATCAAGATCGCCCAGGGGGCCAAGCCCGGCGAGGGGGGCCAGCTCCCCGGCTCCAAGGTCTACCCGTGGATCGCCAAGATCCGGTACTCCACGCCGGGGGTGGGTCTCATCTCGCCCCCTCCGCACCACGACATCTACTCCATCGAGGACATCGCCCAGCTCATCCACGACCTGAAGTCCGCCAACCCGCGGGCCCGGGTCCACGTGAAGCTGGTCGCCGAGGTGGGCGTGGGCACGGTGGCGGCCGGGGTGGCCAAGGCCCACTCCGACGTGGTGCTCATCTCGGGCCATGACGGCGGCACCGGGGCGACCCCGCTCACCTCCCAGAAGCACGCCGGGATCCCCTGGGAGGTCGGACTGGCCGAGACCCAGCAGACCCTGCTGGCCAACGGCCTCCGGGACCGGATCGTGGTCCAGGTCGACGGGCAGATGAAGACCGGACGCGACGTGGTCGTCGGCGCCCTGCTGGGAGCGGAGGAGTACGGCTTCGCCACCGCCCCGCTGGTGGTGTCGGGCTGCATCATGATGCGCGTCTGCCACCTCGACACCTGCCCCGTGGGGATCGCCACCCAGAACCCCGAGCTCCGGGCTCGCTACTCGGGAACCCCCGAGTTCGTGGAGACCTTCTTCGAGTACATCGCCGAGGAGGTCCGGGAGTACCTCGCCGCCCTGGGGCTGCGGTCATTGGAGGAGGCCGTCGGCCGGGTCGACCTGCTGGACACCGCCCGGGCGGTGGAGCACTGGAAGGCCTCCGGGCTCGACCTCGCCCCGGTGCTCCGGGAGCCCGATCTTCCCGACGGGGCGGCCCGCCACTGCACCCAGGTCCAGGACCACGGGCTCGACCGTGCGCTCGACCACCGGTTCATGGAAGCCTGCCGACCGGCCGTCGAGCGCGGCACGCCGGTCCGGGCGGAGGTCGAGGTGACCAACGTCGACCGGACGGTGGGCACCCTGTTGGGCCACGAGATCACCCGACGCCACGGGGGGGCGGGACTGCCCGAGGGCACCATCGACCTCACCTTCCGGGGGTCGGCCGGCCAGAGCTTCGGCGCCTTCATGCCGAAGGGCGTCACCATGCGCCTGCTGGGCGACACCAACGACTACCTGGGGAAGGGGCTGTCGGGGGGTCGGATCATCGTACGGCCACCCGAGGACTCGCCGTTCGCCGCCGAGGAGAACATCGTCGCCGGCAACGTCATCCTCTACGGGGCGACCGCCGGGGACGTCTTCCTCCGCGGCCAGGTGGGGGAGCGGTTCTGCGTCCGGAACTCCGGGGCGGTGGCGGTGGTGGAGGGGGTGGGCGACCACGGCTGCGAGTACATGACCGGGGGCCGGGTGGTGGTGCTCGGTCCCACCGGGCGGAACTTCGGTGCGGGCATGTCCGGTGGCATCGCCTTCGTCTACGACGTCGAGGACGAGCTGAGCCGCCAGTACAACCCGGAGATGGTCGAGCTCGAGCCGCTCTCCGCCGACGACCGGGTGTGGCTGAAGGACCGGGTCATGATGCACCGCGACGAGACCGATTCGGCGGTGGCCGCCTCCATTCTGACGGACTGGGCCACCCATTCGGAGCGGTTCGTGAAGGTGATGCCGAAGGACTACCGGCGGGTGCTGGAGGCCACCGAGCGGGCGGTGGCCGAGGGCCGGTCGATCGACGAGGCGGTGATGGAGGCCTCCCATGGGTGACGTATCGGGGTTCTTGAAGTTCGGGCGGGCACTGCCGTCGCGGCGGCCGGTACACGTGCGGCTGCGCGACTGGAAGGAGGTCTACGAGCCCTTCGAACAGGAGGAGGCCCGGAACCAGGGCGCCCGCTGCATGGACTGCGGCATCCCGTTCTGCCACGACGGCTGCCCACTGGGCAACCTGATCCCCGAGTGGAACGACCTGGTGTACCGCGACGACTGGTCGGAGGCCATCGAGCGGCTCCACGCCACCAACAACTTCCCGGAGTTCACGGGGCGGCTGTGCCCGGCGCCGTGCGAGGGCTCGTGCGTGCTGGGGATCAACTCCGACCCGGTCACCATCGAACGGATCGAGTATGAGATCATCGAACGGGCCTGGTCGGAGGGGTGGGTCGACCCGGTGAAGCCGGTGGTCCCCACCGGCCGGCGGGTGGCGGTGGTCGGTTCGGGACCGTCAGGTCTGGCCGCCGCCCAGCAGCTGGCCCGGGCCGGCCACGCCGTGGTGGTCTACGAGCGGGCCGAGCGGCCCGGCGGCCTGCTGCGCTACGGGATCCCGGAGTTCAAGATGGAGAAGGCCGTCCTCGACCGGCGGCTCGAGCAGCTGGAGAGCGAGGGCGTCGAGTTCCGGTGCGGCGTCTCGGTCGGGGCCACCGATCCCGACGTGGCCGGCGCCACCGCGGAGGGCGCCTCGATGGTCGACGGTCCGTCGCTGGTGGGGGAGTACGACGCCGTGGTGCTGGCCGGGGGGGCCACGCTGCCCCGCGACCTGCCGGTCCCCGGCCGCGAGCTGTCGGGGATCCACCGGGCCATGGACTACCTGAAGCCCTCCAACCGGGTGCAGGAGGGATCGCTCCCCGTGTCGCCGATCTCGGCCGCCGGCAAGCACGTCATCATCATCGGCGGCGGCGACACCGGGGCCGACTGCCTGGGCACCGCCCACCGGCAGGGGGCCCTGGCCGTGCACCAGCTGGAGATCATGCCGGAGCCGCCACCGGAGCGGCTGGGCGACAACCCCTGGCCGACCTGGCCGCTCATCCTGCGCACCTCGTCGGCCCACGAGGAGGGGGGCGAGCGGCTCTTCTCGGTGACCACCACCGAGTTCGTCGGGGACGATGCCGGTGCGGTCCGGGCCCTGCGCGGGGAGCAGGTCGAGGTGGGCTACGGCGACGACGGTCGACCCACCTTCGACCCGGTACCCGGTTCGGCGTTCGAGCTCCCCTGCGAGCTGGTGCTGCTGGCCATGGGCTTCCTCGGGGCGGAGCGGACCGGCGTGGTGGCCGACCTCGGCCTGCAGCTCGACCCGCGAGGCAGCGTGGCCGCCGACCGGTCGTGGGCCACCAACGTCGACAAGGTGTTCGTCTGCGGCGACATGACCCGGGGGCAGAGCCTGATCGTCTGGGCCATCGCCGAGGGCCGCTCGGCCGCCGCCGCCGTCGACCGGTTCCTGATGGGCACCACCGACCTGCCGGCACCCATCGTGCCGGGCCAGCTGGCCCTGCGGTAGGACCCGGCACCGGTCGGATCCACGGCCCGCTCGAGGCGGGGTCGTCGATGGCCCACCCTCTCCGCGAGCGCCGACCGGCGCCGCCTGCTCTGTCGTCGAGACGGAGTTCGACGTCGCCGTCGCCTCCCGGCGATCCCCGGCGAGTCCGTCGTTCGGTTGTTCTATGGTGTTTCATCCGCACGACCGGGAGGGGCACCGTGACCGCAGACAGCCGTGGTGACAGCAGCGAGCTCACGCTCCCTGACCTCGCCGGCAGGTTGGACGAACTGCAGGCCCAGGTCGCCCGCCTCCTGGAGGAGATCGCCGGTCTTCGCGATGGTGCCCCCCGAACGCCGGCCCGGGCGGTCAGCCCACCTCCGTGCCCACCGCAGCACGGATCCCCGTCGGACCACGATCCCGGGGAGGCTCCACCGTCCTTCGGGGCGGGGACGGTCTCGCGTCGTGGAGCGCTCCGGGCCCTGGGCGGCGTGGCCGCCGGCGGTGTGGGCATGGCGATCGGCTCGGCCATGCTCGGCGCCCAACCGGCGGCGGCGGCGAACGGTGACAACCTGGTGCTGGGCCAGGGCAACTCGGCATCCGCGGAGACCGACGTCACGAACTCCGGAACCGGTTCGGGCCTCTCCGTCGTCCTCGGGTCCCCCAGCGGGATCGTCCTGCCGGACGCCGCGTTGGTGGGGGATGCGAACAGCCAGAGCGGGATCCAGGGGGCGTCCAGCTCCGGCGACGGCGTCGGCGGCCACACGAACGCCGACGGACAGAGCGGGGTGTCCGGGTTCGACTCCAGCGCCACCGGTGGTCATGGGGTCTACGGATCGTCCGCCGCCGGCGTCGGGGTCTTCGGGACGTCCGCCGCCGGGACCGGCGTCAGCGGCTACACCGCTGGGGTGTATGGACGGGACACCAGCCCCACGGGCGGCAACGGTGTCCTCGGGACGTCCACCGCCGGGACCGGCGTCGGCGGCTACACGACGGCCGACGGGGGCGCTGGGGTGTATGGAAAAGACACCAGCCCCACGGGCGGGAACGGGGTCTCCGGGATCTCCGTCGCCGGGACCGGCGTCACCGGCGCCACCTTCGGCGAATATCAGAGTGGGGTCAGCGGGTTGGACGAAAGCACCGGTGGCGGGAACGGGGTCTACGGAAGTTCCGACCACGGCACCGGGGTCAACGGCTCGTCTTCCGGTGGTAACGGCGTCACCGGGCGCACGAGCGCGGAGGGATACTCGGGTGTGTCGGGGACCGACGTAAGCACCAATGGCGGTACCGCCGTCTCCGGGACGTCCACCGCCGGCATCGGGGTCTACGGATGGTCCAGCGGCGGTGACGGCATCGACGGGAACACGACCGCGGAGGGATACTCGGGTGTGTCGGGGACCGACAACAGCGCCGGTGGCGGCTTCGGGGTATCGGGGACGTCCACCGCCGGCTTCGGTGTCTACGGGACCACGTATGGGGACTCCAAGAGCGGTGTGAACGGTCAGGACAGCAGCACCGACGGCGGCTTCGGGGTCTCCGGAGCTTCCAACGCCGGCACCGGCGTCTCGGGCAACGGGGTCATCGGCGTCACCGGCACCGGGGTGAACTACGGCCTCCAGGCGATCAACGAGGCGGGACTTCCGCTCCAACTCGCCCCACCCGCCAGCGTGACCACCCTCCCGACCGGTCCGCTCGTGGTCCCGGGGACCTTCGCCGTCCTCTCCGACGGCTCCCTCTACTACTGCCAGACGGCCGGCGAGTGGATCCCCCTGAGCCAGGGGGCGACCCTGCCGATCGCCCCGGTCCGGGTGATCGACACCACCGACGGTACCGGGGGGATCACCGGGCCGCTGGCGTCGGGAACCACGGTGCACACCTCGAGTGCCATCGCCGGCACCAACGGCATCCCGGCCGACGCGGTGGGGCTCGTCGGCAACTTCGCCATCTCCGGCGTCAACGGTGCCCTGCTGAACGGCTTCGGGGTGGCCACCATCTTCCCGGCCGGCGAGGCCACGCCCCCGACGGCCAACATCAACGCCGGGGCGGGGTGCTACGCGATCTCCAACCTGGTCACCGTGCTCCTGGGGACCGGCGGAAACGCCGGGAAGCTGTCGATCGTCTGGGGTGGTGGTGGCGCGGTGCCCGACGCCCACGCCTTCTTGGACGTGACGGCGTACATCGTGTAGGCCCATGCCGGCGGTCGTCCGGATGGTGGCCGCGAACCCCGGGGTCCCTGGAGGGCACCGGCGAGCGGACGGTGGCACCTGGTCCCGGTGTCCAGGGTCCGCCCGGGACTGGCGGGAGGAACGCCTCAGCCCGCCAGGTGGTTCAGGCGGCGGAACAGCCCCTTCTGCGCCCGATAGAGACGCGGGAACTCGGCGAAGGCACCGTCGTAGGTCGCCCGCGTGGCTGGGTCGGGATGGAAGGTGCCGGCCACCGGCACGGACCCCCGCACCTCGTGGGCGTCGAGGTCGCCGAGGGCGAGGCCGGCCAGGAGTGCCGCCCCCCGCAGGTTGGCGTAGACCGGGTCGGCGACCTGGACGACGGTTCGGTCCAGGACGTCGGCGTGGATCTGGCACCACCGCGCCGATGTCGCCCCGCCACCCAGCATCCGGAGCTCGGGGAGTCGCCGGCCCACGAACCGCTCGACCGCCTCGGTGAGCCACCGGCTGTTGAAGGCCACCCCCTCCAGCACGGCGCGGAGCAGCTCGGGTGTGGTGGTCCGGAGCGAGAGGTTGTGGAAGCCGCCCCGGGCGTGGGGGTCGGCGACCGGGGAGCGCTCGCCGGCCAGCCAGGGGGTGAAGACCACCCCGCCGGCCCCGGGGGGCACGGTGGCGGCCAGGGCGGTCAGCTCCTCGTACGCGGGCCGGGGCCCGGCGAAGAGGGTGTCCCCCGCCCATTCGAGGGCCCGCCCCCCGGTGTCGTGGTTGTCGGCCACCAGGTAGGTCCGGTCGGACAGGCCGGGCACGGTGGCGATCTGGTGGAGGCCGTCGGTCTTCTTGGCGGCCACCGGGCAGCTCACCCAGGACGAGGTGGACAGTGTCAGGTGGGCCTGGTGTTCGAGGACCGCGCCCGACCCGGCGGCGGCCGAGTGGAGGTCGGGGGTGCCGGCGACTACCGCCACCCCTGGGGGCAGGCCCAGGTCGTCGGCGACCGCCGCCAGCACGTCGCCCACCACCGTTCCGAAGGGCACCAGCGCGGGGAGCTTCCGGCCGGGGACCCCGGCCGCGGCCACCAGCGCGGGGTCGTAGGCCAGGGTGGCCAGGTCCCGGTTGTCGGTGAGCCAGGCCCCGGCCATCGAGGCGTGGGTGGCGGCGGCCACCCCGCAGAACCGCATGGTGAGGTAGTCGACCGGCTCCAGGTACCAACGGGCGGCGGCCGCCACCTCCGGCAGGTCGTGCTCGAGCGCCAGCATGTGGCCGACGGGGTCGGCCCCCGACAGCGACGGCACGCCGGCCGTGTGGCGGATCCACCGGAGCAGCGCCCCGGGGGCGTACCCCTGGACCGGACCGCCGATGGCCGCCCGGGTGTGGCGCCCGCCCCGGGTGTCGAGCCACAGCAGGCAGTCGCCGACCGGCACGCCGGCGGCGTCGACCGGGACGGTGGACGCCCACTGGCCGGTGCACGACACCGCCACGATCCGCGACGGCTCGACGGCCCCCGACCCCACCAGGCGCCGGGTCGCGGCGCGAACCACCTCCCACCACTCGCCGGCGTCCTGGACGGCGCCGCCGTCGGGCAGGCGCCGGGTGGCCACCGCCACGTGCTCACGGGCGGCCAGCTCTCCCCGGGTGGAGACCAGCCCGACCTTGGGCCCACCGGTGCCGAGGTCGACGGCCAGGACGTAGCGCGCGTCGCCGTCGTCGGGCACCGGCTCAGGCGTCGGCGGGGATGGCCTGCTGGGCGTCCATCATGTCGGCCATCACCATCTTGATGAACTCGCCGGCCTCGTCGTTCATGCCCCCCACCACCCCGCCGTAGACGGCGCCGGAGGCGGGGGCCTCCCCGGCGTGGGCCCTGGCGTAGGCCACGGCCTCGGCCAGGTCGGTGGCGAAGGCCTCGGCCACGCCCGGCTGGGTCTGGGGCCGGGTGACGGCCATGTGGAGGGCGTTGGGGTACTGCTGGCCGTTGAAGCGCCACCCCCGTCCCCGCATGAAGTCGTTGACGTGGTAGATGTCGAACTCGTCGGAGGTGAACGAGAAGAGGAAGGTGGGCCGCCCGATGATCCGCAGCTCGGGGTGGGACCGCACCGCCTCCTGCATGGCCGCCGACGTGGCGAAGATCTGCTCGGCGTAGCCCCGGTAGCCGGCCCGGCCGAGCTGGACCATGGCCGCCCAGGTGGCGGCGATGATGCCCCCCGAACGTGAGCCCTCCATGCCCGGTGAGCAGTACTTCCCGCCGCTCCAGTCGGTCAGGTAGAAGTACTGCGAGTTCCGGACGGCCGTGTCCCGGAAGGTCAGGGTGGACGACCCCTTGAAGGCGTACCCGTACTTGTGGGTGTCGGCGGAGATGGAGGTGACACCCGGGAGGCGGTAGTCGAAGACGGGGATGTCGTAGCCCAGCTCCTGGCCGAAGGGGAGGATGAAGCCGCCCAGGCACCCGTCGACGTGCAGGCCGACGCCGCGGTCGAGGGCCACATCGGAGAGGGCGGCGATGGGGTCGACCGTGCCGTAGCCGTAGTTGCAGGCCGAGCCGATGAGCGCCACCGTCTGGTCGTCGA